>WBZM01001090.1_pt1 | contig 29733 bp, 25 predicted proteins | sample 5204271 | NCBI WGS metagenome assembly WBZM01 (sample SAMN12344346, study PRJNA552823) | activated sludge metagenome | biome: Activated sludge suspended growth; feature: Nitrification reactor; material: Wastewater; isolation source: activated sludge from nitrification reactor of wastewater... | reverse complement strand
GCCGCCTATGGGATTCGGGCGGGCATATCCTGCGCAATTCTGACGCACGACGGCTTCGTTGGAATGTTTTCCGCATCGACGTCATACAGACTGTCACGGAGCGACTTGATGTCGCAACACGTGCGCGGTCGGTTCCTGATCGTCCGCGATTACCTCTCGATGCTGATCAATCCGGAGACGACTCGATCGAACGCAGGGCCGGACAATCTGCTGTTTGACCGGAATGCGAAGCTCAGCCGCCGCGAGGAACAGGTCTTGTTGGCCGCGGCGCTGGGGATGTCTGTCGGGGAGATCTCGGGGAAGGTCGGCATCTCGGAGAGCACGACACGGTTGTATTTGTCGACTGCAAAGGCCCGTCTCGGGGCGAGAAAGCTGGGGCAGGCGATCGCGATTGCGGTCAAGCGCAATCTGATTCCCTATCCGGACTAGAACGGCCGTTCTATCGTTCTTGGCGGCGGAGACCGTCGCGCCATCCCTTGCTGACGGCCGGCTTCGACGAGATTCCGCCTCTGTCGGACATTCTGAGGCTCAACCGAGGCCGTCAGATGGTCGCCTGAGCCGGCTCGGGCTTGATCTCCAGAAATGACTTCGTCGTCAATCTGCTGGAGTGAGGAGGCGTAAATCGCCCTCGGCGTGCATCGGCGACTGCGCATCAGGGCGCCTGGCGGGAGCGCCTGTCGACTACTTTGGTTCTCCCGCGGCGAGGGCCTCAACGCTATCGATGAAGTACTTGATCTTCCCGATCTTGTCGGGGTTGCCGCGATCGAAATGCAACGGCGTGCGCTTGGTCGCATTCGATACGTAGTACCACGACGCAGTCTTGTTGTCGGGAAGGTAGAAGTAGATCACCGCTTCGCCGGGATTCGGGGTTACATGTCCTGCATCGGGTGAGTCCTCGATCGTCGTCTTCTCGAAGATGTTCCGCTGGCGGATCAGTTCGCCGGTGAATGTGTAGTCGGCATGAAGGGTTGTTGCAACATAATCTCGACCGTCTGCCGAGCCGGTGGGTATAACGCCTCGGTCGAGGAGCAAGGTCTTGCTTGGGATGACCACACGCATTGCCCTTGCGAGCGGCATTGCGCGTGACCTGAAGGCGGGCGCTGATTTGATACCGTCGAAATCTTCCCGCTGAGCAGCTTCCGCCTTCGCGCGATCGGTGAATTGCCTATCGGCATAGCGAAAGTGGGTGCATCCTGAAACCGCGCTGGCGGCCAGCACTGCAATGAACAGCCATCCAGATCTAATCATCATTTCCTCAGAACAGAACTTCTACTAGAACGTACCCTCTCGCTGGATACAGTCAAGCTTCGTGGTTGCTTGCACCGATCCATCCGGCAACATGCACGCAACCCTTAAATGCAGCGTCGGGACCCGCTCCTCGGCGTCGTATGTTGTCGGGCTGTACTCGCCAGCGGCATCAGCGATGGCGACCTCGCTGTCTGTATTCGGGTGACTCAGTGCCGTCACATGGGTTGCCCGAACGGTTGTCGCGCTGCCTGCGACCTCGCGCATAGTCGCGATCCGTTCTGCGTGTGAAGGGTGGGTGGCCAGGAACGGGACCCAGCGGTCACCGTGTGCCGAATTCATCTTTTCGAACAGGCGCACTTCCCCAAACGGGTTGAATCCTGCAGCCTTTGCGAACCCCACCCCGCGGATGTCTGCTTCCCGCTCCTGGTCGCGCGAGTAACCACCGAAAACCGCGTTGGTTCCAAGGGTGGCAATCGCTCCCGCGCCCCTGACGCCGGCAAGGGCAAGGAGTATGGCCGCGACGTTGCCGCCGGCTTGCATGCTCTGGGCAGCTTCGACTTTTTGCCGGATGTGGTCGCGCTCGAGGTGTGCGATTTCATGGCCCATCAGCGCCGCGAGCGCGTCGGTGTCGTCGCCGAGCTCATCGAGCATTGGGAGGTTGACGGCGAAAAGGTTTCTACCGGTCGCGACATTGGACGCAAATGCGTTCGGCTTTTCGCCGGTGACAATGTAGAGATCGGTGCGGACTTCCGAGGCCTGCTCGAGTCGCGACTTCACCTCCATCAAATCCAGTAGTCGTCGTCGCTGGATGCGCCCGAGCAATGCCCCGTCCCTGCCGGTCAGACGCACCTCCGCCGCACCGAGAGAAAGAAGCTTGTCCGCGTTCCAGAACTGAATCGAATCGACGGCGTGGGCGGCGGCGCCAAGGCAAGCGAGGCAAACACAAAGCAGAACTTGCCGAACGAGCATTGTTTGCGGAGTTGAGGTGTGACAGTCAGCGAGAAATGCTACAAGAATGACAGGGAAGTGTCACGAGTCATTCGTCCGCCATTCATCGATCTCGAGAACGGCCGGCTGCAGATATCAAACCAGCATCCACCCATCTTCGTGGGCATATGGGAAGGCAGGGCTACAGGGTGCATCGCGTCCTTCGAACTGCGAGACGAGATACCTCGCCACGTCGGCCTGAATCAAATGACGTATGTCGGAGATCGATGGGTTGGGGGGCGCTCGTGAAAGCAGCGTGTAGTAGTACGGCCCGTGTCGAGAGGAATGGACGATGATCTGGGCAACGGAGATCGTCTCTAGGAAGTCCGTGGCGTCAACCATCCTGGCGGAAATCGTGAGGCGATCGCCGGTGCCCGTCCGAACGGTGTTCAGTCGAAAAGTCGCAGGTGCGGAGTCGGTCGCCATGGCCTAGTGGTGGTATGGCCGCCATGTTAGCTCAACCATGCGTCGGGTTGCGCTACGGCCGTGGCCCCAAGTTCCGATGCGCCGCCCGCGGCGGCGAGCAGCCTGCGTACTATCTTCGTCATACGCCACGGCTGGCACACGGGCATCGTCGTTCGGGCAGCCGACGTGCCCGAGGCGGCCTGGCCGGCGCGCCACGACTTCGCCGGCGCTGATTACCTCGAAGTGGGCTGGGGCGACCGCGAGTACTACCAGGCACCCGATCCGAGTGCTTGGCTCGCACTGCGCGCGCTGTTCTGGACCACGCCGGGCGTGCTGCACGTCGTGGGCTTCAGCGGCCCGGTCGAGCGCTACTTCACGGCGGCCGAGATCGTGGAACTGCGGGTATCCGAGCAGGGATTCGCGCGCCTCGTCGACTATGTGTGCACGAGCTACGAGCTCGACCCCACCGGCCAGCCGATCGCCCTCAGCCGGGGCCAGTACGGCACGAGCCGCTTCTATGCTTCGCGCGAGGAGTTTCATCTCTTCAAGACCTGCAACGTCTGGACTGGCCGCGTTCTGTGCGAGGCGGGCGTGCCCGTGTGCGCGGCGCCAAGCCTTACGGCCGATGGGCTGATGTCTGCGCTGAAACCTTATGGTCGGGCGATCCCGCCGGGGCCGTGAACCTTGGGTCGATTTGAGCCGGCGGGGAATGCGGAAGCTGCCATTCGGAACGGTTATCCCGACCAACGAAGCTGTCGGAAAATTCGGTTCATCCGCGCATCTGAATATCAACGCTCCAAGGAAGAACGTCTTTCTGGCGCCCGGCATGGCCCGCTACAAAGCCGTCGATGCCGGCCACGCTTTCTCGCCGTCGATCTGCGTGCGCGGCTGATCCTCGGCACCTTCGAACACGCGCTCGACTGGATCGTCGACCACGAACTGGATCTGTCGTGGTTCGACGCGCGCTACCCTAACGCTCGCGCGCGGTCGAAGCAGAACCATAGGGGGGCGACGCCGCGAGAATTGGCAGCCAGATAACAACAGACGATTTGCTACGAAGGTGATCCTCGTTACCCGTATGCGCGCCGACGGGACCGGCGAGCTGACATCGTCCTAAAGTGTCTGCGTATCGCACAAGGAATCCGCCAGCATTCGGTGGGTCGCACTTCGCTGTCGTCCATGGTACCTTTCCTCCTATGCGCACGGAATCAAGGACACCGCCGCCACAACCAGAGTTCGGCAGGCAATGGGGATGAGGGTTTTTTCGCGCGCTCTGCTCGTGTTGCTGCTGGTGGTCGCCTCCTCCGGCGCACGCGCCGACGAACTGGCCGGTGAGGTTGTGGGCGTCACGGATGGTGACACCCTGCGGGTGCTGGTCGAACACCACGAAGTGGTGATCCGACTTGACCAGATTGACGCGCCTGAGAAGCGCCAGCCCTTCGGCCAGCGCTCGCGCCAGTCACTTGCCGAGATGACTTTCCGGAAGGCTGCGCGCGTGATCACACACGGCCAGGACCGTTACGGCCGTACCGTCGGAACCGTACTCATTGCAGGGCTGGATGTGAATGCCGAACAGGTGCGCCGGGGCATGGCGTGGGTCTATCTACGCTATGCGCGTGGCCAAGCCCTGACCGTGCTGGAACTGGAAGCACGGCAGGCGCGTCGTGGCCTGTGGGTAGACCCTTCTCCCCTGCCACCTTGGGATAGGCGCAAGCAGCAGAGCCCGCGGCGCAACGGCTGAAGAAGGCCTTGTGCGTGAAAGCGGCGATCCGCGCGGATCGACCGTGAGCGCGCGCCCGAGCTCGCCGCGGGATTGCCATGTGCAACCGAACGTGGTGAAGTGATGCACAGCGCGTCTCCGGCGCGGACCGCCCACCTTGGTGAACACGCTACGGCGTGACGGAACCTTTCGCAACCTCGCCTCTTTGCGCGCGGGAACAAGACAAGTGGGCTGTCTCGGCACCGCGCATGGAGATGCGAGATGATCCATAAACGTCCGACCGCTACCCTGCTCGCCCGCGTCAAACGCGAGGCCAAGGCCCTTGCTCGCGGGACCGGTGTGCCGCACAGCACTGGCCTGGAAGAGGCGGCTCGCGCGGCCGGTTACCCGAGTTGGTTCGCGTTGCAGCAGGCTTTGAGGGCTGCTGATGCCGTGCAACCGCTTGCGGTCGCTCCAGTACCTATCGACCCTGTACTGCCGGACGCGTTCTTCAGCACCCCCAACGAGGAGCGCAGCCCCGTCGAGCTCGACGCTTGGTGGGATCGCCCATTCGCGCAAACGCAGGCGGATGGCCAGCTCGTGGTCAGGTGTCTCGATGGTGGCGCTTGGGATCGCCCGACCTACTATGGCTGCGCACCGAGCGTGGCTGAGGCGCAGGTGCTGGCTGCGGAGAAACTGCTCGCTTGGCAAGCGCGGCGCGCTGCGCCCGTGCTGTCGATCCTGCCTGGCGGCCGCTTTGCGGTTCTGCGGATGGCGCAGCGGCCCGACGGTGAGGACGTCGTGCTCGAGGAATGCTTGAGTCCCGAGGACGCCCGCGCCGCCATCGAGCGCTTGGCGCGCTAATTGGCCGGAACGAGCCACGCGGCAGAGGTCGGCCAGCGTGCCGGATTCGAAAGGCATTCGGTACAGAACACGAACGCGATAAAGCGCCGCTCTCCCCTCCTCCGCACCACGGTGAGGATCTGTCGGCGCAAGTGTCGATCGACCAGCAATATGCGAAGTGCACTGGCGAGGACACCAAGTCGCTGCGCGAAGTACCCAGCCAGGAGGCCGCCGCAGCAGCCGGCCGACATGGATTCGGGCGATCCCCTACGCGCTGGTGACTGGTGATAGGGCATGAGCCTTTGATCGACGGACTGAACCTTTCCGGACCCGGATGACCGGCATGTCCTCGCTGCGATCCGCTGCCACGTGAGCGTGATCGTGACGTTCAACGAACAGGACTTCCCCGCGGACACGTGGCAGAGTTCGGTTTGGGCCAGGTAACAAAAGAGACTAACAGGATCCGCTTCCCCACTCTACCCTTCACCCCCAACCACTTGCAAACAATCGCGGCTTCCCGTTAGTCTCGTTTTATGAGGCCGCATACCGGATCCCTCTTTTCAGCCAACACGGCCGACGATCTGGCGGCCGAGCTGCGCTCTGTCTTCGACGCCTGGCTCGCCTCCGGCCCCCCAGGGTCCAGCCGTGGCGGACAGGGCCTGCGCGATGATTCGGCAGAGGTCTACCGCGACATGTGGGGGAGCTTTGTTGCGTTTTGCGTGCCGCTCGAGCCGGCGCAAGGTGGTCGCCGGGTGCGAATCAATCCGCTGGCAAACCTGGACACGGGAGATTTGAAGCTCTTTCTCGCGAGCGCGGGGACAGGTAGCGGCGCACAACCTCGGCCGCATACCAGAAACGGTGACCTATCGGTGCGCTACGCCTGGCGCATGCTGCACCTGATCGATCGCGTGCTTGGCTTTGCCGCCGCGCACGGCGCCTGTGCGCCGTCGACTGCCGCGCGCGACCTGATGTTGGCGGAGCCGTATCGCTACGCAAACGCCGCCGACAGCGATCCGCTGCCAGAAGTACTCACCGATGCCCAAGCGCGACGGCTGATCGGATTCGTGACAACGGTGCAATCGGCGCCGGCCGACCAGGCGGTGTCGTGGAAGGTGGTGCGCGACCATACAGCCGTCGCGCTCATGCTGGGCGCCGGCCTCTCCCCAGGCGACGTGCGCGCTCTGCTACTCGAAGGGGTGAGCGTCGAAGGCGGTCGAGTGACCGGCGTGCCGTGGCGGCTGACGGTCCCGGCGGATGGAACCAGCCCCGAACATCAGGCGCCGATCTCGGACTGGGCTGGGCGGCAATTGGCGTACTGGCTGACGGTGCGCAAACAGCAGCGTATGCCTGGAAATTTCGTATTCCCTTCGACCGCAACGGGCAAGCCTTGGGCGCACCCTTCTTGCCATAGCGCCATAGTCGCCGTGCTGGAGGCTGCCGGTATTCCCGGCGGGACGCCCTTCCGCCTGCGCCACTCTTTCGCCGTCCGCCAACTTGCCAAGGGGTTTGAGGAAGACCAAGTGGCGCGGTGGATGGGGTACGTCGACACGAAACCAATGAAGCGATATCGGCACCTCGTGACTAGACCCGTGAATACGGCTTGACCGCCTCGTACCACCTTACGGACGAGGCGGCTTGGCATCGGCCCGCATGCTCTGCCTTGTGCCGCTGATTCCTGATAAGGGTATTCCACAGCGAGCGCTTACTCATCGGCTACCAAAGCTGGTCTGTAGTCGCGGCTCCTGTCCTCATCGAAGCTGCCAATGGCCGCGGTGTGGCGGCTTGCCACGTCCGCAAGCTCTTTCACTGGCTCTTGAGTAATCCCTTGCTGATCGCAAAGTCGAGCAACTTTGAATCGGTGAGTTCCTCTGGCCAAGTCACGTTCGCGACCCATCGGAAAAACGACCCGCGCGCAATACGGCTATTGGGTCCATCCCGCTGCCAGGCACGAACGATGGGCGTCGCCAGTTCCGGTAGCTGCTCAATCTCGAAACGGTGACGCAGTTGTCCCTGCGGATCTTCGCCCAGTTCTCTGTAATACTCGCTCGCGCGTGCGGCACGATCAGCCTCCCAGGCATCTCGGATCCACTGGAGTTGGTCCTCCTTTGACGGTTTGCGTGCCGGTGCAGGCCTTGGCCTGCTACTGCGCTCGGGCAATTCGGGTGTGGCCGCATAACCTTTCCTGAGGGCATCCCGGAAATAGGCGACCGGCGACTTGAGCTCGGGGAGCGCCTGATTCTTCAGGCGCTGTTCGGTGTGCTCAAGCGTTGCCCGCAGTTGCCCTTCATCCGTGGTGGCGTAGAGATCCTGGGCATCAGTCTTGGGAATCCCGAGCGCAATCAAACGTCCAACGAGCTCAAGGTCGAAAACATTCTGCGTGGGGTCACCGCCCAGCAGCGCCTGCTGCATCTTCGGAACCACGCGAAACTGCATATCCTCCACTTTGCGGCCGCGCTTGTGTTCAACGAGCTCGAGCGAGAACTCATCGCAATAAGTGTCGACCTCGGCCAGCGCTTTTGAGATCACATCGCGCTTGAGGAAGCGATAGTCCACCTCGGTGATATCGCTGCGACCGGTCAGCACGGCAGCCCACCAGATCGTGTCTTCACGCATCGTCAGCCGGCTAGGTGACGTCAGATAGCGCGCCCCAATTTCGTAAAGCACGGCAGCGGCATAGCTGCGCATCATCGCGCTGATTTCGAGCAGGATCCGCGTATACCGGGCTGGCTTGACCAGGCGTTCGCGGATCTCTTCGGGAAAGCGCCAGGTAATGTGGCAGGGACGTCCCTTGCCTGGCTCTTCGATAGTGACGGTACCAATGAGCTGCGTCGATACCCATCGATTCTGCCCTACTCCGCTGGTCGACCACTCGATCGTGGTGGCCTGCATGTCACGCAAATGGGACTTCAGCAACTCCGTGTTGTTGGAGTTGAATCGCGCATCGCCAATGAGTTCGACAAGCGGCAAGGAATAGACCGGCTGATCGACGCCCTGCTGCTGGGAGTGATACAGCAAGGCGTTGTAGATCCTGCGCGATAGCAAGGTCAAGCGTCCGCGTTTCGGGCGAATCGCAATCGCCTCGTTGGCCTTGGCCAGCGTCTGCGCCGGCTCGTCCGGGGGCGGCGCGACCTTGGCGGCCGTGACGAGCTGTCGATTGCGGTCCAGGTCCGCGGTGTCGGTTGGTTCGCCGCTCACAATGAACGCTTCGTACGTGTAGGGTGCGGGCAGTCTCGTCGTTGATTGTGAAAAGGTCAACTCACATTTACAAAACAACCCGACTTGAGAGATTTGAAATAGAACACCTTAAAGACTTGAAAAGCTTGAACCCCGCACTTCCAGATTACAATCAATCGGTTATGTCGACAATTGTGAGATCGGTTGGGAAACATTGTGAGAACGTTTGGGAAGGTCGGAGAGTGGATTTGGGATTCTGGGGGTTGGTAATGTGAGCTGGATTGGGATTGACTGTGAGTGGATTTGGGATTCTCGCCACCTCGGCGGAGAACCCTGGCGCAAGTGAATGAAATATCGGGCATTCAGTTGCTCGCTTGGAGGTTCCGAGCGGCAGTCGTCACACTGGGTTTCCCAGATTTACTCACGTTAGTGGTCAACCGCCGCGCGGGGCGACCAGGCGTATCCCAAAAGAACTCACATTTGTTTTTGTGTAATTCAACAGAAATCGGACTGCTCGATTAGTCTTCTTGTGTTCATCGGTTTTCGGTAAACTGTACCAATTCCGTTGAATCCAAGAGGTAGTGCAATGCCTGATTCTACGCTCGACAAGGAAGCTGGCAACCAGGTTGCCGGCCAAGCCCCCTCCTCCGCCACGCCATCCCGCGCAACGATTGACATGGCCCGCATCGAGGCCATCGCGACTCGTGCGGCAGCAATGGTGGAGCAAGTTCGCGGACGGCTCCTGGCGCCAGAGACGAAGAAGCATTCACCGACCTACTCCACAGCGCAGTTGGCGGCGCTGTGCGGCGTCGATAAGGCCCATATTGCGTACCGGATTACCAAGGGCGATCTTCCTGAAGGTCGGCTGACACCTAGCGGGGCCAAGCGGGAATTCACGCTGTCGGAGCTGAGAACCTGGACTCGGACCTATCGGGCTGAGCACATGCGGCCCGCTGGGCAGCGTGCCGTGACGATCGCGGTGGGCAACTTCAAGGGAGGGGTGTCGAAGACAACTTCGGCAATGGTGCTGGCGCAAGGATTGAGCCGGCTCGGGCATCGGGTGCTTGCGATCGATGTGGATCCCCAAGGGTCGCTCACCACCCTGCACGGTCTGCTGCCGGAAACGGAGATTTCCGAAGACATGACGATCGCGCCGCTGTGCGATGGTACGGCGAGCGACGTGCAGTACGCGATTCGGTCCACATACTGGGACGGAATCGATTTGATCGCCGCCGCCCCATTTCTCTTTAGCGCGGAATTTGCCCTGCCGGCGCGGCAAATGCACGAGCCCGATGCGCAATTCTGGCGGGTGCTCGACGACGGCCTCGAGTCGGTACGGGACATCTACGACGTAATCATCATCGACACGCCCCCGAGCTTGTCGTACGTGACGATCAATGCGCTGTGGGCGGCCAACGGCATCGTGGTGCCAGTCCCGCCGGCAGGTCTGGATTTTGCGTCGGCTGCCCAATTCTGGGCCCTGCTCGCCGATCTGGGCGGAAACCTGGACAAGCAGGACAAGGAACACGGCAAGAATTTTGACTTCCTGCATGTGGTGCTCAGCCGTGTGGATCCCTCCGATCCCGCTGCCCCGGCCGTGCGGCAATGGATCCAGGCAACGTATGGGGAATACATGCTGCCGGTGGAAATTCCGAAGACCGCGGTGACAGCCAACAAGGCAGCGGAGTTTGCGACCGTCTACGACGTTCAGAAATACGACGGCTCGGCCAAGACCTACAAGCGCGCAACCGATGCGTACGATCGATTTGTTGAATTGGTCGAGCAATCGATTGTGGAGACCTGGCGCACCCGCCAGCAGGTGTTGTGACCGGCATGAGGTTCAGTGGCAACCCGGTTGCCAGAAGGATTGAACAGTGCAGACCGTGGGAGCACGGTGTGGCAACCCGGTTTCCAGCGATTACGGTATTGGCGGCCCGGGCGTTGAAGGCTTGGGCAGGTGCAACCGGAATCACGCGAGTGCATCAGGACGGAGCAGCGTGGCAACCGGGTTGCCAGAGGAGCACCGTTGGTTGTGCAGAAGAAGGGACGCAACGCGGGTGCCGGTCGGATTCGCGCCAGATTCTTGGGGCAGGGCAGCCTGGCAACCGGGTTGCCATGGGTGCTCGACAGCAAAGAATCAGTGTTTGGCAACCGGGTTGCCAAAGGGTGATTCTTGGTTGCACACAATATAGAAGTCAGGGCTGTGGCAACCCGGTTGCCAAAAATATTGGGGGATGGCAATGAGCACACGGAAACGACTCGAGGCGCTAACCGCTGATCTGGTGGTTCCGGCAGCAACGGTCTCGCCGGAGGCCAAGACGGGGCAGGGCGCCAGCCCGGGCGAAATTCGATTCCCGCCGGCGACACCCGGGGTGGCAGCCCCGAAAACCGGGCCCGGCCAGATGATGGCGTTCCGTGGCCAGCGCCAAGCACTCGACAACGAAATCGCGGCGCTGAAAGCACGATTGGAGCACTTCGACAACTCGATTCCGACCCGAAAACTGGATCCAAAATTGGTCGTTCCCAGCCGATGGGCGAACCGGCATCCGGACTCGTTCTCCACACCGGGCTTCGAGCGGTTGAAGGCCGATATCGAACTCGCCGGCGGCAACGTTCAGCCGATCCTCGTGCGCCCGTTGGAAAGTTCCGAGGGGATGTTCGAAATCATTTTTGGGCATCGACGCCACCAAGCCTGCAGCCAGCTAGGAATTGAAGTTCTGGCGGTGATTTTGGCTACACCGCTGTCGGACGCCGAGTTTTTTGCGGCCATGGACCGGGAGAACCGCGAGCGCGCCGACTTGTCGCCGTACGAGCACGGTGTGATGTACGCACAGGCCTTAGAGGACCGTCTGTATCCGTCACAGCGACGTCTGGCGGAGGCGCTCGGGGTGTCGCACACGTGGGTGCAAAAAGTGCTCTCAATTGCCCAGCTTCCGCCGGCAGTCGTCGGGTGCTTCCGGAGCCCGCTCGAGGTTCAGCATCGGCATGCGGAAAAGATCGGGGCAGCCCTCGAGAACGACCGCAGGGGTGTGCTCCGGCGCGCCGAAAAGCTGGCGGGTCAGCAGCTGTCTGCTGCGGCGGTTGTCACGCAGCTTGTCGGCCAGGACAAGCAGAGCAGGGCGCCCAAGGAAATCCGGATTGGCGGCAAAGTGGTCGGACAGTGGACGCAGGACGCGAACGGTGCGATTGCGATCAAGCTGAAACCTGGTGTGGTCACAGACGGCCAGATTGATGCGTTGATTACGAGCATTACGGAGAAGTTGGGGGCTGGCAACCCGGTTGCCAACGAGAGTTAGCTGGCAACCCGGCAACCCGGTTGCCAAGCCAAAGCTAAGGCTCTTGCTGGCGCGATCGACTTACCAACGTGCGTCGTGTAAGCGGCGTCTCCACCGGTTAAACGGCCAGAGTTCCAGCACTGGCCGTTGAGCCGGGGCTTGGCAACCGGGTTGCCATAAATTCGCCAAGTCGCCCGAAGAGTCTCGGCGGGGTAGGGGGCTCACAACGGCCCCCTTGTCTTGCCTAGCGCTCTTGCTTCTTCGACTTTCCTCGGGAAAACCGGACCACGGCTTCGTAATTGCGGGTAGCGCCGGATTGCACGTAGTTGGTCGTAGTCGACAGGCTGGCGTGCCCGAGAACCTCCTGCACGACTTCCACGTGTTCGCCGGCGGCCAGCATATGCGTTGCGAAGCTGTGTCGCATCCAATGCGTGCTGGCGCGAAGCAAACGATCAGCGTCCGCCAGATCGTCAACCGATAGCGCAACGCGCGCGAAGAATGCCTTCAGCAGCTGATACAGCCCGGACGCTGAGATGCCTCCCGTCGGCGCCAGTCCGATGCGTTTGACGGTTGAGCACAGGGGCGCAATCAAGGGCGTTGCGCCGCTTGCATGAGCCAGCTGCAGCGGGATCCCGCGCTCCAGGAGGTAGACGCCGAGCAGGGTCATGACTTCCGGCGGCAGTGGAACCAACCGCTCCCGCTGCCCCTTGCCGACAACTGTCAGAAACCACGCAGGTTCCTTGCTGCCGCGAATCCATTCTTGCCTCAGATCGCCCAGTGTGGCGGCGATGAGCTCGGACAGCCGCATGCCCGTCCGGTAGGCGAACGAGACGATGAAGCGCATGCGATGACCGGCCTCGTTTGGCGGCAGGCCCGCGGCGTAAGCCTCGAGCTGGAGCCACTGGTCCTCCGTCAGCGAGTGCTCGGTCTTGAGCGGACGCCGGCTCGGGACCGTGTCTCTTACACCATCCCAGGGGTTCGAATCGAGGTAATGAAGGCGGGTGAGCCATTCGCACATTGACCGCAGAATAATCACCGCCGTCTTACGGCTCGAGGCGGACAGGCCGTAGGGGGTGTCGGGGTCGATCTTGCCGGGTTCAAAGAAGGGGCGCCAAAGGGGGCTCCAGCGCTGGACGCGGGGTCCCACCCAGCGACCCTTTGGCTGCACCTCGGCGAGGAAGTCCCGAAAGGCGGCGCAGTCCTCCGCGGTCAGGGAAGACAACGCTTTGCTGCGCTGCACAACGGCCCAGAGAAGGAAGCGTTCAGCTTCCCGTCGATACGCCCGCCAGGTATGGCTGCCTTCGATCTGCATTCCAAGCCAGGCATTGATGGCCGCGCGATCGTCGTTCGCCTCCAGCTTGCAGCGCTCTTGCGGCGCTCGGTTGGTGCCAGTGATGCCGCTCAGCTCCTCCGGCAACTCAAACTTCTCGAGAGGCACGATAGCGGTCCCGGGCGGGACAATGTCCATCAGGGCAGGGGAGGGGAGGGCGCTGCGGGTCACTAGCGCATGTGGCCCAATAGACTGGCTCAGCGATTCCTCGTGGTCTTGCAGCCACTTAAGCAACCACGCACTCTTGGTTTCCCCGACACCCGGCACACGGCGCCACCAGCGAAAACCGAAGCCGTTGATCGCCGAGATCAGTTCGCGGAAGGTCACCAAGCCGGCTGCTTGTAGATGCGTGATCAGAGGCCTATCGAGCCAGGCCTCGATTGGGTCATCGAGCGTGGGATCGGGCCGAGCCAGTTCCTCGAGCAGCGCGAGTGCCTCGCGCTGCCGGCGCAGCAGTCGCGCCCGACGCTCTTCTGCCTTTGACCCCGATGAGCCGACCTCTCTCTCGAAGAGCTCCTGGAGCTCCGCCTCGGTGTAGAAGTCGGCCGGATAGCGATCGGCGAACGCAACAAGGTCGATGCCGCCGGCGGCCTGCGGCATTTGCCCAACATCGCGCTTGAGTACCGCATCTTCACGCAGGTGTCCTGCTTGGCGCGCAATCAGGCGTAGCTCGCCGCGGATCCATTCAAGCGTGCGCTTGGCCAGGCGCAGGTCCAGCCCGGGCTCAAGATAGCGTTCTGCGAGCGTGGCGGTATCGAGGCCCTCGAGGTGGCCGCGAAACAATGCAAAATGACCCCGATGTAGCCGGCGTCGCATGTTGTTCTTCTTGTAGCTGTCGTTCATTTGCCAGTGTGCCGGAGCTGGATCACCGATAGCCGGCCGGGATTAGCCGCCAAAAATCATACTGTTGATAAGTGTAGTTATCAACAGATTTGGCGGGTCGACGACTATCGGTATCTGGTCGGCGCTGTTCACAGCGCTACTGCACGCCAACCGCCGACGACTATGTACTACGCCGAGCGCAGCTTCGATCTCGGCCCCACGACGTTGTTAAGGCTGCCGATCATGCACTGCGCCGCATTAATCATTTTTGTAGTGGCGTGATGGTCTTGGCTTTGAAGTCCCAAGCATATTCTTCCAGCAAGTTGGATACACCGTCTCGCCCAGCAAAAAAGCGAAGCGCCGAATCGCTTATGCGATTCCTGAGGCCGCCTGCAACTAACTCCGGTATATCCCACGCTAGACCCAAGCCCGAGATTGCCGCCACGACCGCAGGTATCCCCACCTGTTGAACCTGTGCCCATACTCCCGTAGCCCCTGACTGAGAAACGTCAGGAACTAACAGCCGTTGAATCGCGAAAGCAAGGAATCCAAGAAGGAACGAGATTCCTACAACGGAAGCTACGTATACCCGCCTTGCACGCTCAAACGATCGGAATACGAGCTTCTTCTCCCGTTCGCGTTCCGCTCGCTCAAGTGAGGCTGCACGCTCCTCGGCGGCGATTCGCCTACCTTCCGCATGATCGCGCTCTAACCCTAACTGTGCGATCTCCTCAGCCCGCTTAGCATGGGCAAAGGCAAGATGCTCAATCTCCTTGTTCTTTGCTGCCTCAACCTCCTGGGCCGTTGCAAGTCTCACCTTTTCGAGCAGCGGCATCACTGTCTCGTCCGTGATCACATCTGGATCGCCAAAGGTCGCGTCCATCACCGCGCGCTCAGCCCTTTGATCATTGATCAAAGCAGCAAAAATCCTTGCCGACTGCTCCGATGTCTCCAAGAGGGTGTTGTAGACCCTAGTAATGACATCCCTGCGTGTCCCAATTGCAGCCGCACAGTTCGCAACCAGATGTGCTCTTCCGATACTGCCCGCCTGCCCGCCTTGTGTTATCCACAGCAAACCCACCAACTGCTTATCGAGAATCGCTAACGGAGCAGCACTCTTGATCCGGTCGCGTGATCCCTTGGTCTTGCCATTGAGCCACGTTCTCCAAGTAACGTTTGCCGCCCTGGCCAATACAGCATTGCGGGTAGCCAGGGTTGCGCCGGCCTTCAGAATTCGAGTTTGGATGTCCGCGCCGCTACGCATGCGAATGAGGTCGCAACACGTTGCTATATCAACCTCTCGCCCTTCAGCGTTTCTCCATCCGATCAACTGCTCTCGAATTGCCTTTTCCTCTTCCGGCCCAACACTTGATCGCCTACCGGCCGGAATTGCCGCTGTACTGTCTATAACCCCAAACCCAAACTGCTCTATAAGTACCTGCTCCGCATGTCCGGCTAATGCGATCACCAAATCCCGAGTGCGCGGTGGATCAACCTGAAACTGGTCGAATGGCTTGATGCCGGAGAAGTAGCTCTGCTTGCGGGCATCCAACACGCGCTCAATCTCACCGATACTGTGCAAGAAAACGCTGACACGGCACCCTGCACGTTTTAGCTCTTCACTGAGCTGCTGACCGTATTCTTCTCTACCGGGGTTGACTCCAAGTATGTCGAGGCAAAGCGGTGCATCCAAGTAAAGGTCAAACTCATCCAAAGCATCACCGCGCCGAGGTGGATCGCGATAGGTCAGCAGCGTTTCGGCGGCAAGATTCGCAGAGGCTATATCACTGAGTAAATCAAAGCCTTCGGCGTCCGCCTGCATCAGAGAGAGGATGAACCGAGGAACAACGTAGTCGAGGTGGCGATCCATCGGCGACTGATCCTTGGCCGGGGCAAGCTCCTTCTTCCTTAGCGTTAGTGTCTTCGCAGTGTGCTTAGGCGACTCCAATCCGTCACGCCGTGAGAGAATTTCAAGCGATTCGATTCGCACAAGGCGATCAAATAAGGCATCGTCAAGGCCTGAATCGGACAGCTCGTGCAATTCGGTAGACTGCCTCCTGGCAAACTCCCTGAAGCGAGCCAAGAGATCCGTTATCTTGGGCAAGCTCGCGCCGGTTCCGACGGAATCGCAGGCCACATACTCATAAGACGCCACACCTTCGCGCTCGGCTCGTTTAGTGATGAGCCCAGCATTATTCATACGCTCGGCAAGAGATTCCAGAACAAGGATGGGAATGTGAAGTGCATACCTTGCGGCGAGCTCTGTGGCAAGGTCGCTCGGAATGAACCGCCGCCCAGCAAGTGAGGAAGTCACTGGGCGAAAGAACACCATAAGTCCTTCGTACAAGTCAGGCGAGGCAAGCTGATTCTTCAAGACCGCGTACGCGATCATTGCCCGTTCGACGTGCTCCATGCGCCCTCCTGTATTGGTGCCTAAGAATTTGAGCATCCCGTATACACCAGAGCCATCCTTCCCCCCAGTTGTCGGGTGCTTCGCCCAGAGTAGCAGGTGAATTCTCAGTCCGAGGGTCCGCCCGGACGGGTTCATGCCATGCCCAAGGCTGCCCAAGGCTCCCAGACGGCTAGTAGGGCCAAGAAGCTCGCACCGGCTAGCATGCATCCTGCCGAGGGCACTACAAGGCTTAGAGTTAAGCTCCGCCGACCTTGCCAATACCGGGTAAATTAGCGCCTTTGGCCGATACTCGGCTGCCCTGCACGGAATAGCGAAGCATCTATGTTTGAACAAGCGTTCAAGAACATCGACGACGCGCTCTGGAAGGAGAGCGGATGCACGACCGAGCTGGATTACACCGAGCAGACCTCCTGGCTGCTGTTTCTCAAGTACCTTGACGGACTGGAGCAGGACAAGGCTGCGGAAGCCATGCTCGAAGGCAAAGCCTACCGCTACGTCCTCGATACGCCCTACCGCTGGGAAGCGTGGGCGGCGCCCAAGAATGGCGACGGCAAGCTCGACCACAACAAGGCCCTTACCGGGGAAGATCTGGTCGATTTCGTTGATCGCAAGCTCTTCCCTTACCTGCACGGATTCAAGCAGCGCGCCAGCGGCCCCAATACGATCGAGTACAAGATCGGCGAGATCTTCGGGGAGATCAAGAACAAGATCCGCAGCGGTTATACGCTGCGCGACATCATCGACCACATCGATGAGCTGCGCTTCCGCTCGCAGACTGAAAAGCACGAGCTGTCGATGCTGTATGAGGAAAAGATCAAACGCATGGGCAACGCCGGACGCAATGGCGGCGAGTACTACACACCGCGTCCATTGATTCGCGCCATCGTGAAGGTGGTCCAGCCGAAGATCGGAGAACGCATCTACGACGGCGCCTGCGGTTCGGCGGGCTTTCTATGCGAAGCGTACGACTACCTCAGCGTCAAACCGAATCTCGGCACCGCCGACCTCAAGCAGTTACAGGAGCGCACCTTCTACGGCAAGGAGAAGAAGAGCCTTGCCTACGTGATCGCGATCATGAACATGATCCTGCACGGGATCGAGACGCCAAACATCCTCCATACCAACACACTCGCCGAGAACCTTGCCGACATTCAGGACAAGGATCGCATGGATGTAATCCTCGCCAATCCACCCTTCGGCGGCAAGGAACGCGCCGAGGTGCAGCAGAACTTCCCCATCCGCACCGGCGAAACTGCATTCCTCTTCCTCCAGCACTTCATCAAGATGCTCAAGGCCGGCGGCCGCGCCGGTGTGGTCATCAAGAACACCTTCCTTTCCAACACTGACAATGCTTCGGTGAGCCTACGCAAGCTACTGCTGGAATCCTGCAACCTGCACACCGTCCTCGACTGCCCCGGCGGCACCTTCCAGGGCGCGGGCGTGAAAACCGTGGTGCTGTTCTTCGAGAAGGGAACGCCGACGCGCAAGGTCTGGTTCTACCAACTCGACCCCGGCCGCAACCTCGGCAAAACCAAGCCGCTCAACGACGACGACCTTGCCGAGTTTGTCGAACTGCAAGAGACCAAGGCCGACACGCCCAAGAGCTGGAGCGTCGATGCCGCGAACATCGATACCGCGACCTATGACCTGTCGGTGAAGAACTCCAACGGCGGCGAAGAAGTAACCCACCGCAGCCCGCAGGTCATCATGGACGAAATCGCCGCGCTGGATGCCGAAAGCGCAGATGTGCTAGCGAACATCAGGGCGTTGCTATGAAGGCAGGGTGGCAACGCAAGACCATCGACGCGGTTTGCCATGTGCTCAACGGTGGCACTCCGAAAACCAGCGTGGCCGAATACTGGGATGGACCGCATCAATGGATTACTCCTGCTGAAATGGGAAGGAGAATCACGCCTTACATCGCGCAGACTGAACGGACGATCACCGATGCGGGCTTGCAGAACAGTTCAGCGAGGCTGCTTCCTGAACGGTCAGTCATCCTTTCTACACGCGCTCCAATAGGCCACTTGGCCATCAACACTGCGCCGATGGCGACCAACCAAGGCTGCAAGGGGTTGGTTCCGCGCGATGGGCTTGATAGCAAGTACCTGTACTACTACTTGGCAAGCATTGTTCCGCTTCTCAATGAGCTTGGAACAGGCGCGACCTTCAGGGAACTATCGGGTGGGAAACTCAAAGAGGTTCCGGTTCCGGTAGCGCCGCTTCCCGAACAACAGCGAATCGCCGCTATCCTCGACGAAGCTTTCGACGGCATCGCCACGGCTAAAGCCAACGCCGAAAAGAACCTCCAGAACGCCCGCGCTTTGTTTGAAAGCCACCTGCAATCCGTTTTCACGAAGCGGGGCGAGGGGTGGGTGGAGACACCGCTGTCCGAACTGTGCGACATCAAGCATGGTTACGCCTTCGAGGGAGAATTCTTCAGCAGCGAGGGCGATTACGTACTACTTACGCCGGGAAACTTCTACGAGAAAGGCGGCTACCGCGACCGGGGTGAAAAGCAGAAATACTACATAGGCGAGATTCCACGCGACTACGTACTCAATGAGGGTGACTTACTCGTAGCCATGACGGAACAAGCTGCGGGTTTGCTAGGCAGTCCCATTCTCGTACCAGAGTCCGACAAATTCCTGCACAACCAGCGGCTCGGCCTCGTCACCAAGAAATCTGGGGCTGCATGGACGAATGAGTTCTTCTTCCACGTTTTCAACACACAGACCGTTCGGAAGGACATTCACGGAAGTGCTTCCGGCGTGAAGGTTCGCCATACATCACCGACCAAGATTGGCCAAGTTGTCGTCGCGTTTCCGACATCGACAATTGAGCAGAAGCGCATCGTCGCAACGCTGGCATCCCTCGCCGACGAGACCCAACGCCTCGAATCCGTCTACAGGCAAAAGCTGACCGCACTCGACGACCTGAAGAAATCCCTCCTTCACCGAGCCTTCTCCGGAAAAATCTAGCGAGATCAATCGTGTCCACTCAACGCTACTCCGTCACGCCGCATCCCATCGAGACCATACTGACTTGGGTCAAGTCTGGCGAAATCGCCATACCGGAAATCCAGCGTCCTTTTGTGTGGGAAGCGACCAAGGTTCGCAACCTGCTGGACTCTCTCTATCAAGGTTATCCCGTCGGATATCTGATCGCATGGCGCAACCATACGGTGAAACTTAAGGACGGAACGACCTCCGCTGGGAAGCGGATTCTGATCGACGGCCAGCAACGTGTAACGGCACTGATGGCTTCGCTGCTTGGCATCGAAGTCTTGAACGACGACTACGAGACGGTGCAAATCCGCATCGCCTTCAATCCGCAGGAGGAGACTTTCGAGGTCGCCAACCCGGCGTTTCAGAAGAATTCCGCATGGCTACCCGATGTGGCGAAGGTATTTGATCCATCGGCTAGCGTCTTTCAGTTGGTGAGCGATTATTGCGCTGCCAATTCAGGCTGTTCCCAAGACAAAGTATTCAAGGTAATTGAAAAACTGCGAGGGATTGTCCACAACCACGTCGGCATTATCGAGTTGTCCGAGAGTCTGGACATCGAGACGGTGACGGAAATCTTCATCCGCGTGAACTCCGCCGGTTCGCCGCTCTCGCAAGCCGATTTCGCCATGTCGAAAATCGCGGTCAACGAGACTTTTGGCGGCAACATGCTGCGCAAGGCCATCGACTACTTCTGTCACTTGGCAGTGGCACCAGAGTTCCTTGCCAAGATCAAGAAAGGCGACAAGGCATTCGTGGAGTCGGAGTTCTTTGACAAGTTGAAATGGATCGCAGATGTGAACGATGACATCTACGACCCCAGCTACACGGACATGCTGCGCGTGGCGTTCACCTCCGAATTCGGGCGCGGGAAATTGCAGGACTTGGTCGCACTGCTGTCAGGGAGAAACTTCGAAACGAAGCAGTATGAGGAAACCATTGCCGAGGATTCATTCGGAAAGCTGAAAAAAGGCATTCTGGCTTTCATCAACAAGACGCACTTCGATCGGATCACGATGATCTTGCGTTCAGCCGGATTCATCACCAGCAAGCTGATCAACAGCCAGAACGCAGTCAACTTTGCCTACATCATCTATCTGCGTGGCCGAACGGAGAACATTGCACCGGCGGACTTGGAACGCGCCGTGCGCCGCTGGTTTGCGATGTCAGTATTGCGGGGCCGGTACAGTGGATCGCCTGAATCCACTTTCGATTTCGACATCCGCCAGATCAGTACGCGTGGGGTACTGGACTACGTAAATGCGGTGGTTCCCAACGAGCTTCCCGACAGCTTCTGGACGGGAATGCTGCCGCAGTTCATGGACACGTCTTCAATCAACAGTCCTTACTTTCTTTGCTACCAGGCGGCGCAAGCCAAGCTAGGTGATAAGGGGTTCCTGTCGCGAGACATCACGGTGACTGACCTTCTGCTTAACCGCGCCGACGTTCATCACGTTTATCCGCGTCAGCACCTGAAGGATCAGAATCTGACAAAGGGCATGTACAACCAGATTGCGAACTACGCCGTCGCCCAGAGTGAGATCAACATCTGCATCGGTTCAAAGGCGCCAGGCGTGTACTTCGCGGAGCTTGCCGGGCAGTGCAACGGCGGGCCGAAGAAGTATGGTGGCATCACGGACAAGAGCGAGTTGATTGCTAACCTGCGCACGAACTGTATTCCAGAAGGTATGCTGGATGGAGACATGGACTACAGTGTCTTTCTGGAAGAGCGGCGCAAGCTGATGGCCCTCAAGATCAAGAGTTGGTTCCAAGCGCTCTGAGCTAATGAACGAAGCCGAGACCCGCGCCGAATACGTTGACCCCGCTCTGGCCAAAGCGGGGTGGGGTGTTCAAGATGGCAGCCGGGTTCGGCGTGAATATCCGATCACCCTGGGCCGCCTTGAAGGCGCGGGCAAGCGCGGCAAGGCGCTGACGGCCGACTATGTCCTGGAATACCGAAACACCAAGCTTGCGGTCGTAGAAGCCAAAGCCTGGGACAGGGAGTTGACCGAAGGCGTAGGACAAGCCAAGGACTACGCGGGGAAGCTAGCGATCCGCTTTACCTACGCGACGAACGGCCAGGGCATCTATTGCATCGACATGCACACCGGCAAGGAGGGCGAGTTGTCAGCCTATCCGACGCCGGAGGAACTGTGGCTCGCAACTTTCTCGACGCACAACGCGTGGCGCAATCGATTTGCCGCCGTGCCTTTCGAGGACAGAGGTGGCGCATTCCAGGCGCGCTACTATCAGGACATCGCAATCGAACGCGTCATGGCTGCGATGGCAGATGGGCGCGAACGGATCCTTCTAACGCTCGCGACCGGCACCGGGAAAACGTTCATAGCATTCCAAATAGCGTGGAAGCTGTTTCACAGCCGGTGGAATCTGACGGACTGGAAGGGTGAAGGCGATCCGACCCGCCGACCCCGCATCCTGTTCCTCGCCGACCGCAACATACTCGCCGACCAAGCTTACAACGCGTTTTCCGCCTACCCAGAAGATGCACTGGTACGTATTGCGCCGGACGACATCAAGAAAAAGGGGAAGGTGCCCAAGAACGGAAGCATCTTCTTCACGATTTTCCAGACCTTCATGAGCGGGCCGCCCAAGGACGGTCACCCCTCGCCCTATTTTGGCGAGTACCCGCCCGACTTCTTCGATTTCATCATCATCGACGAATGCCACCGCGGGGGCGCCAACGACGAAAGCAACTGGCGGGGCATCCTCGAATATTTTGCTCCGGCAGTACAGCTAGGTCTGACGGCAACTCCGAAGCGCAAGGAGAATGCGGATACCTACCTGTATTTCGGCGAGCCAGTGTTCGTGTACTCCCTGAAGGACGGTATCAACGACGGATTTCTGACGCCCTTCCGCCTCAAACAGATTGCAACAACGCTCGACGAGTACGTCTACACCTCCGACGACACCTTGGTCGAGGGCGAGATCGAAGCAGGCAAGCGGTACGAGGAAGCCGACTTCAACAGGATCATCGAGATCAGGGAACGCGAAAAGAAGCGGGTCGAGATCTTCATGCATGACATCGACCAGAGGGAAAAGACTCTCGTCTTCTGCGCGACACAGACTCACGCACTCGTCGTGCGTGACCTGATCAATCAAGCCAAGAAGAGTAGCGACCCGAACTACTGCCAGCGCGTGACCGCCGAGGATGGCAAGTTGGGCGATGAAGCCCTGCGTGCATTCCAGGACAACGAGAAGAGCATTCCGACCATCCTGACAACCTCGCAGAAGCTCTCTACCGGCGTGGATGCACGCAACGTGCGGAATATCGTGTTGATGCGGCCGGTGAACTCGATGATCGAGTTCAAACAGATCATTGGACGGGGCACGCGCCTCTACGATGGCAAGGACTACTTCACGATCTATGATTTCGTGAAGGCGCATCACCATTTCAGCGATCCGGAATGGGATGGCGAGCCGGTGGAGCCAGATACTTGCGCCAAGTGCGGCAACTATCCATGCACCTGCGCCAAACCAACACCTGAACCCTGCCCGGTGTGCGGGAATCAGCCTTGCACCTGCGAGAGGCAACCTTGCGCGAAATGCGGCAATCGCCCCTGCACATGCAAGAAGAAAGCGAAGGTGAAGCTGGCAGATGGCAAGGAACGCCAGATCCAGCACATGAGTGCGACGACCTTCTGGCACCCGGATGGCACACCGATGTCAGCGGCCCAATTCATGGAGGCGCTGTTCGGCAAGTTGCCGGAATTCTTCAAGAATGAAGATGAGTTGCGCGTCATCTGGAGCGCGCCGGACACCCGTCGCAAGCTGCTCGAAGGTCTGGACGAGAACGGTTTCGGCAAGGACCAACTCGCCGAAATGCAAAAGATCATCGAGGCGGAGAAAAGCGATCTATTCGACGTGCTCGCTTATGTTGCTTACGCCGAAGCGCCGCTTACACGTGAGGAGCGCGCCGAACGGGCGAAGGCTGTCATCAGCGCTGAGTTCGACAACAAGCAGCAGGTCTTTTTGAGCTTTGTCTTGTCCCACTATGTGAGCGTGGGGGTTGAGGAACTCGATGAAGACAAACTTGGCCCCTTGCTCAAGCTCAGGTACAACAATGCAATTGCGGATGCTTTCGCAGATCTGGGATCACCGGCTTCGGTACGCAAGGCGTTCGTGGGTTTCCAGCGCTACTTGTATCAGGCATAACGCCTGCCTTTCCTGGCGGTTCGGATTTTCAAATTCGTGGTCTGCAATTTCTTGAGCCAAGGCCTGGAAGCGCGTTTCGCCATTTCGGCGGCACACCACACGAACTGCTCGTGGATAGCCCCCGCGCCCTGGTCGACGAGTGCGATGTGCGCACGCGAAGTCGCCTTCTGCGCGCTTCCATGCCTTCTGCCGCTATTCCTCGGGCGTTCGCGCCTTACCGTTAGCGCGTCGTTCAAGTCGCAGATCGGGCGCCGGTCACCCACCCGGTAGCGCCATGCATGATCATCGCCTCGCGAGCTCGATGCCCATTCCAAGATTCCCCAGGCGGGCGCTTTCGCGTTTGGTCCTGCGGGACTGGCCGGCGACGCCGGCTCCGTTCCATGACGCCCTAGCTAGCGGGGAGGCTGCACGGGGTCGACCGGTGGCCTTGCCGCGCGCTTCAGGATTTCTGTCACAAGCTCCGGCTCGGCATCTGTCAGGAGCAGCTTTCGAGTGGGTGCGATATGTGTGAACGCTTCAGCCAGAACCGATATGTCGTGGCCCAAGCCATTCGATAGCGAGGTTGCTTTCAGTAGGCCGAAGCGAGCGCCGGCAGTAACCTCGTCCATGCTTTGCCGCGTGACAGCCAAGTTCGATCGCAAGGTCGCGATCGCGTCGATCGCTCCCTTTCCCAAGGCCAGCAGCTTCGTGCCTAGGCTGTCAGTGAAAGGCATCTGACGGGGCCGGTATTGGCTCATGTCCAATGTTTCGGATACCGGGCCGCCAGCTCGCAAGCTGATGATGGCCGCGTCGACGAGTTGCTTGGCGCTCATCAGGCCGCAAGCCACATCGACTAGCTCGGCGCCAATCATGACCTTGAGCTTTTCGACTTGGCCAGACTGTTCCAGTGCGGCCTTGAATCTGTCGTTGGCTCGGTTGATCCAGTTGCCCAACAGGAGAGCGGCCCCACCGAACAGGGCGCCGGCGAGGCCGGCCGCTGCCGCTTGATCGTGACCGCTCCCCCAGGGGCTGCATTCCAGTACGTACCAGCCGGACGCGACCAGCGCAGCGAACAGCACTAGGTCGATATGGTTCATGACGCGGCTCTTGAAGGTCATTGTGGCCCTCTGGACGGCGTCCTGGGCGGACCACGAGCACCAGATCAATCGATCGCGAGTGTTAGATGCCCGATCGGCTAGTTTGCCGGCCGCACACTGATCTCGATGTCGCACCTACCAGGATTCCAGTTACTTTTCATGCTGATTTTGGCGGTTTGCCAAGGGCTTCTGACCCCAGCGGCCGGCTTCCCCGGCGGCCACTTCAAATTTCCCCATCTGTGGCCAGGTCAAATTCCCCCAGGGCGTAGACAGGAAGGTGGGGATTGTTATTCGGGATGGGTGGCTTTGGCAAGCCGGGAGATGGCCTCTTTGAGGCGACTAGGGTCGGAGTTGCTCCGATAGGGTGAAAGTATGGTGTTGAGCACGATGCGCGCACTCGCGACGTCCGCCGTTCAACGTGCGCTTCCATTCTGACTGGCGCGCGGTCGAGGCCCAGCACAAGAATGCGACGATTGCGCTGGCGCATGGCAGTCTCGCAGATCTGCTCGAGGACATCATCGAAGAGGTCGAGCCTCCCAGTCACCCGGGGACGGCCGGCCTCCATTACCTGATCGCCACGCCATTTCGGTACCGTTCCCCACCACCTGCAGGGTCCCGCTTTCGAGCAGTCGATGATCCGCCGGTCTTCTACGGCGCGGAGGAAGAGAAGACAGCCTGCGCCGAGGCTGGTTATTGGCGTTGGCGGTTCTGGATGGACAGCGAGGCGCTGCGACAGCGGTCAGCTTCAATCCCGATGGCCCTGTTTCGGTTCTATGGCGGAACGCAGCGGTGCCTGGATCTGACCGCACCGCCATTGGGTGAAAATCGGGATTGGTGGATCCACCCGAGCGACTACAGCCGAACCCAGGATCTCGCTCGTACCGCTCGAAGCAACGGTACGAGTCGGTGCGCAATTCTTTGGATGGACGGTGCCTTGCCGTCCTCGCGCCCGATTTCTTTCGCGCCGTTCCCGAGTCCTTCCGCAACGAGCAGCAAGGCTGGAGTCTGTTCATTCAGCCGCCCTTGGTCGTCTGGCAACGAAATCTGCACGGCGAGAGTTTCGAATTCCATTTTTGAAATCGCGTGGTGAAGATGGGGGGGCGACGCCGCGGCGGTTTCTGTGCTCGTTCCTTTGCCTTCAGCGACAAGACGAAGAGCAACTCGCTGGCAGAACTAATGATTCAGTTGCTACACTTACTGCATTTGCTGCGTTTGAGGTATACAATTTTTGCATTCAAACAGAAGCAGGACGCGCAGCCTGCCGAGCTACAGGAGCGAACGCAATGGGTACAGTCGAAGAGCGTAGGAGTTTGCTGCCGCCGGCGATGACGGAGCAGGAAATCGAAATGGCCAGGGTGGCACAGCGCTGCATCATGGAGGCGCTCGATCATTCGCGGGCGGCTTCGATTACGTTGACCAGTGACACGGGGGAGCATCCCGTTGTCGAGTTGCCCCCGCAAGCGCTTAGGTTCATCGCGCAGCTGCTCGGCGCCCTGAGCGAGGGACGGCCGGTCACGGTCATGCCCGCGAAGCAGGAGTTGTCGACGGTCGAGGCCGCCAACTTTCTCAATGTCTCGCGCCCCTTTGTCATCAAGGAGATTGAGGAAGGGCGTCTGCCACATCGGATGGTCGGAACACACCGGCGAATCGAGATTGGGGATCTGATGGAGTACGCCAAGAAGATGCGCGAGCGGCAGAGAGCGGCGCTGGACCGCATGGCCGAGAACGCCCGTGAGCTCGGGCTCGATTACTAATGGCCGGCCATCCACGTTACACGGCGTTGCTTGACGCCTGCGTACTCTATCCGGTGGCCGTAGCCGACTCGCTGATCAGTTTGGCCGTTACGGGCCTTTTCGCTGCGAAGTGGACGACCAAGATCGAGGCGGAATGGATGTGCTCTCTCGAAGAACAGCGTCCCGACCTGGTCGGCAGGCTCGTCTATCGCCGTGACCAGATGCGAGAAGCAGTGGTTGATTGGGAAGTCCCGACATCCGCATGGGAGGCGCTGGTACCGTGCTTGACGCTGCCGGATCCAAACGACGTCCATGTCTTGGCCGCCGCCATCGCGGGCCATGCAGACTGCATCGTGACTGCGAACCGCAAAGATTTCCCGGCGGGAATTCTCGGCGTTTACGGCATCGAGGCGATTCACCCCGATGACTTTATCGTTAGCCAGCTCGATCTCGATCCGTATACAGCGCTGACTGCCTTTAAGGAAATGCGTGCGCGAAGGAAGAAACCGGACTCCACGCCGGAGCAATTCGCCCAGGCCATGGAACGCAACGGCTTGGTCGCAACCGCACAGCGCCTGCGCGAGGCGGCGGGACTGATATAAGAGGCATACAGCAACAGAGTCGTTCTCGGCTCAGGGTTCTTCGTGTCGCGGGGGTGGCGGGCGACGCCGTTTCGATTCGCGTTCCTTCGCCTCCAGCGCCGAGAGCGCGACCCGTAACGCCTCACCACGGCGTTCGGCATCGGCCAGCTCTGCGCGGGTTTCGGCCAAGCGTTGGCTGACCGCCTGCAGTTCCCCGCGTGCCGACGCGGCCGAAGTGATGGCTTCTGTCAAAGATCGCTGTGCGGCCCCCAATTGTTCCTCCAGCCCCCTGTTGCGCCGGGCCTCGCCGTCCAGCGCGCCTTGAAGCTGTCCGGCCTGTTGTCGCGCCGCGCCCAGTTCGCCCTGAATGGCCGCGAGCTCCGCGCGCCGCGCATCCGCTTCGCGAATTGCGCCCTGGCGGACCTGTTCCAGCTCCTTGGCGAGCTTGGCCGCGCTCATCCGCTCGTGCTCGATTTCGCGCAGGGCACGTTCTTCCGCGGCCCGCGCCCGCTCTTCGCCCAGCGCTTGGGCATGGGCAAGCTTTTCCAGTTCGCTTTGGAAATCGCGCCGTGCTTCGGCAAGCGATGCTTCGAGCGATGTGCCGTGCTGTCGGGCGGTCGCAAGTTGGTCCGCTAGCGCCTCCTTTTGTGTCCGCTCGACAGCGAGGCCCTGCGTCAGATCGGTGATTCGGGCCGACGCAGCTTCGATTTCCACGCGAGCTGCTGCCAATTCTTGTGCGAGTTCCGTGGCGCGCGCCTCTGCCGTTTCCTGATCTGTCCTCGCCGCCAGCGCATTGGCTTCGGCTTCTTGGCGATATGCGGACAGGCTGTCGTGCGCCTGGCGTTGCGCGAGGGTCCACAGCGCCGCGGCCAGCTCGCCGGCTGCGGTTTTCAGTTCATCGGGTAAGTCAGGGTGCTCGATCCGTACGCGGCTCTTTTCCCGCAGGTCCGCCCAGAACCGGGACAGGGCCTCCGCCGGGGCGCTCATGCTGCCCTTGCGCACCAGCTGATACAGCTTGTTCGCCGTGGGCGTAATGCCGAATCGGAAGAACAGCAGGATGCACGTTTCGCGGTAGAGATCCTGCGTCTCGGGAAACTGCGCGCGCAGCCGATCGATCTCGATGCGTAGCTGCTGTTCGATGGTTTGGTCCGTTTCCATGCCGGACAGTGTATCTAGGAAAGTCAATAATGCAACGTATTACATCACCTTTCGCTCTATTTTGGTTTGTCTTTTGACATTATGACTCTACTGTCGAATAATGTCGGGACAGTGCGGTTCTGAAATTGCCCTGACCCAGGAGCCCAAGAAAAGTGACCGAGTTGGTGCGCATTCCGGCGATCGCCCCGTTCGAACTCGTGCGCCTCCCCGAGAATCTCGACGGCCAGGCCGGCGTGAACCGCGCCCTGGGCACCCGATCCCAGATCGCAGCCCAGAACGATATCGACGCCATCAAAGCTTGGCTCGCCCGTTTCGCTGACACCCAAACCACCTTCACGAGTTACCGCAAGGAGGCCGAGCGGCTGCTGCTCTGGTCGGCGATCGAGTTGGGCAAGCCCCTGTCGTCATTGACCCACGAAGACCTGCTCATTTACCAGCGCTTCCTGGCCGATCCCCAGCCGGCCGAGCGCTGGGTCATGAAGGCCGGTCGAAAATGGTCGCGCTTCGAGCCCGACTGGCGACCGTTCGCCGGGCCGTTGTCGGCCACCAGTCAGCGCCAGGCGATCGTGATCCTCAACACGCTGTTTTCATGGCTGGTCAATGCCGGCTACCTGGCGGGCAATCCGCTGTCACTGTCCCGGCAGCGACAGCGCAAGGCCAAGCCGCGGATCACGCGCTTTCTGGACGAGGCGCTGTGGCAGGAGGTCAAGGCCGCCATTGAGGCGATGCCGCGGGACACCGACCGGGAGCGCGAGCACTACTTTCGGGTTCGCTGGTTGTTTTCCTTGCTGTATCTCTGCGGGTTGCGCATTTCCGAGGTTGTCGGAAATTCGATGGGCAACTTCTTCTGCCGTCGGGACAAGGACGGCGAGGAACGCTGGTGGCTGGAGATCACGGGCAAGGGGGACAAGACGCGCCTTGTGCCGGCGACCAACGAATTGATGGTCGAACTTACCCGCTATCGCCGCGAAAACGGGCTGGCGCCATTCCCTCTTCCGGCCGAGCCCACTCCCCTCCTCCTCCGAATTGGCGGTAAGCAGCGATCGATGACACGGAGCGCGGTGCACCTCGTTGTCAAAGAAGTCTTCGCGCGAGCGTCACGGAGAATTCGCGAACGGGGACCCGAATTCGATCGCCTCTCGGCACTGCTTGAAGAGGCATCTGCGCATTGGTTGAGACACACGGCGGGATCGAGTATGGCCGGCACGGAGATGGATTTACGGCATGTTCGGGACAATCTCGGTCATGAGTCCATCTCAACGACCAGCCGCTACCTACATTCCGAAGACGATCAACGCCATAAAGAAACCGAGGAAAAGCACCGGATCCGCTGGTAGCGGAATGCTGAGCTTCTTCGTCCGGGGATCGGCCGGAGCTGACCACCGCTGCGAGGGACGCAATGTAGGGACCGACAGCTTTGGGGTCACATCACCGGACGGCGGGACCGGGACTGAACTCAGACGTTCAAACCAGATGGTTGCATGTCGGCTCGTGCTCACAAAGCAGACGATCGCACTGCGCTGAGACATAGCGCTCCTCACGTCAACTTGTAGTTACTAACGTCCTGTCAGCTGCTGCTTAAACGCATCGCGAAGCGGGCTCACAGCCACGAGTGCAACTGCTCGTCGACAGCCTCTATCCGAGAGAAAGAACTACGTGAGCTGTATTCCAGTGCGCGCCGAACGTCGCGCAGATAGTCCTTGCCGTGCCACTGCTTTGCGGCCGCTCTTGCAAGGAGCTCGAATACATGATCACTGGTTCCGAGCCTAGCAAACGACTCCGCAGAGAGCAAACGACTCACGTAGAGCTGC
>WBZM01001088.1_pt1 | contig 29759 bp, 36 predicted proteins | sample 5204271 | NCBI WGS metagenome assembly WBZM01 (sample SAMN12344346, study PRJNA552823) | activated sludge metagenome | biome: Activated sludge suspended growth; feature: Nitrification reactor; material: Wastewater; isolation source: activated sludge from nitrification reactor of wastewater... | reverse complement strand
GGAATGGTGCCGAGGTGGGGTGAACTCAAGGCAGATCAACAGGCGTTCGCCGATCATTTAGAAGGCAGCGCAAAGAACCACGGGCTGGAAGTGTGACGCCTAACCCGTGATTAGGCGACAAGCCCGCCCCGCGCCACGTCGCCACGCGAATGGCGATCACTGTGGCGACGCTGCCTTCAGGCCCAGCCCACCCAGGCCCGTCAGCGCGGCGCGGGCGGCGTCGTAGTCCCGCTCGCAGGCGAGTCCTGCGGCGTGAGCGCGGTCAGCGAAGTCTGCCAGCTCGCCCGCTCGCTGGTCAGCGCGGCCGAGCACGTCGGCGAGCACACCGATGGCATCACCGGCTGGCGGCTGGTGTCCGGCAGCGGCGGGATTTGCGCCTGGCGTGCCGTCAGCGCGATAGCGTTGGACGAGGGTGGCGAGCTGGTCGCGCAGGCGGTGCTCAGCAGCGCGAGCACGATCACGGTCAGCAGCGAGGGCAGATTGGACACGTTGAGACTCCTTGGCGTTGGCTTCGAGGGTTGCGGTCAGGGACTGCTCTTTGGCGGCGATGGCGCGCTCGCGCTCCAGCGCCTGCTGGCGGGCGTCGGATTCGGCCTTGGCGTAGTCGCCGACCAACTTGTCGATACGGGATTCGGCCTGCGCCAGCTTGACCTGGACGCCGGCCGTGATCTCGCGCTGCCCAACGAAGGCCGCACCCAGCACGCCAAAGGCAATCGTCCAGGCCAGCGCAGACCACGCGCGCGGCGCGAAGAAGTGGGCGGCCACGGCCAGCCCCAGCGCGCCGAGGATGGCGGTATATCCGGCGGCGCCGGTAATCCAGTTCATGTCAGGCGCTCAAGCGCTCTTTCAGCGCATAGCCCAGGAGCGGCCAGACCTTCGATACAGCGTTCTCGCGCGCGATGCGGCGGCCGATTTCTGAATTGAAGTTCTCCGGGCTGGCGCAGGCGCTCTCGCCGGTGACGGTGAATCCATTGCGTAGCACCAGCACGCAGAATGTCAGCAGGCCGAGGGGCTGAGGCGCAGCATTCGCCTGCTCATAGATGCCCGGCGGCACACCATCGGCTGCCAGCATGCCCAACACGCCCTCGCGCGCGGTGAAGTAGTGCTCGCTCACGATGGCCGCCTCAATGTCGGCTGGCGTCACGCGGGGCGCGATATTCGCGCCGGCACTGACGATGGCGCGCTCAATGGCTTGGTCGCCAGTGGCGGGGGATTGGATGTGGTTCATTTGGGAGGCTCCTGCGGTGGCATCAAGTAACTACACAGCGCCAGCCACCACGCGGCGCAGTGCATGACAAAAAGGCCGGCGATCATGCCGGCGCCTCGCACTCGGTCAAAAACAGCGCGCGCTCGGCAGCGCGGCGGCGGGTCAGGCCGGGCAGCACGCGGCCACCGGCACGGTTCCAGCGCGGCAGCTGATCGGCGATGCCCTTTTCAATGTCTTCGGCCCACGGCGGCGACGGCCACAGAAACGCGATGACGGCCAGCAGCGGGCCGCCGATGAGGGGGAATTGGTTGGCCGTCATGTCCAGCTTTCTCCTGTCCACCGGCGTAGGGGCGACTGCCGCCACATCGCGCCCGTCCAAACCTTCACGGCATGCGCCGCCCAGCCGGCGGCGGTGAATACTTTCACCAGGCCAGTAGCTGCGGCGGGCGCAGCGTCAAAATAGTCTTCGGCAACGAGAGCGCCAGCAAGATCGTCCCAGGCATCCGAAGATGCGTCTAGCGGCGCGCGCTCGAACGACTTAGCCATGCGCTATCTTTCCGCCGCCGCGCAGAGCGCCGGTGCTACTGGTGCTGGCCAGCACGGCGATGAAAGGGCACGCGCTGTTCGGGATCGTGTTGATCGGCAGGTTCGCCCAGTCAGCGCTGAACTTTGCGTTTGCGATGGGCATGAAAAGCGACCCGCGCAGGCGCGTGGCCGTGACGCCGAAGTTGCCGGCTGCGCCAGTGCTGGCAGAGAGCTGCACAGTATTGACCGCGCGGATGAACTTGCCCGCCGCAGCAGCCGGAATCAAGCCGTTCAGCGGCTGCATGAATGACGCGCGCCTGGTAGCGGCAAGGCTGACCCCGGTCAGGTTGCCGGTGGTTCCGTCGTTGTACGTGACGGCGACGGTGGCCGTGGCTGCGGTTGTGCCGGTGTCGGTGTACCACTCCAGCCACCACTGAATGCCTGAGTAGTCCGAGTCGCCGATGCGCTCGGCCATGTTGTCGGCGGTAGCGCCGTCGAAGTCCAGCCCTACCGTCTGCGCCGTGGTGAGCGTGCCATTCAGCCCGCCCATGTGCATGAGGCGGTCATGCACCTCAATCGTCATCGCCGGGTTGCTGCTTGCTGCCTCGAGGTACGCGAGGTAAGACTGCGCCGGGGCGGTCTGCTGGCTGAACCGCATTCCCCCGGTTGTCGATTGATTGCAGTTGGCCGCAGCGGTGGGAATCGCGCCCTGCCCCGGCTGCCCGGTGGCTCGCCAAAGGGAGTGGTACTGACCCGCCGCCGCGTTGGAGATACTGGCTTTGTCAATCACCAGTCGGCTGCTGTTGTTGCCCAGCGCATCAATCAGTTGGTCGCGGTTTGCGATTGTCATAATTAGTCCTCAGTTCGTATCGACCCACAGGTCGCCATCCAGTGCGTTCGCCGGTGGTGCTGTGCCGATCCAGATCACGGCTGCGGCACTAGCCGGGCGTGATGTAGAGCCGGATGCGCCGTGGGTGACTATGGCGGGATCGCCTTTGTCGCCCTTCGGGCCGGCTGGGCCCGTAGCGCCAGCAGGGCCTGCATCCCCGGTGTCCCCGGTATCACCCTTCGGGCCAGCAGGGCCAATAGGGCCTACATCCCCGGTATCGCCTTTCTGGCCCGTAGCGCCAGCAGGGCCTGCATCCCCGGTGTCCCCGGTATCACCCTTCGGGCCAGCAGGGCCAATAGGGCCTACATCCCCGGTATCGCCTTTCTGGCCCGTAGCGCCAGCAGGGCCTGCATCCCCGGTGTCCCCGGTGTCACCCTTCGGGCCCTGCGGGCCAACAGGGCCAATAGGGCCTACATCCCCGGTATCGCCTTTCTGGCCCGTAGCGCCAGCAGGGCCTGCATCCCCGGTGTCACCCTTCGGGCCCTGCGGGCCAACAGGGCCCTGTGCATAGGCCATGACCAGCATCGCGTGCGACTCACTCGGGGGCGTTATCAGCGCACCAGAAGTGCCAGCAGCACCCCCGAGCGTAATTGCCACCCTTGGGGCAAGCGCGCCAACCGTGATGGTGGTAATGCTCATACCGTAATCGCTTGATCGATAACAAAAGGCACCGTGACGGTGTGCAATACCACGCCTGGGCCGGTGAACTTTAGGTCCATGACATGCGGGCCAACAGGGGCATCAATCGGGACCGCCACCGGATAGGTAACGACCCCGGTGCCCACGGTACACGCCCCACCAACAATGGGCACCCCGAGACGCGTGCGAGCTTGCCAAGTGGCAGACCAGCCGGTGAAGTCAGTGACTGCCACCCCATCGACGAGAATCTCCAGAGGGCTGGATAAGCCCACGCTGTCACCTTGTTTCAAACGGATCATGACTTCTCCTATGCTGTGACGGAACAGAAGGCATCGGGCGCGTGCTGCATCCAGACGACTTCTTCGACCTCGCCCAGCGCGCCCGCTGGCGCGCGGCGCGTCTCGCTGTAGACCTTCATGGCTTCGGTCATTGCAAAGCCCCTGTGCACTTTTTGTGCCGCTCAAGCTGGCTCAGCAGCAGCTCGCAGGCGCGCCGGTCGACGGCACATCCGGTCAGCGCCCACAGCACCATGAGCACGCTCGCGCCGCGCATCATGCCCAATAGCTCATCATGGCCAGCCACCAGGCGGCGATGTGCATCATGGTAAAACCAAGCAGGATCATCGTGTCACTCCCAGAAACTGCGGTACGCCGGCGCGCGCTGCAACACCTGCCGCACGTAGCCACGGTTGATGTCGTAGGCCGATTGGCCGTACCCCTGCCACTTGGCGCGGCTCTTGGTGCTGTGCAGCTCAACATGTCCGAACCAGCGGGCCGGGTCGCAGCCTGACACCTTGGCGCACAACAGGCGATCTTTGCCAACGCCGCCGTCACCGCCGTTGTAGCCAGACAGCGTGAAAGCCCAGGCGTCGCGCTCAGAGGCCGCCAGCGGGCTCCAGCGGGCAAAGCCGGTGCGATCCATCAGCACCAGCCCTTGCAGTTGCAGCATGGGGTCGTAGCGGCGCTCCCACGTCCAGTCGCGCAGCTCGGGGTGCGCGGCGCGCAGCTCGGCTTGCTTGTCGAAGCGCAGCGAACCGTCGGCGTTGAAGGCGCGGGTGACCTGGCCGAAGCCGATGCCATTTTCCCGGCTGGTTTTCAGTTCGGCGCGCGGCGACCAGCACTTGCTGTGTGTCAGGCTGATGCAAGTTTCGCGCTCCACCTGCGCGGCCATCACCTCGGGCGTAGGCGCGTCGGCCCACAGCAGGCTCTGCACCATCACCAGCAGCGGGGCGAAGGTATAGGCCAGCGGTGGCATCACTTCGCCCACCCCGCCACAGCAAGGAACATGAGGCCCCAGGCCACCAGCAGCGCGGCGACCACGATGGCGGCGGGCATGTCGCCGGCCTTGACCCGCTCGACCAGCTCAGACAGGCTGATCTGCGGGAAGACCAAGCGGCTGATGACGATGGTGCCGCCGGCCAGCACCAGCGCGAAGGCGCTCCACTGCACCAGCACAAGCAGCATCTTCCAGTCCGCCAGCCCGAGCATCAACGCGCCCAGCGCCACCAACGCCCAGGCGGACTTGTCCAGCAGTGCCTTGATCCGTGCATTCATGGTTTGATCCCCTCAGACCCTTTGTTTTCAGCGATGAAACTACTCAGAATCTCGGTGTGTTCCCACGCGAAGTGGCAGCGGTGGTAGGCGTGCAGCACCACGCCATGCCCGGGCTGGGCAAAGACCATCCACGGCCCCCACTTCTGCGCACCGGTCACGCGGCTGTAGGTGGGGCGCTCTTCCAGGTCAAGAAAAAGCACCTCGCTGGGCACATCGTCAAGCATGGCCACCGCCTCCACGAATCGGCAATTGCGCACCTTGTTCATGGTGCCGCTGATCTGCACGTGGCCGTCGTTGACCTTGATGGCGGCGATCTTGAAGTCGCGCACCACCGGGAAGGCTTGGTCGATGTAGTACCCGGCCACCAGCGCGGCCGGCACGGCGAAGAAGGCGCACAGGCGCATGGCGCTGTTACGCAGCCAGTGTGCTTTCATTTCAGTCCCCTGAACACGGACTTGATGCCCTCCCAGTTGAGCGCGGCGATGGCAACGATGGTGCCCCAGGCGCCATTGCGCAGCAGCGAGCGGCGCAGATCGCGGGCATCGTCATCGCGCTTGTGCAGCGCCTCATGGTCGGCGCGGTGCCGCGCCAGATCGCCCGCCGGCACCAACGCCTTGAGCTGCGTCAGCACGTCTGCGATGCGCTCATCGAAATGTCTGCTCAGACGATCTTCAAGGTCTGTCATGCGGTCCTCCAGGAAGATGGCGACATCGCGCGGGTCGCTGGAATCAGGGATACGTCTGGCGTTCACTTCTTGCCCTTCCAGCTTCGACCTATGGCGATGTATGGCACGCGGCCCGTGCCCGATGCGCTATAGAAAACGTAGCCCAGCTTGGCCCCGTAGCTCCGGATGCGGATGAAGCGGCCGACCGGCTTGAAGCTGTGGTAGTGGTACACAACCCCGCTGCGATACAGCACATGCCCAGGCTTCTCGCGGCCGACGTCCGGGCTGCCACTGATGACCTCGGGGCGCTGCGAAATCTCCACGCCCAGCGTCTTCGACAGCTGCGACGCGCGGTTGCGCCAGCCGCACCACACCCAGCGCGCCCAGTAGCTGCGCGGGTGGTGGCCCTTGGCATAGTAGGCGTCGCCGCCATAGTCCGGGTCGGAGTACCTGAACAGCCGGTCGCCAGGCAGCAGCGGGTCGCCCCAGCCGATGTCGTGCCCGCGCGTGAGCCACTTGCCATCCCTCAGCACACCCTCACCGTCCCCATTCAAGGAGACGTTGTTGTCCCACTTGCTGAACAAGCGTGGCAGGCGCTCTGCGCTTCGCTTGGTGAACAGCAGTGCCAGCGCCACGGCCTGCGGCGCCAGCGCGTCATACAGCCATGTGCGGCGCTCGGCCTCGCGCGCCCGATGGAAGCACGACACGGCAGCCAGTCTGTCAGCCATGGATACATTCGACAGCGCCATGACCTCATCGATGGCGCCCTGCGGCGACTCGCTGACCAACCGCGCCAGCAGGATCAGCATGGTGGGGGCGAAGATGACCGCCAGCAGGGCGGCGATGATGGCAAGCATGTTCATACCTCGTACACCACGACCGTCAGGTTGGGCGCCGGCCCTTCGATCACATCGCCGCGCACGAAAACCTTGTCACCCGCCGTCGCCTGGCCGCGCGCGCGCACGGTGCCGCCGCCCAGCATGGTGATGGTGGCGATACCGTCGGTCACGGAGTCCACGGTGCCGATCTGGAGCGGCGGCGGGGCCAGCAGGGCCTGCAGGGCGCGGTAGGTGTTAGACATGGCTCTCGATCTCCAGCGTCTGCGTGAGGGCCGGGAATTGCCAGGCGACCGACGTGCCGCGCACCAGCCCCAGGCGGGTGGCGTCGGCGTCGGTGTACTGCACCAGCTTGCCGGGGGTTATCAGGCCGGTGGCGGGCAGCACCATGGTGGTGATGGTCTGCTTGATGGCGCGGCCCGACGCGGCCAGCTCGGCCACGCCGCGCTGGCGGGCGGCCAGCTCGGCAGTGATCAGCGGGTGCACGGCCGTGGGTTTCAGCACGTCGCCCGCGGTGCCGGTGCGGGTGATGCGCGCGGCAATGCCGCCGGCCTGGCCATGCACATAGATGCGGTTGTATGCGGGCTGGTCGATCCACTCGGTTTCCTCGACCTCAGCCACGCCGGCGGGCAAGATGATGTCTGGCGTGGCGCTGGCCCAATCCCACCACGGCGCCGGCCAGCGCGGCAGCACGCGCAGGGTGGCGGCCGTGGCGTGCGGCTGCAGGTAGCCGCCCACAGCGCCCGCAATATCGGCCAGCGCGCTGATGTAGGTGCCCTGGTGCGACCACGCGCCCGCGGGCACCACCCAGTCGGTCAGGCCAAAGTCCAGGCCCCAGCCGATGCCGACGCCGCCCACCGTCAGCACGCCCTCCATGATCTGCTGCGCCGTCATGGCGCTGGCGTTGGTGAAGGTCTGCACGGCGGCGTAGGGCGCATCCAAAATGGCCGCCTTGCCACGGCCGCTCACCTTGGCCAGCTTTTCGGGGAAGCGCACGCTGCGCCCCACCCGCTCGGCCTGCAGGCGGTAGGGCACGCCGTTGACCTTGGCCTCCAGCTCCACCGGCATGCCGCCGATGCCCGGCTCCACCGCGGCGCGCTGCGCCCAGGCGATGGTGGCCGAAAAACTCCACGTCCAGCTGTCGGCGTCCAGCTGCATGGCAAACGCCTCGCATGGCAGCAGGGTGCCATCGTCGGCGCGGCGAAGCTCGATGCTGTTGATCACGATCCACGTCCTCCGTGGCGCGACGATGATGGGGCCAGCGGGCGGCGGCGCTTCGTGGCACCAGAATGCCAGCACGCCCAGCGGCGTGACCGGATCGAGCCCGAACTGGAGCTTGCCCAGGTCGGCCGGGTCGTAGCACAGATGCGGCGGTTGCGGCGGGATGGTGTGCCAGCTGCGGCCTGGCGGGGGCCTGCGGGCGTCCTGCCAGTGCGTGCGCACCTGCTGGCGCACGGGCGTGGCGTCGTGCAGCACCTCGTGCAGCCAGCGGCGCGCGGCGGCGCCGTCTTGCCAGCGCACGGCGCGGGTGTGGCGCCGTCGCTGCATCTCTTGCCAGACGATGGTGGCCGCAGCACGCTGAGCGGCGGCGTCTTGCCAGTGGGTGGCAGCGGCGCCGCGCAGAGCGGTGGCCTGCTGCCACGCGGCAGCGGCAGCGCCGCGCAGAGCTGCGCCGTCCTGCCAGCGGCTGGACACTGCGCGGCGCTGCGCGCTGGATTGTTGCCAGCGCACAGCGGCGGCGCGCTGGCCGGGCGCCCCATCCTGCCAACGGCTGGCCGTGGGCCGCACGGCGGGCGAAGATTGCTGCCAGCGCGCGGCAGCGGCAGCGGCGCGTGGCGCGGCGTCTTGCCAGTGGCTGCGGGCGCGATGCGTGTAGCCACGGCTGACGTTGGCGTCCCAGCGCAGGCCGATGTCGGCCGCCAGCTCGCCGATGTCGGCGTCAAGCTCAAGCCTGTGGCCGCGGCCGAAGGTGATGCTGGCATCAAGCGCGCCGATGTCACCGTCAACGGCCAGCAGGGCATCGTCGGTGCCGCTGCCCGCGGTGCCGAATGCGAGCACGCCGTCCGGCGGCGGCCCGAAGTCCAGCCGCCCGTCCGGCGGCGCGCCCGGCCCTGGCTCAGCCAGCGCCAGCGTGCCATTGGGCGCTGTAGCGAAATTGAGTTGGCCCAGCGCCACATTGCTACCCCAGCAGCGCCGGCTCGGCCAGCAGAATCAGGCCGCCCGCAATCAGCGCGGTGCCGCCAGCCAGTTTGAAGACGCCGGCGCCTGCGCCGTCGGTCACGTCGCCGCTGCCCAGCACCACGTCGCCCGCGCTGACCCACTCGCCATAGGTGGCGGTGCCGCTGACGGCCACCAGGTCGTCGGTGTCTGCCTGATCCAGCTCGATGCGGCCGGCCGCGTTGATGCTGCCGCAGGGCTTTTTGAGGTGGCGCGTGGCCAGCAGCGTGCCGCCGCTGGCGGTGTACAGGCGGATGGATGCGGTGCCCGCGCCCGTGTCGGCCAGCTCGATGCTGGCCTCGTTGCGGGCCTGGCGGTGGGCGATGGTTGGGCTGAGCGCGCTCATGTGTCAGGCGTAGGTGTGAGCGGCCCAGCGGCCACAGGCTTGTGGGTGCCGGTGTGGTCGAGCGCCATCGGCGCGTAGGTGTAGCCCAGCGGCAGATCGCCGAAGCTGTAGGCGCCGGTGCCGGCGGTACTCCACTTCTCGGCCATGAACAGGCCGTCTTCGGCCCGGTACAGCCGCACGCGGTAGGCCAGCGCCGGCGCGGCGCCGTTGACCGTGACCACATTCGACACACTGCCGCGCGGCGTGTTGCCGTAGCGCATGTCGGTGTCCACGACCAGCGGCGAGAGCAGCTCAGTGACGATGGACGAGAGGTGGCTCATCTCCACGGCCCCGTGATGTCGATGAAGGCGCCGCCCGATGCGCTGTAGGCGCCCAACCAGTGGAACAGGAACTTGCGGCCGCTCATCGACCCAGGGCCTGGCACGGTGTCGCGTGACTGGAACATGCCGGCGGTAGTGATGGCTCCCTGCGGGTTTAAGTAAAGGCCCGGCACGATGGCGCGCGGGGTGTAGTCCGTGTCTGAAAGGCAGGTCTTCATCTGCTGCAGAAAGACGCGGCCGTTGACGGCGTTCGGCAGATTCCCGGCGCTGTTCTGGAGTGCCCCCGAGGGGTACCCCGCGCCGTAACCGTGTGGCCTGACGGGCGATGCAATGGCCGACCCAGTGCCTGCGATGACTCGCTCCACGTACATCCCGGCTTCGTTACCCGTCGCCAGCGCGCCGTTGGCATCCGCCCAGTTGTTCGAGGTCTGCCCCGTAATCCACGTGCCCCACACATCGCCCGCGGGCTTGAGCGGCACCGGGTCGCCGAAGCCCCAGATTTGAACGCTTGCGTTCGCGTCCGTCGGCGAGCCGCTGGCGACGTAGTAGATCGCCGGCGCATAGAAAAGCTGCATGTCGTCGGCGATCACGTCGTAGCGCTGGGCAGTAGCCCCCGCCGTGTCGGCCTTCGGCCAGTACAGCCCGCCGGATTGCTGCGCGTTCGTCGGAAAAGGCCCCGTGCCAGAGTCCACCGTGGTCATGGCGTTGTAGCCGATCACGCGCGCGTAGGTGGTGGCGCTGTCCAGCACGCGCAGGTAGCGGCGCGCGCCGGTAACGTTCTGGCTGCGATAGACCGCCTTGTTGCTGCCGCTGTAGGCCTTTTGCCACCCGGCAGGAGCGTACTTGACGGTGATGGTGCCGGTGGCGGCGCCGTCGGCCTCGGCGGTGTCGAAGGTGAGTGTGGTGGCGGTGACGCTGGTGACGCGGTGCTGGCCGTTGAGGCCCGCCGGCGTGGCGCCGGCCACCAGCACCACAGCGTCGGCCTCGAAGGTGTCGCCGGCGCTGAATGTGATGGTACACACGCCGGCGCTGACGCTGGCGCTGAGGGCCGTGACCATGCCCCAGCCGTTGACCAGGAAGGCGTCGAGCACGGCCACCAGCGAGCCAGCGGTGCCGTTGAGCGTGGGGGCGCCACGCATGGATTCGTGAATGCGCTTAACTGCGGTGCTCATGGTGCGTCAGGGAATGGTCATGGGAACGGGCTGCCGGGCGGCGTGTCCACATCGCCGCGCTGCTCCAGCAAAAAGCTGTAGTCGCTGCCCGGCGGGCTGCCGGGCTGCACGCTGCGGATCACATCGACCGGGAAGCTGGCGCCCACGGTGTCAATGAAAAGGGTGTTGCCGGCCACCCAGCCGCTGCCCCAGCCGGCCTCGCGCAGGGTGAAGTAGGGCACGCCGCTGGCCGGATTGATGGGCGAGAAATCGCCGTTGATGGTGCCGGTGGCCACCTGCCCCAGGTGCTGGCCGATCAGATCGAAAGTGGCCGCATCCGCGCGGATGCGCAGCGCCCAGCGCTCGGTGATGGCGCCCAGATTGTTGACCTCGACCGGATGGCCCGTGGTGTCGTAGCTGCCAAGCGCGGTGTTGCCATCGAGCCCATCGGCCCATGTGGTGCCGTCCCATGTCTGCTGGTCGTACACGCGCGATGTGCGCGCGAACAGGTCGCCTTGGCGCAGCGCGCTGCTGACGATGCTGCCCACAGGCAGATCGATCCCCACTGGGCTGATGAGGCGCACGGTGCCGTCGATGCGCACCTCGGCGATGCGGCGGTACACCTCTTGCCGGGCGTACACGCTGACCTGGGCGGGGTAGCCTGTGAGGTCAGTGAATGTGACGATGCCGGTGTCGAGATCGACGGTGTAGCCGTCTTCGATGGCCACGCCATCGGGGCCAAGCACACGCACCAGCGAGAGGCGCTCGGTGCCCACGTCGTAGGTCGTGCCGATGCTGGGGGTGAATGGCGCGCCGGCGATGGTGACGGCGGCCACCAGCAGCTCGCCGGGGCGGAAGATCAGCACGCGGCCATCGGGCGGCAGGGCCGTGGGGTCAAGGCCCAGCAGATCGGCGTCGATGGGCAGATAGATGTAGCTGACGATGCTGTAGCGCAGCGTGGTGGGATCGACCGGCCAGGGGCGCCAGATTTTGCCGGCCTCGACAGCGCCCACATCGGCCGCGGCGTACCACCATTCGGCCTTGTCGGCGGCGGTCAGGGTGGCGTCGTCCACAAAGTCGCCGAATTGCAGCTCGCAGGCGCCGGTGCTGAATTCAACTTTGCCGGCCATGTGTGTGCCTGTGACGGTGCCGGTAGGCCCCACAGCGGCAGTGAGCACGTTGCCCTGCGTGTCGACCACGCTCAACACGAAGCCTCCCGCGCCGGGGCGCAGCGGCGCGGCGGTGGTGTTGAAGAACAGGCTGGCGGTGCGCCATTGGCCCTTGCGGGTGAACAGGCTCTGCAGCGTGAAATCGGTCGGGCCAGAGCCGCCGACCACCCAGTCGGTCATCAGCGCCTGCCCCAGCGCGTAGTTGATGGTGCCGCTGGGCGTGCCGGGCGACAGCTCTGTGCGGCCGCGATAGATGGTGCCCTCGAAGTCCTGATACACCTGCCCCATCCATGCGAACTGCACGCTGCCGGGGACGATGGCGTCGGACGTGTAGGGGCACAGGTCGATCACCACCGCGTCGGGCGTGTACGTCATGGACTTGGCGCTGGTCGATGGTGCGCCGACCCGGTAGCGCGCCACCACACTGCTGGCGGCCAGCACCTCTTCGCCAACGCTGGCGGTCGAATACTCGCCGCCCTTGCGCTTGTCGCTCGCGCTGGATCCGCTGCCGTCGGTGGTGGTGCTGTCGAATTCGACCGCGTCTTCGTAGTCGGACTTGTAGGACTGGGTGCTGCGATTGAGCTGCAACGCTTTGAGCGATACGGCTTTGCTGGCATACACCACGGTGCCCATGCCGCCGGCCAGGTTGCCGGCGCCGTCGTCGCTCGCGGTCTTGACGGTAACAACCTGACCGCCACTGGTGGTGCCCGTTTCTTCAGTGAGCGTGGCGCTGCTGCCCGCCGTCTTGGTGATGGTGAAGGGGCGTTGGACGTATTTGATAGCCATGCGTGACTCCCCGTTGATCAGACGCTGCTGCGGGGCCAGTTGATGCCGCCGGCGGCCGACGGTTCGTAGTACTCGGGCACGCTGCGCGTGGTGTAGGTGACGGTGGCGTTCTTGCTGGCGCGCACCGTGTCCAGCGTGCCGCCGCTGGTGTTGCTGACGCTGCGCGCCACCGCCCATTGAATCTGCAGCGTGCCGGCGGCGGGCACGTCGGCCAGCGTTAGGGTGATGTAGCCGCCGGGATCGGGCGCGCCCGGGGTGAGTATCTCGGTGACGCGCGGGTCGAGGTCATAGTCGATGTCGAATTCGGCCCCGGGGTCTGGCATGTGCTGCGGCCGCAGCAGCACGCTGCGGCTGTAGTAATCGATCACGCCGCTGCCCGCGCCGGTGAGATTGCCATCGCCGTCGTCGGTGATGGTGTACACGGTGCCGCCGCTGGTGTAGTCGATGCTCAGGCTCGATGGCACCACCTGCTGGGTGCCCGTGCCGTCGGCGGCGGCGCCCTCGAGCATGAAGCTGTACTCGGGCGGGCGCACCGAGGCGCCCTGCGAGATGCGGTTGTCGAACGCGGTTGGAGAGCCCCAGCTGATGGCCACGATGGTGCCCACATCGGGCAGGCCCTGCAGCGTGACGGGCACCACGCCGGTCAGGTAGCTCATCATGCCGCTGCCTGCGCCGGTGAGATTGCCCTCGCCGTCGTCGGTGATGGTGTAGCGCTGCCCCGCCGACCAGTAGCTGACGACCACCGTGCCCGGCGCGGGCAGCGGGCGCAGCTGGAACACGTAGGCCTGGCCCAGATTCGCGGCCGCGATCTTGATGCGCTGGGTGTGCGGGGTGACGCCCACCTCGACCCGGCGCGGGGTTTCGGCCAGCAGCACGGTGCGATCTGAGGCGGGGCGCTGGTCGGTGCTGATCGCTTCGGTCTTGCTGTTGGGCACCAGGCGCGAATGCACCGTGTTGAGCTGCAGCACGCTGTCGGTTTCATCGGCGGCGGCGGCGATCTTGGCGGCGCCGTAGAACAGGCCGCTGTCGCTGTACACCGTCTCGCGGAAGGCCGTCTTGTTGGAATCGCGCGCGAACTCACGCCGGACGTCGGTGCCAGGGAAATTGTGGAGCAGCGGGTCGAACAGCTCGACCGTGGTGACCTGCGCCTGGAAGTCGACCAGCGAGCCATTGACGATGGCCGATACGGTGCGCAGCTCTGCGTCGACCGACTTGATGCGCACGCGCTGGCGCAGCTCGCCCGGCTGATCTTCCAGGTAAACGAGCATGTACACCTTGCCCACGCCGGGCGGTTCAGCGCCCGGGCGCTGGAACAGCTGCAGGCTGCGTTGGGTGGCCGCGTGGTTGCCGAGCAGGTAGCCCGAGAACTCCACACTGGCCGACATGCTGGCCTCGATGCGCTTGACGATGTCGGCGCGCGTGGCAAAGGGCGACCGCGTGGTCATCAGCGTGATGTCCACGTTCGGATCGTTCGGCGGGTCGGCCACGATCACGTTGGCGCCCAGCAGCGCGGCGGAATCGGTGTTGCGCAGCACGGTGTGAATCTGACGAATCTCCACCCGGCCGGTCGCGCGCGTTTCTTCGCTGATGTCCGGGAAGACGGTGTTGCTGGCGCCATCCGGGATCAGTTGCGAATTCGGCGGGCCGCCGCCTTCTGGCACGTCCGCCATCACGGGGCTACGCGCGAAGCGGATGTCGGCTTGCTGTAGGGGCATGGGTCAGACCTCGATGAATTTGAACTTGACGTGGTAGTAGTCCGTGCCTTCGGGGTTGGAGAAGTCCACCACCGGCTCGGCATCAATGGCCGGCCCGTCCTGATCGAACACCACGGTGAAGGCGCGGCCGTTGAAGTCGAGCGCGAACTGCTGCCCGGGCAGCGCGGCCCAGGCGCGCAGGGCGTCGACCGAGCTGCGCGTCATCCATACGTCTTTCTGTGCCGCGCCCAGCGTGATTGGCCGGCCGGCCTGTCGGGTGCCCACGTGCACCATCAGCGTGCCGGTGGTGCCCCAGCGCACTTCCTGCGCGACGGGCGACCAGGTGAATTCGTCCAGCCATTGCAGGTCGGGGCTGAGCGTGAGTGTGTCCACGCCTTTGACGAGGGTGACAGCCATTACGCGGCCCTCGACCTGGCGGTGCCCAGATCGCGCAGCAACGCTTCGAGCTGCTGGCGTCCGTCTTCGCTGGTGGTGTCGACGTTGTAGCGGTTGCGGCCCATCTCGATGCGAATCACGCTGGCGCCGCTGCTGACGCCACCGGCGCTCCCCGTCTGCTGCTGTGGCTGCGCCGAGCGCTGCGGAGCAACGGCGCCGCCACCGATCAGTTTTTCCGACAGGCGCTGGAATTCCTTTCGAAGGTCGTCAAAATACCCGCGAGCGGACTGGTGAACGCCGTTTTTCTCGGCGGCGTCGAGGCGGCGCTTGTAGTAGGCGGCCAGCTCGGCGTCTTTGTTGCCGATGTTTTTCTCGCCGAACAGGCGCGCCACTTCCTGATTGATCTCGGCCTGGCTGACCGCCGCCACCACGGTAGAGCCGTCCTCATTCTTTGCCCAGCCGCGCTCGAATCGGCTGGCCATGTAGTTGTCGTACCTTTCGGCAGCCTTTCTGGCGCGCTCTGCCGCTGCGGCCGCTTCATCAAAGCTGTCGGCAACATCATCACCAGGGCGGCTGTACTTTTCTTTCATCCGTTGGCGAAATTCTTCGGCCTTCTTACTTGCGCGTTGCGTTGCTTCGCTCACCCCTTGCCAGCCGCCGGCGATGTCGCTCGTTGCGCGTTTTGACGACTCTGCGGTCTTTTGAACCTCGGTGCCGTACATCTTCACGTTGTCGATCGCCTTCTTTATCAGGTCGGTCGACTTGGCGGTTGCGTCAGCCTCGTTGAGCTTGGCCTGGGCCAGCTTGATGCTGGCGTCGAGCTCAGCCTTCTTGAGCGGCGTCAGGGTGTTCAGAGCCTGCATTTCGGCCAGCTTGGCCTGCGCGACATCGATGGAGCCCTGAGCCTCGACGCGTTGCACGTTGGCCTTGGCCTGGATGATCTGAATCTCCAGCTCCATCTGCTTGATCTTCAGGTCGCGCGCCTGGCTTTCGTTGCCCATGAGCCGCGCCATCTCGATCGCCTGGCCTGCGAGCTTGTGCTGGGTCTGCAGTTGCTCCAACGCAGCCTGGGCGTCGGCGCGCCTGGCAATGGCGCCGGCTTGCACAGCCTGCGTGGTGTCGCTGTAGGCATCATTCAGGCGCGCCTCGGCCAGCGCCTGCTCGCGCTTGGCATTGGCCACGTCTTCGGCCGTCTTCTTGCCTTCCAGCTGCAGGCGCTGGTATTCTGCGACGGTGGTCTTGGCACGGCCCAGGGCGTCGGTCAGTTCCTTGATCTGACCTGTGTGGTCGCGCGTGGCCTCGGCCGCTGCCTGGCGTGTGACGGCAGCATTGCGCGCGGCTTCGGCGGCCTGGGCGGCGGCGGTAGATTCGGCCTGCAGCTTGGCCACCTTGTCCTGCAGCTGTTTGATCTCTTCGGCGCGGGCTTTCTGCTCGGTTTCGCTGCCGGCAATCAGGGCCTGCTTGGCCGTCAGCTCCTGTTGCACGGCGGCGAGCTGGGCAGCGCGGGCGGTGGCTAGTGCCCCCAGGGCTGTGGCGCTGCGGTCGGCGGCGGTGGCCTCGGCCTCGGCCGTGGCGGCGGCGTTGCCGCGCAGGGCAACCAGGGCAACCAGGGCGTTGCCCTCGGCTTTGGCGGCATCGGCCAGCTTGGCGCTGTTGGCGGCGTTCTTTTCTTGCTCGGCCGCGGCGTCGCGCAGGGTCTGGCCGATCTGAATCCACTGGCGCGAATACTCGGCAAAGGCGGCATTGCTGCCGGCGGCGGCGCTGGTGGCGCCGGCCATGCTGGTGGCCGCGCGGTCCGAGCCGTTGACCACGGCGTTGAACCCGGCCTGCGTGGCCGACATGCGGGCGGCGGCCTGGTCGAACGATTCACCCAGCGCGCCGCCCACTTCCTTGAGCGCGGCGGCTTTCTGTGACCAGGTGGTGCTGCCGTCCAGCAGGACGGCAATGGAGGCGCCCGCCGCTCCGACAACGCGGCCGATGCCGGTGAGCACCTCGACAAAGCCCTGCAGCGGGATCAGCACCAGCCCCACAGCCACGCCAAGGGCCTTGACACCGGCCGTCATGACCTGCATGCCGCCGGCGTCTCCGATGGCGGTCATCACGCCGTTGAGGGCAGTTTTCAGGCGCTCCCAGGAGCCTTGCAAGCCGTTGTTTTCGCCCTGCAGCTCTTTCAGCGATTCGGCCAGCGCCGGGAACAGGTCGCGCGCGGCCAGGCCCCCGGATTCGACCAGCTTGATGAGCTGCTGCTCGGTCAGGCCAAGGCCCTTGGCCGACAGGCTGAGGGCGCCGGGCAGCGATTCGCCGAGCTGCTGGCGCAGCTCTTCCATGCTGACAGTGCCCTTGCTGGCCATCTGGCCGAGCGCCTGCAACACCAGCGAGGTGCGCTCGCCAGACAGGCCCAGCGTGGCGCTGGCCTGGGTGACGGAGGCGAACAGCTCGTTGGTGACGCCGATCGGGATGTTGGCGGCCTTGGTGGCCGCGGCGAAGGACTTGAAGCTGTCGGCCAGCGCGCCGAACGAAACGCCTGATTTCTGGCTGGTTTCGCGCAGGAAGGCGATCTGTTGCTCGGCTGTGCCAGCGTCTTTGTAGATGGCACTGAACGCGCGGCGCAGGCCATCGACCTGCACGTTGGCCTGCACAAAGGCGCGACCAGCCTCAGACAGACGGCCGGTGATGTTGCCGATGGCGTTGGCCAGCACGTTGCCGGCGGCGATGTCGCCGATGCTGCCGAACCACGACTTGGTGGCGGCGCCAGCCTCGCGCGCGGCCTGCGTGGCCTGGCGGGTGGCGTTGTTGGCGCGCTGCAGCGCCTCGGTCTGCGCGCTGGCAGCCTGGGCGGCGGCGGTGCCGGCGGCCACCTGCTGTTGCAGCTGGGTGCCAAAGGCGGCGGCCTCGGTGCGGGCCTGGGCCAGCTCGCGCTTGAGGACTTGCTGAGTCTTGGCCAGACCGTCGACCGACAGGCCGTATTGCCCCAGCGCGGTGCGGGCGGCGCCCAGGGCGGTGTGGCTGGCCTGGTATTCGGTGTTGGCTGCCTTGACGGCATCCTTCAGGCGCTCGAGCTGGGCCGTCTGCGTGCGCGTTGGCGCTGTGGTGGTGGACAGCTCCTTGCCCATGGCCTGGGCGGCGGCCTTGGCCTCGGCCAGCGCCTTGGCGGCGTCTTGCGTGCGCTGCTTGAGGTCAAAGAAGCTCTGCGCGGCCTGATTTCTGGCTCCCAGCTCGCGCAGGGATGCGGCGGCGGATTCGGCCTTGGTCTTGAGCTCGCCCTCGAGCGAGCGGCCCAGGCGCTCGATCTCGCTGGCCAGCTTGTCAACGTCGGCATCGCCGCTGACATTGGCAGCGATGTCGTATTTGATGCGTGGGTCGGCCATGGCGGTTGGTCAGTGGGCTTTTTGCTGCGCGCCGCGCGCGCATGAAAAAGCCCGCTCGGTGGCGGGCTTGGGGTGATAGCGCTGGTGGCGTCAGTCGGGCAGCAGAACCTGGTAGCCCTCGGTCATGCCAGTGGGCGTGACGATCTTGCCGGTGAGCTGGATCGCGGCGAAGTCGCTGGCCAGGAAGTCGAAGGCGTTGGAGGCGCCCAACACGGCCTCATGCACGTCGACCAGCAGCTTGGAGCCGTCGACGAGGTTCACGCCGTCGAAACGCGCCTTGCAGCGCACCTGGGGGTTGCGACCGCCAAGAATCTTGCTGCCATCGACCGCGCCGTAGGTGCCCGTGACCTTGAGCACCTGACCCGCAGTGATGGCACCACCTGCCTTGACCACCAGGATGCCGCGCGCCCAGTTGACCGTATAGTCGGTGCCGAGCACGTAAGTGACAGCGCCTGCATTGTCTTTCACCAGAAAACCAGAATCGGCGATGTTGAGTTTGCCGAGGCTGTTTTCGCCGATCACGGCGGTGGTGATCTCGTAGGCCGTCAGCGTGCCACTGGCCTGCGTCATCGAGGCGATGGCGCCCTGGAACTGCATGGCAAAGGCCTTGACGTTCGAGGCGGCGATCTCGATGGTGATTTCGGTCGGCGCGGGCAACACCACCGAGGCGCGGGCCTGGCCGTAGTCGAGGTGCGATTTGGAGGTGGAGACCTTCTCTTCGAAGTTGGGCTTGATCTCGAACTTGTCGGCATCGACCGGATCGTCGAACTCGCTCCAGGTCTGGCTGGTGGCGTTCCACAAGGCGAGCTGGACCAGGCCGGCGCCCAAAACGGCACGTGCGTTGGACATGATGGCGTCCTTTCAAAAAAAACCCGCCGAGTGGCGGGTTGGGTGGGTGGCTGCGGCCGGGTGCTTTAGGGCGCCCGGTCGTTGTAGTCGACGGTGAAGGTGCCCAGAATCAGGCAACCTCCGACGTCGATGTTTTCAAGCTGAAAGACCACGTTGGTTTCACGTGGAATCCCATCGACGCGTGCGCCGGCCTGGGTGAGCTGGCGTGCGCAGTCGCGGATGGCGCGTTTGACGGCGCGGTAGTCCTGGTGGGCCTGCAGGCGCGCATCGGTGGTGCGCGCCAGGGCGCCGGCCTGGAAGCTGTAGGTGCGGCGGTCGGCGTTGCCGTTTTGGTCGCGCAGGCTGTCGGCCTGATCCTTGAAGAGCAGCAGCCGCGCACCGCTGGCGATGTCGGCTGGCTTTTCGGGGTTGGCACGCAGCGAAGCACCGGCCAGGGCCGGAGCATCGGTCAACGCTTGCATCACGGCGGCGCCGATCAGGTAGGGGTAGCCGTTGGGCGCGGGATCGCTCATGGTGTGACCCGGCTCAGCAGAACCGTGCTTTCCATGCCGTCGTTCACGCGCATCGGCTCGCCCCGCACCCGCCAGGTCGTGCCGGCGGCCACGCCATCGCCGCCAGAATCGATCAGCGTGTCGCCATCAACCAGCGAGGCGCTGGCGGATGGGTAACGCAGCTCGAATTCGGCGGTGATGGCGTAGCCGTCCAGCGCGGCCTGATCTGCGACCCCGAAGATGCCGCGAAAAACGGCAGCGGTGCGCGCGAGCGTGAAATCGCGCGCGAATTCTGGGCCGTAGAACACGGCTTGCAGGTCGGCCGCCAGGTTCATGGCGTCAGGCGACCGCGCCCGCGAACAGGTAGCCCGCCGTCTCGCCGGCCAGCACAGGCTGGTAGGCGTCGGACACAGGGTAGACCCAGGAGGCGGCGTTACGGTCTTCGTAGCCCTCTTCCACGAAGGGGTGGTTTTCGAGCTGGTAGGTGTAGCCGAAGCTGGGCGAGCCCATCTGCTGCACGCTGGCGGGGGTGGTGAAGGCCAGCACGGCGTTCTTGCCCCACACGTCGGCCAGCGTCGTGCCGTTGTGGTACACGGCGCCGGCCTCAACCACAGAGTCCACTTCGAACAGCGCCTGCAGTTGCGCCAGCGTGGCCGGCGGGCGGTCGGCGGCAGTGGACATGCGATCCAGCACCTTCGGGTGGCTGCGCAGCGCGGTCAGCACCGTGGGGCCAAGCACCAGGGTGTTGGGCTTTTCGCCCGTCGCCGAGCGGATGGCGTTGCGCGCGTCCATGATGTCGCTGAACGGGTCGCTGCTTCCGTAGTCGCTCCACACACGGCGGCCTGCGGTGCCCCATGCCGTCTTCTTGTTGGTGAAGTTGGCAGCGTTGGTGGCCATGTCGGCGGCCTGCTTTTCGCGCTCGAGCGCCATGCGATCCTGCACCATGCGGATGTTCATGGCGACCACGTCGATGCCGGGGGTGCCGGCAGCTTCGCGGATCATCTCGCGCGGCACCAGGGCCTCAAGGCGGTGTTCCACCAGGGAGAAGGTCTCGTTGCTGTAGCCGGTCTGCACGCGATTGGTGTTGGCACCGGGCGCGCGCGCCGTGCTGACCAGCTTGAAGGCGTCGGGGCCGAACTTGATGATGCGGCCTGCGGCCTTGGCGACCGACACGATGGGGAAGAGAGCCTGGGCGGCGGCGGCTTTCTGGGAAGTGTAGCCACGTGCGACCTCGGTCAGCACCGGATCGACAACCCGCGTTTGGGCAAGGGTAGGTTGTGCCATTTGTCAGGTTCCTTTCAGGGGTTCAGGCCGCCGAGACGTTGCCGCCAGGGGTCAGCAGGATTTCAACGAAGCTGCCGTTGCTGCCGTCTTCGAGCGCGATGCCGACGGTAGCTTTGCTGGCGCCAGCGAGATCAACGACTTTGCCGTCACTCGAGCACATGACCGGCCCGCCGGCGGTCACGGTGCCGCTGGCTTCGACCAGGGTGGTGCCCAGCACGTCGACCGGCACGAGGTCGTATTGATCGCCGCCCAGGCGGGTGGCGCCCAGCGCGGCGGCGCCGGCGGCCACATAGGCGCCGGCTGCGGTCACGAGGCGATTGGCGGCCACGGTGCCGCCCAGAACGATGGAGCGCGTCAGCAGCGCGAGGTTTCCAGAGGCCATTTCGATTCCTTTCGATCAGGCAAAGCCCAGTTTCTTGAGTGCGGCGATGAAGCTCAGGCCGTTGGCGCTGGCGTAGGCCTTGGCCTCGGCGGCTTGCTCTTCGCGGGTTTTGATGGTGTCGACCGGCGCCGTGTTGTTGGCGGCCGGCGCGGGGGCGTCGGCGTCGTGCGCGGCCAGCGTGCTGGCGCGGGCCTGGCGCTCGGCAGCCAGCACGGCGGCGGCGGCCTGCGGGCCGGTGGTTTGCCCGTCGAACGCCAGGCGCTCGATCAGGGCTTCGTGACCGGGCAGCGATTGCTCGCGCACGGCCTGGATGCGTTCGCGCTCCTGCGCGGCACCCACAGCGGTGAATTCGGCCTTGATCTGCGCGAACAGCGCCGCATGGTTTTGCTCCAGCGACTCGCGCGTCAGGGCCTGGTTCGTCTCGGTGGACATGGGAGAGGCTCCTTTCGGGGGGGAATCGTCTTCGGACGCAGCACCGGCGCCTTGTGACGGGTCAAGCGCTGCCAGCACCTGAAGGCGCCGGGCGAACTGCTTGGGCTGGGTGGCCAGCGCGTCCATGAGCTGGTCGAGCGCGGAAACACCGTCCGCGAGACCCGCATCGATGGCCTGCTGGCCGTTGAACAGACGGCCATCGGCCATCTGCGTCAACACGGTTTCGGCCGTGGTGCCGCGCTGCTGGGCAACGGCGTCCACGAACACGGAATAGAGGTAATCAACCTGCGCCTGCAGGTAGGCACGGCCCTCCTTGGTGAGCGGCGCGCCAGGGCTGGCCATGCGCTTGTATTTGCCGGCGGTGATTTCCGTGACCACGCGGCCCGGTTCGCGCGGGCTGTAGTCGTGCGTGGCCACCACGCCGATGCTGCCCACGGTGACGGTGGGGCCGCTCAGGTACACGGCATTGGCGGCGCTGCCGATCCAGTAGGCGGCGCTGGCCATGACGCCGGTGGCCAGCGTGACCACGGGTTTGACGTCGGCCAAGCGGCGCACTGCGGCGGCGACTTCGGGCACGCCGTGCACGTTGCCGCCGGGCGAATCGATGGCCAGCACCATGGCGGTGACTTGCGGGTCATCGATGGCCTGCAGGATGGCGCGCTCGAGCAGCTGGGCCGACACGCCGCCGCTGATCTGGGTGAACAGGTTGGCCTTGGGTGCGATCACGCCATCCACCGACAGCAGGGCCACGCCGCCGCGGTGCACTTCGTAGTCGGTCTCGGTGTTGTTTCGCAGCTCGCGGCCCAGGCGTGCTTCGACGGCGGGGATGTCGATCTTGTCGCCGTTCAGGTGCGTGGCGTAGATGGCCTGGAGCTGGTGCAGGCGCTCGGGCTCGATGGCCCATGGGGAGCGCAGCAGGTCAAGAAGGGTCATGGTGCGGTTGGCTCCGGTTGCTTGCCGGCGGGCGCGGCGCCGGGGGTGCCGGCGCGGGCCAGTGGGGCGATGCCGGCGTCGGTCAGGCGTTTGAGTTCGTCGGCTTTCTGGTCAAAGGTCTGGTCGAAGTCGCTGCCGAACAGCAGCCATTCGGCCTGCTCGTGCGTCATCAGGCGGGCATCGATGGCGCTGCGGAAGGCGTCGATCTCGTCCTTCGGGTTGATCGAGCCCATGCTGTCGCCATGCCAGGCGGCGCGCGTGTAGGCCCAGCGCAGGCGCGCGTCGCTGAAGAAGCCAGGCGCCTGCACGCGGCCGATGGCCACGGCCTCGGCAAGCCAGGTCTCATAGACCGGCTGGCAGAAGCTGCCGGCCAGCCAGTAGCGCATGCCACGGATGTAAATCCAGGCGTCCAGCAGCGCGGCCTTGCTGGCGCTGTAGCTGCTGTTGAACTGCTTCATCAGCAGCTCGCGCGGCAGGCCCAGGGCCATGCCGATCTGCGTCATCATGGCTTCGAGGAAGCCGCCGAATTGCGGGTTGGGCCGGCTGGGGTTGACCGTGTGTGGGGTTTCGCCGGGGGCCAAGCCGACCACGGCGCCGGCGCCGAGGGCGATTTCGGATTCGGGCGCGGCGGCGTCGGCACCGAACACGGGCTTGGCGTCGCCGGTGTCGGTGGTGATGAACACCGTGAGATAGGCCGAAATGACGGCGGCCATGATCTCGGCGTCGGTGTACCGCGCGATCTGCTTGATGGTGTCAACGATGGGCGCCAGGTAAGGCACGCCGCGCACCATGCCGGGCCGCTTTTTCTGGAAGTGGTGCAGCATGCGCAACCGGCCCGATGGGCCAACGCGCTGCACCCATGTGCCTTTGGCGACGGCGGCGCCGCTGGTGCGAATGGCTCCTGGATGTTCGTCGTACAGGTGATAGGCCAGTGGCGCGCCGGTGCGCGCATCGAACCGCACGCCGCCGGCCTCGGTGCGGCTGGCGGGGTTGAGCCAGTCTGGCGCGCCCACTCGGTCGGCTTCGATGCTCTGCAGGCGCAGCGCGTAGGGCATGCTGGCGGTGCGCGTGGCGGCCGGCAGCAGGGTGAACACGTCGCCGCTTTCGAGCATGGCGCGCAGTTGCAGAGCCTGCATCTCGTAGAAGTTGAGTGTGGCCTCCTGGTCGCAGTCCTTGCTGTCCGACCACATGCTGAATTCGTCCTGGACGTGGGCCTTCCAGTCGGCCACCTGCTGGGCCGACCAGCCCAGCACGCGGCGGTCTGGCATGGCCGATAAGGCCAGGCCGGTGCCGACCACGCGGTCGATGTTGGTCTGGATGGCGCCGGCGGCCACGGCGCTGGTGCGCACCAGCTCGCGGCTGGCGGCGCGGTTGAAGGGCAGCGTGGGCAGCGTGTCGGCGCGGGCGTCGCGCACACGCGGCAGCCAGGTGCGGCGCGCCGGTGTGGCGCCATGCCCTTCGCTGCTGCCGGCGTCTGCCAGCGCATCGAACATGGCCAGGCGCATGCGCGCCTGCACGCGGGCCTGGGCACGCTGCGGCGCGACCGTTGCGATGGCGCGGTCGATCAGGGTAAGGCCGGGCATCAGAGCGGGCGCAGGTAAACGATGCCACGACGGGGGCGGGCGGGGTTGTCGGGGTGGGCGTTAACCTGGGCGGACAGGGCCTTGATCTCGGCGCGGATTTCGGCCAGGTCGGCGCGGCGCAGGCGGCGGGCGGTGCTGCCCTGCCCGACCTGGTATTCCTGCGAACCGGACAGGATTGATTGCTCGGCCGCGATGTAGGCGGCCAGGCGAGATTGCAGGGTGGCGAAGTCCATCAGGCGCGCCACCCCTTGGCGATCAGCGCGGCGAGCGCCTTGTCGAACTGCACCGGAAAGTCGCGCTCGGCGGCTTTCTGCGCCACGCCTTCGAAGTCCAGGCGCTGGCGATACTGCGGCTGGCTGCTGGTGAAAATGAACAGCGGCTTGACGGTGCGCGCCTTGCCGCTGCCGCTGGCCTGCCACACGCCGCGCGTGCGGCTGCGGCCCACGGCGCCGACGAACACACGTGCGCCCTTACCGGCGCCCTTGCCGCTTTCGACGCGCGACAGCAGGGCGCGGATGAAGGCGCCGCTTTCGAACTGCGATTCGGGCAGGTCGGTGGCCGGCATGGCGCGCTCGCCAGCACGCATGGCGCCGGCCTTGCGCAGGGCGGTTTCGAAGCGCTTGGTGTTGCGCGGGCCGCCTTCGACCTCGGGGAACAGGAAATGCTCGGGCCGGGTGCCGGCGGCGGTGTTCTTGACCGCCACGCGCGCGCTCAGGTTTTCGCGCCGGGCGGGCTGAACGAACAGGCTGTTGAGCGTGTAGGGGCGCGGGTTGTTGAACGCCTGGCGCATGGCGGCGGGAATGTCCACTTTGGCAGCGGTGCGCGCCGTCTGCGTGAGCGCGGTGGCGGCGGCGTATGGCACCAGGCGGCCGTGCACGGCGCGCATCGACTCGACCACATCGCGGATGGAGCCGGTGGACTTGATGGTGAGCATGTGCGTGGGGCCACGAAAAAGCCCCGGCTGGTGAACCGCGCCGGGGCTTGGGTGGCTTGGCTGGCACGAATGACCAGTTGCCAGAAATGTACAGTTTTCAGGCCGATTCTGTCACCTGCTTTTTTGTCACCTCTGGAGGTGACACTTTAGATGTTGACAAAGCGCGATTGGCGTGCAAGGCATCTTGCCGGAATGAGGCGATCAGGTCATAGACGTGCTTGCGGCTCACGCCCAGCGCGTCGGCGATCTTCTTGACCGGTCGCACGCGGTTGAGGTAGTACAGGATGAACGCCTGGCGGGCCTTGCTCATTGGCTGGGCGATGATGGCGGTGTTCAGGCGCTGCAGGTCGGCGTCCATGGCGCCGTCGCGGCCGACGTGCGCTGTGGCGCGCATCGGCGCCGCCCAGCGCGCGATGCTGTTGATGTGCAGCGGGCGCGGCGCGCCGAGGAAGCGGCGGGTGTGGCACCACAAGGCCCAGTCTTCGCACAGTTCGTGCGCGGTGCGATCTTGCTCGCAGTTGCGCGGGCTGTCAACCTCGTCCGAATCGACGGGCGCAGGGGCGGCATAGCGGATGTAGCGGCCTTGGTCGGCATCGGTGGGGGCTTGGACTGGGATCACAGGGTTACTCCTCGGCTGAAAGTGCGGCGGGCGGGGATGGGTGCGCGTGGCGCAACAACAGGCGCAACAGGTTGCGCTGGAGGTTGCGGCGGCTGTTCAGTTTTAATAGCTGCTGGCGCTTGATGGGCTGGCGCTGGAGGCTGATTTGATGCTGATTCGCTGGGCGCAACAGGGTGCGCAAGGGGTTGCGCAGGTGGTTGCGCAGGTGGTTGCGCGAAAAGATCGGGCGTGAGGTGCGCTGGCACCAGGCGGGCGCGCAGGGCGGCCCAGTCGGTGGCGCTCCACTTGTGCAGGCCCAGGTGGTGGGCGATGGCGACGTTGTAGACCACGGTGTCGAGGGCTTCGTTGCGGTCGCCGGGCTGTTTGAACCACTCGGTTTTGGGAAAGCCTTTGATGTACTTGATCAGCTTGCGCTCGGCCAGTAGCTGCTCGAACCATTCGCTCGGCTGCCAGGCGGCAAAGTGGATGGCGCCTGGGCCGGCGTCGAGGGTCAGGCGGTTGTGCAGCCAGTCTTTGGCGACGTCGGTGCCGACCAGCCAGAGCTCGGCGCCGCCTTCGGTGCGCTGACCGTTCCAGCGCACATCCACATTGCTGGGCTTGCTGCTGATGATTGGCCGGTTGGGCCGGCTGGCGCCTTTGAGGATGCGGCAGCTCAAGCGGCGGCGGCTCATGCCGTAGTTGTAAACGTCTTGCGTGTTGGCGCCGCCCGAGTCGATGCCGTAGGCGCTGATGGGGATGGGGCTGGCGCCGCTGGCGTGCTGGAATGGGGTGCGGCGGATTTCGTCGAGCCGCGCCCACACGCTGCCGGGGGTGGATGGGTGCTCGGACGGGTCGCCCACGAGGATGATGGTGTCGATGGGCCAGCTTTCCATACCCGGCCCCCAGGCACGGATGTGGCACTCCAGCCGGTCTGGCTGGGTGTCAACCCCCATGGTGAGCACCAGTGCGGCGTCTGGGATGACGCGGGCTGGCAGCGGCTCGCGCCGGGCCATGAGCTTGTCAACGGTGGTGGTGGACGTGGCGTTGTCGTAGCTTAGGGCCAGGCGGGTGTTGTAGTAGACCTGCCGGGCGCTGGTGTCGCCGCGCTGGGCGCGGCGCTCGGCATGGGCGTGCTGGCGCGCCAGCCGGCGCCAGGAGATGCTGCCCAGCGGCGCGTAAAAGGCGTTGATGTGGAAGCTGACGGTTTCGCCATCGCCATCGCTGGCGGCCACCCAGCGGGCCTGGCCGCCCATGGCCTGGTCGGCCAGCATGGTGGGCTTGTGGTGTTCTTCTATCAGGCCACCGCAGTCGGGGCAGGCAAACCACGCGCTGGCCACGCGGTCGCTGGCCTCGTCGTAGTCGTAATGGAAGTTGTCCTGCTCCAGCGCGTGCAGGTGGCCGCAGCGCGGGCACGGCACGTGGTAGGTCTCTTGCGTGCCGCGGGCGAATTCGGCGTCGATCTTGCTGGCGCCAACGATGGTGGGCGAGCTGACCAGGTAGGTCTTGCTGATGCCCTCATAGGTGGTGGTGCGGGCCTCGGCCAGGGCAATCGGGTCGCCCTCTTCGTTGACCGACACGTCCATGCGGTCGATTTCGTCGCCGATCACGTAGCGCGCCGGGATTTCGGCCAGGTTGGCCGCGGCGCCGGCGGTGACGATGTGCACGGCGCCGCCGTCGAATTCCTTGGTATCGATGGTGTTGCGCGCATCGCGGCTGCGCGGCTTGGCCACCTTGGCGCGCACCGGCGAGCAGGCGTCGATGGCCTTGGCCACGCGGGCCGACAGGCGCTTGGCCAGCTTGTCGGTGGGCTCCAGCGTCAGGATGTTGGCCGGCGCGCCGTCGATCCAGCCCAGGATGGCGTTGACGGCCACCTGCGTCTTGAGCATCTGCGAGGCGCCGCGCACCACCACGCGGGTGGCGTGGTGCGATGGCGACAGGCATTGCAGGATGCGCCGCGCCATGGGCGTGTGCGCCAGGCGGTACGGGCCGGCAAAGGCGCTTCCCTTGGGGATGACGACGTGCTGCTCGCTCCACTGATCCAGGTGCAGCTCTGGGTCTGGCGTCATCGCCTGGGCGATGGCCTGAAGCATCAGCGTGTAGCCGTCGGCCAGGTTCATTCGGCGGCCTCGGGCTCGGGTTGACCGGTGCCGCCCAGGCCGGCCAGCAGGGCGGGCACCACGTGGGCGGCGAAGGAGTCGAGCGTTTCCTGCAGGGCGCGCTGGTAGGCCAGCTCGATCTCGCGCGGGTTGTCCATGGTGGCCACGGTGGGCGCCAGGCGCCTGCCGATGGGATGCAGGGTGTCGCGCAGCTGTCGGAAGGCGGCAGACACGGCAATCACGGCTTGTCGCTGCTCGATCAGCGTGCCGCGCATCTCAGCCAGCTTCAGGCGCGCGATTTCGGCTTCTGCGGCCTCGCGGCGCGCGCGAGACTGCCAATAGTCGGCGTCGCCATCCGCCGCCCCGTCAGCGCCCGCAGCGGCCGCGCTGGCGGTGCGTTGCCCCACGATGGGCGCCGCAACGTTCTGCGGCGCGTTGCTGGCCCTGGCGCGCGTGTTCTGCGCCCACTGCACATCGGCCACCGCCGGGTCGATCTTGCCGTCGATCAGCGAAATCCGGCCGGCCTTGATCGCCTTGTGCACCGCCACCGCAGAGCAGCCGCGGTGCTTTGCGTAGTCCGATTGGCTGACCAAATTAACGCGACTCATTGATTTATCCCAGGCCTTAACTAATTGCGCGCCCACCCACTGGCGGAAGCGCGGGGGTCGAATTGCCCGCGGGGGTGCCTGGTGCGGGAGTACCTATGGGGGGGGTGTCGCCCCGACGGGGGGTGGCGGTAGTCAACAACAAGACACCAGCGACCTGCGCGTCCAACTCGTTCACTGGCGGGGCTGTGCTGACGTCTTCCCTTGCCCTGGCGGCGCTGATGGCCTGCTTGAACATGGGATGCACGGCTGACCCCCATCGGGGCCGGCACCAGCGCGCCCAGTTCACCAGACGCTCATGGATGGCTATCTGTTCTGGCGGTACGCGGTTGAAGTCAATAACGTCTTTCAAGCAATTTCCCCAGTTTCTGGATCAACAACCTCGTCCCACGCCTTGAACACGACGCCATGCTCCGCGCCAAAGGCGTAGAGCCATGCAATAAATGCCCGTGCCAGCTTGGCCTTGAAGTCCCGCGACTGAGCTCCCAGCAAGACAACCTCGCCGCGCAGGCCACGGCCCATTCGCAGGTCGCCCACGGCCTCCCACTCCTTGCGCAAGTCGTCGTCGTCCTTCGTGTCCATTCGAAAGGCTGAAATCAAGATGCGCTTGGCGTCGTCCCTGTCCGCAAGATCTCCGCCCACTTGGTCGGCTATCTGGTTCATCAGGCTGTGGTAGTGCTTGACGTGACGGCGCTCTTGCTTCTTTGGGCCAAGGGTGACGACAAGCTCATGGCCGGCGATCAGCCATGGCTTGGCCTGGGCATACAGCCAATCCAGCGCCTGCTTTGCCTGCTGGGGATCGCGTAGGATGGCTTCTCGGCGCTCAGACATTAGCCGTCTCCCATGCGTAGCCAGGATGCCTGGCTTTCGGTATCTGCCAGCGGCAGAAGTACGGCGCCTCTCCGAGAGGTGTTCCGCGAATAGCCTCGCGAATGCGACGTAACGCCCGCCTCTCAATCTGAGAAACCCGGCTCGCAGTCACACCAGAACCGACATATTCAGCCGTTTCTTCAAGCGTGTTCCCCAGGCAAAAGCGATGAATGACAACCGTAGCTTCGTCGCAGTCTTTACCTCTATAAATGCGAGCGAACACATCCCATAAGCCAGCACCATGCTGTTTTTCTGCCTCCACCACCATGTCTGTAACGTAGTGATCGGCAGTCCACGCCGGCTCGCATGGATCAGGCTCCACGTGGCGCGAGCGCCATATTGCGGCCGCCTCTGGGTTGTCCTTGCATTGAATCTGCCCATACCACGGCAGCGATCGGCCGCGCTCAGACATGCTCAGACCCCCGCTTCAATTCCCGCGCCTTGGCCCGGTATTCGTCCCTGATGGCCTTCAATTCGTCGGCGGTGTATTTCTTCGCCGGGTGCTGGCCTTCCAGCCACTCAACGCGCTCCAATCCAATCTCACGCACCAGCGCCTGGCGGAACAAAACCGCGTTCCCTGACAAATGGGTATTACAGGGCGCGCATTGTTTCCAAACATTGATCGGCTCATAGCGAAGCTCCGGCCGCGCTCCGACGCTCATGTAATGCCCTGCGTGGTATTGCCCTTCGTGGTGCCTCCCGCACGATATGCAGGGCTTGTCGGCGTCACGCAGTCGCACCCAGGCGTTGAATGCGGCTTGTGCCTCGCGTGCCAGCTCAGAGCGGCTTTTCAGCTTTTCCTTGCGCTCACGGTCTGCCTTGCGTTGCTTGATGGCGGCTTGCTTTTCGGCTTTGCCACGAATCGAGGCGGAGAGTTCCTTTGCGCATGCCACACCGCAAACGGCTTGCATGGGCTGACGCGGCTCGAATGGCTGGCGGCAG
>WBZM01001087.1_pt1 | contig 29764 bp, 21 predicted proteins | sample 5204271 | NCBI WGS metagenome assembly WBZM01 (sample SAMN12344346, study PRJNA552823) | activated sludge metagenome | biome: Activated sludge suspended growth; feature: Nitrification reactor; material: Wastewater; isolation source: activated sludge from nitrification reactor of wastewater... | reverse complement strand
AACATGAGTCAGGAACCAGATGCTGGTCACGTCGACCTCGCCCCTCCATCAACAATCCGGAATCAGCCGCGCCCGCAAAAATGGACTTGTTTGTGGACTTAAAAGTCCCGGCTGTAGGCGGATCGCAATGGACCACAGCAGAACGTCAAAGAGAGGAAAAGTCTTTTCTTGGCAACGACTTGCAGACTCTCTTGGACTTCTGCGGAAGTCCGCAGAATGATGCGGTGGAGCGGGCGATGGGAATCGAACCCACGTCTTGAGCTTGGGAAGCTCAGGTCCTGCCATTGAACGACGCCCGCAATGGCTTGTCTGTGCGACAGGCGCTGATTCTAGCGAAGCGCGGCGCCCGATTTTCAGGCACCCCGCTGGCCGCGCGCCCCGGCAGCCGCGGGATGTGATCAGTCTTCCAGGATTTGGCCGTCGTGCTCGACGTAGGGCGGGTAGTGGCCGGTGCTGCTGCTCTGCGCCTTCGAGGCGGCCACGAAGGTGCCGCTTTGCACATCGAACACATGGACCTCGCCGTCCTCGATGACGTAGTGCCAGCCGTGCAGGGTGATGCGCCCGTCCAGCACGCGCCGGCGCACCATGGGGTAGTCCATCAGGCGCTCGAGCTGTAGCACCACGGCACGCTGTTCGGTGCGGCGCAGGACCTCGGGGCGCAGTCCATCGCCGGGTCGCCCCAAGACGGACGCGCCCCCCTGGGGGGGCGACGCCGCAGGTGTCTCGGGGGCAAACAATCGCACGGGCAGCACGGCCTCGCGGCCCAGGTCCAGCCAGCGCTGGAGGTTTTGGGCCTCTGGCGATACCTCTTCGTACAAGGCCTTGATGGCGCCGCAATGGCTGTGACCGCATACCACGATGCGGCTCACGTTGAGGTTGAGGACCGCGAACTCGATCGCCGCCGCCGTGCCGTGGTGGCCATGGGAGCCGTCGTACGGTGGCACGAAGGCACCCACGTTGCGCACCAGGAACAGCTCGCCCGGGCCGGCACCCGTAAGCAGGTAGGGCACCAGGCGCGAGTCGGAACAGCCGATGAACAGCGTGGTGGGGTGCTGACCCTTGTCTACCAGCGACTGGAACTGCTCCCGGTATTGCGGGAACGCATCCTGGTGGAAGCTGCGCAGGCGTTCCAGCAACTCGTCATCGGGCATGGTTGTCGGCCTCCTGGCGCGCTCGGCTTGCCTGCTACTGGACCAGGGGGCTGTCCGCCGCGTCCAGGTCCACGCCCTCGACTTCGGCAGCGCCGGCCAGCAGCTGCAGGTACTGGCGCAGCGCGTTGACCCAGGCCTGCTGGCGCAGCACCAGGGCGATGCTGGTGCGCACGTCGTCAAACGCCTGGGGCTGGGCGGGCTTGCGGCCGCACACCTGCACCACATGCAGGCCGAAGCGGGAGTGCGCCAGGCGCGCGAGCACGCCGACCTCCTGCGAGCCGAAGACCTCGCGCGCGAACTCCGGTGCGCAGTCCTCGGGCGTGAGCCAGCCCAGATCGCCGCCTTCGGCGCCGCTGGGGCAGTTGGACCATTGGCGCGCGGCGTCGGCAAACGCAGGGCCGCCATCGTCGGCGCAGCGCAGCTCCAGCAGCAGGGCCTCGGCGCGCTGGCGCAGCTGGACCACGTCCACGCCGGGTGTGACGGCGAACAGCACGTGGCGCAGATGGGCGCGCTCGCCCTGGCCGCCAAAGGCCGGGTGGGCCGCGTGGTAGCGGCGGCAGGCCTCGGCCGAGGGCTCGGGTACCTGCAGGGCCTGCTCCAGCAGCGCTTCGATGGCGCGCGTGGCGGCCTCGCTGGTGGCGCCGTCGAGGCCGGGCGCATCATCAGCGGCCAGCAGCCCCTCGCGCTGCGCCTGCTGGCGCAGCAGTTCGGTGCAGGCGCGCTGGCGCAGCAGCTCGTCGGGCAACTGCTCGCCCGGTGCATGCAGGGCGATGCCGTTGATGCGGGCGACGGCGTCGTCCACGGCAGGGGCGGCGCTGCCGCCGCAGCCGCAGGCTGGCGATCCGCAGGAGGAGGTCGTCATGAAAATTCCTTGCAGTCGATGTGTTGGGGCGGGCCTGCGGCATCCGCAACCGCGGACGGTTGCAGACGCGTGATGCCTGGCAGGCATCTGGCGCTTATCCAGAAAGCGCCAGGAGCTATCATTGTTATAGTGAACGACGCGGTTGGTTTTGTCCTGCCGGCACATTCAGGCGCCGCGCACGCACCAGCTGGTAGGGGCGCAGCACATAGGCCAGGGTGCCAAAACCGCTCCAGACATGCACCAGGCGCGTGAACGGGAAGATCAGGAACACCGTCATGCCCAGGAACAGGTGGGCCTTGAAGATCGGGCCCGTGCCGGCCAGCATCTCCACGGCGCCGCCGCGGAGGGTGACGATGCGCTGGCCCCATTCGGCCAGGCGCATCATGACCGAGCCGTCCAGGTGCTGGGCCGACAGCGGAATCGTCGCCAGGCCCAGCGCCAGCTGCACCCAGAAGATCCACAGCAGGACGATGTCGCTGGTCTTGCTGGTGGCGCGGATGCGCGCGTCGGTCAGGCGCCGGTGCAGCAGCAGGCTCACGCCGACGAAGGCCAGCAGGCCGGCGACGCCGCCCGAGACCATGGCCAGCAACTGCTTGTTGCCGGAGCTGATGAAGGGCTCATACAGCGCGTGCGGTGTCAGCATGCCGACGAAATGCCCGAAGAACAGGAACAGCACGCCGATGTGGAACAGGTTGTTGGCCCAGCGCAGGCTGCCGGCGCGCAGCAGCTGCGAGGAGTCGCTTTTCCATGTGTACTGGTCGCGGTCGAAGCGGATCCAGCTGCCGATGAAGAACACGGCCAGGCAGATGTAGGGATACAGGCCGAAGAGGAAATGGTCAAGCCAGGCGGTCATGGTGCGACTCCTTGGGAGGATTGGGGGCGTGCCTTGCGCACAATCTGGATGGGTTGGGGCTGGCCGGGGCGGTTCTGGCCCTTGGTGGCGCAGCCGTCGAAGGCCTCGGGCTCGGCCCAGGCTTCGTCCATGTCGGGCTCGGGCGTGATGGCCACGGCCTGAGCCTTTTCACCGGCGGCTTCCAGCACGGCCGCGATCACGCTGGCGTAGGGGCTGGCCTTGGCATCGAGCGCGGTGAACAGGGCATTGAGGATATGCGCCATCTCGGCCAGGAACTCGCGCGCCACGGTGCTCGGCTGGGTGGAGGCGAACTCCAGCACCACGCCAAGATGGTCGGGCAGCTCGTTCGCGCCGAGGAACAGGCCGGCCTTTTCATAGGTCTGCGTGAGGTCGATGAGCGCCGGGCCACGCTCGCGCGAGTCGCCATGGATATGCTCGAACAGATGCAGCGAGGTCTGGCGGCCGCGGTCGAAGGTATCGACATAGCGCGCCTCGGCCTCGTACGGGTCCATGGCGCAGACCTGCTGCACCAGGGCCTGCAGCTCGGTCACGCGGGCCGCGGGCAGGGCCTGTTCGGCCTGCAGCGCGTCGATCAGCGCGGGCATCTGCGCGCGCAGCTCGGCGTCGGGGTAGGCCAGCAGGCGTGCCAGCGCCCGCAGCGTCAGGCGCATGGATTCAGGTGTTTTCTTGAACATCTGCCTGCCTCCTCAGACCACCGCCTTGATGGGGATGGTGCGTGGCTTCTTGCTGCCGAAGATGCTGACGCTGGTGGCGCCGTCGGAGCAGCCGTTGCCGAACGAGAAGCCGCAGCCGCCGCGCACGTCGAAGGCGTTCTCGGCGTATTCACGGTGCGTGGACGGGATCACGAAGCGATCCTCGTAGTTGGCAATCGCCATGACCTGGTACATGTCCTGCACGTCATGCGCGCTCAATCCCACCTGCTTGAGCACGTCCATGTTCTGCACCTTGTCCACGTGCACGCCGCGCTGGTAGGCGCGCATGGCCAGCATGCGCTCCAGCGCCCGCACCACGGGGCCGGTGTCGCCGGCGGTGAGCAGGTTGGCCAGGTACTGCACGGGGATGCGCAGCTGCGACACGTCGGGAATCTCGCCGTTGACGCCCAGGTGGCCGGCGTTGGCCGCCGAGGTGATGGGCGACAGCGGCGGCACGTACCAGACCATGGGCAGGGTGCGGTACTCGGGGTGCAGCGGCAGGGCGATCTTCCAGTCCACGGCCATCTTGTAGACCGGGCTGTTCCTCGCCGCTTCCAGCCAGTTGTCGGCGATGCCATCCAGCTTGGCCTGGCGGATCACCTCGGGGTCGTTGGGGTCGAGGAAGATGTCGAGCTGCGCCTGGTACAAGTCCTTGTCGCGCTCGACGCTGGCCGCTTCCTGGATGCGGTCGGCGTCGTACAGCAGCACGCCCAGATAGCGGATGCGGCCCACGCAGGTCTCGGAGCACACCGTCGGCTGGCCCGCTTCGATGCGCGGATAGCAGAAGATGCACTTCTCGGCCTTGCCGGTCTGCCAGTTGTAGTAGATCTTCTTGTAGGGGCAACCGCTGACGCACATGCGCCAGCCACGGCATTTGTCCTGGTCGATGAGCACGATGCCGTCCTCCTCGCGCTTGTAGATCGAGCCGCTGGGGCAGGATGCCACGCACGCCGGGTTCAGGCAGTGCTCGCACAGGCGCGGCAGGTACATCATGAAGGTGTTCTCGAACTGGCCGTAGATGTCCTTCTGCACCTGCTCGAAGTTCACGTCCTTGCTGCGCTTGGAGAACTCGCCGCCCAGGATTTCCTCCCAGTTCGGGCCCCATTCGATCTTGTCCATGCGCTGGCCGGTGATCAGGCTGCGCGGGCGCGCCGTGGGCGCGGCCTTGACCTCGGGCGCCGACTGCAGGTGGTCGTAGTCGAAGGTGAAGGGTTCGTAGTAGTCATCGATCTGCGGCATGTTCGGGTTGGCGAAGATGCGCATGAGCAGCTTCCACTTGCCCCCCTGACGCGGGGCGATGGAGCCGTCGGGGTTGCGTACCCAGCCGCCGTTCCACTTGTCCTGGTTCTCCCACTCCTTGGGATAGCCGATGCCGGGCTTGGTCTCGACGTTGTTGAACCAGGCGTACTCCATGCCGGGGCGGCTGGTCCAGACGTTCTTGCAGGTGACGGAACAGGTGTGGCAGCCGATGCACTTGTCCAGGTTCAGCACCATGCCGATTTGTGCGCGAATTTTCATCGTGATTCTCCTTGTCGTTCAGGCGTGGGCGCTGGCGGCCGGCGCTTCCTCGTCCATCCAGTCGACACGGCGCATCTTGCGCACCAGCACGAACTCGTCGCGGTTGGTGCCGATGGTGCCGTAGTAGTTGAAGCCGTAGCTGTACTGGGCGTAGCCGCCGATCATGTGCGTGGGCTTGAGCACCACGCGCGTGACCGAGTTGTGGATGCCGCCGCGCGTGCCGGTGATCTCCGATCCCGGGGTGTTGATGATCTTCTCCTGCGCGTGGTACATCATGACCATGCCGGGGTTGACGCGCTGACTGACCACCGCGCGCGCGGCAATCGCGCCATTGGCGTTGAACAGCTCCACCCAGTCGTTGTCGACGATGCCGCCGCGCTTGGCGTCGTCCTCGCTGAGCCAAATCACCGGGCCGCCGCGGTTGAGCGTGAGCATGTGCAGGTTGTCGCTGTACGTGCTGTGGATGCCCCATTTCTGGTGCGGCGTGATGAAGTTGAGCGCGATCTCGGGGTTGCCGTTGGGCTTCTTGCCCTCGACCTCGTGCAGCGCCTTCAGGTGCACCGGTGGGCGGTAGGAGCAGAAGCCCTCGCCGAAGTCGCGCATCCAGGGATGGTCCTGGTAGAACTGCTGGCGGCCGGTCAGGGTGCGCCATGGGATCAGCTCGTGCACGTTGGTGTAGCCGGCGTTGTAGCTGACCTTCTCGCTCTCCAGCCCCGACCAGGTGGGCGAGCTGATGATCTTGCGCGGCTGCGCCTGGATGTCGCGGAAGCGGATCTTCTCGTCCTCGCGATGCAGCGCCAGGTGCACGTGCTCGCGCCCGGTCTGCTTGCCCAGCGCTTCCCAGGCCTTGCAGGCCACATGGCCGTTGGTCTCGGGCGCCAGCATCATCACCACCTCGGTGGCGTCGATGTCGGAGACGATCTTCGGGCGGCCCTGGGTGACCCAGTCCTCGCGCACGCGGCCGTTCAGGTCGCCCAGCTGCTCGACCTCGGTCTGCGTATTCCAGCTGATGCCCTTGCCGCCGTTGCCCACCTTGTCCATCAACGGCCCCAGGGCGGTGAAGCGCTGGTAGGTGTTGGGGTAGTCGCGTTCCACCACGGTGATCTGCGGCGCGGTGACGCCCGGGATCAGCGCGACTTCGCCCCGCTTCCAGTCTTTGGCGCCGTAAGGCTGAGCCAGTTCTGCCGGCGTGTCGTGCATGATGGGGCTGAGCATGACCTCCTTCTCGACCCCCAGGTGGCCGACGCAGACCTCGCTGAAGGCCTTGGCAAATCCCTTGTAGATCTCCCAGTCGCTGCGCGACTGCCAGGCCGGATCGACGGCCGCGGACAGCGGGTGGATGAAGGGGTGCATGTCACTGGTGTTGAGGTCGTTCTTCTCGTACCAGGTGGCCGTGGGCAGCACGATGTCGGAGTACAGACAGGTGGTGCTCATGCGGAAGTCGAGCGTCACCAGCAGGTCCAGCTTGCCCTCGGGGGCGTTGGCGTGCCACTTGACTTCCCTAGGCTTGGCGTCCTGCGGGCCCAGGTCCTTGCCCTGCACGCCGTGCGTGGTGCCCAGCAGGTGCTTGAGAAAGTATTCGTGACCCTTGCCCGAGCTGCCCAGCAGGTTGGAGCGCCACACGAACAGGTTGCGCGGCCAGTTGGCCGGGTGATCCGGGTCTTCGCAGCTGAGCGTGATCGAGCCGTCCTGGAGCGACTGCACGACGTAGTCCTTGGGGTCCAGGCCGCGCTGCTGCGCATCCCGGACCACCTGCAGCGGGTTGGTCTGCAATTGCGGCGCGCTGGGCAGCCAGCCCATGCGCTCGGAGCGCACGTTGAAGTCGATCATCGAGCCCTGGTAGGCGGCCTTGTCGGCCAGCGGTGACAGCACTTCCTCGGTGCCCAGCTTTTCGTAGCGCCACTGGTCGGTGTGGGCGTAGAAGAAGCTGGTGGAGTTCTGCTGGCGCGGCGGGCGGATCCAGTCCAGCGCAAAGGCCAGTGCCGTCCAGCCGGTCTGCGGGCGCAGCTTTTCCTGGCCCACATAATGCGACCAGCCGCCACCGCTCTGGCCCACGCAGCCGCACATCATCAGCATGTTGATGATGCCGCGGTAGTTCATGTCGCAGTGGTACCAGTGGTTCATGGCCGCGCCGATGATGACCATGGACTTGCCCTGGGTCTTGTCGGCGTTGTCGGCAAACTGGCGGGCGACGGCGATCACCTGGTCGCGCGGCACGCCGGTGATCTGCTCCTGCCAGGCCGGGGTGTAGGGCTGGTTGGCGTCGTAGCCGCCGTCCTGCCCCTCGCCCTCCAGGCCGCGCGGCACGCCGTAGTTGGCCACCTGCAGGTCGAACACCGTGGCCACGGCCACGCGGCCGGCGACGCCCTCGCCGTTCAGCTCCAGGTGGGTGATGGGCACGCGGCGCACGACGACGTCGCCGCCCTGGTCGTTGGCCGGGAAGTTGGGTGTCTCGATGCCGCCGAAATACGGGAACGCGACATCGGCGATCTCATGCGCCTGCGCGCCGTCTTCCAGCACCGAGAGCTTGAGCTTGACGTCGTTGCCGGTGCGCGCGTCCTTGTCCTCCAGGTTCCACAGGCCCTGGTCCGGGCGGCCTTCCTTGCCCCAGCGGAAGCCGATGGAGCCATTGGGCAGCGCCACTTGGCCGTCGACCCCGTAGGCCGCGGTCTTCCAGTCGGGGTGGTTGGTCTGCCCGAGCTTGTCCGCGAAGTCGCTGGCACGCACGTAGCGGCCGGGCACCTTCACGGTGCGACCATCGGGCAACTGCTTGTCTTCGAGCACCACCAGCAGTGGCAGGTCGGTGTAGCGGCGCGCGTACTCGTCGAAGTAGGCGCTGCGCTTGTCGAAATAGAACTCTTTCAGGATCACATGGCCCATGGCCATGGCCACGGCAGCGTCCGTGCCCTGCTTGGGGTGCATCCAGATGTCGGCCAGCTTGGCGACCTCGGAGTAATCGGGCGTGACGGAGACCACCTTCGCGCCCTTGTAGCGCACCTCGGTGAAGAAGTGGGCGTCGGGCGTGCGCGTCTGCGGTACGTTGGAGCCCCAGGCGATGATGAAATTGCTGTTGTACCAGTCGGCCGACTCGGGCACGTCGGTCTGCTCGCCCCACACCTGCGGGCTGGACGGCGGCAGGTCGCAGTACCAGTCGTAGAAGCTCATGCACACGCCGCCGATCAGGCTCAGATATCGGGAGCCCGCAGCGTAGGAGATCATCGACATGGCCGGAATCGGCGAGAAGCCGACCACGCGATCCGGGCCATGCTTCTTGATGGTGTAGACGTTGGCGGCGGCGATCAGCTGGTTGACCTCGTCCCAGGTGCTGCGCACGAAGCCGCCCAGGCCGCGCTGCTTCTGCCACTCACGGCGTGCCGGCTCGTTCTCGACGATGCTGGCCCAGGCATCGACCGGGCTCTTGGCCACCGCCAGCGCCGCGCGCCAGTGCTTGAGCAGGCGAGCGCGCACCATGGGGTACTTCACGCGGTTGGCGCTGTACAGGTACCAGCTGTAGCTGGCGCCACGCGCGCAGCCGCGCGGCTCGTGGTTGGGCAGGTCGGGGCGCGTGCGCGGGTAGTCGGTCTGCTGGGTTTCCCAGGTGACGATGCCGCCCTTGACGTAGATCTTCCACGAGCAGGAGCCCGTGCAGTTCACGCCGTGGGTGGAGCGCACGATCTTGTCGTGCGCCCAGCGGTCGCGGTAGGCGTCCTCCCAGGTGCGGTCTTCGCCGGTGGCCAGGCCGTGACTGCCCGAGAAGCTTTCCCGCGTCTGGCTGAAATGACTCAGGCGGTCCAGAAAATGACTCATAGGTTTCTCCAGGTGCAAAGCGTCGGAACGCGGGGGGTCAGGGGTTGTGGATCTCCGCGCCCTTGCGCAGATAGAACCACCAGTTCAGGATCAGGCAGACGCCGTAGAAGGCGGCAAACCCGTACATGGCCAGCTGCGGCGTGCCGGCCTTGATCTGGTCACCGATCACGATCGGGGCGATGAAGGCGCCATACGCCGCCACTGCGGACGTCCAGCCCAGCACCGGGCCGGCCTGCGTGCGGTCGAAGATGATGCCGATGGTGCGGAAGGTCGAGCCGTTGCCGATGCCGCTGGCGGCAAACAGCACGATGAACAGACCCATGAACATCGGGAAGTACTGCTCGGGCGTGGCCGACTGGTAGGCCAGCATCATCACGTAGCCCACGGCCACCGAGGCGGCGACCATCACCACCGAGATGATCTGGGTGACGATGGAGCCGCCCCATTTGTCCGAGATCCAGCCGCCCACCGGGCGAATGGCGGCGCCGACGAAAGGCCCGATCCAGGCATAGGCCAGCACCGTGGGGGCGTTGGGGTTGGTCTGCGTGTGCTGCATGATGCCGGCCGCATTGGGCGCGTGGATGACGCCGAAGATGACTTTCATGGCCAGCGGCAGGGCCATCGAGAAGCCGATGAAGGAGCCGAACGTGACGATGTACAGCGCCGTCATGCTCCAGGTGTGCTTGTTGCGGAAGATCGCGTATTGCTTGACCACGGCGTCCTTCATGGGACCGAAGGCGGCCAGGCGCATGATGGTGAGCGCCATGACGATGTCCAGCGGAATCGCCACCCACATGCTGATCACGCCGATGCCGGTGGGTGCCGGCAGATAGAGCCACAGCCCGAACAGGGCCGGAATGAAGGCCAGGGTGTAGAGCCAGGTGACCTTGGCGAAGGCGGCGATCGGGTTGCCGGTGGCGGGCGAAACCGACTTCAGGTTGTTCATCCCGAACCAGCACAGGATGGACAGCGGCACCAGCGACAGCATCCAGGCGAAGCCGGCGTTCTGGATCCAGGTCTGTGTGCCGGCGGGAATCTTGCCGAAGATCCAGCCGCTGTCCTTCTGCAGCAGTTCGGGCGCGCCGCCGATGGCGCCCAGCAGCGGCACGGTCATGACCAGCGGAATCACGATCTGCATGGTGGTGACGCCGAAGTTGCCCAGACCGGCGTTCAGGCCCAGTGCCGTGCCCTGCAGACGCTTGGGAAAGAAGGTGTTGATATTGGACATCGACGAGGCGAAGTTGCCGCCGCCCACGCCGCACCACAATGCCATCAACTGGAACGCCCACAGTGGCCATTCCGGGTGCTGCAGCACGATGCCGGTGCCGATGGCGGGCGCCAGCAGCATGGCGGTGGTCAGGAAGATGGTGTTGCGGCCACCGGCCAGCCGGATGAAGAACGACGATGGAATGCGCATCGTCGCGCCGGCGATGCCCGAGATCGCAGTGAGCGTGAACAGCTCGGCCTGGGTGAAAGGAAAGCCCAGGTTCATCATCTGCACGGTGATGATGCCCCACATGCCCCAGACGGCGAAGCCGCAGAGCAGGGCGGGGATGGAGATCCACAGGTTGCGATAGGCGACCTTCTTGCCGGTCTGTTCCCAGAACTGCTCGTCCTCGGGGTGCCAGTCTTCGATGGTGCGGCCGCCAGCGTTGGGGTGGGTCATGATGGACTTTCGATCAATGTTGTTGGGCCATGCCGTGGGTCTGCTGACCCATGAGCGGGGTGCGTCGGACCTCGGTCCAGTACATCCAGATCAGCGACACCCAGACCACGCCGTACATCAGCATGAAGGCGCTGGAGCGGATGCCCGTCCAGTCCATCAGCACGCCGAACAGGATGGGCAGGATGAAGCCGCCCATGCCGCCGGCCAGGCCGACGATGCCGCTGATGGCGCCGATGTTGCCGGGGTAGTCGTCGCTGATGTACTTGAACACGCTGGCCTTGCCAAAGGCCCAGGCCACGCCCAGTACGGCCATGAGGGCAGTGAACATGTAGACGTTCAGACCGATGTGGAAGGTGGTCGGGCCGTTGACGGTCAGGATGGTGAAGTCCGTCTGCGGGTAGGACAGCAGGAACAGGCAGATCCAGCTCACCCACATCACCCACCAGGTGACGCTGTGCGCGCCGTACTTGTCCGACAGCACGCCGCCGATGGCGCGCAACACGCCGCCGGGCAGCGAGAAGCAGGCCGCCAGCAGCGCGGCGACGCGGATATCCAGGCCATATTCGCCCACGTAGTACTGCACCATCCACAGCGCCAGCGCCACGTAGCCGCCGAACACGATGCTGTAGTACTGGCAGTACTTGAGCACCTTGGGGTCCTTCAGCGCCTTGAGCTGGTCGGTGAACTTGACGTTGCTCGCCACCAGGTGCGCCGGGTCGCTGTGGCTGAACAGCCAGAACAGCACTAGCGTGCCGAGCATGATGGATGCGTACACATGGGGCACGGCCTGCCAGCCGAAGGCCACCAGGATCACCGGGGCGACGAATTTGTTGACCGCCGCGCCCGAGTTGCCGGCGCCGTACACGCCCATGGCCATGCCCTGGCGCTGCTTGGGGAACCAGCGCGCCACGTAGGGCGTGCCGACCGAGAACGAGCCCCCGGCCAGGCCCACGAACAGGCCGATGACGAGGAAATGCCAGTATTCGGTGGCCGATCCCATCAGCCAGATGGCCGGCACGGTGAGGGCCATCAGCACCGCCATGACGATGCGGCCGCCGTACTTGTCGGTCCAGATGCCCAGCGGCACGCGCACCAGTGAACCGGTGAGCACCGGCATCGCCGTCAGCAGGCCGAACTGCGTGGCGTTGAGGTTGAGCATCTTCTTGATCGGGATGCCGATGACGCCGAACATCATCCAGACCATGAAACAGACGGTGAAGGCCAGGGTGCTGACGATGAGCACCGACCAGGCCTGGCGGGTGCGGCGGGGATCTTCGGCTGCAACGAGCGACGGGGACGCCATATGTTTTCCTCTCTTGCCTAATGCCCTGCCATGCTCGCGTAAACCCCTAGATGTGCACATCCCTCGCTGGGAGGTGCGCGTCAACGCAGAAGAACGAGGGCCTACTCCCAGACCATAGTTCCAAAGAACTAGAGCGACGCTGGCCAGGCGGTAGCGAACAGCGCCCGCGACCGGCCCCTGTGCGACACTGGGCGCGCTGTCGATGGGTGTTTTGGCATCAAAAACTGGCCTTGGCGCTTATCTGGCGTGCGCCAGCAGCTATCAATTTTGATGCTTCGTTGATACCCCGAACGGCATCTGCCCCGCCACCGCCCATGCCCGACACCCGCTCACCGCAGCCACCCGCGCCGGCGCCGCGCCGCGCCTGGCAGCAGTTGCGCGCCTCCGACCTGCGTGCCGCCGCGCGCCTGGCCACCCAGGCGACCACGGGTGTCACCCATATCGTCGAGGGGGTGCACCAGTCGGTGCACGCCAGTCTGGGGCTGCGCGGCAGTGCGCCCGGGCGGACCGGCGGACTGACCGGCCTGGTCTATCGCGGCGTGCGGGGCACGACGCGCTGGATCGACGCCGGCCTGCAGGCCGCGCTGCTGCGGCTCGAACCCTGGCTGGAGCGCGTCCTGCGCGCCGCGCCCGGCGAGGTGGATGTCGAGCGTGAAGCGGTGCTGTCGGCCCTCAACGGCGTGCTGGGCGACCGGCTCCAGGCCGACGACAACCCGCTGGCCCTGCCGATGCTGCTGCGCCAGCAGGGCCAGCCGCTGGATCCGCTCGCGCTGCACGCGGCCGGCCAGGCCAGTGGCAAGCTGCTGCTGCTGGTGCATGGCCTGTGCATGAACGACCTGCAGTGGACGCAGGGCGGGCACGACCACGGCGCCCACCTGGCCCGGACGCTGGGATACACGCCGGTTTACCTGCGCTACAACAGCGGACGCCACGTGTCGGACAACGCCCGCGACCTGGCCGAACGCCTCGAAGCCCTGCTGGCGGCCTGGCCGGTGCAGGTGCAGGAATTCAGTGCCATTGGCCACAGCATGGGCGGCCTGGTGCTGCGCGGCGCGGTGCACTGGGCGCGCGGCCAGCGGCAGCGCTGGCCGGCGCAGTTGCGCCGGCTGGTGTTTCTGGGCACGCCGCATCTGGGCGCGCCGCTGGAGCGCGCCGGCCACGGCATCGATCTGCTACTGGCCAGCAACCCCTACAGCCGGCCGTTCGTCCATCTGGCGCGCCTGCGCAGCGCCGGCATCACCGATCTGCGCCACGGCCATGTGCGGGAAAGCGACTGGCGCGCGCCAGACCGGCGCGCCGCGCCCGTGCCGCTGCCCGCGGGCGTGGCGTGCTACGCGGTGGCCGCCGCCTTGGCGGAGCGCCATTGCGGCCTGGCCGACCGCCTGCTGGGCGACGGCCTGGTGCCACTGAACAGCGCGCTGGGGCGCCACGACACGCCGGCGCGCGGCTTGGCCTTTCCGCCCGCGCACTGCCACGTGGCCTGGCAGCTCGGGCATCTGGCCCTGCTCGGCGACGCCGCCGTGGCCGATCGACTGGTGCAGTGGCTGGGCGCGAACTGAAGCGACGCCCCACCGTGGCGCCAGCGCTGGCGCGACGGCGCGCCTGCCCCTGATAGGCCGAGCGCCGGTCACGCCCGCTGGGGGCTGGCCTGCGGCGCGGCTTCAGCGCTGGCGGTCCGACGCGTACACGGCGGCCTGCACGCGCGAGCTCAGGCCCAGCTTGCGCAGGATGTGCTGCACGTGGATCTTCACGGTGGTCTCGGCGATTTCCAGCGCGCGCGCGATTTCCTTGTTGCTGGCGCCGCGCGCGATTTCGCGCAGCACCTCCTCCTCGCGCGGTGACAGCGGTGATGGGGCGGCGGGTTGCGCGGCCGGTGCCAGCGGCACCGGCTCGGGGGCGCCCTGGTGCTGGAACGCGGCGACCAGCTTGCCCATCATCTCGGGGCTGACCACCGGCTCGCCCAGCGCGGCGCGGCGGACCGCGTCGGCCAGCAACTCGCCGTCGATGGTCTTGAGCAGGTAGCCCTGGGCGCCGTGGCGCAACGCGGTGGCCAGGTCCTGGCCGTCCTCGCTCACGGTGAGCATCACCACGCGGCTGTCGGGCGAGGCTTCGCGCAGGCCGGCGATGGCGTCGACGCCGCGCACGCCGGGCAGGTGGTTGTCGAGCAGGATGACTTGCGGGCACAAGGACGGCAGCAGGCGCAGTGCCTCGCCGGCGTCGCCGGCCTCGCCGACCACCCGCAGGTCGGGGTGCTGGCTCAGCAGCGCCACCAGGCCGCGGCGCAGCAGCGGGTGGTCGTCGATCAGGAACAGGGTGATGGGAGCGCTCATGCGGCAGCGGTGGTGGGGGTGACGGGCAGGTCTTCCAGGGCCCGGGGCGGCAGGGCCAGCGTCACGCGGGTGCCGGCGCCCAGGCCCGAATCCAGCGTCAGCGTGGCACCGATGCGCTGGGCGCGCTCGCGCATGATGCCCAGGCCGACGTGCAGCGAATCGGGCGGCACGGCCTGCGGATCGAAGCCCAGGCCGTCGTCGATGACCTCGAAGCGCCAGTGCGGGTGGCGCTGCACCCGCAGCTCGACATGGCGCGCGCCGGCGTGCTTGCGCACGTTGGACAAGGCTTCCTGCACGATGTGCAGCACCTGGATCTGCACGTCGGGCGCCAGTGGCAGGCCCTGGCCGGTCATGGTCAGCGTGGTGGGCAGGCCGGTCTGGTGCTCGAACTTGGACAGCGTGGCGCGCAGCGCGTCCTCGATGTCCTCGTCCTGGGTGCGGGTGCGAAAGTGCACCAGCAGCTCGCGCACGTCGGCCAGGCATTCGCGCACGCCGACGTCCAGCTCGTCCAGGCTGCGGTCGCGCGCCGCGCCGTTGTCTTTGGCGATGGCGTCGCGCAGCAGCTGGGTCTGGATCTTCAGGAAGGCCAGCGATTGCGCGATCGAGTCGTGCAGCTCGCGGGCGATCAGGCCGCGCTCCTGCGCCACCGCCGCTTCGCGCTCCAGCGCGCTGGCGCGCAGGCCCTCGATCGCGTTGGCCAGGTGCAGCGCCATGGTGGAGAGCAGTTCGCGCATGTCCGCGGGCAGCTGGGCCGGTGCGCGGTACAGCAGCGTCACCTCGCCCAGCAGGCGCTGGTGCAGTTGCACCGGGATGATCACCACGGTCTCGAAGCCCGCCTCGCGGCAATGCGGCAGGGGCACGCCGCCCGCCGGCAGGATCGGGATCACGCGCAAACGGGCCTGCTGCTGGGGCTGACCACATTCGCAGGCGCCGGTCTCCAGGCATTGCTCGCGCTCGGACAGCGAAGGCGGCATGCCGTCGACCGCCAGCAGCAGGTAACGCTCGTTGGCCTCGTCGGACCAGCGCAGGGCGGCGGCGTCGCTGCCCGAGACGCGGCGAATCTGCTGCACGAAGCCCTGGGCCAGGGCTTCCAGGCTGGTGGCTTCGGCGCCCAGCGCGCTGACCGCGTACAGCGCGGCCAGGCGCCGGTTGTGCTCGGCGATGTCGGCGGTCTTGTCGCGCACCTTGCGCTCCAGATCCTCGTGCGAGGTCTGCAGGGCGCTGGCCATCAGGTTGAAGCCCGCCGCCAGCTGGCCGAATTCGTCGTCGCTGTCGACCGGCACGCGCGTGCCCAGCTCGCCCTGGCGCAGGCGCGCCAGCGCCAGCTGCATGCGCGACACGGGGTTGAACACCAGCGTGAAGCTCATCACCATGAACACCGCCGCGGCCAGGATGGCCACGCCCATCATGAAGATCTGGAACACGTGCAGGGTCGCGGTCCAGCGCGCGATCTGGGTCTCGATGGCGGCGACGAAGGCGTCCACCCGGAGCACGAAGGCGTCGGCCTGGGCAGTCACCGGCGCGGCGGCGGCGCTTGCCGGCGTCAGCCAGCTGGCGCGCAGGGCCAGCCAGCCACTGGCCACGTCGTCGAAGCTCGCCTGCGTCTCGCCGCTCCAGGGCACGAACAGCGGGCGCATCGAGGTGCCCTGGCGCAGCAGGTCCAGGCCTTCCTCGAACCGCCGCGACAGCTCCTGCAGCCGCTCGGTGTCGCCGGTCTTCAGTGCCAGTGCCATGCGCGCGGTGTACATGCGCAGGCGACCGGCTTCGTTGATGGCGGCGGCGCCGCCTTCCAGCTTCCAGGTGCCCCACAGCATGAAGCCGATCGACGCCAGCGCCATGACCAGAAAGCACAGCCCCGTGGCCAGCAGCTTGGTCGACAGGGAAAGGCTCTTGCGCATGCGCCGCAGTGTACGGAATCGGCCATGGCGGGCACTGGCCGGCCAGGCGACCGCGCCGCCGAGGGTCGTGCCCGCCACGCTCAGAGCGCCCGCCCGTGGCCCAGGGCGCCCGCGGCCTGCAGGCCGCTGCGCACCGCGCCTTCCAGCGTGGCGGGGTAGGGGCCCGCGATGTAGTCGCCCGCGGCCAGCAGGCCGGCCGCGATCTGGCCGGCTGGCCGCACCAGCGCCGGCGTGCAGGCAAAGGTGGCGCGCCGGTCGGTCAAGGTGCGCAGCGGCGTGACCGCCAGGCCCAATTGCGCCTGCGCTTGCGCGGTGACGTCCGTCTGCAGGGCGGCGCGCTCGTCGCTGCTGGTGCTGATGACGAAGGCCAGCAGGCCGGTGGGCGGCGCCGTCGCCGTGATGGCGTCGAGCTCGAACACGAACTGCGCCGGCGCCCGTGGCCCGTGGCGCAGCGCCAGCATGGGGTGGCGCAGCCGCTTGCCCGGGCCGGCCGGCGCGGCCTGGGCGTACACGGTGGTGATGGCCTGGTGTCGCAGGGCAATCGCCTGATCGGCCCAGCGGCGCAGCTCGTCAGCTATGAAAACGGGAGCTACTGGCGCTGATCTGGAAACGATTTGTGCTGCATGGGGCGCTGATGTGGCAAGCACCACGCGGTCGAAGGCCTGCTCGTCGACCACCCAGTGCGGCGGGCGCCAGTGCAGCGCCCGCACCGGATGGCCGGTCAGCACGCGGGCGCCGCGGGCCTCGATCCAGTGCTGGGCGGCGCGTGGAAACAGCGTCCCCAGATCCACCCGGGGCAGCAGCAGGTGCGAGCTGCCACGCCCGCCCAGCAGTGCGTCGTGCAGCACGCGCAGAAACACGCGCCCGCTGGCCTGATCCACCGGTGTGTTGAGGGCCGACACGCACAGCGGCTCGATGAACTCGCGCATCAGCGTCGGCGGCAGGCCGGCGCACAGCGTGGCCACGCTGGTGTGCGCGTCGCACTGAAAGCCACGGCGCCGCCAGCCCAGCGCCGCGCCCAGCAGCGCCCGCTTGTCGCGCCACGACCAGCCGCGCGCGCCCAGGATGCCGCCGGCGGCGTCCCACGGCGCGGGCGAGTCGGGCAGGGCCAGGCCGCCGCCGTCCGGGTAGGTCAGCGCCAGCGGGCGGCGCAGCAGCGCCTGCGCCGGATCGACGCCCACCGTGCGCATCAGGCGCAGGCAGTCGGTGTAGGCGCCGATCAGGATGTGCTGGCCGTTGTCCACTGTTACCTCGCGGCCGTCGGGCAGCCGCAGCGGCACGCCGCGCGCGCGCCCGCCGGGCTGGGGCGCGGCCTCGAAGACGGTGACCGCGTGGCCCCGCTGCACCGCGTCCACCGCCGCCGCCATGCCGGCCCAGCCGGCGCCGACAATCGCCACGCGCAGGGCGGGTTCAGGGGTTTTGTTTGTGGTCAAAACAGGCTTTGGCGATTGTGGGTCTTACGCGAGTAGCTATCAAATGAGGAGTAAACGATGCCCTGCGCGCGCCATGGCGATCTTCGAATGGCCGCGGAGCAGGCCAGGCCGGCGAACGCCGTGGTCGGACCCGTGCCGGCCACTGGCGTTGTCCCCTCGGGGGGGAAGGCGCGCAGCGACACAGGGGGCGATCAAAACCTCCCCAGCGCCTGCATCTTCCAGGCCAGCCACAGCTTGCGCAGCGGCGTCAGGGCGATGCGCTGGTGCAGCACCTGAAAGCGCTCGGCCTCGATCTCGCGCAGCAGGGTGCGGTAGATGCTGGCCATCATCAGGCCGGACTTCTGGCTGGCGCGGTCGGCCGCGGGCAGCAGGGCCAGGGCTTCGTCGTACAGCTGGTGCGCGCGCTGGGCCTGGAACGCCATCAGCGCCGTGAAGCGCTCGGAATAGTCGCCCTTCAGGATCTCGTGCGCCTTGACGTCGAAGCGCCGCAGCTCGTCGATCGGCAGGTAGATGCGGTCGCGCCGCGCGTCCTCGCCGACGTCGCGGATGATGTTGGTGAGCTGGAACGCCAGCCCCAGTTTGTGGGCGTATGCGGTGGTGCGCGCGTCGGTCTGCCCGAAGATGTGCGCCGCCACCTCGCCCACCACGCCGGCCACCAGGTGGCAGTAGCGCGCCAGGCCCGCGAAGTCGAGGTAGCGCGTCTGCTCCAGGTCCATCTGGCAGCCCTCGATCACGGCCTGCAACTGGCCCTGCTCAATGCCATAGGCGGGCACGTGCGGCATCAGCGCCTGCATCACCGGGTGGCTGGGCCGGCCGGCGAAGGCCTGCGCCACCTCGCCTTGCCACCAGGCGAGCTTGGCCTGGGCAACGCTCGCGTCGGAGACGTCGTCCACCACGTCGTCCACTTCACGGCAGAAGGCGTAGAAGGCCGTGATGGCCGCGCGGCGCTGGCGTGGCAGGAACAGAAAGGCGTAGTAGAAGCTGCTGCCGGAGGCGGCCGCCTTTTGCTGCACGTACTGGTCGGGGTTCATGGGGGCGTGATTGTCCCACGGCGCGCGTGGCCGTCCGCGGGGCAGTGGTTTGTGGCCAAAAGTGCCTCTGGCGCCCATGCAGCAAGCGCCGGCAGCTATCAACGGCAGAGCGCCTACATGCGCACGGCGCGCGCCAGCATGCGCAGCCAGTCCGGCGCGCCCAGCCGGGGGCGCGCGGTCAGGCTGGCGCCGCCCAGGGCCTGCACCTTGTCGAGGATGCGCAGGCCGCCCTGCACCACCAGGCGCAGCTCCCAGCCCGCGCGGCCGGGCAGGCGGTGCACCAGCGGCGCGCCCTGCAGCATGAGGCCGCGCGCCCAGGCGGCGCAGTCGAGGACGAGGCGGTCGCTTGCGGACGTGCGCCGCAGCGCGGCGAGATCGGCGCGCGCCACGCCGTAGGCCGCGCAGTCGGCGTCCGCCAGGTAGTGGCGGCCGCGCGGCAGGTCCACGCTCAGGTCCTGCCAGAAGTTGATGAGCTGCAGGGCGCTGCAGATGGCGTCGCTCTCGCGCAGGGCCGCGTCGCCGTGCACGCCGTACAGGTGCAGCAGCAGCCGGCCCACGGGGTTGGCCGAGCGGCGGCAGTAGTCGAGCAGAGCGGCGCGGTCGGCATGGGTGGCGCCGTCCCGGGTCATGGCCACGTCCTGCATGAAGGCGTCGAGCAGGTCGTCGAGCAGCGCCACGGGCAGCCGGTGGCTGCGCAGCGTGGCTTGCAGCGGGCCGAAGACAAAGGCCCAGCGCGGCCCGGGGAGGCAGCCGGCGGTAATGGAATGCAGCTCGGCGCGGTAGGCGCGCAGGTCGGCCAGGCGCTCGCCGGGGCAGGCCTGGCCTTCGTCGGCGATGTCGTCGGCCGCGCGGGCGAAGGCGTAGATGGCGGTGATCGGCTCGCGCAGGCGTGGCGGGCACAGCAGCGAGGCGACGGGGAAGTTCTCGTAATGCGTGACCGGCGCCGCCCGGGTGGGCGCGGCGGCGGGCTGCGGGGATGGTCGGGCGTTCACCGCGGGGATTGTCGCTTGACAGTGAAAAAGAGTTTCACCTAGATTACTAAATCTACTGTGTCACAAACGTAGTCGAGCGCTAATGGCGGCGCAATGCGGGCAATGTCCCAGGGCGCCTGCGAGTGCGACGCTCAACTGAAGGCGCAGCGTCCTGATCGAGTCCGGCACGTGACGCTGCGCGCGCTGGGCTTGCCCGAGGGATGTAATCCGGGGAAACGGCAGGCACTTGGCGTTTGACGAAGTTTTTTTTACCTCCTGCATCGCTGCCGGCTTTCAGCCGCTGCTCCATCAGGAAACCGTAAGCGGCGATGCTCAGGCTGGCGTGATGGTGAAAGCCCCGCCAACCCCGTCCCTCATAGTGGCCCAGCCCCAGGTCCTGCTTGAGATCCTGGTAATCGCGCTCGATGCGCCAGCGCATGTGCGCGGCGCGTACCAGGTCGTTCAGTGCCGTGGTTTCGGGCAGCGTGGACAGGTAGTACTTCTCGGGCTCGGCCTGGTCTGCGGGCCACTCGATGAGCAGCCACTGCTGGGGCAGAAGACGCGCCTTGCCGACGTTGCCCCCGGCGCAGCGTACCCGCAGCGCCGCAAAGCGGCCCGTCAGGCGCTCGTTTGTGCCTTCGCGCCAACTGATGTTCTGGAATGCGCTGTCGGGCAAGGACTGCGCCAATGCCTTGACGCTCACAGGCTGTCTCTTAGCGGTGCGCCGTGGCATCACCGGTGGACGGCCCATGCCGCTGTAGGGCTTCGGCGGCAGGGGCTCCACTCCGGGTGGCCAGACCACCACGGCCGAGGTGATCCCGACCACGTAGGACAAGCCCAGATCGGTCAGCCCCTGACGAAACGCGTAGTCGATCCCGTAGCCGGCGTCGGCCAACACGCAGTGCCTGGGTGCTCCTTCAGAGAGCAGACCCCGTAGCTGTTGCAGGGCAATGTGAGGCTTGGTCGCAAACTCGATGTCTTCGGGAATCCCGGCCTTGAGTCTGCGCTCGGTGTCTTCGGCCCAGTTGCGGGGCAAGTACAGCTGCCAGGCCACCGGCAGGCTGCCTTGTTCGCAGGCCAGCGAGACGCTGACAGCCACTTGGCAGTTGTCCTGCTTGCCCAGCACCCCGCAGTATTGGCGTGTCACGCCTACCGAGTGCACTCCTTTCTTGGGAAAGCCTGTGTCATCGACGATCCACCAGCCGCCAGCACTGAAGTCCATATGCGGCACCACCCACTGCGCCACGCGATTGAGCAGTTGCTGGTCGCTCCATTGGGCCTTGGCAACAAAGTGATGCAGGGCTTGGTGCCGGGCGCTGGCTCGCAGCGGATCGACGCGGGCGGCCATGGGCTCGACGCTCTTGCGCGACAGGGGCAGCATCAGGCCGGTGCAATACCCAGCCAACCCTGCTTGACGGTCGGCATGGCCAAGCCCTTCGGCCAGATGAACCATGTAGCGATCAAATTCTTTGGATATGTCCATCGCACCCCATTCACAGGGACAGGTGGGCATATCATGCATTACTTTTTACGACACAGTAAGACTAACCAATCGGTCATTAACTGGGCCATCGCGGCCCGTTGCCTGCCATGCTTTTACTTCCAGCCTTCGTGCGGCCCCGGTCGGGGCTTTTTTTGTCGCCGGGCCGCCCCAAGGCAAAAAGCGGCCCCCTTGGGGGGCAGCGAACCACGTATTGCGGGGAGCGTGGGGGCATTCTGTTGTGGGTCCTCGGCGTCAGCCTGGGGCTGCTGGCGGGCTGTTCGCGCCAGCAGCCCGCGCCCGAGCCCGTGCGGGCGGTCAAACTGCTGACCGTGGCCGCGTCGCCCCTGCAGATGCAGCTGGAGTACGCGGGCGAAGTGCGCGCGCGCGTGGAGTCGCGCCTGTCCTTCCGCGTGGCGGGCAAGATCGTGCAGCGCCAGGCCGAGCTGGGCCAGCGCGTGCAGGCCGGGCAATTGCTGGCCCGGCTCGACGCGCGCGACTACGAGCTGGCCGCGCAGGCCGCGCGCGCCCAGGTGGCGGCCGCCACCACGCAGCGCGACCTGGCGGCGGCGGACTTCGAGCGCTTCTCGCAGCTCAAGGCGCAGAACTTCATCAGCGGCGCCGAACTGGACCGGCGCCAGGCGCAGCTCAAGTCGGCCCAGGCGGTGCTGGACCAGGCGCGCGCGCAGCTCGCGTCCCAGGGCAACCAGGCCGACTACACGCGCCTGCTGGCCGACGCGGACGGCGTGGTGACGGGCATCGACGCCGAGCCCGGCCAGGTGGTGGCCGCCGGCACGCCCGTGGTGCGTGTCGCGCGCGACGGCCCGCGCGACGCGGTGTTCTACGTGCCCGAGGACAAGGTGGGCCAGCTGCGCGTGGGCCAGGCCGTGCAGGTGCGCGCCTGGTCGGCGGACGCGCCGATGCCGGGCAAGGTGCGCGAGGTGGCGGCCAGCGCCGACCCGGTGACGCGCACCTTCCTAGTCAAGGTGGCGGTGGACGGCGGCGACGTGCCGCCGCTGGGCGCCACCGTCTACGTGGCGCCGCAGGCTTTCGCGCATGGCGGCGTGCAGGCCATGCGCCTGCCCACGAGCAGCCTGCGCCAGGAGGGCGGGCAGACCGCGGTCTGGGTGTACGAGCCCGGCGAGGGTGGCGGCGGCACGGTGCGCTCGCAGGTGGTGCAGATCGCCACGGCCGACGGCAACGAGGCCGTGATCGCCGCGGGCCTGGCGCCCGGCATGCAGGTGGTGGCCACCGGCGTGCATGCGCTGGCGCCGGGGCAGAAGGTGACGGTCTACAAGCCAAAATCGCCTCAAACGCCCAAGGGGAAAGCGCCAGCAGCTATGAATGCGGGAGCGTCTGCGGCATCGGCCGCGGTGCGCTGAGGGGACGCCATGTCGCAGATGGAACCCCGCAAGGGCTTCAACCTGTCCCTGTGGGCGCTGAACCACGCGGCCCTGACGCGCTACCTGATGGTGGTGCTGATGGTGCTGGGCGTGGCAGCCTACTTCCAGCTGGGGCAGGACGAGGATCCGCCCTTCACCTTCCGCGCGATGGTGGTGCGCACTTACTGGCCCGGCGCTACGGCGCAGCAGGTGGCCGAGCAGGTGACCGACAAGCTCGAACGCACACTGCAGGAGGTGCCCTACGCCGACAAGATCCGCAGCTACAGCAAGCCGGGCGAGTCGCAGATCATCTTCGAGATCAAGGACTCGTCGCGGCCCGCCGAGGTGGCCAACGTCTGGTACCAGGTGCGCAAGAAGATCGGCGACATGCGCTACCAGCTGCCGGGCAACATCCAGGGGCCCTTCTTCAACGACGAGTTCGGCGACGTGTTCGGCGTGATCTACGCGCTGCAGGGCGAGGGCTTCAGCTATGCCGAGCTCAAGGACTTCGCCGACGACGTGCGCCAGCAACTGCTGCGCGTGAAGGACGTGGCCAAGGTCGAGCAGTTCGGCGTGCAGGACGAGAAGGTCTGGATCGAGGTCTCGCACAAGCGCCTGGCCCAGCTGGGCCTGGACTTCAACGCGGTGCTGCAGCAGCTGGGCGCGCAGAACGCGGTGGAGAGCGCGGGCGTGATCCAGTCGCCGCAGGACATGGTGCAGGTGCGCGTGGGCGGGCAGTTCACCAGCGTGGAGCAGCTGCGCGCCATGCCGATACGCGGCGCCTCGGGGGCGCAGCTGCGCCTGTCCGACATCGCCGAGGTGCGCCGCGGCTACGTGGAGCCGCCGTCGGTCAAGGTGCGCTTCCAGGGCCGCGAGGCCATTGGCCTTGGCATCTCCATGGCCAAGGGCGGGGACATCATCGCCCTGGGCAAGGCGCTGCGCGCGGCGGCGGCCGGCATTCAGGCGCGCCTGCCCGCGGGCGTGCAGCTGCACCAGGTGCAGGACCAGCCGGCGTCCGTGGCCGCCTCGGTGAACGAGTTCGTCAAGGTGCTCATCGAGGCCGTGGTCATCGTGCTGGGCGTGAGCTTCGTCTCGCTCGGGCTGCACAAGGGCGGGCGCTTTGGCTGGCACATCGACTACCGGCCCGGCCTGGTGGTGGCCATCACTATCCCGCTGGTGCTGGCCGTCACCTTCCTGGCCATGCATTACCTGGGCATAGGGCTGCACAAGGTGTCGCTGGGCTCGCTCATCATCGCCCTGGGGCTGCTGGTGGACGACGCCATCATTGCCGTGGAGATGATGGTGCGCAAGATGGAGGAGGGCTACGACAAGGTGCGCGCCGCCACCTTCGCCTACGACGTGACGGCCAAGCCCATGCTGACGGGCACGCTGATCACGGCGGCGGGCTTCCTGCCCATCGGCATCGCCAAGTCGGTCACGGGCGAGTACACCTTCGCCATCTTTGCCGTGACGGTGATCGCGCTGGTGCTGTCCTGGATCGTCTCGGTCTACTTCGTGCCCTACCTGGGCACGCTGCTGCTCAAGGTCAAGCCCCACGATCCCGACGCGCCGCCGCACGAGCTGTTCGACACGCCGTTCTACAACCGTTTCCGCGCCACCGTGAACTGGTGCGTGCAGCACCGCTGGATCACCATAGGCGCCACCGTCGCCATTTTCGCGCTGGGCATCGCGGGCATGGGGCGCGTGCAGCAGCAGTTCTTCCCGGATTCGAGCCGGCCCGAGATCATGGTGGACCTCTGGTTCCCCGAGGGCACCGCCTTCGCCGCCAACGAGGCCGTCACCAAACGCCTGGAGCGGCGCCTGATGGAGCAGGACGGCGTGGAAAGCGTGGCCGCCTGGGTGGGCTCGGGCACGCCGCGCTTCTACCTGCCGCTCGACCAGGTGTTCCCGCAGAGCAACGTGTCGCAGTTCATCGTGCTGGCCAAGAGCCTGCCCGAGCGCGAGGCCCTACGCCTGAGCCTGCCCAAGCTGCTGGCCGAGGAGGTGCCCGAGGCGCGCGGCCGCGTGAAGCTGCTGCCCAACGGGCCGCCCGTGCCGTACCCCGTGCAGTTCCGCGTGCTGGGCGGCGACCCGGCCACGCTGCGCCTGCGCGCCGACGAGGTCAAGGCCGCGATGCGCGCCAACGCCAATCTGGTCGGCGTGAACGACAACTGGAACGAGTCGGTGAAGGTGGTGCGCCTGGAGGTGGACCAGGACAAGGCGCGCGCGCTGGGCGTGACCAGCCAGTCCATCGCCCAGGCCTCGCGCATCATGTTCACGGGCACCACCGTGGGCCAGTACCGCGAGAACGACTTGGCTCTAGACATCGTGCTGCGCCAGTCGCCCGACGAGCGCGAGGCCATTTCCGACATCGCCAACGCCTACCTGCCCACGGCCTCGGGACGCTCGATACCGCTCACGCAGATCGCCAGGCCCGTGTTCACCTGGGAGCCGGGCGTGATGTGGCGCTGGAGCCGCGACTACGCCATCACCGTGCAGGGCGACTTGGTGGAGGGGCTGCAGGGCGCCACCGTCACCGCCCAGCTGCTGCCCGAGCTGCGCGCGCTGGAGGCGCGCTGGCGCGCGGCGGGCGACAACGGCGTGCGCATCGAGGTGGCGGGCGCGGTGGAGGAGAGCAGCAAGGGCTCGGCCTCCATCGTGGCCGGGGTGCCGGTGATGCTGTTCATCGTCTTCACGCTGCTCATGCTGCAGCTGCACAGCTTCAGCCGCTCGGTGCTGGTGTTCCTCACCGGGCCGCTGGGCATCGCGGGCGTGGCGGCGGCGCTGCTGCTACTGAACCGGCCGTTCGGCTTCGTGGCGCTGCTGGGCGTGATCGCGCTCATGGGCATGATCCAGCGCAACTCGGTGATCCTGATCGACCAGATCGAGCTCGACCGCGCGGCAGGCGTGCCCACCTGGAACGCCATCGTGGAGGCGGCGGTGCGGCGCCTGCGCCCCATCGTGCTCACGGCCGCGGCCGCGGTGCTGGCCATGATCCCGCTCTCGCGCAGCGTGTTCTGGGGGCCGATGGCCGTGGCCATCATGGGCGGGCTGGTCGTGGCCACCGTGCTCACGCTGCTGGCGCTGCCCGCCATGTACGCGGCCTGGTTCCGCGTGCGCAGGCAGTAGTCGCGCGCAACAAGGTAAAATCTATGGTTTACCTGATTCACCCGGTCGGCTGGCTACGAGGCCCGTCGGCCGGATGGCAAGAGCAGCGCGGGTGGCGAAATTGGTAGACGCACCAGGTTTAGGTCCTGACGCCAGCAATGGTGTGGGGGTTCGAGTCCCCCCCCGCGCACCACGAGCGAAGACCGAGGCGCAGCCCGGCACACATACCGACACTAGGAACAACCATGGCCGTAACTGTTGAAACCCTTGAAAAGCTCGAGCGCAAGATCACGCTGAGCCTGCCTGTGACCACCATCCAGAGCGAAGTGAACGCACGCTTGAAGCGCCTGGCGCGCACCGTCAAGATGGACGGCTTCCGTCCCGGCAAGGTTCCCATGAGCGTGGTGGCCCAGCGCTACGGCTACTCGGTGCAGTACGAGGTGCTCAACGACAAGGTCGGCGAGGCCTTTGCCCAGGCCGCCAACGAGGCGCAGCTGCGCGTGGCGGGCCAGCCGCGCATCACCGAGAAGGACGGCGCTCCAGAGGGCCAGGTGACCTTCGACGCCGTGTTCGAGGTGTTCCCCGAGGTGAAGATCGGCGACCTGGCCACCGCCGAGGTGGACAAGCTCTCGGCCGAGGTGACCGAGGCCGCCATCGACAAGACCCTGGACATCCTGCGCAAGCAGCGCCGCACCTTCGCCCAGCGCGCCCAGGGCGCTGCCGCCGAGGACGGCGACCGCGTGACCGTGGACTTCGAAGGCAAGATCGACGGCGAGCCCTTCCAGGGCGGCAAGGCCGAGGACTTCCAGTTCCTGGTCGGCGAAGGCCAGATGCTCAAGGAATTCGAGGACGCCGTGCGCGGCATGAAGACGGGCGAGAGCAAGACCTTCCCGCTGGCTTTCCCCGAGGACTACCACGGCAAGGACGTGGCCGGCAAGACGGCCGACTTCCTGGTCACCGTCAAGAAGATCGAGGCCGCCCACCTGCCCGAGGTGAATGAGCAGCTCGCCAAGTCGCTGGGCATCGCCGACGGCACGGTCGAGGGCCTGCGCGCCGACATCAAGAAGAACCTGGAGCGCGAGGTCAAGTTTCGCCTGCAGGCCCGCAACAAGCAGGCTGTGATGGACGCCCTGGTGGCCAAGGCCGAGCTGGACCTGCCCAACGCCAGCGTGCAGGCCGAGCTGGACCGCATGATCGCCAGCGCCCGCGCCGATCTGAAGGCGCGCGGCCTGAAGGACGTGGACAAGCTGCCGCTGCCGGAAGACAGCTTCCGCCCGCAGGCCGAGCAGCGCGTGCGCCTGGGCCTGGTGGTGGCCGAACTGGTCAAGGCCAATGCCCTGCAGGCCACGCCCGAGCAGATCAAGGCCCAGGTCGAGGAGCTGGCCGCCAGCTACGAGAAGCCCGACGAAGTGGTGCGTTACTACTACGCCGACAACCGCCGCCTGGCGGATGTCGAGGCCATGGTGATCGAGAACAACGTCACCAACCACGTGCTGGGCCTGGCCAAGGTCACCGACAAGAAACTGGGCTTCGACGAGCTGATGGGCAATCAGTGAGCGGGCCACGTCAGGCCGCGGGCGCTCTGAATTCAGGAGCTGCTCGCGCTGACTGGATAAGCGAAAAAGCTGATTTTGTCTTTGGATGGGGCGGGTATTCGCGGGCGCTTGCGCCGGCGGGTTCCGGCCCCAATTACATTAGCCTGACCCTTCCCGTTGTTCTGTGAGGCAAGACGCCATGTACACCCATCAAGCACCCAGCAACCTCGGCCTGATCCCGATGGTGATCGAGCAGTCCGGCCGCGGCGAGCGCTCGTTCGACATCTATTCGCGCCTGCTCAAGGAGCGCGTGATCTTCCTGGTGGGCGAGGTCAACGACCAGACCGCCAACCTGGTGGTGGCGCAACTGCTGTTCCTGGAAAGCGAGAACCCGGACAAGGACATCTCCTTCTACATCAACTCGCCCGGCGGCAGCGTCAGCGCCGGCATGTCGATCTTCGACACCATGCAGTTCATCAAGCCCGACGTGTCCACCATGTGCCTGGGCTTCGCGGCCAGCATGGGTGCCTTCCTGTTGGCGGCGGGCGCCAAGGGCAAGCGCTACTCGCTGCCCAACAGCAAGATCATGATCCACCAGGTACTGGGCGGCGCGCGCGGCCAAGCCACCGACATCGAGATCCACGCCCGCGACATCCTGCGCACCAAGGACCAGATGAACCGCATCCTGGCCGAGCGCACTGGCCAGCCGCTGGACAAGATTCGCAACGACACCGAGCGCGACTACTTCATGACCGCCGACGAAGCGCGTGACTACGGCATCGTCGACCAGGTCATCGCCCAAAGGCCCTGACGCCCGGGGCCGGCGCGGGTGCCGGCTTGGGTATCATGCGCCGAACCGTCAGGAGACTCTCACCCCATGGCCGAAAAAAAGGGCTCTTCCAGCGAGAAAACGCTCTATTGCTCCTTCTGCGGCAAAAGCCAGCACGAGGTCAAGAAGCTGATCGCCGGCCCGTCCGTGTTCATCTGCGACGAGTGCATCGAGCTGTGCAATGACATCGTGCGCGAGGAAGTGTCCGCCCAGGCCGTGCCGGGCGAAGCCCGCGGCGAGCTGCCGACGCCCGCCGACATCAAGGCCAACCTCGACAACTACGTCATCGGCCAGGAAAGGGCCAAGCGCACGCTGGCCGTCGCTGTCTACAACCACTACAAGCGCCTGAAGCACAGGCAGGACGCAGGTGGCAGCGACGTGGAGCTGGCCAAGAGCAACATCCTGCTGATCGGCCCCACCGGCTCGGGCAAGACCCTGCTGGCGCAGACGCTGGCGCGACAGCTGGACGTGCCCTTCGTCATGGCCGACGCCACCACGCTGACCGAGGCCGGCTACGTGGGCGAGGACGTCGAGAACATCATCAGCAAGCTGCTGCAAAGCTGCGAGTACGACGTCGAGCGCGCGCAGCGCGGCATCGTCTACATCGACGAGATCGACAAGATCAGCCGCAAGGCCGACAACCCCAGCATCACGCGCGACGTCTCGGGCGAGGGCGTGCAGCAGGCGCTGCTCAAGCTCATCGAGGGCACCCTGGCCAGCGTGCCGCCGCAGGGCGGGCGCAAGCACCCGAACCAGGACTTCCTGCAGATCGACACCACCAACATCCTGTTCATCTGCGGCGGCGCGTTCGCGGGGCTGGAGAAGGTGATCGAGGCGCGCACCGAGGCCAGCGGCATCGGCTTTGGCGCCACCGTGCGCAGCAAGCAGCAGCGCTCGATCAGCGAGACCTTCCAGGACGTCGAGCCTGAGGACCTGATCAAGTACGGCCTGATCCCCGAGCTGATCGGCCGCATGCCGGTGGTCGCCACCCTGGCCGAACTGACCGAGGAAGCCCTGATCCAGATCCTGACCGAGCCGAAGAATGCGCTCGTCAAGCAGTACGGGCGCCTGCTCCAGCTGGAAGGCGTCGAGCTGGAAATCCGTCCGTCGGCGCTCAAGGCCATCGCGCGCAAGGCGCTGGCGCGCAAGACCGGCGCGCGCGGCCTGCGCTCGATCCTGGAGGGCGCGCTGATCGACATCATGTTCGAGCTGCCGCACACCGCCGGCGTGGCCAAGGTGGTGGTGGACGACAACACCATCGAGGATAACCAGCCGCCGCTGCTGGTGTACCGCGAAGCCGCCCGCAAGGCCTGAAAGCCGCCGTTGGCGCCAGAAAGCCTGTTTGCGCTTTCCCAGACTGCGCAAGCAGCTATGGTTTTCATATCAATCCGCGGTGTCTGAAACCGCTCCGGTCGACATTGAACCCACGGCGGACAGGCGCGCCGCTTCGGGTTGAAAATGTCGTCCGAGCAACCATGTAGGCTGCTGTCAGCCAGAGGTTCCCATGTCCGCCATCACACCCTTGCCCACCACGCCGATCGACCTGCCGCTGCTGCCGCTGCGCGACGTGGTGGTGTTTCCGCACATGGTCATCCCGCTGTTCGTCGGCCGTCCCAGGAGCATCAAGGCACTGGAAACCGCGATGGCCGCCGACCGCCGTATCATGCTGGTGGCGCAGAAGGCCGCCGCCAAGGACGAGCCCACGGTGGGCGACATGTTCGAGGTCGGCTGCGTCTCCACCATCCTGCAGATGCTCAAGCTCCCCGACGGCACCGTCAAGGTGCTGGTCGAAGGCCAGCAGCGCGCCACCGTCACCCACATCGAGGAGGGTGAAACCCACTTTGTCGCCACCGTGACGCCGCTGGAGATCGACGTCGACGAGCGTGACAGCAGC
>WBZM01001085.1_pt1 | contig 29849 bp, 24 predicted proteins | sample 5204271 | NCBI WGS metagenome assembly WBZM01 (sample SAMN12344346, study PRJNA552823) | activated sludge metagenome | biome: Activated sludge suspended growth; feature: Nitrification reactor; material: Wastewater; isolation source: activated sludge from nitrification reactor of wastewater... | reverse complement strand
TCGTGCGCGCCTCCTTCCAGATGCGCGAGTTCGAAGAACGCTTCATCACGCTCGGCCTGCCCTATCGCGTGATCGGCGGCCCGCGCTTCTACGAGCGCGCCGAAATTCGCGACGCGCTCGCCTATTTGCGTTGCGTCGCGCAGCCCGCCGACGATCTCGCCTTCGAGCGCATCGTCAACACGCCGAAGCGCGGCCTTGGCGACGCGACGCTGCAATTGCTGCACGATCACGCGCGCGCCGCCGGCGTTCCGCTGATGCGCGCCGCCGCGATGATGGTCGAAACGGAGGAGCTGAAGCCCAAGCCCCGCACCAGCTTGCGCAACCTGCTGATGGATTTTGGCCGCTGGGCGTCGGAACTCGACAAGCGTCCGCACAACGAGCTCGCCGAAACCATTCTGGAGGAATCCGGCTACGTCGACATGTGGCGCGCCGACCGCACGGCGGAGGCCGCGGGGCGTCTCGAGAACCTGAAGGAATTCGTCCGCGCCATGGAGGAGTTCCCCGACATGGCGGCCTTCCTCGAGCACATCTCGCTGGTGATGGAAAAGGACGAGGCGGCCGAAGGCGCGCGCGTCTCCATCATGACGCTGCACGGCGCCAAGGGCCTCGAATTCGAGACCGTCTATCTGCCGGGCTGGGAGGAGGGCCTGTTCCCGCACCAGCGCTCGCTCGACGAGCAGGGCCGCGCGGGGCTGGAGGAGGAGCGGCGCCTCGCCTATGTCGGCATCACCCGCGCCAAGCGCCGCGCGAAACTGTACTTCGCCACCAACCGGCGTATCCACGGTCTTTGGCAATCGACCATCCCCTCGCGTTTTCTCGATGACCTGCCGACCAGGCACGTCGACGTGATCGAGGCGCCGAACGCCTCGCAATACGGCGGCTACGCGCTCTCGCGCTTCGAGAACATGGACACCTACGGCTCGACCTATTCGACGCCGGGCTGGAAGCGCGCGCAGGCCCGCGCCGCGAGCGGAGAAAAGTCGAGGGCGAGCGAGACGAAGGGCGGCGGCGGTTTCGGCGAACGCGCGCAATCGCCCTTCGGCTCGGGCCGCGCGCAGGCCCAGAGCGCGCGCCGCGGGCCGCTGACCATCGAAGGCGAACTGGTTGCGAAGTCTTCGGCAAGCTCGTCCTTCGGCCGCGGCGACCGCGTCTTCCACGTCAAGTTCGGCCCGGGCTCGATCCATGCAGTGGACGGCAACAAGCTGACCGTCGATTTCGACAAGGCCGGCCGGAAGATGGTGCTGGAGAGCTTTGTGCAGCGAGGGTGAGCGACCCTCCCCGTCATTGCGAGCCGAAGGCGAAGCAATGACGGGGGCAACGATTTGCAACCCGTCTCGACACGCCGCCCACCGTCCCGCTACCATTCGCGCACAAGCGCTGAGGGAGCGAAACACGTGGCCAAGAAATCAGCCTCGAAGAAACCATCTTCCAACAAGGCCTCTTCCAAGAAGGCCTCGTCCAAAAAGGCCGCAACCAAGAAAGCCGCGCCGAAGAAGGCCACGGCCAAACCCGCCAGGAAGGCCGTCGACAAGAAATCAGCCGTCACGAAATCCACCGCCAAATCCGCGCCCGCGAAGAAGGCCGCGGGCAAGCCCGCCGCCAAGAAGGCGCGCATTCCCAACGCGCCGGTCTGGCAGTGGACCGCCGTCCAGACCGCCGCCGCCATTCGCGCCGGCGCCATTTCCGCCGAAGAAGCGGTCAAGGCGCATATCGAGCGCATGAACGCGGTAAACCCCCGGCTCAACGCCGTCGTCGTCGATCTGTCGGACGAGGCGATCAAGGCCGCCCGCGCCGCCGACCGCGCCCGCGCCAAGGGCGGCGAAGTCGGCCCCCTGCACGGCGTGCCGATCACCATCAAGGAAAATGTCGACTATCAGGGTCGCCCCAACCCCAACGGCGTGCCGGCTTTGATGAACCTCGTCGCGCCCTCCGACTCGCCGGTCGTGCGCAATCTGAAGAAAGCCGGCGCCATCGTCATCGGCCTCACCAACACGCCCGAATTCTCCTTCCGCGCCTTCACCGACAATCCGCTGCACGGCCTCACCCTCAACCCCTGGGACGAGGCGATCACCTGCGGCGGCTCGTCCGGCGGCGCCGGCGCGGCTGTGGCCGCGGGCGTCGGGACGATCGCCCATGGCAACGACATCGGCGGCTCCCTGCGCTGGCCCGCCCATTGCAACGGCGTTGTCACCATCAAGCCGACGCAAGGAAGAATTCCCGCCTATAACGAGAGCGCGCCGGCCGAGCGCCCGATGCTCGCCCATCTCATGTCGGCGCAGGGGCCGCTGACGCGCTCGGTCGCCGACGCGCGTCTGGCGCTCGCCGCCATGAGCATGCGCGACCCCCGCGATCCCTGGTGGGTTCCCGCGCCGCTGGAAGGCCCGAAGCCCAAGGCGCCGATCCGCGTCGCGCTGGCGAAGATCCCTGCGGACATGAAGGTCGACCCTTCCGTGCGCGGCGCGCTGACGCAAGCGGCCGACGCGCTGGAAAAATCCGGCTATCGCGTGGAGGAGGTCGAGGTTCCCGACATCGACGGCGTATGGAAAACCTGGGCCGACATCATCACGACGGAAGTCGTGGTCATGCAGGAGGCCGGGATGCTCGCCGTCACCTCGGCCGATTTCAAGACGGCCTGGATGGGCATGCGCAAGGGCGCGACCATCCTGGATCAGGCCGGCTTCATGCGCGCGACCGCGCAGCGCAACGCGCATATCCGCGCCTGGCAGATGTTCTTCGAGACCTATCCGGTCGTGCTTGCGCCGACGACCGTGCAGCCGACGCCGAGCCCGCGCGAGGACACGATCAGCGAGGACCGCGTGCTCGACTTCTTCCGCAACGAGATCCGATTCATCTCCGCCATCAATGTCATGGGCCTGCCGGGCGCGGTCGTGCCGGTGACGCTGCACAAGGGCCGGCCCATCGGCGTACAGCTCATCGCCGGCCGCTATCGTGAGGATCTCGCCTTGAACGCGGCCGAAGCGATCGAGAAGCGCGCTGGCATGCTGGTGCGCCATCTCTGGGAAAAGATGGACATCTGAACGGCCAACTGGACATTTGCCGGCCGGCGCGCTTTACGTGCGCCGGTCTTTTTCGGTTTTGGGTAGCAGAATTGGGTTCTCCTATTTTCAGTCGCCTTTCGGCCCGCCTGCGCGGCCGCGCCAGATACGGGCGCGGCGATTACGCGCGCGTCTGGGAGGCGGAATCCCGCAGCGAGGATGCCGCGAAGAACGCCGTGCTCGGCGTTCTCGACGAGACCGCCATCGCCAACTCCGGCCTCGTCACCAAGAAATTGCTCGTGGAATGGCTCGGCGTCGGCGCCGATGACGTCGTGCTCGAAATCGGCTGCGGCGTCGGCCGCGTCGGCGCGGCGCTCGCGCCAATCTGCAAGCAATGGATCGGCTGCGACGTCTCCAACAACATGGTCGCGCATACGCGGCGGCGCCTCGCGCATCTGCCCAACGTGCGCGTCGAAAAGATCAGCGGCTACGATCTCTCCAACATCCCCGACGCGTCCGTCGACGTCGTCTACTCGACGATCGTCTTCATGCATCTCGACGAATGGGACCGCTTCGCCTACGTGCGCGAGGGCCTGCGCGTGCTGAAGCCCGGCGGCCGTATGCTCGTCGACAACGTCGACGCCACCTCGGACGAAGGCTGGAAAATCTTCATGGACCACGCGGCCATCGCGCCGAAAGACCGCCCGCCCTTCATCAGCAAGTCCTCGACGCCGCAGGAGCTCGAGAACTATTTTTCACGCGCAGGTTTTTCCGACATCGTCACCCGGCGCCAGCAATGCTGGGTCTTCGTCAGCGGCGTGAAGCGCTAACGCTGCAATTCCCCGGTCGCCGCCGTCATCGCACGCCGCGACAGTCTCCGCGCTTGCGGGCATGATGCCCGCGCCCTAGCTTGGTTCAGCCAAGAACAATCGGCCAAACGGCCGTGGGGAAACGCCGGAGACACGCATGTCGTCGATCGCGCTCGAGTCGCGTCCGCAGCCGACGCCCTTCATTCGCGAGCCGACGCTCGAAGCGCTTGCCCATATTCCCGGCACGGAAGGCTGGCCGGTGCTGGGCTCGACCCTGCAATTGCTCGCCGATCCCAAGGGCGAGACGGAGCGGCTGGCGCAAAGATACGGCCCGGTCTTTCGCAGCCGCGCCTTCGGCGGCCGCAGCGTGACGCTGCTCGGCCCCGAAGCCAATGAATTCGTATTGTTCGATCAGGCCAAGACCTTTTCCTCCGCGCACGGCTGGGGCCTCATTCTCGACCGGCTGTTTCCGCGCGGGCTCATGCTGCTCGATTTCGACGAACATCGCCTGCATCGCAAGGCCTTGTCCGTCGCCTTCAAGACCGGCCCGATGAAATCCTATCTCGCCAGCCTCGACCGCGGCATTGTCGAGGGCCTGGCCGGCTGGCGCGCGCGCGGGCCGGACATGCTGTTCTATCCCGCCGTCAAGCAGCTCACGCTCGATCTCGCCGCCGTGTCCTTCCTCGGCGAAAACATCGGCGCCGACGTCGAGGACGTGAAGCGCGCCTTCGTCGACATGGTCGCCGCCGCCGTCTCCGTCATCCGCAAGCCCCTGCCCTTCACGCAGATGGCCAAGGGCGTCGCCGGCCGGCAATTCATGATCGATTACTTCGGCCGCCAGGTCGAGGCGCGCCGCAATGGCGAGGCGGACGATCTGTTCACCCATCTCTGCAAGGCGACGACCGACGACGGCTCGCTGCTGACGCGCCAGGAAATCGTCGATCACATGAGCTTCCTGATGATGGCCGCGCACGACACGCTGACGTCTTCGCTCACCTCGTTCGTGTGGTTTCTCGCAAGCCATCCCGACTGGCAGCAGAAATTGCGCGAGGAGATCGCGGGCCTCGGCCTCGCGAAGGACGAACCCCTGCCCTACGAGCGGCTCGACGACCTGCCGCTGACCGAAATGGCCTTCAAGGAATCCCTGCGCCTGATCCCGCCGGTGCCGTCCATTCCGCGCTGCGCGGTGCGCGATACGGAATTCGCGGGCTTCAGGCTGCCGGCCGGCACGCGCGTCAGCGTCAACCCCGTCTACACGCACAACATGCCCGACGTCTGGGTCGACCCGGAAACCTTCGATCCCCTGCGCTTCTCCAGCGAGGCCACGCGCAACCGGCACAAATTCGCCTTCGTGCCGTTCGGCGGCGGCGCGCATATGTGCCTGGGGCTCAACTTCGCCTACATGCAGGCCAAGTGCTTCGCCCATCGCCTGCTCTCGACGGCGCAGGTCGCCGTCGCGCCGGGCTACATCCCCGACTGGAAACTCTGGCCGATCCCGCAGCCGAAGGACGGATTGCGGGTGCGGCTGGAGCCGCTGGGGTAGATCGACGCCGGACGCCGGCGTCCTCGCTCAGCGAGGGTGGCGCGCGAAGCGCGACGGGTGGGGCTCGCGCCGCTCGCAAATGGTTGGCCATGCCTCCCCCACATTCCCCACCTGCTCATCCGCTTCGCAGATGAGAGACCTCCATGATGGGGAGGTAGAGGCGCTTCCATCATCGCGCCGCTTGCGCGCCCCGCGCATCCCCGCACAATGCCTCCATGATCCGCGCCCTCGCCCTCCTCCTCGCCTGCCAATTGTCCGGCGAAATTTTCGCTCGCGCGCTCGGGCTTCCCATTCCCGGCCCGGTCATCGGCCTCGCGCTTCTCGTCATCGGCGTGCTCGCGCATGCGCGCGCGACGGGCGCCGATCCATCGCAGATCGAAGGCACGGAACTCGGCCGCACGGCCGGCGCGCTGCTCGGCTCGCTCGGCCTGCTGTTCGTGCCGGCCGGCGTCGGCGTCGTGCAGCAATTGCCGGTCGTCGGCGCCTATGGCGTCGGGCTCGCGGCGGCCTTGATCGGCTCGACCGTGCTGACGCTGATCGTCACCGTCTACGTCTTCCTCTGGGTGAAGAGACTGACCGGCAAGGCGCGCCCGACGGGGGACGAGGCGTGAACAATCCCTTCGCCATCTGGGTCTATCTCTCGACCTCGCCGCTGCTATGGCTGACCCTGACGCTGGTCGTCTGGCTCTGCGCCGATTCCGTGTCACGCGCCGCCAATCGCCATCCGCTCGTCAATCCCGTGCTCATGTCCATCGCGCTGATGGGCGCGCTGCTCGTCGCGACCGGCGCGCCGTACCAACAATATTTCGAAGGCGCGCAATTCGTTCACTTCCTTCTGGGACCCGCGACCGTCGCGATCGCCGTGCCGCTCGTGCGCCACCGCGCGCTGGTCATCGCCAATCTGCTGCCGATGGCCGCGGCGCTGATTGCCGGCTCTGTCGTCGCCTGCGTGTCGGCGGTCGCCATCGCCGCGGCCTTCGGCGCGCCGCGTCAGGTTCTCGTGTCGCTCGCGCCGAAATCGGTGACGGCCGGCATCGCCATGGCGGTCTCGGAAAATCTCGGCGGCGTCCCGGCGCTCACCGCGGTTCTGGTCATCACGACAGGCATCATCGGCGCCGTCATCGTCACGCCGCTGATGAACGCGCTGCGCATCAAGGATTACGCGGCGCGGGGATTTGCGGTGGGTCTCGCCTCGCACGGCATCGGCACGGCGCGCGCCTTCACGGTCGACGAGGTCGCCGGCACGTTCGCGGGCGTCGCCATGGGGCTGAACGGCCTTGCGACCTCGCTGATCGTGCCGCTGCTGATGCGGTGGGTGTGAAGGCCGCCTCTTTCCGCCGTCATTGCGAGGAGTCCGATTGACAAACGGTCCCTCCTGATAAATTAATCGCTTAATTAAAACGGGCGTCGAACGCGCCCGGCCGGAGGAGCCATGTCCGCCCATCCCCGCTATCCCCTGCTGTTCAGCCCGCTCGACATCGGCGTGGCGAAATTGAAGAACCGCGCGCTGATGGGCTCCATGCACACGGGCCTCGAGGAGGCCGAGAACGGTTTCGCCAAGCAGGCCGCCTTCTTCGCCGAGCGCGCCAAGAACGGCGTCGGGATGATTATCACCGGCGGCATTCCGCCGAATTTCGAGGGCGGCGGACGCGGCTCGAAACTCTCCGAGCCGCACGAGGTCGCCGAGCACCGCCTCGTCACCGACGCCGTGCACGCCGCCGATCCGGACGTGAAAATCTGCATGCAGATCCTGCACATGGGCCCGCTCGCGCGGACGTCCGAATGCGTCGCGCCCTCGCCCGTCAAGTCGCGCATCGGCGCCTTCATGCCGAACGCGCTGACGGCCGAAGGCGTCGAGAAGCAGATCCGCGATTTCGCCAATTGCGCCAGGCTCGCCAAGGAAGCCGGCTACGACGGCGTCGAGATCATCGGCTCGGCCGGCTATCTCATCTCAACCTTCCTCGTGGAAAAGACCAACCGCCGCACCGACGAATGGGGCGGCTCGTTCGAAAACCGCATGCGCTTCCCGGTCGAGATCGTCCGTCGCGTGCGCGCCGCTGTGGGGCCGGATTTCATCATCGTCTTCCGCATTTCCGCGATGGATATGCTGCAGGGCGGTCTCGCCTGGGAGGAAGTCGTCGCGCTCGGCAAGGCGGTCGTGGCGGCCGGCGTCAACGTCGTCTCCACGCACTTCTGCTGGCACGAGGCGCTGGTCCCAACCATCGCCACCATGGTGCCGCGCGCCGCCTTCACGCAGGTGACGGGCCGCCTGCGCAAGGAGCTCGGCGTGCCGATGATCACGTCGAACCGCATCAACATGCCGCAGGTCGCCGAGGACGTTCTCGCGCGAGGGGACGGGGACATTGTGTCGATGGCCCGCCCGATGTTGGCCGACGCCGAGCTTGTGAAAAAGGCGTTCGAAGGCCGCGAGGACGAGATCAACACCTGCATCGCCTGCAACCAGGCCTGCCTCGACCACACGTTCAACGGCAAGCTCGTGAGCTGCCTCGTCAATCCGCGCGCCTGCCACGAGACGGAGCTGAACTACCTGCCGGCCAGCGCGCCGAAAAGAATAGCCGTGGTCGGCGCCGGCCCCGCCGGCCTCGCCTTCTCGATCACCGCCGCCGAGCGCGGCCACAAGGTCACGCTGTTCGAGGCGAATGCCGACATCGGCGGTCAGTTCAATCTTGCGCGAAAGATTCCGGGCAAGGAGGAATTCGACGAGACGATCCGCTACTTCCGCCGCATGATCGCATTGCGCGGCGTCGACCTGCGGCTCAACACGCGCGTCGACGCCGACGCGCTCGCCGGCTTCGACGAAGTGATCGTGGCGACCGGCATCGAGCCGCGCACGCCCGACATTCCCGGCATCGACCACCCGAAGGTCGTCGGCTACATGGACGCGATCCTCGGGCGAAAGCCGATCGGCAAACGCGTCGCGATCATGGGCGCGGGCGGCATCGGCTTCGACGTCGCAGAACTCGTCAGCCATGCCGGCGTATCGGCCGCGCTCGACATCGACGTGTTCGCGCGCGAATGGGGCATCGACTTCAAGAACCATCCGCGCGGCGGCGTCACCGGCGTCGAGCCGCATGTCGAGACCTCCGGTCGCGAGATCACGCTGATGCAGCGCAAGTCCGACGCGCTCGGCAAGACGCTCGGCCGCACGACCGGCTGGACGCATCGCCTCAGCCTGCAGCGGCGCGGCGTCGCCATGGTCGCCGGCGTCGACTACGTGAAGATCGACGACGCGGGCCTGCATGTGCGCGTCAACGGCGAGCCGCGCCTGTTCGACGTCGACACGATCATCGTCTGCGCCGGCCAGACTTCCATGCGCAGGCTCTACGACGACCTGCAGGCGCGCGGCGTGAAGGCGGCGATCGTCGGCGGCGCATACGAAGCCGCCGAGCTCGACGCCAAGCGCGCCATCGATCAGGCCTGCCGCCTGGCCGCGGTAGTGTAGCGACAATCTCTCCATCCTCGTTGCGAGACGCTCAGGCGAAATCGGCAGCGTCAACGGAAGCCGGCGCCGTCACCGGAAGTCGGCAACGTCAACGGAAGTCGGCAACAGCCGACTTCCGGGCGCCGACTTCCGGGCGCCGATTTCGGTCGAGCGCGCAATGACGGCGTGATTTTCCCTACTGCCGGCCCTATCCTGTTCGCCACGCAACGCCCCAACGGAGCCCGACGTGGCCAAGGAATATCCGAGCCTCACGCCTGCATTGCGCGATTTCATCGCGCGCCAGCACATCTTCTTCGCGGCCACCGCCGCGCCGGACGCGCGCATCAACATCTCGCCGCGCTCGACACGCGAGTTTCGCGTGATCGGCGACAACGACGTCTGCTGGCTCGATCTCACGGGCTCGGGCGCCGAGACGTCGGCGCACCTGAAGGCGGACGGCCGGCTCACGCTGATGTTCTGCGCTTTCGACGGCCCGCCCAACATCCTGCGCCTCTACGGACGCGGCGAAATCCTGCATCGCGACAGCGCCGATTTCGCGCGCCTGCTCGCCGCCCATTTCGGCAATCAACGCCCTGTCGGGGCGCGCCAGATCGTGCGGCTCGCCGTCGATCTCGTGAAGACCTCTTGCGGCTACGGCGTGCCGGCCTTCGACTATCGGCAGGAACGTCCGGCGCTCGACAATTGGGCTGAAAACAAGGGACCCGCAGGCGTCGCGGCCTACTGGCGCGAGAAGAACGCCGTCAGCATGGATGGATTGCCGACGGGGATCGTGGATTAGGGATGGGGACCGCGAGCCTTCAGGCTCGCCCACGAATTGCGAGCCTGAAGGCTCGCGGTCCGGATGCAACTATAGAGCGCCGACCTTCCGCAATTCCGCCGCCAGATCCATCCCCGGCGCATAAAGCACGCCGGCCATGCCGAGCCTCTCCGCCGCCGCGATATTCCGCGGCGCGTCGTCCACGAACGCCAGTTCCTCCGGCCTGCGGCCCGACCGTTCGAACAGGATTTCGTAGATGCGCGCATCCGGCTTGGTCACGCCTTCGCGGCCCGACACGACGATGGCGTCGAACTCGTCGAGAAACGGATGGATTGCGCGCGACGCCTCGAACTTCTGCGCCGGATAATTCGTCAATCCGTAGACCGGCCGCCCCTGCGCCCTCAGCGCGCGCATGATCGCCAGATTCTCCTCGATCGCGCCGTCGAGCGTCTCCAGCCAGCGCGTATCGAACAGCGCCAGTTCCCCGGCGAATTCCGGAAATTCCTGCGCGCGCGCCGCGATCGGCGCAGCAAAATCCCGCCGCCCGTCGATCGAATGAATCCACGCCAGCGAGCAGGCGCTCGCCAGGAAACGCTCCATCCGCGCTTCGTCGGCAAACACCTTGCGATAGAGATGGCGCGGGTCCCAGCGCAACAGCACGTTGCCGAGATCGAAAACCACATCCTTCGCCACGCGTGCGCCTCGCATTGATCGCCCGCGCCGTTCCGGCGCATAGTCGCCTCAGGATAGGCGGAGGACGGCATGGGCGCGAAGGCCTTTTTCTTCGACATTTTCGGCACGGTCGTCGACTGGCGCGAAGGCGTCGCGCGCGAGGCGCGCAAGGTTCTGCATCCGCTCGGCCACGACCTGATCTGGACCGCGTTCGCCGACGCCTGGCGCGGACAATACCAGGCCGGCATGGAGGAAATCCGCTCCGGCCGCCAGCCCTTTTCCAAGCTCGACGTCGTGCACGCGCGCACGCTCGAATGGATTCTCGACGATTTCGGCCTCGCCGATATTTCCGCCGACGCCCGGCGCGCGCTCGTGCTGGCCTGGCACAAACTCGACGCGTGGCCGGATTCGTCGCGCGGAATCGCCATGCTGAGGAAGCACGGCCTCGTCGCGCCCGTCTCCAACGGCAATGTCTCGCTGATGGCGGCGCTCGCGCGGCGCAACAATTTTCACTGGGACGCGATTCTGGGCGCGGAATTTTCGCGCGACTACAAGCCCAAGCCCGACGTCTATCTTTCCGCCTGCGCCGCCTTCGATCTCGCGCCCGAAGACTGCATGATGGTCGCCGCCCATTCCGACGATCTCGCCGCGGCGAAAGCCTGCGGCCTGCAGACCGGCTTCGTCGCGCGCCCGAACGAGAAAGGCCCCGGCAAGGGCGAGAGCAGGCCGACCATCGCGGTCGACGTCGCAGGCGACGACATGGTCGATCTCGCGCAGAAGATCTTCGGCTGAGATCAGCCGCAGGACGCGCTCAGCACCTTGCCCCTGCCGTCCGTGTGCAGGTTGAGCCGCGAGCCGCTGAACTCCATTGTATAAGGGCGTCCGCGGATCATCTGGCGCACGATCGTCGCGCCGGCCTTGGCGCGCGCCTGTTCGGCCAGCGCGGGCGAATAGGTCTTTCCGACGGCAAAGCGCGCCTTGCCGGCGTCGCAGGCGGATGCGCCGGACGCGCCGAGAACGCAAAGGAATGCAAGAGCCGCAACACGCCGCATCGTCGTCGTCCTCTGCTGCCCGGACCCGCGCCCTTGCGCTATCATAGCACGATGGCGCGCCGATTCTTCACGCTCGACGTCTTCGCGAGGGAGCCGCTCGCAGGCAATCCGCTCGCCGTCGTGATCGACGCCGACGGTCTGGACGACGCGCGGATGCAAGCAATCGCGCGCGAGTTCAACCTGTCGGAAACCGTGTTCGTCCTGCCGGCGCGCAATCCCGTGAACACAGCGCGCGTCCGCATCTTCACGCCCACGATGGAACTTCCGTTCGCCGGCCATCCGACGGTCGGAACAGCCGTGCTGCTCGCGTCGCTCCGCGCCCCGGAGCTCGCCGGGTCGCGCGATCTCGGCGTCGTTCTGGAAGAACAGGTCGGCGACGTGAATTGCACGGTCCGGCTGGAGAAGCGTGGCGCCGCCTTCGCCTATTTCGATCTGCCGCGTCTGCCGGAAAAGATCGGCGACGCCGACGCGCGCGCGCTCGCCGAAGCGCTGTCGCTGGAGGAACGGGACATCGGCTTCGACGGCCATCGTCCCGTCGTCTATTCGGCCGGCACGCCCTTCTGCTTCGTGCCGGTCGCGGGCCTGGACGCGATTGCGCGCGCAAGACCCGATGCCCCGAAGCTGACCGCCGCAAGCGCCGGCGGGCGCGGCGCCTGGCTTTACACGCGCGAGACCTGCGATGCCGAGAGCGCGGTGCACGCGCGCATGTTCAGCGCGCTGATGCCCGGCCTCGAAGATCCCGCGACCGGCGCGGCGGCGGCCGCCTTCGCGGGCGTCGCGCACGCCTTCGAGAAGCCGGAGGACGGCGACCACACGCTCGTCATCGAGCAGGGCTACGAGATGGGCAGGCCTTCGCGCATCACGCTCGGCATGTGCGTGCAGGGCGGCGCGCTGATCGCGGCCACCATCGGCGGTCACGCGGCGCGCGTCGGCGAGGGAACGCTCGCGCTGTGAGCGAGCCCGCGCACATTTTTCGCGTTGCGCGGCTCGAAGCGCGCGTCGCGCCGTTCGACTGGGATTTCGCGCGCGAGCGCGCGCCGGAGATCGCGGCGCATTGGGCCGGCATGATCGCGGAAAAGCCCGCCTTGTTCGACGGGCGCGTGCTGCTCGGCCACACGCTCGAACACCGGCCGAACGATGGCGGCGAATTGCGCGCGCAATATTTCGAGACCGCCTTTTCCGCTTTCATGGCGTGGCGGGACTTCGGCTTTCCGGGATTCCGCGTGTTCAACGGTTTCGCCATGGCGGCGCTGCGGGCGGCCGACGGCGCCTTCCTGCTCGGCGAGATGGCGGCGCATACGGCCAACGCCGGCAAGTCCTACTTTCCCGCCGGCACGCCCGATCTCGACGATGTCGCGGGCGAGAGCGTCGATCTCGCCGGCTCCGTCGCGCGCGAATTGCTGGAGGAGACGGGGATCGACATCGCCGGCGCCGAGAGCGATCCCGTCTGGACCATCGTGCGGCTCGGCCCGCGCATCGCCTGCATGAAGCCGGTGCGATTGAAGGCGGACGCCGACGAAATCGTCGCGCGCGTGTCGGCGTTCCTGTCGCGCGAGAAACAGCCGGAACTGGCCGGCCTTCGTATCGTACGCAGGATGAGCGATCTCGATGCGCTCGTCGTTCCCGAGTTCATCCGGGCGTATCTCGCCTACGAGCTCGGCGGATAAGATCCCGATGTCGCCCCCGCGAAAGCGGGGGTCCAGGGGCAAGCGACGAAACAACGGAACGCGGCTCTGGATTCCCGCCTTAGCGGGAATGACGACCGCGGCAGACAGGCGCTTCCCTCACTTGCGCCGGCAGGCTGTCTCCTTCGGCGTGCAGGCGATGCCCGGCGTCGAACAGCCCTCTTTCGTGCAGGTGACGCAGGCGTCGCTCCATTCCGCGCAATCCGGATTCGCGCGGCCCCAAGCTTGCACGCTCTTCTGCTCGGCCTGGATGTCGACAGGCAGATCGATGGGCGGCGGCGCGGGCGCGGACGGCGTGGCGTCCTCGGCCGCGACGAGCGTCGGCGCGATGGCCAGAAATGCGGCGAACAGGATTCGGATCATGGCGGAAGCCTAGAGCAAATTGCGATTGGGTCGACGCATATTCCCTGCCCTCATGGAGGGAGGGGAGCCGATGCCGCCCAAACGCCGCGCGCTCCGGCATGGCCGGCCATGACTCCCGCGCCCCGTCATGCTAAGCGCGCGCCATGCTGGAAGGACTTCCCCCCAACGGCGCCGCCTGGGTGATGCGGCTTGAGACGGACGAGGCGACCGCGCGGCTCGTCGCCGACACGATCGTCGAGACGTTCGACCCGACCGAAACCGCAGCCGCCGCCTTCGAGAAACACCCCTCGACCGACTCGTGGAAGACCGAGGAATGGGTGGCGGAAGTCTATTTCGGCCCGGAGCCCGACGAGGAGATGATTCGCGACCTCGTCCGCGCCGTCGCAGGCGACGCAGCGGCCGAGGGCCTCGTCTTCGGCCGCGTCAGCGAGCAGGACTGGGTGGCGGCGTCTCTCGAAGGCCTCGCCCCGGTGCGCGCCGGCCGCTTTCTCGTGCACGGCTCGCACGACCGCAAGGCGCCGCGCGAAAACGACATCGGGCTGGAAATCGAGGCGGCGCTCGCTTTCGGCACCGGCCATCACGGCACGACGCTCGGCTGCCTGAAGGCCCTGGACGCCATCTCCAGGCGCCGCCGCCCCAGCCGCATTCTCGACATCGGCACCGGCACCGGCGTGCTCGCCATCGCCGCCGCGCGCCTGTGGCGCAAGCGGGTCGCAGCCGGCGATATCGATCCAATCTCGACGGAAGCGGCCGCCGCCAATGCGCGCTTGAACGGCGCCGCGCCCTGGGTGCGGCCGGTGACGGCGCGCGGAACCATGCACCCGGCTCTGCGCCGGGGCGGCCCCTATGATCTGATCTTCGCGAATATTCTCGCCAAGCCCCTGCGGCTGATGGCGCCACAGATCGCGGACGTTGCCGCGCATGATGCGGAACTCGTGCTCTCCGGCCTGCTCGCACGCGATGTCGCAGGCGTTCTGACGGCTTATGCGGCGCAGGGCTTCGCGCTCGCCGCCCGAGGCGATCTCGACGGCTGGGCCACCCTCGTCCTCAGGTCGGGCGGCTCGGCCGCCCGGCCCCTCCATGATCTGGATTAGCCGACCGGCTCAGAACAGCCGGTGCATTTCCGACTGGATCAGCCGGTCGTTGATTTCGCGCTCGGTCGCGTCCGACCACCGGCCGGTCATGTAGCGGGCCACGATTTCGTCGGTTTCGTGCTGACGCGCCGCCTTCATCGCCTCGAGAAAGCGGGTCACGAGGCCGCGCGGCTGCGCGCGTTTGGCGCGGGCGCCATAGGCCCTGGAGGGAATGATCATCGTCGCCATGGTTCGGCTCCTTCCTTGAAAGAGAGCCCCTGACGTTCCGCCCGAATCTCGGCTTGTCGCCGTTGGCAAGCATATAGGCGCGCAAATGTGTCCAGACCATTGATATTGCGCTGCACAATACGCATGGCTGACTTACGGCTCGGTCATCGCCGCCGCCGGCCAAATTGAAATTTTCCTCGCTGCCTCTAGGCTTCGCGCATGAGACAGCCCGTTTTCGAATCGCAGTTCCAGTCCTTCGCCGAAGCCTCCGATCCCGCGCGCGCCGCGCCACGCATGGCCGCCCTGCGCGCGGAGCTGAAACGGCGCGGCCTCGACGGCTTCATCGTTCCCCGCGCCGACGAGCATCAGAACGAATACGTGCCGCCGGGCGCCGAGCGCCTCGCCTGGCTGACCGGCTTCTCGGGCTCGGCCGGCGCGGCGATCGTGCTGGCGGACAAGGCCGCGCTCTTCGTCGACGGCCGCTACGCGATCCAGGCGCGCGAACAGGTCGACGGCAGGCTCTTTTCCATCTGCGATCTTGTCTCCGATCCGCCCGCGCGCTGGCTTTCGCGCGAGGCGTCAAAGGGGGCCTCGATCGGCTTCGACCCCTGGCTGCATACGCCGGCCGCCGCCGAGGCGCTGCGCAAGGGCGCCGAAGACGCCGGCGCGCGGCTGATCGCGGTCGAGGGCAACCCCATCGACGCAATCTGGCTCGACCGCCCGCCTGCGCCCTGCGCGCCCCTCGTCCTGCACCCGGAAAGACTCGCAGGCGAGCCCGCCGCGAAAAAGCTCGCGCGCATCGCCGAAAATCTCGGCAAGGCGGACGGCCTCGTGCTGTCGGACCCGCACGCGGTCGCCTGGGCCTTCAACATTCGCGGCGGCGACGTCGCGCATACGCCGCTCCCTCTCTCCTGGGCGATCGTCCCTCGAGACAAACGCGCGGCGCTTTATGTCGAAGGCGCCAAACTCTCCAACAGCGTCCGCGCGGCGCTGGAGGATCTTGCCGATGTGCGCGAACCAGCCGCCCTGATGTCCGACCTCCGGACTCTTGCGCGCGAAAAGAGGAAGCTGATGTTCGACGCGGCCACCGCGCCGGAAAAACTCGTCACGCTCTATCGCGACCACGGCGGAACGGCCGACGTCGGCCCCGATCCGGTCGCATTGATGAAGGCCAGGAAAAGCGCCGCCGAGCTCGCGGGATCGCGCGCGGCCCATATTCGCGACGGCGCCGCCATGGTCGAATTTCTCGCCTGGTTCGCCAGCGAAGCGCCGAAAGGCAGGCTGACGGAAATAAAGGCGGCGCAGGCGCTCGAGACCTTCCGCCGCGCAACCGGCAAGCTGAAGGAGATTTCCTTCGGCACGATCTCCGCCTTCGGCGCGCATGCCGCGCTGCCGCACTATCGGGTCACCGAACAGAGCGACGCGAAGATCGGCAAGGGAATCTATCTCGTCGACTCCGGCGCGCAATACATGGATGGGACGACCGACATCACACGCACGACGATCGTCGGCGCGCCGAAAGGCGATATGCGCGACAAATATACGCGCGTACTGAAGGGCCATATCGCGATCGCGACCGCGGTGTTTCCGAAGGGGACGACCGGCGCGCAGATCGACGCCTTTGCGCGCCGCGCCCTGTGGGAAGCCGGAACCGATTTCGACCACGGCACTGGCCACGGCGTCGGCGCATATTTATCCGTGCACGAAGGGCCGCAGCGCATTTCCAAGCTCGGCGGCGTGGCGCTCGAGCCGGGCATGATCGTGTCCAACGAGCCGGGCTATTATCGCGAAGGCGCCTACGGAATCCGCATCGAGAACCTGATCGTCGTCGAAGAGCGCAGGATCGCCGGCGCCGAACGCAAGATGCTCGGCTTCGAGACGATCACCTTTGCGCCGATCGATACGGCGCTGGTCGACGTCAGGCTGATGACGCGCGAGGAAATCGCGTGGCTGAACGCCTACCACAAGTCGGTGCGGGCCAAGCTGGAAGGCAAGGTGTCGCCGGCCGCGCGAAAATGGCTGAAGGCGGCGACGAAGAAGGTAGGGTGACGCTCCGTCTCCGGTGAAACGAGGGAAGGGAAGATCACCCCTGCCCCGTCCGCTTGAACCATTCGTCCTCGGAGATCACCTCGATCCCGAGTTCCTGCGCCTTCGTCAGCTTCGAGCCGGCGCCGGGCCCCGCGACGACGAGGTCCGTCTTCTTCGACACCGACCCTGAAACCTTCGCGCCGAAGCGGTCGGCCTGCGCCTTCGCCTCGTCGCGCGTGAGGCGTTCGAGCGAGCCGGTGAAGACCACCGTCTTGCCGGCGACGGGGCTGTCGTTGGCGACCGCTTCCATCGGCTGCGGCGCGACTTCAGCGAGCAGCGCGTCGAGCGCCGCCTCGTTATGCTCCTCCAGAAAGAAATCCGCGACCGCCTCGGCCACGACATCGCCGACGCCGTCGATATTGTTGATCTCTTCGCGCGCATCCGTGCCTTCGCGCGCCTGACGCGCGACATCGCGCAGCGCTTCGAACGTCCCGAAATGTCGCGCGAGGCGACGCGCGTTCGTCTCGCCGATGCGACGGATGCCGAGCGCATAGACGAAGCGGTTGAGCGGAATTTCGCGGCGCGTTTCTATGGAGGCGAAAAGATTGCGCACCGACGTTTCGCCGAAACCTTCCCACTCCTTGAGATCGAACTCGCCGGCTTCGCTGCGCTTCTGCAAGGTGAAGATATCGGCAGGCTGTTTGATCAGGCCCTTCTCGTAGAACAGCTCGATCTGCCTGTCGCCCAGCCCCTCTATGTCCATCGCCAGCCGCGAACAGAAATGCTTGAGACGCTCGACCGCTTGCGCCGGACAAATCAGCCCGCCGGTGCAGCGGCGCACCACGTCCTCCGCGCCGCTCTCGTCCTTTTCGCGCAACGCCGCCGAGCCGCAGGCCGGGCACGTATGCGGGAATTTATACGCGTGCGGGCCACGCGGCTTGTCGCGCACGACTTCCACGACCTGCGGAATGACGTCGCCGGCGCGCTGGATGACAACCGTATCGCCGACGCGAATATCCTTGCGCGCGATCTCGTCCTCGTTGTGCAGTGTCGCGTTCTGGACGACGACGCCGCCGACCGTGACCGGGTCGAGCCGCGCGACCGGCGTGAGCGAACCCGTGCGGCCCACCTGAATGTCGATCGCGCGCAGCACGGTCGTCGCGCGCTCCGCCGGGAATTTATGCGCCACGGCCCATCTCGGCGCACGAGAAACGAAGCCGAGGCGTTGCTGATAGGCCAGATCGTCGACCTTGTAGACGACGCCGTCTATGTCGTAGCCGAGCGAGGATCTCTGCTGCTCGATCGCGCGATAATGCGCGATCATCTCATCGGCCGAGTGACAGAGTTTCGTCAGCCTGTTCGTGGCGAAGCCCGCATGATGCAGGAAATCGAGCATGCCCTTCTGCGTCTTCGCCGGCATGTTCGAAACCTCGCTCCAGGCGTAGGCGAAGAAGCGCAGCGGCCGCTGCGCGGTAATGCTCGCGTCGATCTGGCGCAGCGACCCCGCCGCCGAATTGCGCGGGTTTGCGTAGACCATCTTGCCCTGTTCGGCCTGCCGTTCGTTCAGCTTCGCGAAATCGGCGCGGTTCATGTAGACCTCGCCGCGCGCCTCGAGAACCTCAGGCGCATCGCCTTTCAATCTGTGTGGAACCTCGGCGATCGTACGCACGTTCGCCGTCACATCCTCACCCTCGAAGCCGTCGCCGCGAGTCGCCGCTTTCACCAGTTCGCCACGCTCGTAACGCAAGGAACAGGACAGCCCGTCGATCTTCGGCTCCGCGGTGAAGGCGAGCGGCGCATCGTCCCTGAGGCCGAGAAACCGTCGCACGCGCGCGACGAATTCATGTACTTCCTCGTCGGAAAACACGTTGCCGAGCGACAGCATCGGCACGGCGTGCTTCGCCTTGGCGAATTTCTGGCTCGGCGCCGCGCCAACCTTTTTCGTCAGCGACCCCGCTTCGTGCAACTCGGGAAAGGCGGACTCCAGCGCCTCGTAGCGGCGACGCAGCGCATCGTAGTCGGCATCCGAAATCGTCGGCGCGTCGTCCTGGTAGTAGCGTTTGTCATGCGCCGCGATCTCGGCGCCGAGCAAGGTGTGCTCCGCGCGCGCCACCTTCGGCGAGAGCTGGTCGATGGGTTTGAATTTCATGGGTCAGATGTAGCGCGGATGGGGCGAGCGGAGAAGTTCCCGACGTCATTGCAAGGAGCGCGGCAACGCAATCCAGCCGCTCCGTTCCTCGCAATGACGGCGCTCTATCCCGCGAGCCGCGCCCGCCACTTCCGCGCCGCCACGCCGGCCCAGATGGCCTCCACCACCCCGAACGGCCATGCGCCCTGCAGGAAGCCGTAGGCCGATCCCGCAAGGCAGGAAAAGGCGAACAGCAGGGTGAAGATGGCGCCGCGGTCTTCCAGCGCGTAGGTGACGAGCATGGCGGTGACGGCAGCCAGCCCGAAGGCCGTGAGCAGGTCCACTCAACCCGCCCCTTCGAGCAGCCGCGCCGCCGCTGCGCGCGCTTCCGCGGTGATGCTGGCGCCCGACAACATGCGCGCGATTTCCTCGCGGCGCTCGGCCTCGTCCAGCGCCGCCACCGATGTCGCGACGCGCTTGCCCCTGTCGAGCGCATCCTTGGCGATGCGGAAATGTTTGCCCGCGCGCGCCGCCACCTGCGGGGCGTGCGTCACCGCCAGGACCTGCACGCGAGAAGCGAGCCGCGCGAGGCGCTGGCCGATGGCGTCGGCCACCGCGCCGCCGACGCCCGTGTCGATCTCGTCGAAGACGAGCGTCGGCGCCGACCCCTTGTCGGCCAGCGTGACTTTCAGCGCCAGCATGAAGCGCGAGAGCTCGCCGCCCGACGCCACTTTCATCAGCGGTCCCGGCCGTGCGCCGGGATTGGTCTGCACAAAGAACTCGACGCGGTCGACGCCGTCGGCAGTGGCGTTGTCGGCGTCGCTCTCGATCTGCGTGGTGAACGTCGCGCGCTCCAGCTTCAGTGGCGCGAGTTCGCCCATCACCGCCTTGTCCAGCTTCGACGCGGCCGCCTTGCGCGCCTTGGACAGCGCGGCGGCCTTGGCGCCGAAGTCCTCGCGAGCGGCGGCGGCTTCCGTGGCAAGCCGGGCAAGATTGCTTTCGCCCTGCGCCAGAGCTTCGAGATCGGCTGCAAATTTCGCCGCGACGCGGGGCAGGTCCTCCACGCTCGCCTGATATTTTCGCGCGGCTGCGCGAAGCGCGAACAGGCGCTCCTCGGAGCGCTCGAGTTCGCGCGGATCGTAGGCGGCTTCTTCCAGCGCCGATTCCAGCGCCGCGCGGGCCGCCTCGACGCCATCCAGCGCGCTCGACAATGCCGCGAGCGTCGGGTCGATCAACGCGGGCGCCTGCGGCTGGCGGCGCTCGAGCCGGCGCAACGCCATCGAAAGCGCGGATACCGGCGAATTCTCGCCGCCGACGGCCTCATAGGCCTCCCGCAGATCGGCGGCGACTTTTTCAGCCTGCATCATGCGCTGACGCTGCGTCGCGAGCTTTTCCTCCTCGCCCGGCGCCGGCGCGAGCTTTGATAGTTCGGCATGGGCGTGGGTCAGGTAATCGGCGTCGGCGCGCGCCTTGGCCAGCCGCGCCTCCTCGGCCGCACGCGCGTCTTCCGTGTCGCGCATGCGCCGGTATGCGGCGCGTACCGCCTCCGCCTGGGCCCGTAGCCCGCCGAACGCGTCGAGCAGGGCGCGATGCGTGGCCGCGTCGGTCAGGGCGCGCTCGTCATGCTGTCCGTGGATCTCGACGATGGCGCGCCCGATCGCGCGCAGGGCTTGCGCGCTCACGGCCTGATCGTTGACGAAGGCGCGCGTGCGGCCGTCGGCCATCTGCACGCGCCGCAGGATGAGATCGCCGTCGACGTCGATATCCTGCGCGCGCGCCGTCTCGCGCGCGGGGTGGTCCACGGCGAGATCGAACACGGCCGTCACCTGGCCCTGCGCTTGGCCCGCGCGCACCAGCGCGCCGTCGCCGCGGCCGCCGAGCGCCAGCGTGAATGCGTCGAGAAGGATGGACTTGCCGGCGCCCGTTTCGCCGGTCAGCACGGTCAGCCCGCGATCCGGATCGAAATCGATCCGGTCGATCAGGACAATATCGCGAATGGCGAGCTGAACCAGCATGGGTCAGACGCCTTTCGCGTTCAGCCCACGCTCTTCCGGAACAGCTTCGAGATCCAGGAATCCGTCTGTTCGTGCGGTTCCAGGCCGCCTTCGCGCAGACGCGCATAGGCGTCCTTGTACCACTGGGAGTCCGGATAATTATGTCCGAGCACGGCGGCGGCCGTCTGCGCTTCATTGACGACGCCGAGCCGCAGATAGGCTTCGGTCAGGCGGAACAGCGCCTCTTCCGTATGGCGCGTCGACTGGTACTTGCCCAGCACCTCGCGGAAGCGATTGATCCCCGCCGTATAATTGCTCTGCTCGAGATAATAGCGGCCGACCTTCATCTCGCGCGCCGCGAGTTGGTCCTTGGCGACCTGAATCTTGAACTTGGCGTCGTTCACATATTCCGACTTGGGATATTTCTGAACGAGCTGGTTGAAGATCGTGACGGACTTTTCCGCGCGCTCCTGGTCGCGATCGGCGTCCGGGATCTGGTTGTAGTAGGACATGCCCGCCAGATAGTAGACGTAAGGCGCGTCCTTCGAATTCGGATAGAGGCCGATGTAGCGGTTGGCGGTGGCCACCGCCTCGTCGTACTTGCCTTCCGTATATTCCGAATAGGTCTGCATCAGCAGGCCCTTCTGCGACCAGCCGGAATTCGGATACTGCTTTTCCAGCTCGCCGAACTTCTTGGCGGCGCCGGAGAAGTCCTTCTTGCCGAGGCGCGCGAGGCCCTGGTCGTAGATGCCGTCGGCCGGCACGTCCGGCAGGATTTCGGTCTTGTACTTCTCGCCGCCGAAAAAGCTGCTCAGGGGGTTCGAGGCGCTGTCGAGCGCCGAACAACCGGCCAGCGGCAGGCTCGCGGCCGCGACCAGCGCGACGCGTCGGGCGCCGGCGGTCTTGTGCAGGATCGAACGGACCAGGCTCTGCATCATGTCATCTCACGGCGGCGAAACTCGACGGAGCGCGAGGGCCGCCGGCCTCCCCAATGCTCCGGCGCCGGCGGGCGGACGCCCTGCTGACGCAATCTCCTGGCGCGACTTCAGCGCAATGTATACGCGCGCCTATGTCGCCGAATCGTAACCGTTCGGCGCATGCGACGCGAAGCCACGGGCGTCATAGCGCAAATCATCCCGCAACGCCAACTTGTCGCTCCCGTGTCATGCGGCGCGATTGTGGCGATCTGTAGAGCGCGCCGCGAAAAAGTGGGCGCCGAACTAGCTGCGGTCGGGCGCAAGCGCCGGCTGCACGCCGAAAGCGATGCGCGCGCCGATGTCCGGGCGCATTTCGCCGCGCGCCGGCGCGACGCCTGCCGAAAAGCGCCACGCACTCCGATCGGCGAACAGCGCCTTCAGCACGGCGTGGTTGAGCGCATGGCCGCCGCAGCGCGAACGGAAGGCGCCGCGGATCGGCGCGCCGGCAAGCGCGAGATCGCCCACGGCGTCGAGCATTTTGTGGCGCACGAACTCGTCGCGGAAGCGCAGTCCCTCGGGATTGAGCACGCCGGCCCCGGAAATGGCGATGGAGTTTTCCAGCGACGCGCCCAGCGCAAAACCGGCCCGCCACAGCCGTTCGATGTCGCCGACAAAACCGAAGGTCCGCGCGCGGGCGAGTTCCCGGCGGAAAGTGGCCGGGTCGAGCCGCAGTGCCCTGCGCTGGCGGCCGATCGCGGCGTGGTCGAAGTCGATTTCGACATCCAGCGTCAGGCCGTCGCCGTCGGTCGGCGAAAGTTCCGCGAAGGCGTTTCCGCGCTCTACGCGCACGGCCTTCAGGATTTCGATGGCGCGGCGCCCGGCCGCCTGCGTCGCGACACCCGCTTCGTCAATCGCGGCCACGAAAGGCGCCGCCGAGCCGTCGAGCACCGGAATTTCCGGGCCATCCACTTCGATCAGGGCGTTGTCGACGCCAAGCCCGGCCAATGCGGCCAGGGCATGTTCGACGGTCGCGACCGCGTGACGGCCGTCGAGGCCGATTGTCGTGCAGAGCTCGGTAGAGACGACGCGCGACCAGAGCGCCGGAGCGACGGGTTCGGCGGCCAGGTCGCTGCGCAGGAAGACAAGGCCCGTGTTGGCGTCCGCCGGATGAAGCAAGATGCGCGCCGGCTTGCCGGAATGGACGCCGACGCCGTCCAGCGCGACAGAAGAGGAAAGAGTGGTTTGCAATTCCCGGCCCAGGTCGCGGGAACGGGCGCGGCGCATCGTGGAGCGTGTTGCTGTTTCGAGACGGGCCATCCGCTTCCTGTCCGCCAGGGTTGCCACCCAACTCGCCAAAGGCGCCCAGACGCTGGCCTTCGACACACGCTCAACCCCAATTTCCGGCGGGCGCGCCGGATCATCTGGAAGCTGACTAAATCGGGCCGGAAATTAGCCGTGCGGGCGGCAGTCGCCAAATCACGGATTATGAACAAATATTAAAGGCGGGCTGGAGAAAATAAATTCAAACAATCATGTAGTTAGACAAAGGCGGCGCCGGGCGGAGCCTGCCCGGCGCCGGATTGCGTTTCAGCAGGACTGGCGGCGCAGGAAGGCCGGAATTTCGAGCTGCTCTTCCTCGGTCGGGCGCGCCGGAGCGACACGGCCGTAAGCGTCGGCGCCGGCGGGACGCGCCGGCTGGGCCGCCGGGCGCTTGGCGTATTCCGCATGGCCGGCGGCCGGCTGCGCCGGGCGCGCCTGCGGCTGGGCCACCGGCGCCGGGCGGGCCATCTGCGGCTCGACCTGCGTGCGGGCGGCTTCTTCGCGGCTGGAGGCGAAGGAAGTCAGGCGCTCGAACAGGGTGCGGCGGCGCTGCTCGACGGCCGAGACGGCGTTGCCCTGCCCGGCGGCGCGCGCCTCGTGCCACTGCTGCTGCACATGCTGCGGCATGTCGTCGATCTGCGGAATGCGCGGCTGGCGCACCGGCTGCTCCGGCGCGGGCGGCACATACGGGCCGGCGGCGCGCGCCGGCTGCTCGACCGCGGCCGGTTCGGCCGGCGCCGGATAATAGGTCTGCGGCGGGGCGACGGGAGCGACGTGCACCTGCTCGACCGGCTCGGGCGCAGGGGCCTGGGCGACCGCCTGCGCCTGGACCAGGGCCTGGGCATGGGCGATCGCGGCCTGCTGGGCGGCTGCATAAGCTGCGGCGTGGTCGGCGGAGGCCGCCTGCTGGACGACCGGCTCTGGCTCGCGCTGCGGCGCGAGCACGGGCGCCGCGGCGGCGCGGGCCAGCGCCTGCTGACGCAGGCGGTCGGCGGCTTCCGCGATCCTGGCCTGGGCGTCGTCGATTTCGGCCGAGATCGCGGGCTTGTCGAGGCCCGTGGCGACGACCGAGACGCGGATCACGCCGGCCAGCGACTCGTCCAGCGTCGCGCCCAGGATAATATTGGCGTCCTCGTCGACCTCCTGGCGGATGCGGCTGGCGGCTTCGTCGAGTTCGTACAGCGTCATGTCGGCGCCGCCGGTGATCGAGATCAGCAGGCCCTTGGCGCCCTTCATCGCGACTTCGTCGAGCAGCGGATTGGCGATGGCGGCTTCCGCGGCATGGATGGCGCGCTGGTCGCCCGAGGCCTCGCCGGTGCCCATCATCGCCTTGCCCATTTCGCGCATCACCGAGCGCACGTCGGCGAAGTCGAGGTTGACGAGGCCCTGCTTGACCATGAGGTCGGTGATCGAGGCGACGCCCGAATAGAGCACCTGGTCGGCCATGGCGAAGGCGTCGGCGAAGGTCGTGCGCTCCGTGGCGATGCGGAACAGATTCTGGTTGGGGATGACGATCAGCGTGTCGACGCTCTTCATCAGTTCGGCGATGCCGGCGTCGGCTGTGCGCATCCGCCGCGCGCCCTCGAACTGGAACGGCTTGGTGACGACGCCGACTGTCAGGATGCCGAGGTCGCGCGCCGTGCGGGCGATGACGGGAGCGGCGCCCGTGCCGGTGCCGCCGCCCATGCCGGCGGTGACGAAGCACATGTGCGCGCCGGCCAGGTGGTCGCGGATTTCCTCGATCGCCTCTTCGGCGGCCGCGCGGCCGACTTCCGGCTGCGCGCCGGCGCCGAGGCCTTCGGTGACCTGCAGGCCCATCTGGATGATGCGATCGGCCTTCGAGGAGGTGAGCGCCTGCGCGTCGGTGTTGGCGACGATGAAGTCGACGCCGCTGAGGCCCGACATGATCATGTTGTTGACCGCGTTGCAGCCGCCGCCGCCGACGCCGCACACCATGATTCTGGGCTTGAGCTCGCGCAGCTCGGGTCCCTTCAGATTGATCGTCATCGCCTCAGCCTCTTTTCCAATGGACCGCACACACGCGCCCCGGTTTCACTGATCCGGTCGAGGTCCGCCGCCGCTTCCCCGTCCGGACCGCACTCAAAAACTTTCCTTCAGCCAACGCCCGACCCGGGCGAAATAGCCGTCAGCGCCGACCGCCGCCGCAAGACGCTCGCGGCTCGGTTCGAAATGTTCCTGCCCCGCCACCTGCGGGTAGACCAGCAGTCCGACCGACGCCGCAAAGGCCGGGCTCTTGCCGGACTCCGGCAGGCCTTGCACGCCGACGGGCCGGCCGATGCGCACCTGGCCGCCGACGATGCGGCGCACCGTCTCGGGCAGGCCGGTGAGCTGGCTCGCCCCGCCGGTCAGCACGATGCGCGAGCCCGCGTGCAGCGGCCTGCCCTGCTGGCGCAGGCGGTCGCGCACGAGCTCCACGATCTCCTCGACGCGCGGACGGATGATGCGCACGAGCTGCGAGCGCGGCAGGTGCGTCGTCTGGCCGGCGTCGTCGCCGACATGTTCGATGGCGATGGTCTCGCGCTCGTCGGTCGGCGCGAGGATCGCGCTGCCATAGAGCGTCTTCAGGCGTTCCGCGCCATTGAGGCGCACGTTGAGTCCGCGCGCGACGTCGAGCGTCACGTGATTGCCGCCGACCGCCACGCAATCCATGTGAATGAGCGCGCCGCCGGCAAACACGCCGACCGAGGTCGAGCCGCCGCCGAAGTCGATCACGGTCGCGCCGATCTCCGCCTCGTCGTCGCCGAGCGTGGCGAGCGCGGAGGCGTAGGGCGAGGCGACGAAGGCTTCCACCGTCAGATGGCAGCGCTCGACCGCCAGCCCGAGGTTGCGCACCGCCGCCGCATCGGTGGAGACGACATGCAGATGCGCGGCGAGTTCGTCGCCGATCATGCCCTTGGGATCGCGGATGTTCTCTGCGCCGTCGACCGAGAAGCTGGTCGGCAGCGAATGCAGGACCGCGCGGCCGTCCCTCGCGCTGCGGGCGCAGGTGGCCTCCAGCACGCGATGAATGTCGGGCTCGCCGACGGACCGGTCGCCGACCGCCACTTTCGCCTGAAAATGCTGCGAGGAAATGCGGCCGCCCGACGCGCAGACGATGACATTGTCGACCTGCACGCCCGCCATGCGCTCCGCCGCGTCGACCGCGAGGCGGATGGCCGTCTCGGCCTCCTCCATGTCCACGACCTGCCCGGCCTTCATGCCGCGCGAGCGCTGGTGTCCGATGCCGAGAATGCGGCAGCCGTGCGTGCGGCCGCGCGAAGGCTGGCCGGCCTCGATCGGGTCGAGGCGCGCGATCAGGCAGACGATCTTGGTCGTGCCGACATCGAGCACCGACAGGATCGCGCTCTTGCGCGAAGACAGCGGACGCATACGCGGCAGATGTACGGACACGCCCATCAGACCTTCCCCTTGGTCTTGCGGGATAGGGCCTCGAGGCGGGCGCTCGCCGCCTCGTTGCTCAACTGGACCTCGACGCGGCCGGGCACGCGCAGATCCAGCGCGATGATGTCCTTGTCGAGAATGCGATGGTCGCGCTGCAGGCGCGCAAGCCGCTGCACCGCGGCCTCGGGCTCGAGCTCGGGCAGGCGGACTTCGATATTGTCGGTCGTGTGCAGCGACCAGCGGCGCCGCGAGACCAGCGCGCCGGCCTTGATGCGGCCGCCGAGATCGCCCGCCGCCTCGACGATCCGGCGATACTGGTCGAGCCGCTCGTTGGCGCCGTCGCCGACGATCAGCGGCAGGCTGGCGTAGCGGTTGTCGTGCAGCGTATCGATCGGCACGCCATCGGCCGAGACGATCGAGATCTGTCCGTCCTTCTGCCACAGCGCATAGGGCTGGCGCTCGACCACGGTGATGGCGAGGCGGCTCGGATAGAGCTTGCGCACTTCCGCGTCGCGCACCATCGGCACGGAGCGCAGCCGCGTCCGCATCCCCTCGGCGTCGAGATAGGGCAGCGAATTGCGCGCCTTCACGCCGGCATAGGCGAGGATTTCCTTTTCCGTCAGCTCGCTGATGCCGGAAATCGTGACCGTGTCGACGCCCATGCCGAGCGCGCGGGCGATGAGATCGCCGGGGGTGCCGACGGTCTGGATGAAATTCTCGTAAGCCCCACCGCGCACGGCCGAATAGGCGAAGGCGCCGCCAAGGAAGCCGAAGACGAGTGCGCCCGTGGCCAGCGGATGCACGGCCGCGGCGCGCAGGCGCGCGAGAACGGGGCGGCGCGGACGGCGCGCGCGGGCGCGCGGGGACGGAGGGGAAACGGGGGCGGCGGCGAATTGCGGACGCGCAAACGCGAAGGCCAACGGAGAGCCAAGCAGCTCCGTCAACGATCGCAGGACGCGTCTTCCACCATCCATTTTACCAGCTCGCCGAACGACATGCCCTGATGGGCGGCCAACTCGGGCACAAGCGACGTTTCCGTCATGCCCGGCTGGGTGTTGACCTCCAGCACGACGAGCTCGCCCGTACCTCCGGGGCGGTCGTCGTACCGAAAGTCCGTCCGGCTCACGCCGCGACAGCCGAGCGCCCTGTGCGCCACAACTGCCAACTCTTGAATCCTTTGGTAAATATTTTCTTTAATTTGTGCGGGTACGACGTGAATAGACCCGCCTTTTGCGTACTTTGCGTCATATCCGTAGAACGCTTCGGAAACGGGTTTGATCTCCGTGACGCCGAGCGCCCGGTCGCCCATGACGGCGCAAGTCAGCTCCCGGCCGTCCACGAATTTCTCCGCCAGCATCATGTCGCCATAGGTCCACTCGGGGGAGATCAGCTCCTGCGGCGGGTGCGAGCGCCCTTCCTTGATGATGAAGACGCCGAAGGACGAGCCTTCCGAAACTGGCTTGAGCACGTAGGGCGCGGGCAGGACATGCGCCTTGGCGGCCTCGAAGCGGCTGACCACCTTGCCCGACGGCACGGGCACGCCGGCAGCGGCCATGATGGTCTTGGCGAGGTCCTTCTGCATGGCGAGCGCGGAGGCGAGCACGCCGGAATGGGTGTAGGGGATGCGCAGCGTCTCCAGCACGCCCTGGATCACGCCGTCCTCGCCGCCCGGCCCATGCAGGGCGTTGAAGGCGACGTCCGGCCCCAGCGCGGCGAGCTGCGCGGCTATGTCGCGCCCGACGTCGACCCGCGTGACGCGATAGCCGACGCTTTCCAGCGCCTTGGCGCATGCTTCGCCCGAGCGCAGCGACACCGGCCGCTCCGACGCCCATCCGCCCATCAGCACCGCGACGTGTTTGCTCATTGATTCGATCCTTCGAAATCCACCATCCTCATGCTGAGGAGCCGTTGAAAGCGGCGTCTCGAAGCATGGCCGCATCCCCGTCCTTCGAGACGCGGCCTTTGGCCGCTCCTCAGGATGAGGACTCGCTTTAGGGCGCGTTCCCGACTCGCGCCCACACCTCGACATCCCCCACCTGCGCCTTCTTCGCGAAGCCGTCCAGCAGGGCGGAAAATTCCGTCTTGCCCAGCGCCCATGCGCGCAATTGCGGCGTCTCGATCAGCAGCACGTCCGGCCGGCCCTTCGCCATGTCCTCGGCGAACTCGCGCCGCTCGTCGGCGGCGTATTCGAGAAGCCTGGCGCGCGTTTCATCGTCAACCTTCTTCGTCGACAGGATCTGGCGCACGCAATTATCGACCCAGAGCGCGTTGCGCCGGCCGATCCACGTCCCGCCGAGCCGCCGCGTCAGCGGATGGCCGACGTCGAGCTGCTGGGCGAGCGCGGCGATCTTCGGACGCGCCGGCGCGTTTGTCTGCACGGCCGCCGTCAGCCCCGGATATTCCTCCGCGCCCGGCAGGTTGAGCTGCGCCGCGCAGAGAAACGGCGCGATCGCAAGCGCGGGCAGCGCGGCGATGCGGGCAAAGCGCGCCGCCCCCTCCGGCTGTGCGCGCAGCCTGCCGAGCGCCAGCGCGACGAGCGCGAGCACGCCGAGCGCCTCGCCGGGCCAGGCATGGTTGAACCAGTTTTTCGACTGGATGACGTAGGTCGCGAAAAAGCCCGCCGAGGCGACGGCGAGCAGCGCGGCGCGCGGCTCGTAGCCGAGGAAATAGAAGCCTGCGCCGACCGCCAGCAGCAGTGCCGACGAAAAGACGAAGGGCGTCGAGGCCATGACGTCGCCAAGGCCGTAGCGCGCGGGCGCGTAGACCTCCATGGCGACGGTCGCCACGCTCCAGACGTAGTCGGGATAGCGCAGCCAGACGAGGAGGCCGTAGGCGACGGCGACGCCGGCGGCCGCGAAATTCTCGGGCGCGAACAGCGGCGCGACCGAACGGCGGCGCGCACAGGCGAAGATAACGACGGCGCCGAGCGGCAGCGCGTAATAGGGCTTGAAGCAGAGCGCGACGCCGCCGCAGGCGCCCGCGAGGATCTGCAACGCGAGCGCGTCGACCTTCGCGCGCTCCGCCCGCACGAGCATCGCGGCGGCGAACGGCAGGAAGGCGATCAGCGCGAAATGCTCGCGTTCGGCGAAGGCAAAACCGACGGCGAACAGCAGAACCCACAGCCCCGCATTGCGCGCGACGCCTGCTTCCTCGCGCGCGAGCAATCCGCCACGCGAAAGGATCGCGCCGCCGAGCGCGAGCGAGAGGAAGGCGAGCGCGAACGTCTCGACGACCGTCCAGAATTCCGCGGAAAGCCCCGCCACGCGCGCCATGAAGACCGCGGGCATGTAGACGAGAAATCCCGCCGGCGGGTTGGGATCGGAAATATCGACATAGGCCTTCGCGCCGTTGGCGACGCGTTCGGCGAACAGGATGAACCAGGAATCGTCGCCGTTGAGGTGGCCCGAAGTCTGCTGCGC
>WBZM01001084.1_pt1 | contig 29855 bp, 28 predicted proteins | sample 5204271 | NCBI WGS metagenome assembly WBZM01 (sample SAMN12344346, study PRJNA552823) | activated sludge metagenome | biome: Activated sludge suspended growth; feature: Nitrification reactor; material: Wastewater; isolation source: activated sludge from nitrification reactor of wastewater... | reverse complement strand
AGTAGACGCCGTTGCGGCATCGGCAGAACTGCAGCCGGAGAGGATCATGGAGAGAAAGGACCGGGTGCGCCTGGTGGTTGGCGCCGTCGATTCCCTGCCGGACGCGCAGCGCGAAGCCTTCCTCCTGCACGAGGAGGGCGGCCTGACGATCGATGAAATTGCCGAGTTGACGGGGGTCGGCCACGAAACGGTCAAGAGTCGCCTGCGTTATGCTGTGGAGCGGCTGCGAGCCCAATTGACGGAGTGCAGGCCATGAGCACCGGACCTGACGATGATGTCGCCAAGCTTTATCACGAAGGCGCTGCCGGGGAGCCACCAGCCGCGCTCGACCGCGCCATCCTCCAGGCAGCCAGGGAGAGCGTCGCGCCCGCCCGGAAGGTTCGGAAGCCATGGTGGTTGCGCTTTGCCCTGCCGTTGCAGCTGGCCCTGTCGGCCGTGCTGGTCACCATGCTCGCGCTGACCGTGGATCGTAATCCGCCGGAAATGCCGGCGGTGAAGGAAAGGACGCAACCGCAACAGGCGCCTGCCGCCGCGCCGCTCAAGGCGGCGCCGGCCGTCGCCGAACCGGCAGCGGGCGAGTCGCCGGCGGCTCCAGCGGCGAGCGCGAGCAAGGCGCGACGGCAGGCGCCGCCGGAGTCGCGCGCCTCGTCTCCGGAGGCCGAGCGCAAGTCCGATGCGGCGCCCGAAGCGATGCCGGTTCCCGGGCGAAGCGACCGTGCTCCTGCGGCGAAAGCGGAGGCCGGGCTGCTTGCCGCGCCGCCCGGTGCGCGCTCGCAGGAGGCTGCGGCGCCGGGAGCGGGCGATGCCGTGCCCGGCGTTGCGTCGTCAGCCGTGGCGCCGGCGGCAAACCGGGCCGCCGCTGCCAGAAGCCCGTCCGACTGGCTGGCCGCCATCGAGCGCCTTGCCGCCGCCGGGGAGAAGACGGCCGCCCGTGCCGAGCTTGAGGCATTCCACAAGGCTTTCCCGGATTACCCGCTTCCGGACAGACTGGAAAAATTGCTTGCGCCTTGACCCCGTTGTCGCCACCCGAACGTTTGCAGGGGTGTAACCAACCAACACAAGGAGCCTGTCATGAAGTCAACCCTGTCCATTCTCGCCGCTGCGCTCTTGTGCTGCACCGCGCCGGCCGCCGATGCATCGATGGTCGCCGACCTGGCGATCGTCAACCGGAGCACGGGCGAACGCCTGCAGACCTACCGGCACGCAGGCAGGCTCTATGTCGCCGGCAAACCGGGCGACCGCTATGCGCTTGAAATCAGGAACCGCACCGGGGAGCGGCTGCTGACCGTCGTTTCCGTCGATGGCGTCAATGTCGTGTCCGGCGAGACCGCTTCCGCCAGCCAGCGCGGCTACGTCCTCGCACCGCTGGGATCGACCGAGATCGCCGGCTGGCGAAAATCCAGCGAGGAGGTTGCGGCCTTTTACTTCACGGCCTTGCCTGATTCCTACGCTGCCCGGACCAACCGGCCAACAAACGTCGGGGTGATCGGCATCGCCGCTTTCCGTGAATACCGCGAGCCGGTCGTCTCGAGCCAGGAAAGCGTCCTCGGCGGATCGCGCATGGACGCTGCTCCGGCGGCCCCCGCAGCGAGCAAGGCCGAAGCGAAGCGCAGTGCGGGCCCCGAGGAGAGGCTGGGCACCGGGCACGGCGAGCGTGTCCACGCCCCCGCCCGGCAGGTCGAGTTCCGCAAGGCCAGCGAACGGCCGGATGAGATCATCACGGTCTATTACGATTCGCTGGAGAATCTGCGGGCACAGGGGATCATTCCCAGGCTTCGCCAACGTCCGACGCCGAATCCCTTCCCGACCGACCGGTTCGTGCCGGATCCATCCTGACGAGTCCGCCACGGCAGCGGATGCCGGGCCTCAGGCCGCCAGCGTGTCGAGTCGCTGCGATCGCAGCATGTTTTCGACGCCTTCCCTTTAGCTGCATCAAACGTTTCGTCGCCGCGACAAGCGACAATGCCGGCATCGTTTTCGACAGGATCCTTTCATGACCTTCCGCCTCTCCCTCGCCGCGGTCGCTGTCGCGTTCCTCGCCAGCGCCCTCCATGCCCAACCGGTCACGCCGGGCGACTCCAGGCCCAGGCTGGCCCGAGGCCAGATGATGAAGCAGGGCGACAAGCTGATCTTCTCGCCCTGCCGCGATCGCAGTTACGTCATGCTGGAGGACGTCTCGCCGGATCGCGAGGTCACCCGGGCGCTCGACAGCGTGGGCCTCGAATCGGGCAAGAAGCTTTATGTCGAGTTGCTGGCGGTCGTTGACGGCGGCATGATCAGGGCCTCGGGCCTCAATCAGGCGCGCACCGAGGGCCGCTGTCAGCAGCCCGGCGGCAAGGAGGAATCGTGGCGCGCGGCTGGCAACGAACCGGGCTGGCTGCTTGCCGTTGGCGACGAAGCGGTGGCGCTGAAGCGCCCGGGGGCGGCTGATCTGCGCTTGCCGTTCAAGGTGTCAGGCAATGAGGACGGAACAACGCGAATCGAAGCCGCCGGTGAGGGGAAGCACCTGGCGGTCGCCTTCGCGAAGCGGTTGTGTCACGACCCGATGGCAGATTCTGTTTTCGGGTGGACGGCGACCGTCAATGTGAATGGCGAGACGCTCAAGGGTTGTGCCTGGCAGCGCTGATGCCGGCCTGCCGCGGTCGACCGCCAAAAAAGACCGGGAAATCAGCCGGTCGAAAAGGTGAAGGCGTCGGCGAAGAATTCTTCTTCCGGCAGCTTGCAGACGGCGGTGAAGTCGCGGCGCGCCGCGTCAATCATGGCCGGCGCCCCGCAGGCATAGACCTGATGGCCGGAAAGGTCCGGGAAGTCCGCCATCACCGCCTGATGAACCAGGCCGCTGCGGCCGCTCCAGTGGTCGTCGGCCGCCGCTTCGGAAAGCACCGGGACGTAGCTGATGTTGACGTGTTCGGCGGCCCATTGCCCGGGCAGGGTGTTCAGATAGAGGTCGATGCGTGCCTTGGCTCCCCAGTAGATTTGCATCGGGCGCTGGCATTGCTCGGCGATGGCGTGTTCCACGATGGCCTTGATCGGCGCGAAGCCGGTGCCGCCGGCGACCAGGATCATCGGCTTCGGCGACTCCTCGCGCAGGTGGAAGCTGCCGTGCGGGCCGTTGAAGCGCACGATGTCGCGCGCCTTCATGGTCGAGAAGACGTGGTCGGTGAACACGCCGCCGGCAATGTGGCGGACGTGCAGTTGCAGCAAGGCGTCGTCGTGCGGGGCGTTGGCCAGCGAGAAGCTGCGCTTGCCGCCATCCTTGAGGAGGATGTCGATGTATTGTCCGGCAAGGAACTGCAGGCGCTCGCTGGCCGGCAGTTTCAGGTGGATTGCCATGACGTCGGGCGCCAGTGGTTCGATTTTCTCGACCCGCGCCGGCAGGGTCCTCGCCGGGATTTCGCCTGCCGTGCCGAGTTGCCGGCATTCCAGCGTCAGGTCGGAGCGCGCGCGGGCGCAGCAGAAGAGCGCCATGCCGCCAGCCTTGTCCTCGTCCTTCAACGCATGTGGCTGGGCCTTGCCGTGGTCGATGTTGCCGGCGAGCACTTTCCCCTTGCACGAACCGCAACCGCCATCGCGACAGCCGTAGGGCAGGGCCACGCCCTGGCGCAGCGCGGCGTCGAGGATCGTCTCGTCGGCCTCGGCGGCAAACTGCCGGCCGCCCGGGTTGACAGTAATCTGGTGGCTCATCTCTATCCCGTGGTCGTCGGCTACAATGCCGGCGTGCAAAATATCCTGATTGTCGGCAGCGGCGACGTGGCCCGCCGCATTCTCTCCCGCCTGGCCCGCCGCCATCGCGTTTATGCCATGCTGCGCGATGCCGGCCGGGCCCCGGGCTGGCGCGCCGCCGGAGCGCTGCCGCTGCTGGCCGACCTCGACGACCCGGCCAGCCTGCGCCGCGTGGCAGGACTTGCCGACAGCGTTCTGCATCTGGCGCCACCACCCGACGACGGGCGGCGCGACCAGCGCACGCGCAACCTGCTGGCGGCGTTGGGCAGGGGCCAGAGTCTACCACGCCGCCTGATCTACGTTAGCACCACCGGCATCTACGGTGACTGCGGCGGCGCCCGCATCGACGAGACGCGCCGGGCGAATGCCGAGAGCGCGCGCGCCGGCCGCCGGGTCGATGCCGAGCGCTGCCTGCGCGCCTGGGGGCGGCGGACCGGCGTGACGGTCTCGATCCTGCGCGCCCCCGGCATCTATGCCGCCGACCGCCTGCCGCTGGAGCGCCTGAAGAAGGGCTTGCCGGCGCTGAGTGAAAACGATGACGTGTACTCCAATCACATCCATGCCGACGACCTCGCCGCCGCCTGCATCGCGGCGCTGCGTCGCGGGCGCAGCAACCGCGCCTACAATGTCGTCGATGATTCCGACCTCAGGATGGGCGATTACTTCGACCGCGTGGCCGCCGCGTTCGGGCAACCGCGGCCGCCGCGACTGTCCCGTGTCGAGGCCGGGCGGAGCCTGTCGCCGCTGCAGATGTCGTTCATGCGCGAATCGCGCCGCATCGGCAACCGGCGCCTAAAGGACGAACTGAAACTGCGGCTCGCCTACCCGACGGTCGACGACGGGATCCGGGCCGCGCTGGAAAGGAAGGATGGATGCTGACCCTCAAGGCCCTGCATATCTCGCTGGTCGTCGCCTGGTTCGCCGGGCTGTTCTACCTGCCACGGATCTTCGTCAATCTGGCGATGGTGCCGCCTGACAGTGTCGCCGAACGCCAGCGCCTGCTGCTGATGGCCGGCAAGCTGTACCGCTTCATGACCCCGCTCGGGGTGCTGGCGGTGGCGACAGGGCTGTGGCTGTGGTTCGGCTACGGGTTTTCCGGCGGCTGGCTGCACCTCAAGACCACTCTGGTCGCCCTGCTGGTGATCTACCATTGGCATTGCGGGCGCCTTCTCAAGGCGTTCCAGTCCGGCAGCAATGCGAGAAGCCATGTCTGGTTCCGTTTCTACAACGAGATGCCGGTGCTGGTACTCTTTGCCGTCGTGTTTCTCGTCGTCCTGAAACCCTTCTGATGAACCGGTATTTCGCGATCTGTCCGCGCGGGCTGGAAGAACTTCTGAGCGACGAACTGCGCGCGCTCGGCGGCGCGGAGTTGCGGTCGACCCACGGCGGCGTCTTCTTTGCCGGCGACTGGAGCACCTGCTACCGCGCCAATCTGGAATCGCGCATCGCCACGCGTATCCTCTGGCACATCGTCAAGGGTCCGTACACCAGGGAAGAAGACATCTACCGGCTGGCGGTGCGCCAGCTGTGGCCAAATCATTTTGCGGTGTCGCGGACGATGCGTGTCGTGACGACGGCGATCCGATGCCCGCTGAAGTCGCTGGATTTCGTCACCCTGCGCGTCAAGGATGCCGTCTGCGACCGCTTCCGCGAGGATTGCGGCGAGCGCCCGGATATCCGGACGCGCAACCCGGATGTCAGCGTGCACGTCTTTCTTTCCGAGAGCGAGTGCACACTCTATCTCGATACCTCGGGTCAGCCGCTGTGGCAGCGTGGCCTGCGCAAGGCGAGCGTCGACGCGCCGCTCAAGGAGAACCTCGCCGCCGGCATCCTCGCGCTGACCGGCTGGCGCCCCGGCACGCCGCTGGTCGACCCGATGTGCGGCAGCGGCACCTTCCTGCTCGAAGCCGTGCAGATCGCGCTCGACCGGGCGCCTGGCATCGACCGCGGCTTCGCCTTCGAACTCCTCGCCAGCTTCGAGGCGATGAACTGGGCCAGCATCCGGCAGGCCGCCGAGGCGCGCTGCAAGGCACCCGAGCCGCTCGACATCCGCGGCTACGACAGCGACGACAGGGCGTTGCGGGCCAGCCGGCGCAATCTGCAGGAAGCCGGATTTGGCGGCATTGTCACGGTCGACCGCGGCGATCTGCTGGATACGCAGCCGCTCACGGATCATGGCATCATGGTGGCCAATCCGCCCTATGGCGAGCGGATTGGCGAACTGGACGAACTGGCAGCGTTCTACCCGCGGCTTGGCTCGGCGCTGAAGAGACACTGGGCGGGCTGGAACTGCTTCTTCTTCACGGCCGACCTGCGCCTGCCCAGGCTGGTCGGTCTCAAGCCGAGTCGCAAGACGCCGCTGTTCAACGGGCCGCTGGAATGCCGTTTGTTCGAGTTCCGCATGGTGGCCGGGGGCAATCGCAACACTTGATCAACGCAGTGCAATAGAGAGGGGAGAACAACATGTCCGTACAGTCGCTCTACAAGCAAAAATGCATGTCTGCCGCCGACGCCGTCCGTGTGGTCAGAAACGGCGAGACCGTAGTCATCCCGACCGCGGTCGGCGAACCGCCCACCCTGCTGACGGCGTTGTCCGAACAGCGCCGCGACTTCCGCGACGTCAAGGTCGCGCAGATCCTGGCGCTGCGCAAGTTCGATTATTTCGACCCGGAGACGGTGGACTGTGTCCGCCACGAGGCCTATTTCCTTAGCGGTGCCTCGCGTCCCGGCGGCCAGGAAGGCTGGATCGACTACCTCCCGGCGTATTTTTCCGAGTTGCCGGGGCTGATCGCCCGCAACATGATCCCGGCGGATGTCGTCTTCACGATGGCCTCGCCAATGGACGAGCACGGCTATTTCTCGCTCTCGCTGGCTACCGACTACACCATGGCGGCCGTCGACAAGGCGCGCGCCGTGGTCCTCGAGGTCAATCCCAACGTGCCCTTCGCGAATGGCGATTGCCATGTCCATATCAGCCAGGTTACCGCTCTCTGCGAGAGCGAAGATCCCATATTCGAGGTCGGTCTGCCCAAGATCGGGCCGGTCCAGGAAGCCATCGGCAAGTATGTCGCCGACATGATTCCTGACGGCGCGACACTGCAGATCGGCTACGGCGGCATTCCCGACGCAGTGGTCATGCAACTGACCGACAAGCGCGACCTCGGCGTTCATACCGAAATGGTCGGCGACGGCATCATGACGCTGGTCGATGCCGGGGTCATCACCAACCGCAAGAAGAATTATCACCACGGCAAGATGCTGGCGACCTTCGCCCTCGGCTCGAAGAAGCTCTACCAGTTCATGAACCGCAACCCGGCGCTCGAGATGCACCCGGTCGATTTCACCAACGATCCCTTCCTCGCGGGCCAGAACGACAACCTGCACGCGGTCAACGCGACGATGCAGGTCGATTTCATGGGCCAGTGCGGATCGGAGAGTCTCGGCTATACCCCATACTCGGGTACCGGCGGCCAGTCCGATTTCGTCCGTGCCGCCAATCGATCCCACGGCGGCAAGTCCTTCATCGTCCTGCCGTCGACCGCCAAGAACGACACCATCTCGCGCATCGTGCCGACCCTCGAGCCCGGTACGCACGTGTCGACCGGGAAGAACGACGTCAACTATGTCGTCACCGAGTACGGCGTCGCACAACTGCGCGGGAAGACCGCCAAGCAGCGCTGCGAAGCCCTGATCGGCATTGCCCATCCGGATTTTCGGGGGCAACTGCGCGAAATGGCGAAGAAGATGAAACTGCTCTGATCGCGCCCCGCCAGCGATTACATCTTGTAGCAAATTGTTGCAGCCGTCGGTCGGATTTTTGTCTATTGTGTTAATTGGTGCTCGGCAGAATGCATCCAAGGCGGATCGATGAAAGCGCATAAACTCCTGATCGTTGTCGCGGCATTGCTGGTCGCCGGAATCGGAGATTCCTGGGCGGACCGGCGCGTTTACGGGAGGGCCGGCGTCTATGTCGGCCCCGGCCCCTACTGGGGGGGCACTGCCTACGGGCGCGCGTTCTATCCCAGGCCCTTCTATCCGAGACCGTACTATTCTTGGCCCTATTATTCGTGGCCATACTACTCGTGGTCATATTATTCGTGGCCCGGATATCCGGGGTCCTACCTCTACGCTGACCCGTACTACGCACCGGCGGTCGTCGTGCCGCCGGAGCCGCAGGTCTATATCGAGCGGAGCGACAATGCGGTCGTGCAGGGGCAAGCTCCCGCGCAGCAATACTGGTATTTCTGCCGCGGTTCGAACCGGTATTACCCTTACGTGAAGGAATGTCCGGGCGGCTGGCAGGCGGTTCTGCCGCAACCGGCGCAATAGGCCATGAGAATCGAGAACACCTTCCTGTCCCGCCTCGGTGTGGCGGCCGGCGCCCTCTTCCTCGGCGCGTGCACGGTCATGCCGACCGGGCCGACCACCCTGGTGATGCCCGGTCGCGGTGCGACGATGGACGGGTTCCGCTACGATGACTATGAGTGCCGTCAGTACGCCTACTATCAGATCGGTGGCGTCACTGCCCAGGACGCGGCGAACCAGTCAGCGGTCGGCAGTGCCGTGGTCGGCACCGCGATCGGCGCGCTGGCCGGGGCGGCGATCGGTGGCAGGCAGGGCGCCGCGGTAGGCGCCGACGTCGGTCTGGTTGGCGGCAGCGCCTACGGCGCCAATTCGGCCTATGCTTCGGGCTATGGCACGCAGCGCCAGTACAACCATGCCTACATCCAGTGCATGTACGTCAAGGGCCATTCGGTTCCGGTCCCGGCCGGCATGGCATACCAGCCGCGGGTGGTCAACGATCCGCAGAACTGGGGCATTCCGCCGCCCCCGCCGGGCGCGCCGCCACCGCCACCGCCCAGGTAGTTCCCGCGCGGCGGCGATTCAGGCCGGCGGCTGGCGGTCCGGCAAGCGCTGCCATGGCGGCCGTGATTATGCAGGCAAAGAGGCGGTCAGGCGCGATCTGCCGTATCCCGTTCCGAGCCGCGGCGACGGCAATCTCGCGCTGGCCGCGTTGCTGTTCTTCTGGCTGTCGGGATCGGGCATGATGCAGGGCATGAGCAGCGCATGGCCTGTCATCCGGCCACGTGCTACCGTTTCCAACACCCAGATCAAGGAGAAATGAAGATGTCCGACAAAGTGGTCTATTCGTCGTTAGCGCCCGATGTTCTGAGTCAGATCATCAACCCCCTGACCTACCTGACCTCTTCGAGCGGGATGTATGGCCTGGTAAACATCCGTTACGGCGTGTCGTCGGATGCTCCGACCGAACAGGCGATCATCGAGAACGTGGCCGGCTACGGCAAGCAGATCGGGAGGGTGCTCGAGGCGGTCGAGTGCATCGCACGATACCTGGGAGCAAGGGATGCCGCGTTGTTGACGGAGCGAAGCATCGGTGATCTGCTGGAACTGAACACGGACATACAGGCGTACCGGATGTCGCAGGCGAAACCCGATAGCGTTACGGTTTCGGAGTTCATCAAGAGCCTGAAGGCCTTGAAGAATGACAACGAAGCCAGGTTCAACGAAGTCCGCGACAGACTGAAAGAGGAAATCGCGAAATTGTGACGTGACGGCGGGCAGCGACAAGGCTGCAGCCGCGGCGATCCCGGTCGGCGCGCTTCCCCGAATTCTTGCCGATGCCTGAGGGGCGGCGGCTGTCGCGGTCGACCACCACAAAGAGGCAGAAATGTCCGCCTCCAGCTGACCGGCGCACAATCGGTAGGCGCGTTCCGGCCGCCCTTTGGTTTGCCCTGAGGACCGGGCGACGCCGGTCGCGTGTGCCAGGATGTCGGTCCGGTAGCTGGAACGCAGCATGGGTGCTGCAACGCTTGCTTCCGAAAAAGCCTATCCTTGCATCATTCGGCAATCGTGGGTTGTCCTCGCTTGCCCGATATGGCGTCCTGTGGCCGGATGCAGAGAAAAGGTAGGCTGATTCGATGTCGGAAGGACAACTGAGGCCAGCGGTCATTCGCAAGGCTCGCGGTGAAGGGCAGACGCCGCCCATGGGGGCGGCGGAGCAGTTTTCCTGGGCGGCGGTCGCGCGCGAGCTGGGCATTGCGCCGGGCAGTGCGGTCAACATGGCGTGGCTCGCCGTCGACCGCCATGCGGCTTCCGAACTGGCCGATAAGCCGGCGTTCCGCTTCCTGGCCGAGGACGGCCGGCGCAGCGAAATCAGCTACCGCGAACTGGCGTGGCTGACCGACCGCTTCGGCAACGCGCTGAAGGCGCTCGGCGTGGGCAAGGGCGATGGCGTCTGCGTGCTGTGCGGGCGGCGTAGCGAGCTTTACGTGGCCGTGCTCGGCGCGTTGAAGATCGGCGCGGTCGTCTCGCCGCTGTTCCCGGCGTTCGGGCCGGAGCCGGTGCGCAACCGCGTGGCGCAAGCGGCGGCCAGGGTGCTGGTGACGACGGCGAGCGGCTACCGGCGCAAGGTTCAGCCGATTCACGGCGAATTGCCGTCGCTGCGCCATGTTGTCGTGATCGACGACCTCGGCGGTGGAGCGCTGACGGAAACGCTCGACTGGCGGACCCTGCTTGATTCGGCTGCCGACACCCCGGCGCTGGTGCCCACGACTGCCGAGGACCCCGCACTGCTGCACTTCACCAGCGGCACCACCGGCACGCCCAAGGGCGCGCTGCACGTGCACGGCGCGGTGCTGATGCACTTCGCGACGGCGCGTTGGGCACTCGACCTGCGGCCGGACGACTTGTTCTGGTGCACCGCCGATCCCGGCTGGGTGACCGGAATGTCGTACGGGATTCTGGCGCCTTTGGTCGTTGGTGCGACCAGCGTCGTCGACGCGGCGGACTTCGATGCGGCGCGCTGGGTGTCCATTCTCGAAGATGAGGCCGTCAACGTCTGGTACACGGCGCCGACTGCGCTGCGCATGCTGATCAAGGGCGGGCCGGCGCTGTTCGCCGGACACGCCTTCCCGGCGCTGCGCTTCATCGCCAGCGTCGGCGAGCCGCTCAATGCCGAGGCGGTGTGGTGGGGCATGGAAGCGTTCGGGCGGCCGATCCACGACACCTGGTGGCAGACCGAGACCGGCGGCATCATGATCGCCAATGCGGCGGCGGACGGCATCAAGCCTGGCTCGATGGGCCGGCCGCTGCCGGGTGTCGTCGCCCATGTCGTGCGCCACCGCGCGGGCGAGGCGGTGCAGGTGATCGACACGCCCGATGCCGTCGGCGAACTGGCGCTGGAAGCCGGCTGGCCGTCGATGTTCCGCGCCTATCTCGGCCAGCCCGAGCGTTATCGCGAGTGCTTCGCCGGCAATCTGTACCTGAGCGGCGACCTGGTGCGGCGCGATGCCGACGGCTGTTTCTGGTTCGTTGGGCGCGGCGACGACGTGATCAAGTCGGCCGGCCACCTGGTCGGCCCGTTCGAGGTCGAGAGCGTACTGATGGAACACCCGGCGGTGGCCGAGGCCGGGGTGATCGGCAAGCCCGACCCGCTGGCCGGAGAAACGATCAAGGCCTTCGTCACGCTCAAGCGCGCGGTCGCGCCGAGCGAAGCGCTGCGTGCCGACCTTCTGGCCCACGCCCGCCGCCGCCTCGGCGCGGCCATTGCGCCCAGGGAAATTGCCTTCGCCGGATGCCTGCCGCATACTCGCAGCGGCAAGATCATGCGCCGATTGCTCAAGGCAAGGGAACTCGGGCTGCCCGAGGGCGACAACTCGATGCTGGAATGAGGGAGAAGAACAATGCCGTTGGATCAGGAGCAAGTCCGTGCCACGATGCTCGACATCATCAAGACCCTGGCGCCGGAGACGGATACGGGAAATATCGTTCCCGACCTGCCGCTGCGCAAGCAGATCGACCTCGATTCGATGGACTGGCTGAACGTGCTCGAAGCCATCCGCGAGCGCATCGGCGTCGATGTCCCGGAAACCGACTACGGCAAGTTGGGCACGCTGGACAACGTCGTCGCCTACCTGGCGAGCCGGCTGGCGGAGAGCTGAAACCATGGCCGACTACCCCGCCGAACTCGTCCGCATCCGACATCTTTTCGATGGCAGCGAGGTGCTGATCCGGCCGATCCGCGCCGAGGACAAGCCGATGGAGCAGGACTTCGTGCAGCACCTGTCGGCCGACTCGCGCTACCGCCGCTTCATGTCCACGCTCAAGGAACTGCCGCCGGGCAAGCTCAAGTACCTCACCGAGATCGACTACGTGAAGCATCTGGCGCTGGTCGCCATCATCCAGCGTGACGGGCACGAGGTCGAGATCGGCGTCGCCCGTTACGTTCCCGGGGCCAGCGACAGCGATTGCGAATTCGCCATCGCCATCGACGACGGATGGCAGGGCAGCGGCGTCGCCGGCATCCTCATGCTGACCCTGATCGATGCCGCCCGCGCGCGCGGCATGCGGCGCATGGAAGCCATCATCCTTGCCTCCAACGACAAGATGATCAAGTTCGCCAGGCAACTCGGCTTCGCGGTGCACCGCGATCCCGAAGATCCGGGGATGGTGGTGGCGCGGCGGGAACTTTGATCGCCGGCCGGTTCGGGTTCGCAGAAGGCCATCGCCGGGTGGCGATTGCTGTTGGGCCGGATTGGTGAGCATTGCGCGTCGAAGCGGGCTTGCCCGGAGCCGTCCTGTTGTATCGCTCCGGCTTGGCGCGGGGCGCGGCGGGACGGAGTCGTTTTCACAGTTTCCGCCGTGTCGACCGCAGCGATCCGTGGGGCGGTCCCGCTGCCGCGTCGGCAGTCGGGTACGTCAGCCCACCCCGGCGCTGTGCGCCTGCTGGTCGGCCCAGTAGCTCGAGCGCACCATCGGCGCGCAGGCGGCGCCGGAGAAGCCCATTTGGGCGGGAAAAGGGAAAAGAAAGGGAAAAGGGGCCAGGCTCATATTTCCAGTAGAAGCTGCGTATCGTTACCGGCCGGCTCGGCCGCCACCTTTCTCGGTCGGCCTCTTGGCTTCGGCTCCCGGCGCTGACCTGTCGCCCGCTCGATACTGTCGATGAACCGCAAATCCCCCAGAGGCTGGCCCTGGTCGAGCGCCATGCGGATGTTGCCGATGGCCTCGTTCTCCAGTTCCGGGCCAAACAGCGCCCGATAGGCCGGCAAGCGTTCGCCATCATTGCGTCCCAGGCCGAGGTACACCGCGTGCGGTGTCAGCAGGGGGTCGGCCTGCCCCAGCCCGTTGGCCCGATAGCTGCTCCAGCGGTAGTGTGCCGGGTCATCGACCATCGCCGCGCGTACCGGATTGAGTTCGATATACCGCTGGCACAGCAGCAGATAGGTATCGGCCTGCACCAGGGAAGACTTGTAACGGCTGTCCCACAAGGTGCCGGTACGGCGATAAGTCTTGTTGATGTACTGCACGTAGCGCCGACCCAGCGAAATCATCAGACCGGAAACCGCCTCCGGCGTCGGCGGGGTGAGCAACAGATGCACGTGGTTGGTCATCTGCACATAGGCGTGCAACTGGCAGCCGGTTGCCTTGAGCGCCTCGCCCAGCCATTCGCGATAGGCCAAATAATCCTCCCCCGCGAAAAAACAGGCATCGCGATTATGGCCGCGCTGAACGACGTGCAAGGGCGAATCAGGAAGGTGGATGCGGGGGCGGCGGGGCATGAATGGCGGAAGGATACATTAGTTCCCGATTAATTCGAGCCTGGCCCCTTTGGCCCTAACCAAACCCAGGCGCCATGAAACATCAGGGCAAAAATATTCGAATGTGCTAAGTCACGAGGATTGAATTTGAGCCTGGCCCCGTTTTTTCTAAAAACCTACTGCCAGTCCACTGTTACTTAGAGCATTATTACTAATAAAAGTAATGAGGCTTCTTCTCTCAGCCTCATCCTCTAAGGCGTCGTACGCGGCATCGATATCACGTTGGTGCGCATTAACAATTTCACGTGTCGCATTTGCAACATCAACGCCTGCCAAATATGCGTCCGAAGCTGATGAAACAAAAGTAGCACCTACTTTAAGGGGACTTCCTGGTTTATCGAAACTGGCGATGGCTTTTGCAAGTGTCGATATAGCATTAACTGCAGTGTCCCCGTCTATCTGTCCATGTTCTATTGCAGTTTTGAGCGCTCCGATCAAAATGGAAACAATTTCTGCCTGCTTCTTGTATGGGTACACAGAAATATCAATTGAAAGATCCAAAACCCCAAGGGCTCCATCAATTACGTCTTCTTCATAATAAGCTCTACTTTCAACTATAGCTGTCTTTATCCATGGGTTATTCGCAAGTTTAATGATCGTATTCATCCAATTCCTTGGCTTTTTCATGGATAGCCTATTGTCGAAAGCGAAGGAAGATACAAAATTGGCCTCTTCTGCAAGGATAATAACTAGCAAGTCTTGTAATTGTTTTGATGAGCCAATTATTACGTTAGCTTTTGCAAGCGCTTCATGTCTTCTTCTGTTTATTTCATTTATCTCACTAAAGTCACGCTGAACTTTTCTCCCGGGAAGACTTACGATAACGTGATACATTTGTTTTAGCTCTTCGATTGTCGCGGTAGACAAGTCGTTTTCAATAACCAACTTGCCGTTGGCAATAAACCACTTTGTAGAGATATCGGGGTCAGACCCCGTTTCTATACCTGTCACCATCAAAGCCGAAACCGGATTATTAAGCCCGGCAAAATACGCGTTTGCATTTTGTACGTTCCTCGCCTGATCTCCCGCTAGGTAGCCGGCATAGCCCGCATAGCCCGCATAGCCCGCATAGCCCGCATAGCCCGCATAGCCCGCATAGCCCGCAATTATTATTGTTCTTTCCGGTTCAGGTGATATTGCAGAGCCAGAAATCAACCCTGCCTCGGAAGTCGTACGGGAAGTCGTCACCGGCTGCGTCACCGGCTGCGTCACCGGCTGCGTCACCGGCTGCGTAACCGGCTGCGTAACCGGCTGCGTAACCGGCGGCGTAACCGGCGGCGTAACCGGCGGCGTAATCGGCGGCGTAATCGGCGGCGTAATCGGCGGCGTAATCGGCGGCGTAATCGGCGGCGTAATCGGCGGCGTAATCGGCGGCGTAATCGGCGGCGTAATCGGCGCCGACACTTTCCCCAATCTGCGGAGCATGGGGTAGGAACTGCCTTCAACTATGCTCCAGATGTTGACGAAATCCCAACCCGCATAGCTAGATTGTTGTTGCATTTGCGCGGTCGTGAGCCCCACTAAGTTAGCCTTTCGGCCGACGATATACCCGTCACCTATGCCGGAGGCTTGGTGAGAGGTTTCGGTGTTCCAGTAGCTGCCACTGACGATGCTGCCGTAGTAAGTATCGTAGTTGTAACCGATCAGTCCGCCACCACTGCCACTTACGCTACCAGTGCTATAAGTGTTGACGACTTGACCACCAAAGCTATAGCCGATCAGTCCGCCGACATAACCAGCAGTGCTACTAACGCTTCCAGTGCTGTAGCTGTTATCGACGGTAAGGTTGTCACCGATATGGCCGATCAGTCCGCCAACACTACTAATGCCACTAACGTTTCCAGTACTGTAGCTGCCGGTGACGCTGCCACTGCCACTGGAGAAGGCATCGGCAGAGCCAACCAGTCCGCCAACGTGATACCTGCCACTAACGCTTGCGTTGCTGTAACTGTCGGTAACGGCGACGGTGCTGTATTGGTAGATATTACCGATCAGTCCGCCGACGCGATCACTGCCATTAATGCTTCCACTGCTGTAGCTCCCAGCGATTTGGCCACCAGAACTAAAGCCGACCAGTGCGCCAACATTATTACTGCCACTAACGCTTGCTTCGCCTATCCCGATATTGCGTAGTATTCCACCGCTAGCGCCAAAAAACCCGACATTGTCGCTTTGCGGTCTGGAGATGCTCAGCGTACTGATTGTGTTCCCCAAACCATGGAATGCACCGGAAAATGCAGCGCTACCATTCCCCACCGGCTCCCAACCCGCCCCGCTATTCCAGCTTGCCGTTGCGCTGGCATTAATGTCCATACCTAACGCATAGTTGCCTGAAAGATTGTTTTTCATGCCCTGCAAGGTGGTGGTACTGGTGTCGCCTGCCACACCCAGGTTGGTGATGACATAAAAGTTAGTTACCGCGCCAGCAGAACCTTGCTTCGTACTGAAGTTTTGTCCCGCCGGAAGATTGACTTTGGCTCCATTATTGAGCACGTAGTCACTACCCGCGCCATTGGCTGTAGCCTGCCCGTACTCCAAGGCCAGTTTGGCGGTGCCAGAGGCTGTCAGGTCGGCATTGATGTTGATGTTGTGCTGGGCATTCAGGGTGAGTTTGTTGGCTGACCAGTTCACTACGTCGTTGACGTTGATGTCCCCTGCCGTTCCTGTGGTACCTGAGCTGCTCCAGACTGTAAAGTTGTTCAGTGCCAGAGCATCGCGGACTTGGCCACCCGTCATGTCGCCACCGGTCGCGGCTATGGTGAAATCCACCGGATCAATCAACCAGGTACCCGTACTGCCGTTCGGCGCAAGGGTGGTGACTTTGGTCCCGGCTGCTATGAAGACTTGTGCCCCCGAGGTCTCGACAAAACCGCCATCACCGCCATTCGGCGCGCTGGCATCCAGCGTTCCGGAAACGTTGAGGCTGCCCTTGCCAGCGTGAAGAATGATTTCTCCGTTTTTCGTGCCAACGGTCCTCGCCTCGATCACGCCGCTCTGGTTGATCACGCCATGTATCGCGTTTTCCGCCGCCTTGGCCGTGAGCAGCACATAGCCGCCCTGCGCTTCGATGCGCCCCGAGTTCTCGACAAAGGAAGTCAACTGATTGCCTTCGATGTCGAAAGCCGTCCTGGCCACCTCGTCGCTGACCAGGAAAGTCAGCAGCGCGTCACCGGTGAAATCCAGCGTGAAGCCGTTGGCTGCTGCCAGGGCGACTTTCCCGAGCTTGGCAACAATCACCCCGCGGTTGGCCACGGACGGCGCGACGAAGGCGGCTATACCGGTATCGGCAATGCGAATGGTCCCTTCATTAATCACCGAAGCGCCCGGCTTGCCCGGAATGTTGAAGACGTATCTGCCGGCGAGGAAATCCTCGTTGCGGATGTTGTGGGTCGAGGCGACCAAACCGGCCACATCCACCTGAGCGGTCTTGCCGAACAGTATGCCGTTGGGGTTGACCAGAAAGATCTGACCATTGGCGGTCAAGCGCCCGAGAATCTGCGAAGGGTCTTGTCCCACGACACGGTTGAGGGTCACCGAACTCGCCGAAGGCTGGTAATACTGAACGTGCTCGTTGCTACCGATGCTGTATGTTTTCCAGTCGATAATGCCCTTGCCGCTCGTTTGCGTGATGCCGACCTTGCTGGCCGTTTCCTGTTTTATGGTGACATTGCCCGCTACCACCTTGCCGTCCGTTGGATTGGCGAAAGCCAGGCAGGGGATGGAGGCCAGTCCCGCACCCGCCAGCGCCAATACGATGCCATTAATCTTGTTGGTTGTTTTCATGATCAGAATCTCGCAGAAATGCTGGCAAAGTAGCGGGTGTTGTTGTTGCCCTCATTGGCAACCTCCCGCGTCAGGGGTTGTGCGGCCTCGATGTAGCCACTCAGGTAGGGGCCCAGGCCAAAGCGAACGCCGAGACCAGCGGATGCCAGGCTCTTGGTCTTGGCGTCAAAAGCGCTCAGGGCCGTGTGATTGGTGGTCGACCCGCCGTCATACCAGCCGTAAAACTGGGCGTTCTTGAACGGCGTGCCCGCGGTGTCCGGGGTATAGCGAAATTCAAGGCTGCCGGCGAGACAGCTATCGCCGAGAATCTCCGAGGGGTCATAGGCCCGGCCGAATTGTTGGCCGCCGATGCCGCACTCTTCCGTGGACAGGAGCCCGGTGGGGGAATACTGGCCCATGAAAGCGACAAAGACCGAGAATTTGTTGAGCAGTGGCGAGAAATAGGCCAGTTCCTGATTGCGCGAGAGGTTGACCGTCAGTTTTTGAAAGTGGTCCTCCGCATCGACGCGGGACCGCAGGGGGTTGGCTTGGCTGGTCGCCCCTAAACCCTGAAGTCCGAGACTGTATTGAAGCAGCGCCTGATTGATTCCCTCGTAGGCATCGGCGTTGTCGTAGTTGAGGCCAAACCGGAGCGCACGGACTTTGTCTTGTATCGTCAGCACGTTCAGATACTTGTTATCCGTATCTTGCTGCTCGTATTTTACGGAGGCCGTCAGGTTCTCCTGGCGTGTGCGGAGAAAGGGGTGTGCGAGTTTGACCGACCAGGTTTCATAGTCGCTCTTGTTGTCAAGTAGTCGCAACGCGGTTGTGCCGGGCTTGGAGACACTATCGATCCAGCCCAGGGTAAGGAAAGTGCCTTCATTGCTCAGGACTTCCGTATGGAAGATCGAGAAATATTGCAACTCGCTTGTTCTTGATGTGGTCGCATAACCGATGGCTGTCTGGCTGGCTCGCCCGCCGAGTCCGTTGATGGACAGGTTGACGAAGACCTGATTCGGGCCGACTTGCTGTGTGCCCCGGTTATCGAATGTTGCGCCACCTTCCAGCTTCGGTGCCGTCTCAACCTTGAGGATCAGGGTTGACGCCGCTGGCGTATTCTCCGACGGCTTCATGGTCGAGGTGACCTTGATCGCGTAGCGGTCATTGGCCAGCAGCAGGTAACGTTCCAGGGTCAGCACGTTGAGTGGCCGCACGGCCTTTATTTTCTCGCTGGCGTAGTTCAGGAATTCGCGCTGGTCGTCGCTCCCCCCTTCAATAATGACCTCGTCAACAAACCCCTCGATCACGTCGATGCGCACCAGCCCTTCGGCCGAAATGCGCTGTTCGGGAATAACTGCCTTCGATAGCCCAAACCCGGCGTTGCCATACTTGGCGGTAATCGCATCGCGCAGTCGGTAGATATCGAGCAGCGTGACTTCCTTACCGACAAGCTGCGAATAGAGCGGCGCCAGTTCTTCGGCAGAAAATACCGTGTTGCCCTTGATGGAGAGTTCCCTGAGCGTGAAACGAATCTGCGCTGCTTGTTCCGGCGGGGATTTTTCGTCAATCGGGAACAGCAGGGGTTGCAGCGTGGATCTGGGTTCTGGCGGGGTCTCGAAACGCCTTTGGATTCGACTCCCGTCCTCTTGTGCCATCGCCATGAGTGGTGCGACAAGGCAAACGCCGAGCACTGACAAGTGCTTGTTATTATTCATTGAACCCCCTTGGTTGCTTGTTCTTGATTATTCTTGCTGCTGCTTTTTGAAGCTCCCTTGGTCTGATAACCAATTGGGGGAAACGCCTTGAGGGCGTCACGCTATCGTTTCAAGGCTCTATCCCGTTTCGTGCGATTGCCCTGCACGAATCGGCATAAACCCCTTTGCAAAAGATGCCGATAGTATATCGCATATCGGTGGTGCCAATCGGAAACGATCGTACGGCCTGCCCCGTTGGAAGATCGTGAAGTATTTCATATGAATGCAGATATTCATGGGTATGGCACAGCGAACCTTGCTGAAGCCGCAGAAGTGGCAGGTGCGGATGGATCGACTGCCCCTGCGTTGGCTCGGCAACCATCGCGGCCGGAGACGCAAGAACGAGCGACACGACCGGGAGATTTCCTCTGCCGATCTCCTCCGGGTCGTATTGGGGTTGGTGGTGCTTCAACATGCTGAGTGCGGTAAATGACAATTGGCAATCACGATGCAACCATCATGCCATATGCGAACGTGCTATAGAAATCAATGCGTTACTGAATATCCTGCCGGGCTCGCCCCGCGAGTGTAAGAAAATCCGACATAGGCCGGTTCCGAAGCTGGTACCAATGCGGAAAAAAGGCCAGGTTCAAAACCTCGTTTCTGGGACGCTGGGCCTGTTGACCGCAGCAGTCTTCAGGCCACCCCGGCGCTGTGCGCCTGCTGGTCGGCCCAGTAGCTGGAACGGACCATCGGCGCGCAGGCGGCGCCCGAGAAGCCCATTTGCAGCGCCTCGTCCTCGAACATCCTGAAGGTGTCGGGATGGACGTAGCGGGTGACGGCGAGATGGTGGTTCGATGGGGCGAGGTACTGGCCGATGGTCAGCATCTCGACGTCGTGGGCGCGCAGGTCGCGCATGACCTCGAGGATTTCCTCGTCGGTCTCGCCGAGGCCGACCATCAGGCCGGACTTGGTCTTGACCCGCGGGTAGCGCGCCTTGAAATCCTTCATCAACTGCAGCGAGTGCGCGTAGTCGGCGCCCGGCCGGGCTTGCCGGTAGAGGCGCGGCACCGTCTCGAGGTTGTGGTTGAGGACGTCGGGCAGCGCCTCGCCGAGAACATCGAGGGCGATGTCGAGGCGGCCGCGGAAGTCGGGAACGAGTGTCTCGATGGTCGTCGTCGGCGACGCTGCGCGCACGGCGCGGATGACCTCGACGAAATGCCGGGCGCCGCCGTCGCGCAGGTCGTCGCGGTCGACGCTGGTGATGACGACATAACGCAGCTTGAGCGCGGCGACCGATTCGGCGAGTTCGCGCGGCTCGTCGGGGTTGGGTGGCAGCGGCTGGCCGTGGCCGACATCGCAGAAGGGGCAGCGGCGGGTGCAGATGTCGCCGAGGATCATGAAGGTCGCGGTGCCGCGCCCGAAACATTCGCCGATGTTGGGGCAGGTCGCTTCCTCGCAGACGGTGTGCAACTTCCTTTCGCGCAGCATCGACTTGATCTCGCCGAAGCGGCCGGCACTGTTGCCGGCCTTGACGCGGATCCATTCCGGCTTCTTGAGCGGGGCGTCGACCGGGACGATCTTGATCGGGATGCGCGCGGTCTTGAGTTCGCCCTTTTGCTTGACGCCTTGTTCAGCCATGGTGTTCGTCCAGTTGTCGCCGCAAGTGCCGGCAGAGGTGTTCGCCGGCCTCGGCCGGGGTGAGCGGGATGCCCAACTCGCTGGTCTGTGTGACTCTGAGCCCGGCATAGCCGCAGGGGTTGATTGCGGCGAACGGGGAGAGATCCATGGCGACATTGAGCGCCAGACCGTGATAGCTGCAACCGTTCCTGATCCTCAGGCCGAGCGCGGCGATCTTGGCGTCGCCGACATAGACGCCGGGGGCGCCGGGACGGCGCCCGGCGGCGGCACCTTGCTCGGCCAGAAAGTCGATGATCGCCTGCTCGATCGCGTTGACCAGTTCGCGCACCTTGATCTTCAGGCGTTGGAGGTCGAGCAGGAGGTAGATGACGACCTGACCGGGACCATGGTAGGTGACCTGGCCGCCACGGTCGATCTTGACGACGGGAATACCGACATCGCTCAGGATGTGCTCGCGCTTGCCGGCCTGGCCCAGAGTGAATACCGGCGGATGCTCGACGACCCACAGTTCGTCGGGCGTTTCTGGCGTCCGCCCGATGGCGAATTCCTGCATCGCGTGCCAGGTTGGTTCGTAGTCGACCCGGCCGAGACGGCGGATCTCCATTCCTAAAGCACGACCTTGACCAGGGGGTGCGCGGTCAGGTCCATGTACAGGGCATCGAGCTGCGATTTCGAGGTGGCGACTACCGTGCACGTCAGGCCGAGATAGTTGCCCCCGGAGCTGGCGCGCATTTCCATGCTGGCGCCGTCGAAATCGGGGGCATGCCGGGTGACGATTTCGAGAACGACCTGGGCGAGTTCGTCCTCCGCCTTGCCCATGATCTTCAGGGGAAAGGTGCAGGGAAATTCGAGGAGCGTGTCCTTGTACGAAGCCACTTCAACCCTTGCGCATCACCGACTGCTTGAAATCCTGATACCACTGCCACATCCGCCCGGCGAGCGGGCCGGGCCTGCCGGTGCCTACCGGGAGGCCGTCGAGCGTGGTGATCGCCAGCACTTCCTTGGTCGATGAGGTCATCCAGACCTCGTCGGCGACGCGAAGTTCATTTTCGTGAATTTCGCGGATTTCGAGCGGTTGACCGTGACCGGCCGCCAGTTCGAGGACGATGTCGTAGGTGATGCCGGGAAGCATGAAACGGGTCTTGGGCGGGCCAAGCAGAACGCTGTCCTTGACGACGAAGATGTTCGAGGCGGCTCCTTCCTTGACGAAGCCGTCGCGGATCAGCAGCGCCTCGGCGCAGCCCGCATCGACCGCCTGCTGGCGGGCAAGGATGTTGGCCAGCAGCGAGACGACCTTGAGGTTGCAGTGCGCCCAGCGGTCGTCGGGTACGGTGATCGCGGCGACGCCGGTCGCCCGGATCGCTGCCGGCGTCGTGACCAGCGGCGAACTGAAGGCGAAGGCGGTCGGCGGCACGGTGGCCGGCGGAAAGGCGTGGTCGCGCTTGTTGTCGGCGCCGCGGGTGACCTGCAGGTAGATCGACTGGTCTTCCCACGGTGCACTGGCGATCAACCGCTCGATAACGGCCTGCCAGCCGGCGTCATCGAGCGGGTTGGCCAGACGGATGCCGTCCAGCGTCGCCTGCAGGCGCGTCAAGTGTTCGGCGAGGCGGAACGGGCGGCGCGAATAAACCGGGATCAGCTCATAGACGCCGTCGCCGTAGAGGAAGCCGCGGTCGAGCGGCGAAATGCCGGCCTCTGCCAGTGGCAGGAAGCGGCCATTCAGATAGACCGGGTCGGCGACGTAAGGAGTCATGAATTCAGTTGAACCACAGTCTCACGGTGTCCACGGCGCGCCCGAAGATGCCGGCGAGCGGGACGGCTTCCAGCGCCGCTACCGGATACTCGCCATAGACCTTGCCGTCGATCGTCACCTTGAGCGTGCCGAGCTTCTGGCCGGCCTCGATCGGCGCCATCAGGCGCGGCTGCGGGGTGAACTCGCTCTTGACCTTGTCGGCGTAGCCGCGGGGGACGGAAATCGAGAAGTCGTTGCCGAAGCCGGCCTTGACGCTGGGTTGCGCGCCCTTCCAGACGCGCAGCGTGGCTACCGGCGAATCCTTGGCGACCAGCGTGACCGAGTCGTAGGACTGGAAGCCCCAGTTGAGCAGCTTGAGCGACTCGCTGGCGCGCATCGCGCTCGACTTTGCGCCGAGGACCACCGACAGCAGGCGGCGCTTGTCGCGCAGCGACGACGAGATCAGGCAGTAGCCGGCCGCTTCGGTATGACCGGTCTTGACGCCGTCGACCGTGGAGTCGATCCACAGCAGGCGGTTACGGTTGGGCTGGGTGATGTTGTTGTAGCGGAACTCCTTCATCGAGTAGTACTTCCGGTACTCCTCGGGGAAGTCGCGAATCAGGGCGCTGGCCAGCGTCGCCAGGTCGCGCGCCGTCGTATAGAGCTGGGGGTCGGGCAGGCCGGTCGAGTTGGTGAAATTCGACGAGTTCAGGCCGAGCCGCTTGGCTTCGCGGTTCATCATCTGCGCGAAACTCTCCTCGCTGCCGGCGATTGCCTCCGCCAGCGCGACGCAGGCATCGTTGCCCGACTGGACGATCATGCCCTTGATCAGGTCTTCGACCGGGACCTGGGTGTCGACCTGAATGAACATCTTGGAACCGCCGGTCTTCCAGGCCCTTTGCGAAACCGTTACCGGGGTGTCGAGGGCGATGGTCTTCTGGCGCAGTGCGGCGAAGGTCAGGTAGGCCGTCATCAGCTTGGTCAGCGAGGCCGGCTCGATGCGTTCATCGGGCCTTTCCGCGGTCAACACCTGGCCGGAGCCCATTTCCAGAAGCAGCCAGGATCTGGCGGCGAGGCTGGGCGGGACGGGAAGCTGCTGGGCCAGCGCCTGGCCGGCGAGGAGGAGAAGTGAAGCGAGTGCGATTAATTTGCGGAACGGGAACATGGGTTGTCTGCTTGGGCTCGGCAATGGGAAATGCAGATTATACCTGCGGTGGGGCGGCCTGCCGGCGTGCATCCCCGGGCGGCGGTGAGGTGCCTGGAAGGCTCGGGGACGACGAGCAGAGGACCTCGATGGCGGGATGCCGGATTCGCCGTTCGTTGGAAATGGCGTAGATCTGCTCGCTCACCCCGGCCATTTCGCCGAGCGGGCGGGCGGCGAGTTGCTCGGCGATCTGGTCGGTGAGCGCCAGCGGTGCCGGAAAGAGTCCGAGCCCGGCGCGCCCGAAGGTCGTCAGCAGGGCGCTGTCCTGGAATTCACCGATGACCCGGGGACGGATGTCATTGCTCTCGATCCAGCGGTCGATGCGGCTGCGCAGGGCACTCTGCCGGGTTGGCAGGAACAGCGGGGCGCCGTTCAGGCTCTGCGGATAGCCCGCCAGGTAGCGTTCGACCAGCGCGGCGCTGCCAAAGAGCCCGGCCGGGAATTCGCCGAGGTAGGTGCTGAAAACCTTGAGGTTGCCACCCACCGGTGCCGGTCTGTCGGTGAGCACCAGATCGAGATGGTGCAGCGCCAGCTCGCCAAGCAATGGCTCGAAGCCCCCTTCGCTGCAGATCAGGCGCACATCCTCCGGCATCGCCAGGACGGCAGCCAGCAGCCGGTAGGCAAGGAGTTTGGGAATGCCATCGGATATCCCGGCACGCAGGCGCAGTGCGCTGCCGCTGTCCTGCGCCCGGACCGCTTCCTGCAGGGCCTCGCCGAGCTGGAAGATCTGGTCGGCGTAGCCCAGCGCCGTGCGCCCGGCATCGCTGAGCGCCAGTCCGCGCCCGTGGCTGACGAACAGCGCCTTGCCCAGGCTGCGTTCGAGCAGGGATAGCTGGCCGCTGATCGTCTGCACCGCGACGCCGAGACGCTCGGCGGCACGGGTCATGCTGCCTTCGTGGGCGACAACCCAGAAGTAGTGGAGATGCTTGTAGTTGAGGTTGGACATGATCCATCCGGAAAACCGAAGTGAAATTCAATTCTGTCAGGATTTTACACGATGTTCGGGTGGGGTATGATGCGACCGTTTTCCCTTCCGAAGGAGGATGTGATGAAACGTGTCGTGCTCTTCCTGGTTACCAACCTCGCGGTGATGCTGGTCCTTGGTCTGGTCAGCAGCCTGCTCGGCGTCAACCAGTTCCTGACGGCCAACGGCCTCAATCTCGGCATGCTGCTGGCTTTTGCTGCGGTGATCGGCTTCGGCGGCGCCTTCATTTCGTTGCTGCTGTCGAAGACCATGGCCAAGTGGAGCACCGGTGCCCGCGTCATCGAGTCCCCGTCGACCTCGACCGAGGTCTGGCTGGTCGACACCGTCGCCAAGCTGGCCGAACGCGCCAAGCTGCCGATGCCGGAAGTCGCCATCTACGACGGCGAGCCGAACGCGTTCGCCACCGGCGCCACGAAGAACAGCTCGCTGGTCGCTGTTTCGACCGGCCTGTTGCAGGGAATGACGCGCGAGGAGGCGGAAGCGGTACTCGCCCACGAGGTCGCCCACATCGCCAACGGCGACATGGTGACGCTGACACTGATCCAGGGCGTGGTGAACACCTTCGTCGTCTTCCTGTCGCGCGTCGTTGGCTATCTGGTCGACAGCTTCTTGCGCCGCGGCGAGGAGAACAGTGGTCCCGGCATCGGCTACATGGTCACCAGCATGGTCTGTGAAGTCGTCTTCGGCGTGCTGGCCAGCATCGTTGTCGCCTGGTTCTCGCGCCAGCGGGAATTCCGGGCCGATGCCGGCGCCGCGCAACTGATGCGTTCGCCGGTGCCGATGCAGAACGCGCTGCGCCGCCTCGGCAGCATGCACACCGAGCCCTTGCCGCAAAGCATGGCGGCGTCGGGCATTGCCGGCGGTCCGGGCTGGATGTCGCTGTTCGCGACCCACCCGCCGCTGGAGGATCGCATCGCCGCCCTGAATCGGGCTTGATGCTGGGCGATTCGCGAACTGAGCTTCCCAACGGGAGGCTCAGATCGCTCCGGCAAAATGGGCTGTTTTAGGGCGTCGACCGCAACGGTCGGCGCTCCATGTTGTCAGCCGGCAGCCAGTTTCGCGAATGCCGAAACGACTTCGGGCGGCGCCTGCACCAGTTCGATCAGCACGCCCTCGCCGCCGACCGGAAACTCTTCGTTGCCCTTGGGGTGCAGGAAGGTGATGTCGAAACCGGCGGCGCCCTTGCGGATGCCGCCCGGCGCGAAGCGGACGCCGTGGGCCGACAGCCACGCGACCGCCTGCGGCAGATCGTCGATCCACAGCCCGACGTGGTTGAGCGGCGTCGCATGCACGGCCGGCTTCTTTTCCGGATCGACCGGTTGCATCAGGTCGACCTCGACCTTGAACGGGCCGCTGCCCATGGCGCAGATGTCCTCGTCGACGTTTTCACGCTCGGAAACGAAGTTGCCGGTGACCTCGAGGCCGAACATGTCGACCCAAAGCGTGCGCAGTTTTTCCTTCGACGGACCGCCGATGGCGATCTGCTGAATGCCGAGAACCTTGAAGGGACGTGTCATGACTGGGCTCCTGTCTGGATGGCTAAGGGGATGGTCAATTATAGGGACTTCCTGCGGTACGCCAGCGCCAGCATCGCGATCCCGATCAGGACCATCGGCAGCGAAAGCCACTGCCCCATGCTGACCACGTACGACTGCCCGAAGATGCCGTGGTCCGGCTCGCGGAAGAACTCGGTGACGAAGCGGAAACTGCCGTAACCGAGCAGGAAGACACCGGATGTCGCGCCGCGCGGGCGCGGGGTGCTCGAGTAGAGCCAGAGAATGACGAAGAGGGCGATGCCCTCCAGTCCGACGTGGTATAGCTGCGACGGGTGGCGCGGCTGCATGTCGCCGGACTGCGGAAACATCATCGCCCATGGCAGGTTCGCGTCGGCGACGCGGCCCCACAGTTCGCCGTTGATGAAGTTGCCGATGCGCCCGGCGGCCAGCCCGAGCGGCACCAGCGGGGCGATGAAGTCGGTGACGTCGAGCCAGACGATGCGGTGCTTGCGGGACCATAGCCCCATGGCGACCAGCACGCCGAGAAAGCCGCCGTGGAAGCTCATGCCGCCCTTCCAAACGGCAAGGATTTCCAGCGGATTGGCCAGGTAGTGGCCCGGCTCGTAGAACAGCACCTGCCCGAGCCGCCCGCCGACAATGACGCCGAGCATGCCGTAGAAAAGCAGGTCGTCGAGTTGCGCGACCGTCATCAAACCGGGGCGGCTACGGATCCGGTAGCGCCCGAGGAGGATGAACTGGACAAAGGCGACCAGGTACATCAGGCCGTACCAGCGCACCGACAACGGGCCGAGCGAAAAGGCGACGGGGTCGAACTGGGGGTGCAGAAGCATCGAAGGCGGAGAGTCGGCTAGAATTGGTCCATTATAGTTCGCGCCGCTGGGCGCAAAGTTTCCGACGGAGATTTCGATGCCTGATTACCGCTCCCGCACTTCCACCCATGGCCGCAACATGGCCGGCGCGCGCGCCCTGTGGCGCGCCACCGGCATGAAGGACGGCGATTTCGGCAAGCCGATCATCGCGGTGGTCAACAGTTTCACCCAGTTCGTTCCCGGCCACGTTCATCTCAAGGACCTCGGCCAAATGGTGGCGGGCGAGATCGAGGCGGCCGGCGGCATCGCCAAGGAATTCAACACCATCGCGATCGACGACGGCATCGCCATGGGCCACGGCGGCATGCTCTATTCGCTGCCGAGCCGCGATTTGATAGCCGATTCGGTCGAATACATGGTCAATGCCCACTGCGCCGACGCGATGGTGTGCATCTCCAACTGCGACAAGATCACCCCGGGCATGCTGATGGCCGCGATGCGCCTCAACATCCCCGCCGTCTTCGTCTCCGGTGGCCCGATGGAGGCCGGTAAGGTCAAGCTGAAGGACCAGGTCATCCACCTCGACCTCGTCGATGCCATGGTCAAGGCCGCCGACAACTCGGTTTCCGATGCCGACCTGGCCGAGATCGAGCGTTCGGCCTGTCCGACCTGCGGCTCGTGCTCGGGCATGTTTACCGCCAATTCGATGAACTGCCTGACCGAGGCGCTCGGCCTATCGCTGCCAGGCAATGGCACCGTCGTCGCAACGCACGCCGACCGCAAGGAACTCTTCCTGCATGCCGGCCGCCTGGCCGTCGACCTGTGTCGGCGCTATTACGAACAGGAAGACGCCGCGATCCTGCCGCGTTCCATCGCCACCTTCGAGGCGTTCGAAAACGCCATGACCCTTGATGTCGCGATGGGCGGCTCGACCAACACCGTTCTGCACATCCTCGCTGCCGCGCAGGAGGCCGGGGTCGATTTCACGATGGCCGACATCGACCGCATTTCCCGCCAGGTGCCCTGCCTGTGCAAGGTGGCGCCGATGACCGACAAGTACCACATCGAGGATGTCCACCGCGCCGGCGGAATCATGGGTATCCTGGGTCAACTCGACCGTGCCGGTCTCCTGCATCGCGCTGTGCCGACCGTGCACGAAAGAACTCTCGGCGACGCCATCGATCGCTGGGACGTCGCGCGCACTCCGGATGCCAAAGTCCAAGAGTTCTTCCGTGCGGCGCCTGGTGGCGTCCCGACCCAGGTTGCCTTTTCCCAGGACCGGCGCTACAACGAGCTGGATCTCGATCGCAGCCGTGGCTGCATTCGCCAGCGGGCCGATGCCTATTCGCAGGACGGCGGCCTGGCAGTTCTCCACGGCAACATCGCGGTGGATGGCTGTGTCGTCAAGACGGCGGGCGTCGACGAGTCGATCTGGAAGTTCACCGGCCGCGCGCGGGTATTCGAGAGCCAGGATGCTGCGGTCGACGGCATTCTGGGGGGCAAAATCGTGGCCGGCGACGTCGTCGTCATCCGCTACGAAGGCCCCAAGGGCGGCCCCGGCATGCAGGAGATGCTCTATCCGACCTCGTACCTGAAGTCGATGGGCCTGGGCAAGGCCTGCGCGCTGCTCACCGACGGCCGCTTCTCCGGCGGCACCTCGGGCCTGTCGATCGGCCACGCCTCGCCGGAAGCTGCCGATGGCGGCGCCATCGGTCTGGTCGAAGAGGGTGACACCATCGAGATCGACATCCCCAAGCGGCGCATCCACCTGGCCGTCAGCGATGGCGAACTGGCGCGCCGCCGGGCCGCGATGGAGGAGCGGGGCGACAAGGCATGGCAGCCACAGCAGCGCGAACGTTTCGTGTCGGCGGCGCTGCAGGCCTATGCGCTGATGGCGACGTCGGCCGACAAGGGAGCGGTCCGCGACGTGACGCAGATCCAGCGGCGCAAGTGAGTCTGCCCCTCTGACCTGGCCAGGCATTCGGCAACGGCGCGCGCCAGCGATGTCGCCGTGATGTCGGCCTGTGCCGCGACCGGTCGCCGGCTTGCAGATTCGATGCTGGTTGCACGATCCGCGAGCCATGCGCGCGCCGAAGCGGTCTTCATGAACGGTTGCGGTCAACGCCCGGCATCGCCGTGCGTTAACAGGAAGCGACCGGAAATCGCATCGCCGCAACCTTGAACCGGCCGCGGCAGAAGCGGTTTGCAAGCGATTGGAAACGGTCTTATCATCGCGAATTGATGTACCCACCAACCCGACAAACGGAGCAAGAGAATGAAATCTGTTTATGTTGCCGTGATGGCCGCCGCTGGAATCGTGATGGCCGGCCAGGTCCAGGCTGACGAAGCCTTGGCGAAGTCCAAGAACTGCATGGCCTGTCACGCCATCGACAAGAAGCTGGTCGGCCCGGCCTACAAGGATGTTGCCGCCAAGTACAAGGGTGACGCCAAGGCTCCCGCCATGCTCGCGGCCAAGATCAAGGCAGGCGGTAAGGGTGTCTGGGGTGAAATTCCGATGCCGCCGAACAACGTCACGCCGGAAGAGGCGACCAAGCTGGCGAATTGGGTACTCTCCCAGAAGTAACTTTGCCTTTCGCTGGAATGGCCGGCCGCTGGCCGGCTTTTTTGCGTGTTCGGGTATTGACACCACCATGTTGACAAAGGATAATCTCGCGTTCTTCCGGAGGGGTTCCCGAGCGGTCAAAGGGATCAGACTGTAAATCTGCTGGCTCTGCCTTCGAAGGTTCGAATCCTTCCCCCTCCACCAGAACGAATGCGGTATCGGCCTGTGCTGCGGGCAGGAGTCAAGCGGGTGTAGCTCAATGGTAGAGCCGAAGCCTTCCAAGCTTAAGACGAGGGTTCGATTCCCTTCACCCGCTCCACATGGCGGCGCGGTTGAGGTGTCAGGGTAGGCCCATGTAGCTCAGTGGTAGAGCACTCCCTTGGTAAGGGAGAGGTCGGCAGTTCAATCCTGCCCATGGGCACCACCGGTTGGTCTGGATTCTGGATTTTTCTTATTTGATGATTGGGGAACTTGAATGGCTAAGTCAAAATTTGAGCGTACGAAGCCGCACGTAAATGTGGGCACGATTGGTCACGTTGATCATGGCAAGACCACGCTGACGGCTGCGATCACGACGGTGCTGTCTGCCAAGTTTGGTGGATCGGCCA
>WBZM01001083.1_pt1 | contig 29892 bp, 26 predicted proteins | sample 5204271 | NCBI WGS metagenome assembly WBZM01 (sample SAMN12344346, study PRJNA552823) | activated sludge metagenome | biome: Activated sludge suspended growth; feature: Nitrification reactor; material: Wastewater; isolation source: activated sludge from nitrification reactor of wastewater... | reverse complement strand
CGCCGCACCGTGACGACCCACTTCGGCGGCGAGCCGGTCGTCATCCCCAACGGGGTCTACGTCGATCGCTTCGCTGACGCACCGGTCAATCCCGACTGGCAGGGCACCCCGGAGCGTCCGACAGTCGCCTTCCTTGGCCGGATGGCAGAACCCCGCAAAGGTATGCCGGTCCTCGCCGCCGCGCTCCCGACGATCCGACGCGAGTTGCCCGGCATACGGGTCCTTGTGGCCGGCCCCGGCGACCCCGACGAGGTGCGCTCCCAGGTGGGGCCCGAGGACGCGGGTGCCCTGGAGTTCCTCGGCGCGGTGAGCGATGCCGACAAGGCCAGCCTGCTGCGGTCGGTTGACGTCTACATCGCTCCCAACACGGGTGGGGAGAGTTTCGGGATCATCCTCATCGAGGCGATGGCCGCCTCGGCAGCGGTCCTGGCCAGCGACATCCCGGCCTTCGTCCGGGTGCTCGACGGTGGGAAGGCCGGCGTGACCTTCCGCAACGAGGACCCCGCCGACCTGGCGGCCCAGTTGGTGGCGCTGCTACGCGACCGCGTCACCCGCGACGAGGTTGCGGCACGTGGGCGTCGACGAGCCGACATCTTCGACTGGGGGGTCGTGGCCGACCAGATCACCATGGTCTACGAAACGGTGCTGGAAGGTGCCGCGATGGCGCGCGTGCCGGTAACCGGCCCGCAGCGGGTCATCGGGCGGTTGCGGCGAGCGGCCCGTGGTGAGCAAGGTGAGGGCGGATGACATTGGACTGGCTGTTCGCCGGAATTGCGCTGCTCGTGGCCCTCGGGTGGTACCTCAGCTACAGCGCCGCCCGGCTCGACCGGCTGCACGCTCGCGTCGAGGGCACCCTCGCCGCTCTGGACGCCCAGTTGGTGCGGCGTGCCGAGGCCACTCTGGAGCTGGTCCACTCGGGCGCCCTCGACGCTGCGAGCTCACTCATGTTGGCTAGCGCCGCATCCGAATCGCTGGCCATGTCGGAGTTCGCCGAGGCCGACATCGAGTCGCAGCTGTTCAGCCAGGACCGGGAGAGCGTCGAATCCGACCTCACCGAGGCGTTGACCCAGGTGCTTGGCGAGGAGACGTTGGCGCATCTGGATTCGCAGGGTGCTGACGATCCAGATGCGATGGACGTCCTCGCTCGGGTGCGGGCCACCTGCTTGCGGGTGCAGTTGGCCCGGCGCTTTCACAATGGCGCGGTCACCGACGTTCGGATGGTGCGTCGGAAGTGGACGGTGCGGATGTTCCGGCTGGCCGGTCACGCGGCGATGCCGCAGACGGTGGAGTTCCGCGACGCTCTGCCGAACGGGTGGGCCTAACCGGCATACCGAGGTGCTTTCCACAGCGGAAAGTTTCGTGCTAGTTTTCCGCCATGGAAAGCAACTCAGCGTCCTCACCCGATCTCTCCTCCGCTGAAGCCCGGGCGCAGTTGGCCGCTCTCGCTAGCACCGAGCACGCGATCGGGGATCGCATCGCCACTCCCAGCTGGTACCACCCGGCCCTCGCCGCGCTGATCTTCGTGTTCATCGTGGGCAATGCATCTCCGAGCTGGTCGATGCTCACCTTCCTCGTCTACTGCGCGGGCCTCGTGTGGCTGATGAACACCTATCGCCGACTCACGGGGATCTGGGTCAACGGGTGGAGCCAGCGCGGCGGCCGGGGGTATGCCTGGCTGCTGTTCGTGGTGCTCCTTGCCGCAGTGGGCGTCTCGTTTGCCGTTCGATCGGGTCAGCTCCCGGCCTGGAGCGTGTGGGCGGCAGCGGCAACGGCCGCTCTCATGGCATGGTGGGCGGGGCGCCGCTTCGATGTCGCCTACCGCGCGAGTCTGGCCGGACAGTGACGCAACCGGCTTTCGCGCTCGATCCGCTGCTGCTGGAACCCAAACGGCTGCAGATCTGCGGGTCCCTGGGCGCCGTCGATGAACTGGAGTTCGGCACCCTCCGAGACGTTCTCGGGGTCGCTGACTCGGTGCTGTCCAAACACCTGAAGACCCTCGACGAGGCTGGCTATGTCGCGGCCCGCAAGCAGAGGGCGAGCACGGGTCGGCCTCGAACCTGGATCACGCTGACTCGCGTGGGACAGCGTGCTTTGCAGGGGCACGTCGCCGCACTGCGACGGTTGGCCGGCGATCTCGCGCCCGAGACGGCGGCGCAGGCCCCGCTCACATCGCCCGCCTGACCGGCTCGGGCTGCCACACTGAGCCGTGGCGTCGGCATCTCGGCGGGGCGGATAGACTCGCTCGGCCGTCCGGCCCCGACTTGTCCGGGTGAGACGACCACACGGCATACCGATCGCGCAGCGACCACGAGCAAAGGCAGGACGACCCAGCATGTCCGAGACGACCCCCACCGTCGGCACCGCACGCGTCAAGCGGGGCATGGCCGAGATGCTCAAGGGCGGCGTCATCATGGACGTCGTCACCCCTGAGCAGGCCAAGATCGCCGAGGACGCCGGGGCGGTGGCCGTCATGGCGCTGGAGCGAGTCCCGGCCGACATCCGGGCCCAGGGTGGGGTGTCGCGGATGAGCGACCCGGACATGATCGACGGGATCATTGCCGCCGTCTCCATTCCGGTCATGGCCAAGGCTCGGATCGGGCATTTCGTCGAGGCCCAGGTGTTGCAGAGCCTTGGTGTCGACTATGTCGACGAGTCCGAGGTGCTCACGCCGGCCGACTATGCCAACCACATCGACAAGTGGGCCTTCCGGGTGCCGTTCGTCTGTGGTGCCACCAACCTCGGCGAGGCGCTGCGGCGGATCACCGAAGGTGCGGCCATGATCCGCTCCAAGGGCGAGGCGGGCACCGGTGACGTCTCCAATGCGACGACCCACATGCGCCAGATCCGCGGCCAGATCAACTGGCTGCGTTCGATGAGCCAGGACGAGCTCTATGTCGCTGCCAAGGAACTCCAGGCTCCCTATGAATTGGTGGCCGAGGTGGCCCGTGAGGGCAAGCTCCCTGTTGTGCTTTTCACCGCCGGCGGCATCGCCACCCCTGCCGACGCGGCCATGATGATGCAGCTCGGCGCCGAGGGCGTCTTCGTCGGCTCAGGGATCTTCAAGAGCGGCAACCCGGCTCAGCGGGCCGCGGCCATCGTCAAGGCGACGACCTTCTTCGACGACCCGGACGTCATCGCGTCGGTCTCCCGTGGGCTCGGCGAGGCCATGGTCGGCATCAACGTCGACGAGATCCCGCAGCCGCACCGCCTGGCCGAGCGCGGCTGGTGACCGCCGCGTCTCTCCGGGTCGGCGTGCTTGCCGTCCAGGGTGACGTCCGCGAACACCGGCTGGCTCTGGAGAGTCTGGGTGCCACGGTCGTGCCAGTCCGGCGGCCGGCGGAGTTGCACGGCATACAAGGCATCGTCATCCCCGGTGGCGAGTCGACCGTCATCGACAAGCTGTTGCGCGCGTTCGATCTGTTCGACCCCCTCCGGGCGGCGCTGCGCCGGGGCCTGCCCGCCTACGGTTCGTGCGCCGGCATGATCCTGCTGGCCGATCGCATCGTCGACGGCACGGCGGATCAGCAGACTCTCGGCGGGATCGATATCACGGTGCGGCGCAACGCTTTCGGACGGCAGGTTGATTCGTTCGAACAAGACCTGGCGTATGCCGGCTGGTCGGCTCCCGTCCGCGCAGTCTTCATCCGCGCCCCCTGGGTCGAGCAGGTGGGCCAGCAGGTCGAGGTGCTGGCCGAGGTGGCCATCGGTGGGGTGACGCACCCGGTGGCCGTCCGCCAAGGTGCCCTGCTCGCCACGTCTTTCCACCCGGAAGTGACCGGAGATCACCGGGTGCACCGGCAGTTCCTCGACATCGTCGCCGAGCGCGGCTGACCGCGCCGGGTCAGCTCGCCGGTGGCGCTCCCCACGGGGATGACCCGGGGGGACCGCTCGGGGGAGTCCACGGACCGGGGCCGGGCGGATAGGGAGCCTGACCCGTCGGGTAGCCCGGCTGTCCCGGCGGGTAGGTTGACGGACCGGTCGGGTAGCCGCGCTGTCCCGGCGAATAGGGCGAAGACCCCGCGCCATATGCCGGGCCGCCAGGACCACCGGGACCCCACGCTGGGGGCGGTGTGCGGCTGCCGCGAGCGCCGACAATCGCGGTGATGATCCCTGCCACGAACAGCAGGCCGCCCAGGGCGATCGCGACGAACCACCATGCCGCGCCGCCGAAGAGGCTGGTGACTCGCGGAGCAACGATGACGTCGCCGACTTGCCTGGTCACCTCGACGCGGTAGGAGCCGGGTTCGGCCACGGTGAAGATCGCTGCCGCGGTGTAGATGGCCCCGTCCAGAGTGATCGTCTCGTTGACGGTCGATCCGGTCGCTGTGATGGCCTGGCCCGATGGGGAGGTGATGGTGACCTGTCGGGCCGACAGGGTGACACTCCGATTGGATGTCCTCGTCACGGGGCCTACCTGTTGGGTGTTCCCGGTGTACTGATACACGGCCCAGTCGCCGCTCTCCAACGGCACGGTGAACGTGGCAGGGGTGGCATGGGCCGCCGTGGTGGATCCATCTCCCAGTGCCGAGCCGAGTGAGCCTAAGACACCGGCGAACCCGGACGCGCCCAGCGCGATCTCGATACCGATGAGCCACCAGCCCACCGTGAGGGTCCGCGATCGACGCCGAGCGCGGCGAGGAGTGGAGGTCACGAGGGGCTCCCTTCGGAACGGCATACCGGGTCGGCGCCGGGCTGGTGCAGGCACCACGCTAACGGCCGTTGGGGTCGGCGGCGGTGGATGGCGCGCGACGAGGCGGCGCGTGCGGGGCAGCTAAGATCGACGAGGCCCATCGGCAGGTATTCAGAGGACGAGGTTATGAGCGGGCACTCCAAGTGGGCGACCACCAAGCACAAGAAGGCCGCGATCGATGCCAAGCGCGGCAAGTTGTTCGCCAAGCTCATCAAGAACATCGAGGTCGCAGCCCGCACCGGCGGCGGTGACCCGCTCGGCAACCCCACGCTCTGGGATGCCATCTACAAGGCTAAGAAGTCTTCGGTCCCCAATGACAACATCGACCGCGCCGTCAAGCGCGGGTCGGGCGCCGAGGCCGGTGGCGCCGACTGGCAGACGATCATGTACGAGGGCTACGCCCCCAATGGTGTTGCCCTGCTCATCGAGTGCCTCACCGACAACCGCAACCGCGCCGCTGCCGAGGTCCGCACCGCGCTGACGCGCAATGGCGGCAACCTGGCCGACCCGGGCTCGGTGTCCTACCTGTTCACCCGCAAGGGTGTCGTCATGGTCCCGAAGGTGCAGGGCGGCAAGTCCCTTACCGAAGACGACCTCCTCGAAGTCGTCCTCGACGCCGGCGCCGAGGACGTCAACGACCTGGACGAGTCGTTCGAGATCGTCTCCGAGGCATCCGACTTTGTCGGGGTGCGCAAGGCGTTGCAGGCTGCGGGGATCGACTACGACTCGGCGGAGGCGTCCTTCCTGCCCAGCCTGGAGGTACCGCTCGACCTTGACGGTGCGCGCAAGATGCTGCGGGTCGTCGAGGCGCTGGAGGACTCCGACGACGTCCAGAATGTCTGGGCCAACGGCGACATCAGCGACGAAGTGCTGGGCCAGCTCGAAGAGGAGTGACGCGCCCGGCGCGTCGCGACACGGCATACCCGGATGGGATAGGTACGGTAGGTAACCGAACAGATGTTCGGAGCCCGTGACCTCTCGTGACCAAGACAAGGAGTATGCCGTGCGCGTCCTCGGTGTCGACCCGGGCCTGACCCGGTGTGGCATCGGCGTCGTCGACGGCGACCTCGGCCGCACCCTGCGGATGGTCGACGTCACGGTGGTGCGCACGCCCAGCAGTGAGACGACGCCGCGGCGGTTGCTCGCCTTGGAGCGTGAGGTCGAGGCCCTGGTCAGTCGGCATCGGCCGGACGCGATCGCGGTGGAGCGGGTCTTCGCCGATGTCAACGTCCTTTCGGTCATGGGCACAGCCCAGGCATCCGCCGTGGCCATGCTCGTGGCAGCGCGACATGGGTTGCCGGTGCACCTGCACACCCCTACCGAGGTGAAAGCTGCGGTCACCGGCAACGGGCGCGCCGACAAGGCTCAGGTCACCATGATGGTGACCCGGCTGCTCGGCCTGGCAACCGCCCCAAAACCCGCCGACGCCGCTGATGCGCTCGCCCTGGCGATCTGTCACCTCTGGCGGGGCGCCGCGACGGCGCGACTCGACGCCGCCGTGCGAGCTCAACAGGCGGGCATCGCCGCCAGGAAGGTCGGCACCCGATGATCGCCTCACTGAGCGGCGAGGTCGCCACGGTGGGCCTGGATCACGCTGTCGTCCTCGTCGGCGGCGTCGGCATCCTCGTCCACGTCACGCCCGCCACCGCGGCCGGGCTGCGTCATGGGTCGCCGGCCACGCTGGCCACCTCGCTGGTGGTGCGCGAGGATTCCCTTACTCTCTACGGCTTCCCCGACGCCGATGGTCGCACCGTCTTCGAGACCGTGCAGACCGTGAGTGGGGTCGGGCCGCGCTTGGCCTTGGCCATGCTTGCCGTCCACTCGCCCGACGCGATTCGCGCCGCGATCTCGGGAGGTGACCTCACTGCGCTGATGAAGGTGCCCGGGATTGGCAAGAAGGGCGCCGAACGCTTGGTCCTCGAACTGCGCGACAAGATGGGTATGCCGTTCAGCCAGGCCGACGCTCCGGTCGCGCCGGCCGCTTCGGTCTGGGAGTCGCAGGTGCGGGACGCGCTGGTGGGGTTGGGCTGGAGCGCCAAGCAGGCGGAGGACGCGGTGACCGCGGTGTCGCCCGCGCCGGGTGAGGTGGCCGATGTCTCGGCGCTACTGCGCGCCGCCCTGCAGAAACTGGCCCGGACCTGACGATGGGCGATCCCGTGGACAACGATCACAGCCCGTGGGAGGACGGCTCCTACGAAGCCAGTCCCCGTGTCGTCGACCCCCGTGGTGAGGATCGCGAACGACAGGTCGAAGCCGCGTTGCGTCCGCGGCGGCTGGTCGATTTCCCCGGCCAGACCCGCGTGCGTGACCAGCTCAGCCTCGTGCTGGAGGCCGCTCGGCGCCGGGGGAGCCCTCCCGACCACGTGCTGCTGTCTGGCCCGCCAGGTCTGGGCAAGACCACGCTGGCGATGATCATCGCCGCCGAGCTCGACCAGCCGATCCGGGTGACCTCAGGGCCGGCGATCCAGCATGCCGGCGACCTCGCCTCGATCCTCTCCTCGCTCGCGGAGGGAGAGGTGCTCTTCCTCGACGAGATCCACCGGATGTCGCGAGCGGCCGAGGAAATGCTCTACCTGGCCATGGAGGACTTCCGCGTCGACATCGTCGTAGGAAAGGGGCCAGGAGCAACCGCGATCCCGCTGGAGCTGCCGCCCTTTACCGTCGTCGGGGCGACCACCCGATCTGGGTTGTTGCCAGCTCCATTGCGCGACCGCTTCGGCTTCACCGGACACCTCGATTTCTACGAGACGGCCGATCTCGTGACCATCTTGCGACGCTCGGCCGGGCTGCTGGGCGTCGAGGCGCACACCGCGGGGATCGCCGAGATTGCGGGCCGTTCGCGCGGCACTCCCCGCATTGCCAACCGGCTGCTGCGTCGGGTGCGTGACTGGGCTCAGATCCATGGCCAGAGCGTCGTCGATTTGCCGGCTGCCCAGGAAGCGCTGGCGCTCTTCGACGTCGACGCCCGCGGGTTAGACCGCCTCGACCGCGCCGTGCTCGACGCGCTGTGCCGTCGGTTCGGTGGAGGGCCGGTCGGGGTCAGCAACCTCGCCGTCGCCGTGGGGGAGGAGTCCGACACCGTGGAGACCGTCGCCGAGCCCTTCCTGGTTCGGGAGGGCTTGGTCGTGCGCACCTCGCGGGGCCGGGTAGCGACCCCGGCTGCCTGGGCTCACTTGGGGCTGACGCCACCGGTGGGGAGCACGGCATACCAGGCTGTTTTGCCGGGTGTCGTCCCGGGCGATTCGCCCGGGTTACCCGGGATTAACGACATCGGCCGCCTGGGCGGGTAGTCTGCTGCGCAGCGACCACGGGGGTGGACGGCGAGGCTGGTTCGCCTCGCCTGGGCGCATACGCCACAATGGGACGCTGGTCCTGGCTGTCTTGGCCGGGCCACCCATGCAGGACGACTGCATTCGCGACGAGGATTGACGACATGTCTGGAAGTGACGGCGGTTCGCTGCTGTTCTTGGCCCTGCCCTTGCTGTTTCTCGGCTACGTCTTCATGACCCAACGGCGGCGAGTCAAGACCCTCCAGGCCATGCAGGCGTCCGTCGCAGTGGGCGACCGGATCCGCACGACGGCCGGACTGTTCGGCACCGTCACCGGACTCACCGACACCGAGATGCGCCTTGAGGTGGCACCCGGGGTGGTCGTCACCTACGACCGGCGTGCGGTGGATGCGGTCGTCAGTCCTGGTGCTGGTGGCGCCGCCGCTTCAGGCACGATGCAGGACAACTAGGGGATCTCGATGAGTGCACCATCTCGCACCCGCGCGCCGCGTCGGGTGCTCTGGACCCTGTTGGTCCTGATCATCGCGTTGTTTGCCGGTATCGGCGCCACGGCGAAGTTCGGCAGCGGACAGTGGAGTCCCAAGCTCGGCCTCGACCTCGAGGGCGGCACCCAGATGGTGCTGGAACCCGTGCTGGCCGACCCGAATGCGGCGATCAGCGCGGGGCAGTTGGAGAAGGCTCGCGACATCATCGCCCAACGGGTCGACTCCAACGGCGTCGCCGAAGCCGAGATCACGACCCAGGGCGGACGCAATATCGTCATCTCGATCCCGGGTCAGCCGGACGCCAAGACCCTCGATCAGATCCGCAAGCCGTCCCAGTTGCGTTTCCGGGCCGTCCTGGTTGCCGGCAGCGGCATCCCGGAGAGTGCCGCGACCTCGACGGCGACCGCAACGACGGGCTCGCCGAGCGCGACCTCCCAAGCCCCGGTCACGTCGGCCCCGGTCTTCACCATGGACCCGGCGGCGACGGCACCTGCGACTTCCGCAGCCCCCGCGACGAGCGCCAATGCCCCGATCCCGCCGGCCCTGACCGCCGAGGACCCCACGCCAACTCCGGGTGCCACCTCCACGAGCACCTCGACGGCGACCTCCACGGCCTCGGCGACCGGCACCTCGACTGCGGCCCAGCCAGCGAATGCGTCGGACACCGCGTGGGTCACGCCCGAGTTGGTCAAGGAGTTCACCGACCTGGACTGCTCCAAGGCCGGCGCCATCAACGACTTTGTCGACGACCCCGCCAAGCCTCTGGTGACCTGTGCGACGACGAAAGCTGAGAAGTACATCCTCGGCCCGGTCGAGCTCGATGGCACCGACATTGCCGATGCCAGCTCCGGCTATCAGACCGGTCAGAACGGTCAGCCGACCAGCGTCGTTGAGGTGCGGTTGAGCTTCACCGGCGAGGGCACGACGAAGTTCGCGGCGGTCACGACCCGCCTGTTCGGCCTCAAGGCCGACCAGACCCGCAACCGGTTTGCCGTTGTCCTCGACAAGCAGGTCATCACCGCCCCGTCCACCAATGCCGTCATCAGCAACGGTCAGGCGAGCATCACCGGGTCATTCACCATTGAGTCTGCTCGTGCGCTCGCCCAGCAGCTGAAGTTCGGTGCTCTCCCGATGTCATTCAAGCTGCAAACCCAGGACGACATCAGTCCGACCCTCGGTAAGGAGCAACTCGGCCTCGGTCTGCTCGCCGGCCTCATCGGGCTGCTGCTGGTCGTGGCGTACTCCTTGGCTCAATACCGCCTGTTGGGCCTGGTGACGGTCGCCTCGCTGATCGTGGCCGCCGTGACGACCTACGGGGTGCTGACCCTGCTGGGCTGGTCGCACAACTTCCGCCTCACCATGGCGGGGGTCACCGGGGTCATCGTGGCCATTGGTGTCACGGCCGACTCATTCATTGTCTACTTCGAACGCATTCGAGACGAGGTCCGCGAAGGTCGACCGCTGGTCACGGCGGTCGACGCGGGCTGGGCGCGAGCCAAGCGCACCATTCTGGCCGCCGACGCGGTCAATCTGCTGGCCGCCGTCGTCCTCTATGTCCTCGCCGCGAGTAATGTCCGCGGGTTCGCGTTCACCCTCGGGGTCACCACCCTCATCGACCTCGCGGTCGTGTTCCTCTTCACGCACCCGGTCGTGGCGATCCTGGCGCACACGAAGTTCTTCGGCGGAGGGCATCCGTGGTCAGGGTTGGATCCGGAACGGCTCGGCGCCAAGACTCCCAAGACCCGGTATGCCGGTCGCGGCCGTTTCGTGACGCCGACGCTCACCTCCGAGGGGAAGGCCTGAGATGACCTCCATCGCACAGTGGGGCAACGACCTCTACAGCGGGAAGCGTTCGATCGACTTCATCGGCCGCCAGAAGCAGTGGTACGCCTTCTCGGCCGTGCTCATCGCTCTGGCCCTGGTCGGGTTGTTCGCCCGCGGCCTCAACTTCGGTATCGAGTTCCGGGGCGGGTCGGAATACCGTCTCACTTCGGTGAGCAACACCGCCGGCTACGAGGACCGGGCCAAGTCGGCGATTGCCGAGGCCGGCATCCCCGGGAATGTGCTTGCCACGGTCATCGGTGGGACGAGTGTGCGCGTCCAAACCGAAGCCGCCAACGAGAAGAACGAGGCCGCCAAGGCCGCCCTGGCGAAGGCCTTCGGTGTGGACGAGAAGACCGTCTCTGCCTCGCTCATCGGCCCGTCCTGGGGTGAGTCGGTGAGCCAGAAGGCGATCCAAGCCCTCATCGTCTTCCTGCTGCTCGTGGCCCTGGTGATGGCCATCTACTTCCGCACCTGGAAGATGGCCGTTTCCGGGTTGGTGGCCCTCATCCACGACCTCATCGTGACGATCGGCATCTACGCCCTCTTCGGGTTCGAGATCACGCCCTCCTCGATGATCGGCTTCCTCACCATCCTTGGCTACTCGCTCTACGACACGGTCGTGGTCTTCGACAAGGTCCGCGAAAACACCGCGGAGGCACTCGGGAGCCGACGCCAGTCGTACGCCCAGGCAGCCAACCTCGCGGTCAACCAGACCCTGGTGCGGTCGATCAACACCACCGTGGTGGCGTTGCTGCCCATCTTCGCGATCCTCGTCGTCGGCTTCACCAAGCTCGGTCCGGGCACCCTGCTCGACCTCAGCCTGGCCCTCTTCGTCGGGATCGGCGTCGGCGCCTACTCCTCGATCTTTATCGCGACCCCGTTGCTGGTCGACCTGCGCCGCAACGAGCCGGCGTTGGTCGACCTGGCCAAGCATGCGGCCCGGCTGCAGGCCAAAGAGCCGGTCTCTGCCGGGGTTCGCTCGGTCGGTTCCGCTGCACCCAGCGACGCGCTTCGTTCCGCAGGCAGCGACAGCAGCGACGGCAGTGGTGACGCGGCGTCGGCGGCCGCCGCACGGCATACCGCTGCGGGGGCGGCGCAGGACGGCGACTCGACCCCGACCGACTCGCTGGGCCGCCCGCTGCACAAGTGGACCGCATCCGGTCCGCGCAATCAGCCCAAGCGGCCGCCGCGGTCCAAGCGGTGAGCACGGGCTCGGCCGGGCAGTCGAAGATCTCGATCCTCGTCGCCCAGAAGTTGCGTGATGTCCCCGACTTCCCCAAGCCGGGGGTTCTGTTCAAGGACTTCACGCCGCTGCTCGCCGACCCCCACGGCCTGGCTGCGGTGGTCGAGGACGTGCGCAGTCGGTATGCCGGCCGCGTCGACGTCGTCGTCGGTATCGAAGCCCGCGGCTTCATCCTCGGAGCAGCGGCTGCACACGCTCTCGGCGTCGGGTTCGTGCCGGTGCGCAAGGCCGGGAAGCTGCCCGGGCGGACCCATCGCGCCGAGTACACCCTGGAGTACGGCACGGCGGTGCTGGAGTTGCACGTCGACGCCTTCGTCACGGGCCACCGGGTGCTCATCATGGACGACGTGCTCGCGACGGGCGGCACGGCCGCAGCCACCTGTGACCTCGTAGAGCGAGCCGGCGGTCAGGTCGTGGCCCTCGACTTCGTCCTCGAGCTCGGGTTCCTGCACGGTCGCGATGCCCTGCCGGGGCGCGAGGTTCACTCGATTCTGGTCGACTGAGCGAGGCCGACTACACTTCGGCCATGAGTGAGCAGGTGCGGGCCGATTCAGCGTCCCCTCCTGCCGCCACGTCCTCTCCGTCGTGGATGCGCTCGACCATCCGGCGCATTGCGAGCCCGAAGGCCGCGGGCAATGTCGCCCTCGACATGGTCGTCAGTCGGGTGCGCGAGCACCACTCACGGGCCGACGTCGGGGTGATCCTGCGGGCCTTCGACGTGGCCGAGGCGGCGCACCAGGGTCAGGTTCGGGTCAGCGGTGACCCCTACATCACCCACCCGCTCACTGTCGCGCAGATCCTCGCCGAGATCGGGATGACCCCCAACACCATCGCGGCAGCGTTGCTGCACGACACGGTCGAAGACACCGACTACACCCTTGACCAGCTCCGCGCCGACTTCGGCGACGAGATCGCCGAGCTCGTCGACGGGGTGACCAAGCTCGACAAGGTCACGTGGGGCGATGCCGCCAAGGCCGAGACAGTCCGCAAGATGGTCGTCGCGATGGCGCGCGACATCCGGGTGCTCGTCATCAAGCTCGCCGACCGGCTGCACAACGCCCGCACGTGGAAGTACCTCCCACGCGAGCGCGCCGTTCGCCAGGCCGAGGAAACCCTGCAGATCTACGCGCCGCTGGCTCACCGCCTCGGGATGAACACCATCAAGTGGGAGCTGGAAGACCTGGCGTTCGCCACTCTGTATCCCGAACGCTACGACCACATCGTCGAGCTCGTCAGCGCCCACGCACCGGCTCGCGAGGAATACCTCAATTCGGTCCGGGCCGAGGTCTCCGAGGTGCTCAAGGCGGCGGGCATCAAGGCGACAGTCACCGGGCGACCCAAGCACTATTGGTCGGTCTATCAGAAGATGGTGGCGGGCCAGCGCGAGTTCGAGCAGATCTTCGACCTCATCGCGGTGCGGGTCCTCGTCGAGAACATTCGCGACTGCTATGCCGCACTCGGCACGATGCATGCCCAGTGGAACCCGGTTCCCGGCCGGTTCAAGGACTACATCGCGATGCCGAAGTTCAACATGTATCAGTCGTTGCACACGACGGTCATCGGGCCGCAGGGCAAGGCCGTCGAGATCCAGATCCGCACCCACACCATGCACCGTCGCGCCGAATACGGCGTAGCGGCCCACTGGAAATACAAGGAAGAGCGCCGCCGCGGCAAGGGCGGCGAGACCAATGTCAACGACATGGCCTGGCTGCGCCGCCTGCTGGATTGGCAGCGCGACACCGCCGACCCGGGGGAGTTCCTCGACTCCCTGCGGTTCGAGATCAGCGGGGGAGAGGTCTACGTCTTCACCCCCAAGGGTTCGGTGGTAGCGCTCCCGGCAGGGTCCACCGTCGTGGACTTCGCGTATGCCGTGCACACCGAGGTCGGTCATCACACCATCGGCGGGCGGGTCAACGGCCGGCTGGTGTCGCTGGACTCGGTCCTGGAGAACGGCGTCACCGTCGAGATCATCACCTCCAAGGCCGACGGCGCCGGTCCCTCGCGCGACTGGCTGACCTTCGTCAAGAGCGCGCGGGCGCGAAACAAGATTCGGCAGTGGTTCAGCAAGAGCCGTCGCGAGGAGGCGATCGAGCAGGGTCGCGAGTCGATCGCGAAGTACCTGCGCAAGCAAGGTCACCCCCTGCACCGCCTGATGTCGGTCGAGTCGATGACCGCGTTGGCGTCCGATCTGCGGTACCACGACATCGACAGCCTGTATGCCGCAGTCGGCGAGGGACATGTCTCCGCTCAGCACGTCGTCAATCGGCTCGTGGAGTCCCTGGGCGGGGCGCAGAGCACCGAGGAAGACCTCGCCGAGGCGACCATCCCCACCGGGGGGCGGCTGCGTCCGCGCTCGGACCCCGGCGTGGTCGTCGTCGGCACCGACGACGTGTGGGTCAAGGTGGCCCGTTGCTGCACCCCGGTGCCCGGTGACGAGATCATCGGCTTCATCACCCGCGGCAAGGGTGTGTCGGTGCACAGCGCCGCCTGCACCAACGCCGACTCCTTGCGGCGCGAGCCGGAGCGGCTCATCGACGTCAGGTGGGCGCCCACCCAGAGCAGCCGTTTCCTCGTCCAGATCCAGGTCGAAGCCTTCGACCGCAACGGACTGCTCTCGGACATCACCCGGGTCATGTCCGATCAACGGGTCAATATCCTCGAGGCCGCCGTGCACACCACTCGCGACCGGGTCGCCACCTCACGCTTCGTCTTCGAATTGGCCGACCCAGCACACCTCGACTACGTCCTGCGCGGAGTCAAGGGCGTCGACGGGGTCTTCTCGGTCCGCCGCGGCAACGACCGCTCCGACGCCCGGGCCTGAGCGGGACGGCATACCAGCGATCGCGCCTCCCCGTCCGAGGACGAGGGGCGCGATCGGTATGCCGCGGTCGAAACTCAGCCGCGGGGGCCGAACTCCTGGAGGCCGGCGCGGGCCTGAGCGAGCCACTGCTGGCGGGCCTCCAGCGCGGCCGTCGCCTCACTGACCTTCTTGGCGTTGCCGGATGCCTGGGCCTTGTCTAGCGCAGTCTGTAAGTCGGCGACCGCCTTCTCGAGCTGGTCGACCAGGCTCTGAGCTCGGGCCGCGGCTTCGGGGTTGGATGCAGCCCAGCGCTTGTCCTCGGCGTCCCGAACGGCCTGCTCCACGCGGCGCAGGGCCTTCTCGGTGCGCTCCAGGTCGGCGCGAGGCACCTTGCCGGCGCGGTCCCATTTGTCCTGGATCACCCGCAGCGCCGACTTGGCGGCTTCGAGGTCCTTGACCGGCAAAATGGCGTCGGCTTCCTTGAGCAGGCCTTCCTTGACGGTGAGGTTGGCGCGGTACTCCTCGTCCTCGGCAGCCACGACAGCGTCCTTGGCCGCGAAGAAGGCATCCTGGGCCGCCTTGAAGCGGGTCCACAGTGCGTCGTCGTCAGCCCGGCTGGCGCGACCGGCCTGCCGCCACTCGTCCATGAGGCGCTTGAAAGCGCCCGCCGTCACGGCCCAATCGTGGCTGGTGGCCAGGCGCTCCGCGTCGGCGACGAGCCGTTCCTTGGCCGCGCGAGCCTGGGCCTGAGTGCTGTCCAGGTGGGCGAAGTGGCTTCGGCGAGCCTTGTCGAAGCCGTTGCGTGCGGCGCTGAAGCGCGTCCACATCGCCGCCTCGACGTCCTTGTCGAGGCGCGGGCCGCTGCGCTGCATGGTCTTCCAGACATCCAGCAATTCACGCATCCGAGCGCCGCTCGTCTTCCATTGGATGCGCGCCTCGGGCTGGCCGGCGATCTGCTCGGCCTCGGCCACGATCTCTTCTCGAGCCGTCGTCGCTGCCGCCTTAGCCTCAGCGCGAGCCGCACTCTCGGCGGCGCGGCGGGTGGCGATGCCAGCCTCGATGTCGGCGAGCCGCTGGTCCAGGGCGGCCAGGTCGCCGACCACGCGGGCCTGCGTGACCTGTTCACGCAGTTTTGCCAGCGAATCGGAGGCTTCCTTGGCTGGCACATCGGTCTGGGTGACCCGCTGGTGCAGGAGGGTGACCAGCGCCGCGACATCGTCGTACTTGCGCACGAAGTAGGCGAGAGCCTCGCCGTGGCTCACCCCCGGATAGGAGCCCACCTCCCGCTCGCCCTCGGGCGTGATGACGTAAACAACGCCATCCTCGCCGACGCGGCCGAACTCGCTGGTCGTCGGAGCGGCGTGGGTGCGGGCAAACATGGCCGGGCTGGGCACGACGGGCCGTGGCGCTGGGGCCACTGGTGTGGCCTCCGCTGCTGGTTCGTCGACGGGGGCCTCGACGGCACCCTCGACCGGGGCCTCGACGGCGGTGCCCGCCGCGGACGCTTCGAGCGCCTCGGCCGACTCGGGCTTGGCGGGTTCGTCCTGCGCTGCTGACGGCTGGTCCACCGTGGGGTCTTCCACGGGAGCCGGGGCGTCGGTCATGGGGGTCGCTTCCTCGTGCTCGGTCATCGTCTCAGCCCTTCGCTTGCACGGCCACGGACAGGATGCTGATCGGTGCCATCGGGGTCATCTGGTCTACCGGGCTGACACCCGCGGCGGCAATTCGGTTGACGATGTCCATCCCTCCGGTCACCTTGCCGAAGATCGAGTAGCCGCCACCGTCCACAGGGAGGGTGGTGTCCTTGTACGTGATGAAGAACTGGTCGGCGTTGCTGTTCGGGTCGCTGGTGCGCGCCATGGCCACCGTACCTGCCGGATACTTCCCATCCGCTGGGGCGTTCTCGATCCCGTAGTGGTAGCCGGGGCCAGGGCCCGATCCCGTGCCGGTGGGGTCACCGCACTGCAAGACCCAGATGCCCTCGGCGTCTCCGGTCACCCGATGACAGGGACTCGGTGCCCAGTAGCCCTCCTTGGCCAGCAGGATGAACGACGACACCGTGGCGGGTGCCTTGGCCCCGTCGAGTTCGATGGTGATCGGCCCGCAGTTGGTCGTGACGGTGGCAATGAACGTCTTGCCCCGAGCCGAATCGATATCCGGTGCGCTGGTCATCCTCTTGGGCGTCTCCTGGGGAGCCGGCACGGGGTTGCAGCCAGGCAACACGCTCGGAGTCGGAGTCGGAGTGGGCGTAGCGCTCGTGGAGGCAGTGGCCGAACTGGAGGCGGTTGACGCCGATGCGGACGTCTCGGGACTGGCGGTGGCATCGGCCGACTTCGGGGTCGTGAGTGCGTTGACGAGCACAACGAAGCCCAACACCACTGCGACCACGGCCAGGACCGCTGAGATGGCTTGCTTGTCCCGCACGGGTTCAACCTTCCCTGATGCGCCGCGAAGGCGCGCCGAAGTGCCAACGGTCGACCAGTCTAGGGAAGGTCGGCAGGGGCGCCGACCGCCTGGGGTCACGAGTCCATGAATTGTGCTCGGGTGGCCCGGCTAGTCTCGGGTTCGTGCTCACCATCGGGTTCCCTGCCGCGGCCTTCGACACCAACTGCTTCATCCTGGCCCGCGAGCGTGGGTCCGAGTGCGTCATTGTCGATCCGGGCATCGGGGTCCTTCCGGGCCTGGCCGAGATCTTGCGCGACCATCGGCTCAAGCCCGTGGCCGTCCTGCTCACCCATGGCCACATCGATCACGTCTACTCGGTGACTCCGGTATGCCGTGGCGAGGCGGGGACGGCATACCTGGCTCCGGTGCCGACTCCCCGGGGTGACGCCGGCCGTGAAGGTGAGTTGCCGGCATACCTGCATGGTCAGGACCGCTATCGGCTCGCCGACCCGCTTTCGGGCGTGGATGTGGGTCTGCGCTCAATGCTGGAAGCGCAGTTCGGGAGTGCAGCCACGTGGACCGAGCCAAGCGACGTGCGCGAGGTGCGCGACGGCGACTCCATCTCGCTGGCTGGGCTTGACTTCCGGGCCCACCACGCGCCCGGGCACACCGAGGGGTCGGTGATGTTCAGCCTCGCCGACGTGCCAGATCAACTGCAGGGGCGCGTCGGCTCCACGCTGGTCTCCGGTGACGTGCTCTTCGCCGGGTCGATCGGGCGCTGTGACCTGCCGGGCGGCGACGAGCGGGCGATGGATCGGTCGTTGCGGGAGGTCGTGCTGCCGATGCCGGATGACCGGCTGGTATTGCCCGGCCATGGTGACATCACCACGATCGGTCAGGAGCGGCGTTCCAACCCGTTCCTTCGCCGGCTCTGACACATCCCCCTTTTCAGGGGACACTCGCGCGTGGCCGCTCACATTGTGAAATGCATCCGCGACGAATTTCTCCCATTCTGCTGTGCCGGGGCCGCAAATGCGCTAGACAGTGCGCGGGCCTGTAGGGAACGCGGGAAATAGGGGAGAAATGGACATTTCGCAATATGTCCGGCGCGCCGTCGGCGCCGGCGCTGTAGCTGCTGTGATCGCCACCGGTTTGGCGGTGCCCACAGCGTGGGCGCAACCGGGCGGGATCGTCATCTCGGAGATTCATTATCACGCGGGGTCTGACCTGGACACCGACGACTTCCTTGAGTTGGCCAACACCTCGGGAGCGCCAATCGATGTCGGGGGCTATTCCTTCTCCGCCGGAGTGACGGCAGTGCTTCCCGCGGGCACTGTCATCCCGGCAGGCGGCTACTTCGTCCTATCGCCGAGCGCGGCGAGTTTCACGACCCTCTATGGGTTCGCCCCCGATGCCATCTACACCGGCAAGCTGAGCAACAGCGGCGAGGCCGTCACCCTCGTCGACGCCGCCGGTCAGGTGGTCGACACGGTGAGCTATCTCGACGCAGCTCCCTGGGCCGCCACCCCCGACGGCACCGGGCCGTCCCTGGAGTTGCGCGGGTTGTGGTTCGACAACACCGACCCGGCCAACTGGGGTGCCTCCACGGTCCGCGGTGGCACGCCCAAGGCGGTCAACAGCATCGACGGCACGGCTCCGCCGCCCAAGGTAATCGACCTCGCCGCCACCCCCGTCAAGCCGGCGCCCGGCGAGTCGGTGACGATCTCGGCGCGCTTGCCCATGGGATCGGTCGCCACTCTCACCTCCGCGGTGATGTTCGACGCCGCGGTGACGGTGCCCTTCCTCGACGACGCAGCCAGCCCTGGGGGCGCCGGTGACGGCGTATATGCCGCGACCATCCCCGGGCAGGCGGCCGGCCTCCTGGTGCGTTACCGCATTGACGCCACGCTCGGCGCGACGGCCTTCTCGCTGCCGGCAGGCGATGACGCGTCGCACTACACCGGATACACGGTGGCCAATCCGGCGGTCACGAGCGCACTGCCGGTCTTCGAGTGGTTCATGGCCGACTCGGTCTACAACGACCTGCTGGCCAACCACCGCTTCGACGACGTCCAGGGTGATGCCGTCATCGTCTACAACGGGGTCGTCTACGACGGCGCCAAGATGAACATCCGCGGCCAATTCACTCGGTCCGCTGCCAAGGTGCAGTGGAAGGTCGACATGCCGCCCGGACACAACCTCGACTTCCGGCCATACCTCCCGTACACGGTCGACAGTTGGGCGATGCACTACGACGTCCCAGCCGTCATGGATCTGGCTTGGAAGGTCGTCGGCGACACTGGCGCCAAGGACGTGGCCGTCACCCCGATCCGCACCCAGCGGAATGGGCAGTTCTGGTCCGTCGGGCACTTCCTCCAGACCGAGGACGGCACCTGGCGCGGGGTCGAGGGGGTCAAGAACTGGTCGATCTACAAGGCTGACGCGGGAGGCATGCGCACCTTCCCGACGGCGGCCGACCTGCAGGCCTCGCTCGACTTGGAAAAGAAGACCCGCACCGACGAGGACTACACCGACGTCTGGACCCTGACCCAGAAGGTCCGCCAGGCCAGTTCAGCGGCCCAGAAGCAATGGTTCGAGGAGAACCTCAACGTTCCTGAGCTGATCAACTACATGGCGATCAACTCGATCATCCGGCACTGGGACTCCGATTGGCGCAACTGGTACGTCGCGCGCGACACCGAAGGCACCGGCCGGTGGGAGTTGTGGCACTGGGATCTCAACAACACGTTCGAGCCTTCCTCGGGTGACTCCTACGGCGATTACCTCACGCCGGACCGCAACAACTACTTCCTCACCGCATTGCTGAGCTATCCCGACTACCGGCAGATGTTCTTCCGGCGGTTGCGCACTCTGGCTGACAAGGAGCTGCCTCCGGGCCAGCTGGAAGCCGCATGGGACGCGATTGTCGCGCCATACAAGGACGTCGACTGGCCGCTGGACCGGGCCAAGTGGGGCACAGCGACCGAAGCGACCCGGCGTTCGCTTTTCATGGCCTCGCTCGCCGACCGCCGCGCCGTCATCGCTGACAACAGCGGTCCGGGTCTTCCGGTCCCTCCGCCGCAGTCAGCCACGCCGAACGTCGTCATCAACGAGATCATGTACGCCCCCGGAGGCGATGGTCTGGCCGAATACATCGAGGTGGCCAACCCGAGCAGCGAGTCGGTGGACCTCTCCGGCTGGACCCTGTCCGGAGTGGGGTTCACCTTCCAGGCAGGGACCGTCATCCTGCCCGGCGCTCGCCTGGTGGTCGTCGCGAACGACGCCGCCTACCGGGCCGCTCACCCCGGATCGACCAATGTCGCGGGCCAGTACTCCGGCCGCCTGGCCGACGACGGCGAGACCGTGACCCTCCTGCAGGGCACTCGGGTCGTCGACGAGGTCAGCTACGGCACCGAGGCTCCGTGGCCAGCAGTCGCCGGCACCGGCTCCTCGCTGGAGTTGCTGGACCCGGGCTTGGACAACGCCGACCCCGCATCGTGGGTGGCCTCGGCTCCCGGCGGTTCCCCTGCGCTGCCCAACGGTGGCACCCCTCCGGCGGACACCACGGCGCCCACCGCGGTCACGGGACTGACTGGTTCGGCCACCTCGACCGGCGTGCTGTTGTCCTGGGGTGACGCCACCGACGACCGTGGCGTCACGGCATACGAGGTGCGCAAGGAAGGCAATCTCGTGGCGACCCTCGGGGTAGGCGTGCAGTCCTTCGCCGACCCGGCCGTGGCCCCCGGCACGACCTACACGTATGCCGTACGGGCGGTCGACCGCGCCGGCAACCCCGGCCCCGACAGCACCGCGAGCGTCCTGACCCGGCCGACTTTGGTGGCCGCGAGCGAGACGTTCACCGCGGCCAACTCGGGGACCTGGCCGGCCACCTGGACCACGTCGGTCACCGCTGGTGGCACGGTGGCGACGACTAACAACGCTGGAGTTCTGGCAGTTGTCGACACCTATGGGTCGGACTCGAAGGCCATCCTCAAGGCGAACGACGTCGCCGACTCCGAGGTGCTGCTGTCCTACGCCTGGAATGGCACCGGGCCGCAGGGCCGGTTCTCGGTTTACCTGCGAGCCGGCACCAACTGGTCCGATGGCGCACGACCGTCCAATGGCTACGGCCTCGAGTTCACCTCGACGAGCACCAGCGTCTCTATGCGCAGGATGTCCAACGCGGTCGGCACGACGTTGGCCTCGGTCGCGGGCGGACAGGCCGTCTCGACATCGAAGCAGTGGCTCCGGGCGCGTCTGGTCGGGTCGACCCTGCAGTTCCGAACCTGGCTGGACGGCACGGCCGAGCCCACCACATGGAAGGGCAGCGTCACGGACTCACTCGTGACCATCCCTGGCGATCTCTACGTGTCGCTGGTTCGCACGGCCACCGGCACCGGCACTCGGACGGTGACCATCGACGACGTCACGGTGACCTCGGGTCAGGTGCAGTCCGCACCGGACCGCACCCCGCCCGCCGCCCCGACCGGTCTCACCGCGGGGATCCCGACCGGCACGACCGTTGGCCTCACGTGGACAGCGGCGACGGACAACATCGGCGTCACGGGATACGACGTGCTGCGTGACGGTGTCGTGGTCGGCTCCTCGACGACGACCTCGTTCTCCGACTCCGGCCTGACGGCCGAGACAACCTATGGGTATGCCGTGCGCGCCAAGGACGCGGCGGGCAACCTCTCGGCCCTGAGCAGCGCGGTGTCCGTCACAACGCCGACGCCCGACACCACCCCGCCGTCGGTCCCGACCGGACTCGCGGCCAGTGGTACGACCTGGACCGGCACCACCCTCGCGTGGACTGCGGCGACCGACAACGTCGGCGTGGCCAGCTACCGGGTCCGGCGTGACGGTGTGCTGATCGGCTCGCCTACCGACACCTCGCTGCAGGTGAGCGGCCTGACCGCTGACACGACCTACAGCTTCTCCGTGAGCGCCGTCGACACCTCTGGTAATGAGTCGGCGCCCTCGGCGGCCGTGGCTGTCACTACCCCTGCCGGCGTCCCGCCGCTGTTCACGGATGGGTTTGCTGGGGTGGATGGGTCGGCGTGGGGGTCGGCGTGGTCGACGTCGGTGCGCAGTGGGTCGGTGACCCAGTCTGGTGGTGCGGGGGTGTTGGCCGAGCAGGATGTGGCTTCCTCGTATGCGCGGGCGCAGTTGACTGGTGTGGCGGCTCGGGCTGATTCGGAGGTGGTGTTCTCGTATACGGGGACTCCGGCTTCGGGTCATTACCTCAATGTGTATTTGCGTGGGTCTGGTGCGTGGTCGGGTGGGTTCAATCCAGCGAATGGGTATGGGTTGGAGATCACCAATTCGACGACGGTCTCGATGATGAAGGTGGTCAACGGGACGCAGACGAAGACGTCGATCGCGAATGGTCAGGTGTTGACGGCTGGGAAGCAGTGGGTGCGGGTGCGGGTGGTCGGGTCGACCTTCCAGTTCCGGACCTGGCTGGATGGTCAGCCCGAGCCCTCGACGTGGAAGGGCACGGTGACGGACACGGCGGTGACTGCGCCGGGTCAGCTGTATCTGTCTCTGGCTCGCTCGTCCAAGGCCGGGATGGGCGCCGGAACGGTCAAGATCGACGACCTCCAGCTGACCTCTGGTCAGTGAACTCACCGGAGGGCGTGGACCGCGGGTCCACGCCCTCCGGCGTGCGTCTGGGAGGATGCCCCGGTGAGCAATGCCAAGGTGACCCCGATCAGCGGCTTCCTGGAGTTCCTTCCCGAGGGGCGGATCGTCGAGCAGCACTTCCTCGGCGTCATCCGCCGCACCTTCGAGCTCCATGGGTTCGCCTCGATCGAGACCCGTGCCGTCGAGCCGGTGGAACGGCTGGCCGGAAAAGGGGGCGACGTCGACAAGGAGATCTACGGCGTCGTGCGCCTGAGCGCGCCCGCTGAGACCAGCGAGGCCGCCCTCGGCTTGCACTTCGACCTCACCGTGCCGTTTGCGCGCTATGTCCTCGAGAACGCCGGCAAGCTGGCCTTCCCGTTCAAGCGCTACCAGATCCAGAAGGTCTGGCGGGGCGAGCGACCTCAGGAGGGTCGCTATCGCGAGTTCACCCAATGTGACATCGACGTCGTCGACGTCGGCCACCTTGCCGCGCACTTCGAAGCGGAGATGCCGCTGGTCGTCGCCGACGCCTTCGCGCAGTTGCCGATCGGCCCCTTCGTCATCCAGGTCAACAACCGCAAGATCCCCGAAGGCTTCTACCGGGGCATCGGCTTGACCGATATCGCCGGCACGCTGCGCATCGTCGACAAGCTCGACAAGATCGGGCCGGTCAAGGTGACCGCCGCGTTGCAGGAGGCAGGAGCCACGATCGAGCAGGCGCAGCAGTGCCTGGCGTTGGCCGCCATCCGCAGCGCCGACGAGAGTTTTGTGGCGCAGGTCGAGGCGCTGGGTGTGCAGCACCCGGTGCTGCAGGAGGGGTTGGCCGAGTTGGCCGCCGTCATCCGCGCCGGCAACGCCGTGCGGCCGGGGGTGCTCGTCGCCGACCTCAAGATCGCGCGCGGCCTCGACTACTACACCGGCACGGTCTACGAGACTCAACTCGTCGGTCACGAGGAGTGGGGGTCCTTCTGCAGCGGCGGTCGCTACGACGCGCTGGCCAGCGACGGTCGCACGACGTACCCCGGCGTGGGCATCTCGATCGGATTATCCAGGCTGCTCGGTCTCCTGGTGGGCAAGGGGTTGGTCACGGCCAGTCGCAGCACACCGGCGGCAGTCCTGGTCGCCGTGACCTCGGAAGACGACCGGCCCCAGTCGATGGCTGTCGCTGCCACGTTGCGGACGCGAGGAATCCCCTGCGATGTCGCTCCGTCAGCGGCGAAGTTCGGCAAGCAGATCCGGTATGCCGAGCGGCGCGGGATTCCCTATGTGTGGTTCCCGAGTACGGAGGGCTCCGGCGACGGCGACTCCGTCAAGGACATCCGGTCAGGGGAGCAACACCCTGCTTCTCCCGAGACCTGGAATTGCCCGGCCGTGGACCTGGTGCCCCAGGTGACTGGGGTCAACCGCGGCTGAGCCGCGTCACGCTGGCGGCAGTGAGGATGGCAGCTGCAGCCCGCAATCCCGCAGTTCCAACTCGGCCAGGGCCCGGACCACCTGAGGCTCGCGTCGCCGCCAGGCACCCGCTGGGTCGTCGCTGATCCGCGCCAGCCGGTGCATGGGCTGGCGCGCCAGCGCGCGCATCGCGAAGAGGTCCACGTCGGCTTCTGCGTCGATGAATTTCCTTGCGGCAGTGGCCCGCCGGATAAAGATGAGCCGCGGTGGCACCCAGAGGACCAGGGCCAGCGCCAGTGGCAGCAAGAAGGTGACTAGTCCGACTGCGAGGGCGGCTCGGTCGACCGCGACCCCGAAGTCGGTCCCCGCCTGGGCGATCGTCTGCCCGGTGCCGGTCAGCCCCTCAAAGGGTGCCTTCAGGCGGTCGCCGATGAACGGCAGGCTGCTCAGTTGGTCTGCCGCGGACGTCATCTGGGAGGCAAAGGTGTTTCCCGCGTCCCGGACTGTGTCGGTGGGACCGCGCAGCGCTGCGATCGAGTCGTGGACGACCCGGGCGGCATACCCCCAGCAACAGATCCAGACCACCGCCGACAGGTCGGCGAGCAGCTGCCGCGCCCGCCGAGCCGGCAGGTCGGCATACAAGGTGATCGCCATCAACGGACTCCTCTCAGGCCGCACCCGTGCGCCCTAGGATGTGAATGCTCTCACCCAGCCCTGGGGCGACCCTCTAGTCGGCCCCGGCCATCCGGAAGGACGACGCATCGTGAAGGTTGGCGTTCCCAGCGAGGTCAAGAACCACGAGTACCGGGTCGGCATCACGCCGGTCGGCGTCCACGAACTGGTCGCCCGCGGCCACGAGGTGCTGATCGAAAAGGGCGCGGGGCTGGGATCCTCGATCAGCGATGCCGATTTCGTCGCCCAAGGTGCCCGCATCATCGACTCTGCCGACGAGGTCTGGGGCGCGGCAGACATGGTGATGAAGGTCAAAGAGCCGGTCGAGCAGGAGTACCACCGGCTCCGTGAGGACCTCATCCTCTTCACCTACCTGCACCTCGCGGCCGACCAGCCGCTCACCGAGGAGCTCGCAGCCCGCAAGGTCACGGCGATCGCCTACGAGACCGTGCAATTGCCCTCTGGCATGCTGCCGCTGCTCTACCCGATGTCCGAGGTGGCCGGGTGCCTGGCGCCCCAGGTCGGAGCGCACGCGATGATGAAGGCCCAAGGTGGTCGGGGCGTTCTGATGGGTGGTGTCGGTGGCGTCGCCAACGCCAAGGTCGTCGTTCTCGGTGCGGGGGTCGCGGGACAGAACGCCGCCCACGTTGCGCTCGGCATGGGCGCCGAAGTCACTTTGCTGGACACCGATCTCGACAAGTTGCGGATGAGTTTCTGGCGCTATGACAACCGAGTTCGCCAGATCGCGTCCTCCCGGTTGTCGGTGCGTCAAGAGGTGCTCAGCGCCGACATGGTCATCGGCACGGTCCTCATCCCGGGTGCCAAGGCGCCCAAGCTGGTCACCGACGAGATGGTCGCGGAGATGAAGCCCGGGTCGGTGCTCGTCGACGTCGCCATCGACCAAGGCGGCTGCTTCGAGGGCAGCCGCCCGACGACCCATGCCGACCCGACCTTCCCGGTGCACAACTCGATCTACTATTGCGTCGCGAATATGCCTGGCGCCGTGCCGAATACGTCGACCTGGGCGCTCACCAACGCAACCCTCCCGTATGCCCTCCGCCTGGCCGACAAGGGCTGGCGCGGGGCGCTCCAGGCCGACCCGGCGCTGGCGTTAGGCCTCAACACCCACGCCGGGGCGGTCACCTACCCTGCTGTGGCAGAAGCCTTCGGTATGCCGTGCACCCCGATCGCGGAGGCGATCGCCTGACCCTGCCGAGCGAGTCCTCCCCACGTCCGACCCGGTTGGAGGCGGCGGTGGCCGGCTGGCTCGACCACCTGGACGTGGAGCGGGGGGTCGCGAAGAATACGCTCGTCTCCTACCGGCGCGATCTGACTCGCTATGTCGAGTTCCTCAGTGGGAGAGGGGTTTCCGAGCCAGCTGAGGTTCAAGAGGCGGACATCAGCGACTTCCTCGTGCACCTGCGCCAGGGGTCCGCGGACCGCCCAGCGCTTGCCGCGTCATCAGCGGCGCGAACCCTTGTCGCGGTCCGCGGCTGGCACCGGTTCCTCGCGCTAGAGGGCAGCACGCCCGGGGACCCGGCTGCGGCCGTCCGTCCACCCAAGACCGCGCTGCGGCTGCCCAAGGCCATGTCGGTCACCGAGGTCACCGCATTGCTCGATGCCGCGGCGATCGGGGAGCCTCCCGCGTCACTTCGCGATCGCGCCCTTCTCGAGGTGCTCTATGGAGCCGGTGCGCGCATCTCCGAGGCTGTCGGACTCGACGTCGACGATCTCGACCTCGACGGCGGATCGGTTCGGCTCTTCGGTAAGGGATCCAAGGAGCGCGTGGTGCCCCTCGGGCGGCACGCGGCCGAAGCCCTCACGGCATACCTGGTTCGAGGCCGCCCCGCCCTGGCGAGCCGGGGGAGCGGCACCCCCGCGGTCTTCCTCGGGTCGCGCGGCAGGCGACTCTCACGACAGGCCGCCTGGGACATCATCCGAGTGGTGTCGCAGCGGGCCCAGCTCGGCGGACATGTATCACCGCACACGCTGCGGCATTCCTTCGCCACACACCTGCTCGACGGTGGCGCCGATGTGCGGGTGGTCCAGGAACTGCTCGGTCACGCCTCGGTGACGACGACCCAGATCTACACGATGGTGACGGTCCAACGATTGCGCGAGGTGTATGCCGGGGCGCACCCCCGGGCCCGCTGATAAAGTCGCAGCGATCAGCGTGAGCCGACCGAGCGCCCGACCGGGAAGGAGCCTTCCGTGAGCACTGGAGTGCACCGACCCACCTCCGAGGAACCCGAATTGATCCACCTCGAAGGGCCCGGCACCGTGGGCCCGACCGCTCGGCCGATGCCCGATTTCCCCACGCCCGCACCGTTGGCCTCGCACGGTCCCGCGCGCGTCATCGCCATGTGCAATCAGAAGGGTGGCGTCGGCAAGACGACGACAACCATCAACCTCGGAGCAGCGCTGGCCGAGGTCGGTCGGCGGGTGCTGCTCGTCGACTTCGACCCACAGGGCGCCCTGTCGGTCGGGCTGGGGGTGCGGCCCAACGACCTCGACGTCACCATCTATAACCTGCTCACCGAGCGGGGCCACGACATCCGCGACGTCATTCAGCAGACCCGCACCCCGGGGCTGGATCTCGTGCCGGCCAATATCGACCTGTCCGCGGCGGAGGTGCAGCTGGTCGGCGAGGTGGCCCGCGAGCAGATCCTTGCGCGAGTGTTGCGTCCGGTCATCGATGACTACGACGTCATCATGATCGACTGCCAGCCCTCGTTGGGCCTGCTCACCGTCAACGCCCTCACGGCCGCGCACGGGGTGATCATTCCCTTGGAGTGCGAGTTCTTCGCCATGCGCGGAGTGGCGCTGCTCGTCGAGACCATCGAGAAGATCACCGATCGGCTCAACCCGGCGCTGCAGATCGACGGCATCCTCGCGACGATGTACGACGGACGCACCCTGCACAGCCGTGAGGTCGTGCGCTCGGTCGTCGACCATTTCGGCGACCAGGTCTTCCACACCGTCATCAGCCGCACGGTGAAGTTCCCAGACGCGACGCTGGCAGCCGAGCCGATCACCACCTATGCCCCCGGTCACGCGGCAGCGGCGGCATACCGGCAGTTGGCGCGCGAGCTGATCGCCCGTGGTGCAGCCGCCTGAGTCGGCGTCGGCGGTCGTTCCCGGAGGGGTCCTCACCCGGCGCGCTGCAGTGACGCCATTCCAGGTGCACCTGGATGTCTTCGAGGGGCCCTTCGACCTACTGCTCGGCCTCATCTCCAAGCACAAGCTCGACATCACCGAGATCGCCCTGGCCAAGGTCACCGACGAGTTCATCGCGCACATCCGCACCGCCCAGGCTGGGCCGACGGAGTGGGACCTCAGCCAGGCCTCCGAGTTCCTCCTCGTGGCAGCGACGCTCCTGGACCTTAAAGCGGCGCGGCTGCTGCCGACCCACGGCCCGGAGGACGAGGAAGACCTCGCGTTGATCGAGGCCCGGGATCTGCTCTTCGCCCGGCTGCTGCAATACCGCGCCTATAAGGACCTCGCCGCCACTTTCGCCGAACGGATGGCGACCTCCGGGCGGCTCACGCCACGCCAGGCGGGGCTGGAGCCTCGGTTCGCGGCGCTGCTGCCAGAACTGGTCATGGGCATCACGCCGGAACAGTTGGCCATGATCGCCGCCCGGGCGATGATCCCCAAGCCCGTGCCGACCGTGGGTCTCGAGCACCTGCACGCTGCGGTCGTCAGTGTGCGAGAGCAGGCCGGGCTGGTGGTCGCTCGGCTGCGCGAGAGCGGGAGCGCTTCCTTCCGGGTGTTGGTCGCCGACGCCGATTCCACGCTGGTCATCGTCGCTCGGTTCCTCGCATTGTTGGAGTTGTTCAAAGACAGCTCGATCGCGTTCGAACAGCCAGAACCGTTGGGGGAGTTGATTGTTCGATGGGTGGGCCGGGAACAGCAAGAGACCCTCGACGGAGCCGAGCCGGAGTGGGTGGCCCACAGCGAGTGGGACGACGAGAACGAGGACAGCAATGACTGACACGACAACCACGCTCGACTCCGGCCAGATGGCCTTCGACGTACACGCCTTCCCGGGCGGCATCCGGTCGGCCCTGGAGGCGGTGCTCATGGTTGTCGACGAGCCGGTCACCGAGATCGCGTTGGCCACCGCCCTGGAAGTGCCCGTGGAGGACGTGCGGGCGACCCTGACCGAGTTGGAGGGCGAGTACGAAGCGAGCGAGCGCGGCTTCACCCTGCGCGCCATCGGTGGGGGCTGGCGGATGTACAGCCGCGCCGACTATGCGCCGGTGGTCGAGCGCTTCCTCATGGAGGGCCAACACGCCCGCCTGACCCAGGCGTCCCTGGAAACGCTGGCCGTCATCGCCTACAAGCAGCCCGTTTCACGCTCCCGCGTCGGAGCGGTGCGCGGGGTCAATGTCGACGGGGTCGTGCGCACGCTGCTGTCGCGTGGCCTCATTCAGGAAGATGGAGAGGGTGAAGGGGGAGCGATCCTCTACGGCACGACCGACTACTTCCTGCAGCGGCTCGGGATCAACTCGCTTGACGAGCTGCCACCACTGGCCCCGTACCTGCCGGACGTCGACTTGCTCGACGAGATTGCCCAGGCAGGTCGAGCATGAGCAGCTCCCAGCGCCGCGGCGGGTCGCAGGGCCGGGGCGGGTCCCAGGGGCGCGGCGGGTCCCAGGGGCGCGGCGGGTCGCAGGGTGGAGGAGGTGGCCGTACTGGCGGCACGCGGGGCGCCAGTCGCTCGGCCTCCGCCGGCTCGCCGCGGTTCGCTGGCTCGACCAAGCCGAGTCAACCGACGGCTCTGCCCAAGGGCCGCCCGACCGAGCCGACGGTCGATGTGCACGACCCCGACGGCGTACGCCTGCAGAAGCTCCTCGCCGCGGCCGGAGTCGGCTCGCGGCGGACCTGCGAGAACCTCATCACCGCCGGCCGGGTCACTGTCGACGGTCACCTGGTCACCGAGTTGGGCGTGCGCATCGACCCGTTGCGCCAGACCGTCCACGTCGACGGCGAGCGTGTCCAACTGGACGAGTCCCGGGTCTACCTCGCGTTCAACAAGCCGTTGGGCGTGGTGTCGACGATGAGCGACGAGTTGGGGCGTCCGGCCATCAGCGACTTCCTCGGCAACCGGCAGGAGCGGCTCTTCCACGTCGGCCGGCTGGACGCCGACACCGAAGGCCTCTTGCTGCTCACCAACGACGGCGACCTGGCCCACCGACTGCAGCACCCGGCATACGGGGTCCTCAAGACCTACCTCGCTCAGGTGCCCGGGCCGATCCCGCGAGACCTAGGCAAGCGGCTGCGCGAAGGCATTCAGCTCGAGGACGGGCCAGTGGCGGTCGACTCCTTCAAGGTGGTCGACTCCGCCCCCGGCAAGGCGCTGGTGGAGGTCGTCCTCCACGAGGGTCGCAAGCACGTCGTGCGGCGACTGCTGGCAGAGGTCGGGCATCCCGTGCAGAGCTTGGTCCGCACCGACGTCGGGCCGATCCAGCTTGGCGATCTCA
>WBZM01001082.1_pt1 | contig 29892 bp, 24 predicted proteins | sample 5204271 | NCBI WGS metagenome assembly WBZM01 (sample SAMN12344346, study PRJNA552823) | activated sludge metagenome | biome: Activated sludge suspended growth; feature: Nitrification reactor; material: Wastewater; isolation source: activated sludge from nitrification reactor of wastewater... | reverse complement strand
GATCGTGCTGCGCTCCTTCGGCAAGGCCTATGGACTTGCCGGCCTGCGTCTCGGCTTTGCGATCGCGCCGGCCGATATCGCCGCAGGATTGCGCGACGAACTGGGCCCGTGGCCGGTCTCCGGGCCCGCAATCGCAATCGGCCGGCAGGCGCTATGCGATCACGCCTGGCGCGACGCCGCGCGTCGCGGCCTCGACGAAAGCGCCGGCCGTCTCGATTCATTGCTGGCAGCGGCGGGATTCGAGATTGGCGGCGGCGTCTCCCTGTTCCGGCTGGCCGCGCACGAGCGCGCGCAAGCCATCGCCGATGCTCTCGGGCGCGCCGGAATTCACGTGCGGCGGTTTTCCGCCGCACCGCATTGGCTGCGCTTCGGCATTCCGGCCGATGGAGAATGGCCGCGTCTTGCAGCGGCGCTGGCGTCGCAGAGAGCGGGCCGATGACGGAAGCGCGAAACGCCAATCTGGTCTTCGTGATCGGCGGGGCGCGCTCGGGCAAGAGCACGTTCGCCGAAGCGCGCATGGCCGCGCTGGCGCCGCCGTGGACCTATATCGCCACCGCGCAGGCCTTCGACGACGAGATGCGCGCGCGCATCGACATGCATCGCGCGCGGCGCGACGAGCGCTGGCGCACGATCGACGCGCCGCACGACCTTTGCAACGCCGTGCGCCACGCGCCAGACGATGCCCCCGTGCTTGTCGACTGCCTCACATTGTGGCTCACCAATCGCCTTCTTGCCGGCGCCGATCTTGTCGTAGAGCGAGAGGCGCTCGTTGCGGCGCTCGCAGCGCGGCGCGCGCCGACATTCGTCGTGTCGAACGAGGTCGGTCTGGGCATCGTGCCCGATAATGCGCTCTCCCGCCGATTTCGCGACGAAGCCGGATTTCTCAACCAGGCGGTCGCGGCGATCGCGGATGAAGTTCACCTGATGGTCGCGGGCCTGTCCATCCGTGCCAAATAGACGCGCGCGCTTCACCGCAGGGGACATCGACGCGGCGCTGCATCGCGTCTTCGGCTTCGCAGGGTTTCGCCCCGGCCAACGGGAGATCGTCGAGGCGGTCCTGGCCGGCGACGACGTGTTTGCTCTCATGCCGACGGGCGCCGGCAAGTCGCTGCTCTATCAATTGCCGGCGCTCGTCGGCGTCGCGCCTGTCGTCGTCGTCTCGCCGCTGATCTCGCTCATGCGCGACCAGATCGCCGCGCTGCGCGCGAAGGGCGTGGCGGCCGGCGCGCTGAATTCCGGCAACGAGCCCGAGGACAACGCCACGACGCTGGCGATGATCGAGGCGCGGCGCATCAAGCTGCTCTACGTCGCGCCCGAGCGGCTCGCGCTCGACGACACGGTCGACATGCTCGCGCGCATGAGGCCGAAACTTCTCGCCATCGACGAGGCGCATTGCGTCTCGCGCTGGGGACATGATTTTCGCCCGGACTATGCCCGCATCGGCGAGATCGCGCGCCGCTTCGGCGCGCCGCAGACGATCGCGGTCACCGCGACCGCAGCCCCGCGAACGCGCGCGGATATCGAAAGTCTGCTCTTTCATCGCAAGCCGCGACTCTTCGTCCATTCCTTCAAGCGGCCGAACATCGCGATTTCGGTCCGGCGGCGCGGCCACACGCTCACCGATGTGGCGGGCGTGATCCGCCGGCGTCGCGGGGAAAGCGGCATCGTCTATTGCGGCTCTCGCGCCGCGACCGACCAGCTCGCGCGCGCTCTCGCGGCCAATGGCGTCGCCGCTCTGCCCTATCACGCGGGCCTCGACGCTGCGACACGCGGCGCGAACCAGGACGAATTTCTCGCCCGCCCGGACAGCGTCATGGTCGCGACCATCGCCTTCGGCATGGGCATCGACAAGAAGGACGTGCGCTTCGTCTGCCATGCCGACCTGCCGCATTCGATCGAGGCCTATTATCAGGAGATCGGCCGCGCCGGTCGCGACGGACTGCCGGCGGAAGCGGTCGCCTTCGTCTCGCGCCTAGCCTGGGCCGCGCACGGCGCGCCCGACCTAGACACCTCGCACGAGACGCGCGCCGACGAAATTGAAGCGATCGGCAATTTCGCGCGCGGCTTCGATTGCCGTTGGCGCGCCGTGCTTTCCTACCTCGGCGAGCGGAGCCGCGCCTGCGGTCATTGCGACAATTGCCGGCGACATCTTGTCTGGTTGCGGACGCCTCATGCTTTGGCGCGAGCGGCGCGCGATGCGGTCGCGGGACGCATCGTGCGCCTGTTCGCCTCACGCGGCGCGAGTCTGGAAACCGATGACGCGGCGCCTGAAAGCCTGACGACGCCGCTGGCGGCAGTCGATGACGATACAGAGGCATTGACTGTCGAACAGGCGCGCCGGTTTGTGCGCCTGAAGGAATTGCGCGCGCAGATCGCGCGCCGGTCGCGCACGGCGCCATCGCAGATTGCCGACGATGCGACGCTTGCCGTCATCGCGCGCTTCGGCGACCCGAATGCGGCCATGCTCGTGCGAGGGGACAAGCTCGAACCGGCGACGGCTGAGTTCCATAGAGCCTTGATGGCCGAAAATAGCTGGAAGGCCTGACGCGCGGCGCGCCGGATCAGGCGGCCCGTTCAATATAGGGCAAGAGGCCCATACGCGCCTTCTCGTATTCCTGCTCGAGCTTCTCGACGTAAGCGAAGCCTTCGGCCGCGAACTCCTGCGGGCTGATCTGCCGCCAGGACAGGCACAGACTGTAGATGGATTTTGCGCCGACATTGGCCGAACACGAACGCAGGGCATGCGCCTCGTCCCGGAACCTCTCGACATCGCCCTCCTGCGCGGCGGCGGCGAGCTCCTTGAGGATCAGCGCCGCGTCGGCGACGAACTGGCTCGCGACCTCGCGCACGAAATCCACTCCGCCCAGGCGCTCGAGATCGGCGAGGGCGCCGGGGTTGATGTGCTCCTGGCCGACGGGATGGACATTCGTTTCGTCCGCCGGGGGCGGCGCTTCCGGCCCCGAAGACGCGCTTTCGTCTTCGCGCCGAACCGACAGAGGCGAATGGGTCCGGTCGACCAGAAGCCGATCGATGGCCGCAAGCAATCTGGGAAGATCGATCGGCTTTGTGATGCAATCGTCTATGCCGACGGCCATGCAGCGCGCCCGCGTCTCGTCGGTGACGTCCGCCGTCAACGCAATGACCGGCGTTCGCCTGCCCATGGACCGCTCGAAGATGCGCAGGCGGCGCGTCGCCTCGATGCCGTCGACGCGTGGCATGTTGATGTCCATCAAGACAACGTCGAACTGCTCGCGCGCGAGAATGTCGAGCGCCGCATGGCCATCGTCGACGATCGTCGCCTCGCGTCCGACGAGCGACAACATCTTGCCGATGACTTTTTGGTTGGTCTTGTTGTCTTCTGCGACGAGGATCGAGAGATCGCGCGCCGCGCCCTGCCCCGGCTCGATCTGCGGCGCCTCCGGCTTTTCGTCGCCGGCGACCAGAAAGACCGCATCGTTGAACACATGCGGATCGCAGGGCCAGCGCAGCGCGACCGAACATCCCGCCGCGCGCGCGTGCAGGTCGAGACGGCCCGCGTCCTCAACCAGGAAGATTGCGCCGCGCCGACCGACGGACCGGAGCAGCGTCGACGCCTTTTCTTCGCCACCGCTTACAGCGTCGCGTAGATCGGCGATGACCAGCCCTTGCGTCGTCGAACCCGGGATGGCCGGATCATCGATGGCGACAGCAGCGGCGACGCTTTCACACGACAGTCCGACAGACTGCGCGAGTTCGATCACCCGCGGATCGCGGCCGATATAGACGGCCTTGTGCCGTCGGGCGCCGCTATCCTCGTCCGCCGCGGCGACCTCCGCTTCGAACTCGAACCAGAAGGTGCTGCCGACGCCCCTGGCGCTGGCGACATGAATTTCGCCGCCCAGCCCCGCGACCAGTTGCTTGGCTATCGCCAGGCCAAGTCCGGAACCGCCATATGTCTCGCGGATGCCTTCGTTGGCCTGCGTAAAGCGGTCGAAGATGCGCGCCTGCTCGTCGGCGCCCATGCCGATGCCGGAGTCGCGGACCTCGAAACGAAGCCGCGCCCGCGCGTTGGACAGGCGGTCGGACCGCACGGCGATCTCGACGTAGCCGGCAGGCGTGAATTTGATGGCGTTACCGACGAGATTGACCAGGCTGTCGCGCACATGCCGCTCGTTGGTGACGATCCAGCGCGGCGTCGGCATGTCGATGCGCAACAGAAGCCGCACGCCCTTGGCCTGCGCCGACACGTCGAGCAAGTCGCGCGTCGACCGCAACATGTCGAACAGGTCCACCCTGTCGCGAACGGCGGATTGCCGGCCAATCTCCAGGCGGGAGAAATCGAGGATCGAGTCGATCTGGCCGAGCAGCGAACGCCCCGCCTGGCCGATCATCCGCGCCATATCGGCTTCCTCGCGCGGCAGCTTGGAGGCGGCCAGAATGTCGCCCAGCCCGATGATGGCGTTGAGCGGCGTGCGCAGGTCGTGACTGACGGCCGCGACGAACATGCTCTTGGCGCGGCTGGAATCTTCCGCTTTCGCCTTGGCCTGCCAGAGATTGCGCACGAGATTGAGCGCATAGGCGGGAATAATGATGAGGCCGACGATCAGGCCGCCGGCGAGCAGGTCATTGTCGCGCCAGAGAGGCGAGAGACGAACGACGAACCCGACGGCGACGATCGACATGAGGCCGGAAGCGACGATCCATTTCACGCCGTAGCGGAAACCGAAGCCGTAGATGATGAGCAGATAGCCGGGATAGAGCAGCCCGACATAGGCAGGGCCCGAATGATAGGCGACGTAGGTGAGCGCGCAGATGTCGGAGCCGAGGATCGCCACGCGCCGCCAGGCTCTTGCGCGCGGCCACATCCACACATGCGCGAAGAACGTGGCGGCGAGCGCGAGATAGGCGAGATAGGCGCCGGCCATGAAGCCGGAGCCGGTCGAGGCGCCGTCACGGCCGAAGATGCTGACGGCGCCGAACAGAATGGTCGTGATGACCATCCTGTTGATGGCCATCTGGCGTTCGTTCTCCGCCCATTGCTCTTCAGCTACGGGGCGGGAGTCGAGAAACGAGGCGTCCGGACGCATGGACGGCTAGGCCGACTTGGCGAGCGGGCCCGACTGCATGAACAGGGCCGACACGTCTTCGAAAGGCGCGGGCCGCCCGAGCAGGAAGCCCTGCACGATCTCGCAGCCGATCTCGCGCAGCCCCTGGAGATGCTTGTGCGTCTCGACCCCCTCCGCCACGACGTCGAGCCCAAGGCTGCGGCCGAGCGTGATGATCGCGCGCACGATCGCGGAATCGTTGGGATCCTGCGTCATGTTGCGCACGAAGCTCTGGTCGATCTTGATGCGCTGCACCGGCAGCTTCTTGATGTAGCTGAGCGAAGAATAGCCGGTGCCGAAATCGTCGATCGCTATCGATATGCCGAGGCGGTTCAGCTCACGCAGGTCGTTGGCCACCGCGTCGATGTCCTGCATGACGATGTTCTCGGTGAGCTCCAGCTCGAGCCGGCGCGGATCGAGGCCGGTTTCCGAGAGGATGCGCGCGACTTGCAGCGGCACGTTCTTCTTGCGGAACTGGATCGGCGACATGTTGACGGCGACGCGGAACATCGGGAACCCGTCGCGCTGCCAGATGCGCGCGTCGGCGCAGGCCTTGCGCAGAACCCATTCGTTGATCGGAATGATTAGGCCGTTTTCTTCCGCCTGCGGCAGGAAGGCGCCCGGGCCGACGATGCCGACGCCCGGCCTGTTCCAGCGCAACAGCGCTTCGACCCCGATGATCTTGTTCGTGGAGACGTCGAATTGCGGCTGGTAGTAGAGAACGAATTCGTCGTTCGCGAGCGCCATGCGCAGATCGGCCTCGAGGCTCATGGCGCTGCGCGCGCGCGCCTGCATGTCGGCGGCGAACAGGCAATAGGCGTTGCCGCCTTCAGCCTTGGCCTTGTACATGGCGAGGTCGGCGTTGCGGAGCATTTCCTCGGGATCCGCGCCATCATTGGGATGAATGGCGACGCCGATGGAAGCCGTCGATTTCATCTGCGGCGTTTCGGGATCTGTGAACGCCGCGATCGCCTCGCAAATGCGCGCGGAAAACTCCGCGACGTCGTAGTTGGATCCGACATCGGACTGAAGGATCGCGAATTCGTCGCCGCCGAGGCGCGCAAGCGTGTCGCGCTCGCGCACGACCTCGCGCAGGCGCCCGCCAATGCCCTGCAGGAAGCGGTCGCCGACCGAATGGCCGTAGACGTCGTTAACGGCCTTGAAGCCGTCGAGGTCGATGAGATGCAGGGCGAAGATCTTGTCGCCGCGCCGTGCGCGCGCGATCGCGCCGCGCAGCTTCTCCGACAGCAGCGTCCGGTTCGGCAGCGAGGTCAGCGGATCGTGATGCGCGAGATAGCGCAGGTGTTCTTCCGTACGCTTGTGCGCGGTAATGTCGAGCGAGCTCGTCAGCACGCCGCTGACGGCGCCCGTGTGGTCGCGCAGCGGCGTCTTGGTGGTGAGGAAACTGCGCCGGCGATCGTCGGCGCTGGTCAGGTTTTCCTCGAAGGCCGGCAGCGCGCGGCCGGTGGTGAAGACGAGCTGGTCGAGCGTCTGGTTGCGCTCGGCGTTCGACTTGCCGATCAGTTCGGCAAGCGGGCGGCCGATGACGGCCGCCGGATCGACGCCGAAGAAGTCCGTCTCGAAGGCGTTGACGAAAAGCGTGCGGCCTTCGCGGTCCACCGCGTTGATCAGCACGGGCAGCGTGTCGATCACCTGGGCGAGGCGCTCGATCGAATCGCGGATTGCGCGTTCGCGCGAGCGCTCGCTGTCGGCCAGTTCCTGCGCCAGCGTGTCGGCGCGGTCGGCAAGCAGTTTCTGGTGGCGCCGCAGCGCGAGCAGGTTGCGCGTGCGCGTGATGAATTCATGATGGTCGACCGGCGAATTCAGGAAGTCGGTCGCGCCCGCCTCCAACGCCCGAAGCCGGTAGGAACGCTCCTCGTAAACGGTGATGACCACGACCGGAATGTCGGCTGCGCCGTTGATCGCGCGCAGCGCGCGCACGAAGTCCGCCCCGTTCATCTCCGGCATCTTGTAGTCGGTGACGACGAGATCGGCGGGGTTCTCGGCGAGCCAGTCCAGCGCTTCGCGCGGATTGCCGAAGGCGCGGACCTGAATGTCCGGCGCAATCGAGGCGGCGAGCTTGGAAAAGATGTTCCTGTTCGTTACGCGGTCGTCGACGATAGCAACAGTCGCCATGACAAATTTCTCTGACCTGAGAAAGACTTGGCGGAGATCTGGCTACCCGCGCCCAGGACAGAATGCCGCAAGTTGATTAAGCAATTGCTTCCAAGATCCAAGCCTCCGTGTCCATTTGCCTGCAGGATTCAGTAGGATAGGCGACGCAATCCGGGAGCCGCCGATGAACCCTGCCGACATGTCCGCCTGCGACCTTCGCCGCGCCTATGCGGCCAGAACCCTCTCGCCGGTGGAGGCGCTGGAGGCCGTCATCGCGCGCGTGGAGAAGCTCGAACCGCGCCTGATGGCGCTCTGGGCCGTGGATTTCGAGGGCGCGCGGGCCATGGCGGGCGATTCGGAGGCGCGCTGGCGCAAGGGCGCCCCGCTCGGCCCGATCGACGGGGCGCCGCTGACGATCAAGGAAAACATCGCCACCCGAGGGGCGCCCATGCCGCTGGGGACGGCGGCCAGCGAACTTGCGCCCTCACCCGCCGACGCGCCGCCGGCGGCGCGCTCGCGCGAGTCCGGCGCGGTGATTTTCGCCCGCACGACCATGCCGGACTACGGCATGTTGTCCTCATCGAAATCGAGCTTCCACAAGCTGACCCGCAACCCCTGGGACCGGACGAAGACGCCCGGCGGCTCCTCCAGCGGCGCGGGGGCGGCGGCGGCGGCCGGCTACGGTCCCCTGCATATCGGCACCGACATCGGCGGCTCGGTGCGGCTGCCGGCCGGCTGGTGCGGGATATTCACCCTGAAGCCGAGCCTCGGGCGCATTCCCATCGACCCGCCGTTCCAGGGCCGCGTCGCCGGTCCGATGACGCGCTCGGTGGAAGACGCGGCGCTGTTCATGGAGGTTCTGAGCCTGCCCGATCCGCGCGACCACATGAGCCTGCCCTACGAGAAGATCGACTGGAGCGCGCTCGACCGCGACGTGAAGGGCCTGCGCATCGGGTTGCATCTCGACGCTGGCGTCGGCCTGCCGGTCGAACCCGAGACGCGCGCGGCGGTGGAGGCTGCGGCGCGCGCCTTCGAGGCGGCCGGCGCAATCGTCGAGCCGCTCGCGCCCTTCATGACGCGCGAGATGCTCGACGGGCAGGACAGATTCTGGCGCGCGCGCGCATATGCGGATGTCGTTGCGCTGCCGGAGGAGCGGAAGGCGAAAATCCTGCCCTTCATCCGCGCCTGGGCGGAGTCGGCGGCGCCCTTCAGCGGGAGCGACGTCTATACGGGCTTCGCGCAATCCATGGCGCTCCGCAAGGCGACGGAGGCGGCGACGCGACGCTTCGACTACGTGCTTTCGCCCACCGCCCCGATCCCCGCTTTCGACGCGGAGCTGCCGAGCCCGACCAATGACGCCGAACGCCCGTTCGAGCACATCGCCTTCACCCTACCTTACAACATGTCCGAGCAGCCGGCCGCCTCGATCAACTGCGGCTACACGTCGCGCGGGCTGCCGATCGGCCTTCAGATCGCAGGCCGACGCTTCGACGACCTCGGCGTCCTTCAGATATCGCGCGCATGGGAGAAGATGCGGCCGCCGCAGCGGGAATGGCCCACGGCTTGAGCGGCGTGCGCCATCGCACACCCGCCATCTTCGACAGGCTTGCGCGGCTTCGAGGCGCGGCGCAGTATTGCGATGCGGCGGGTTAATCCACCCATGAGGGGGGCGCCAAAGTGGACAGACGATCTTTCCTTGGCCTTTTCGGCGGTCTTGCTGCGGCGGTGACGCTGTTCAAGGCCTCGCCGAGCGACGCGATGCCGGCGGCGAAGCCGACGGACGTCGCGCCGGCGGGACCTGAGCCCGCCGTTGCAACCGACGCAGACATGGAATCCGCCAAGACCGAGAAGGCCTATTGGCGTTATCGGCGCTACAGGCGCTGGCGCCGTCGGCGCTATCGCGTCTATCGCCGCTACTATCGCCGGCGCTGGCGGCGGCGTTATTACCGTCGGTGGTATCGGCCGGTCTATTACTACCGTCCGCGTTACTATTATCGCTGGTGGTAAGCCGATGATGGCGGCCGGCGCCCTCGGTTGAGGACGCCGGCGAGCTGTTCATACGAGATCGCCGGTCATTTCAGTTCGGCGGCGAAGAATTCCATCGTCCGCAGTTCGGCCTCCTGCGCGGCTGCGGCGTCGTAGCTTTCACGCTCGTCGCAATTGAAGCCGTGATCGGCGGCATAGACGAAGACCGGGACCTCCGGCTGCGCAGCGCGAATCCTCTCGACGTCGGAGAGCGGGATGTGCTTGTCGCGCTCGCCGAAGTGCAGCATCAGCGGAATGCGCGGCTTTTCGCTGGCGATGCCGGCAATGCCGCCGCCGTAGTAGCCGACCGCCGCCGCGACGCCCGGCAGGCGGCAGGCGGCTGCGTAAGCCAGGGTGCCGCCCCAGCAATAGCCGACGACGCCGACCTTGCCGCCTTCCTTTGCGGCCTCGATGGCGGCAGCGACGTCGGCGAGCGTCTCCGCGAGTTTCGTGCGCCCGCGCAGGTCCATGGCGCGCGGACGATCCTCCATGCCGTAGCCGAGCTCGACGCCCTTCTCGACGCGATCGAACAGGGCGGGGGCAATGCTGAGATAGCCGGCCGCCGCATATTTGTCGGCCACCGCGCGAATGTGGTGGTTCACGCCGAAGATTTCCTGCAGCACCACCATGCCGCCTTTCGGCCTTCTCTGGGGACGCGCGCGATAGGCGGAAATCTGCACGCCGTCCTTGCAGGTCAATGTAATCGTCTCGCCCATGTTTCGCTTTCCCTCCGTAAGGCTGGCCCAGCCATTTCCGCGATGCATTATAGACAGACCTTCGCGCGCGACCCGCGCGAGCGCATCCGCGACCGTCTCCCCGCCGATCGGCCGCTCTGCGCAGATTTCCGCGAGCGGCGCCAGCACAAAGGCGCGATTCAGGAGTTCGCGATGGGGAATGACGAGGTCGGGATCGTCAAGAGCCGCCTCGCCATAGAAGAGAATGTCGATGTCGATGGCGCGCGGCCCCCAGCGCTCGCCGTCCAGACGGCCGAGATCGCTCTCGATTCGTTTCAGCGCGGCGAGCAGGTCTCGCGGCGCAAGGCGCGTCTCGTAGAGCGCGCAGGCGTTGAGAAAGTCGGGTTGGTCGAGGCGACCCCACGGCGGCGTGCGCCACAGCGAGGACAGCGCGAGACGACGCCCGACGCCGCGCCGCTCGATCTCGCGCACGGCGCGCGCAATCGTGGCCGCGCTGTCGCCGACGTTGGCGCCGAAGCCGAGCCCGACCGTTACGGATTCAGCCATGCTCGATCGCGTCCCAGACGGCGAGCGCGGCGCGGTGTTCGGCAACGTCATGCACGCGGAAGATACGCGCGCCGCGCGCGAGCGTCGCGAGATTGGCCGATATCGTGCCGATGAGACGGGCCTCGACGGCTGCGCCGAGCAGCAGCCCGAACAGGGATTTCCGCGAAACGCCGATCAGCACCGGCAGGCCGTATTCGGTCGCGAGCCGGTCAGTCGCGCGCAGCGCCGCCAGGTTCTGCGCCTTGGTCTTGCCGAAGCCGATCCCGGGATCGAGCATGACGTGGGCGCGCAGGATTCCCGCCCGACGCGCGAGATCGAGCGAATGATCGAAGAAGCGCTTCATGTCGTCGGCGATATCGAGAGCCGGATCGACGCTCTCGCGATTGTGCATGACGACGACGGCCGCGCCGGTTTCGGAAACCGTGTCCGCCATGGCGGGATCGCGCTGCAATCCCCAGACATCGTTGACGACGCACACGCCTCGCTCGACCGCATAGCGCGCGGTCTCGGCCTTGTACGTGTCGATGGAAAACGGCGCGTCGACTTCGGCGAGCAGGGCGTCGAGCAAAGGAGCGAGCCGGCGTATTTCTTCGTCGGCGGCGACAGGCGTGTGGCCGGGGCGTGTCGATTCCGCGCCGACGTCGATGATGTCGGCGCCGTCGGCGGCGAGTTTCCGGGCCTGCGCGATCGCCGCATCGCGGCCGACGAATTTGCCGCCATCGGAAAAAGAATCGGGCGTGACATTCAATATGCCCATGAGCGCGCGGCGTTCGGAAACGACGCGGAGAAAGGCGTCGCGGCGCGCGGCCATGCGGGTGGCGGCATCGGAAATGGTCTGCGTCAAGAATCAACTCCGCCGTGTCAGGCGATCCGGTCAGTCATCATAGACCAGATAGGCGGAAGCCGCGTCTGCGGGCGTCCCCTCCAGCGCGCCGCCCTCGGCGGCCGGCCGCCAGCCGACGACAGATTCGATCTTGCGGGCGAGTTCGAAATCCTTGTCGGTGACGCCATTCGCCGAATGGGTGCTGAGCCTGACCTCGAGCGATGGATAGTCGAGGACCAGTTGGGGATGGTGCCAGGCGGCCTCGGCCAGATGCGCGACAGCGCCCGCCGCCAGCAACGTCGCCTTCCAGTTCTGCGTGCGGTAGACCCGCACCAGCGCGCCGTTGGCCAAGCGCCAGCGGGCGAGATCGCCGACAAGGCGCGCCGCGATCTCCGCGTCGGAATAGACGCGTTCATATCTCGTGGTCATGAGCTTGCTCCGGCGGGCAGGCGATTGCCCTTATCTAAGGTTGCAGTCCGGCGCAGCAAGGTTGCGCCGGGCGCAGGCTGCGGCCATACCTTGCGCATGAAGGCCGGGTCCCGTCTTGCGCCCCTGTTGGCGGCGCTTGTATGCGCCGCGTTTGCGCCAGCGACCGCGCGCGCGCAGATGTCCTTCAACCGCTTCGGCTATTGCGCGCCGCCGGTTCCGCCGTCCTGCGTGGAACAGACGCAGGACGCGAGCGAGAAGAAGCTGAAAGCGTGCGAAGCCGACGTCGAGCGCTACGTGGCGAGCGTCTTTTCCTATCGCGGCTGCATCGCCGCCGAGACCGAGCGCGCGGTGCGCGAGGCCAATGCGACAATTCGCAAGATGCGGTGCGCGCGCGATCCGGGTTTCTGCCCGCCGGCGCCGGCGGAGGCGGAGCCTGACGAGACGCCGAAGGGAAAGAAGAAGGGGAAGTAGCCGGGACCGCCGGCTTCCAGCCGGCTCCCTGCCGCCGACCGGAGGCCGGCGGTCCCGGATTGCTCCATCGGCGCCATTCGTGTTGCATACGCCACCCCAACGAGACCCGGAATCATGGCCGCACCCAAACCGCCCGCCTTCGAAACGCTGAGCCTGCACGCCGGCCAGCATCCCGACCCCGCAACCGGATCGCGCGCGACGCCGATCCACCAGACGACGAGCTACGTCTTCCGCGACGCCGACCACGCCGCCGCGCTGTTCAACCTGGAAGTGGGCGGGCACATCTATTCCCGCATCTCCAACCCGACCGTGGCGGTGCTGGAGGAACGGCTCGCCGCGCTCGAAGGCGGGTCCGCCGCCGTCTGCACGGCGAGCGGGCAGGCGGCGCTGCATCTGGCGATCGCAACGCTGCTGAACGCCGGCGACCATATCGTGGCGTCGGCCTCGCTCTACGGCGGCACGGTCAACATGCTGGCGCAGACGCTGCCGCGCTTCGGCATCGCGACGACCTTCGTCAAGCCGCGCGACCACGCCGGCATCAAGGCCGCCATCAAGCCGAACACCCGGCTCGTGCTCGGCGAGACCATCGGCAATCCCGGCCTCGAGGCGCTGGACATTCCGGCCGTCGCGCAGATCGCGCACGACGCCGGCCTGCCGCTGATGATCGACAACACGTTCGCCACGCCTTACCTCTGCCGGCCCTTCGATCTCGGCGCCGATATCGTCATGCATTCGATCACCAAATGGATCGGCGGGCATGGGATCGCCATCGGCGGCGTGGTGATCGATGGCGGGCGCTTCGATTGGCGCGCTTCCGGCAAATTCCCGACGATGACCGAACCCTATGCGGGCTACGACAATCTCGTCTTCGCCGAGGAATTCGGGCCGATCGCCTTCGCCATGCGGGCGCGCGCGGAAGGCCTGCGCGATTTTGGCGCGTGCCTGTCGCCCACGCACGCCTTCCATCTGCTGCAGGGCGTGGAAACCCTGCCGCTGCGCATGGAGCGCCATGTTTCGAACACGGCCGCCGTGCTCGCCTTTCTGCAGAAGAACGAGGCGGTCGCCTGGACCAATCATCCCACCCTCGAGTCGCATCCCGATCACGCGCTGGCGCAGAAGCTCTTGCCGAAAGGCGCGGGGTCGATCGTCACTTTCGGCGTGAAGGGCGGGCGCGAGGCGGGCCGCAAGTTCATCGAGGCGCTGCAGCTTGCCAGCCATCTCGCCAACGTCGGCGACGCCAAGACGCTGGTCATTCATCCGGCCTCCACGACGCACCGGCAGATGAACGCCGAGCAGCTCGCCAAGGCCGGGGTCGGCGAGGACATGATCCGGCTGTCCGTCGGCCTCGAAAATGCGGCCGACATCACGGGCGATCTCGCGCAGGCCCTGCGCATCTCGCAGAAGGGTTGAGCGATGGACATTTCGATCAACGGCCGGAACATCCACGCCTCGACCGGCGGCGTTCCCTTCGATGCGGGCAAACCCGTCGTCGTCTTTCTGCACGGCGCCGGCATGGATCACACCGTATGGTTCCTGCAATCGCGCTGGTTCGCCTATCGCGGACGTGGCGTGCTGGCGCTCGATTTTCCGGGCCACGGCCGATCGGACGGGCCGCTGCTGTCATCGATCGAGGACATGGCCGACTGGGTCGCCGCCGTGCTCGATCATCTCGACGTGAAACAGGCTGCGGTCGTCGGGCACAGCATGGGCGCGCTCGCCGCCATCTCCTTCGCCGCGCGGCATCCGGACAAGGCGCGGGCGCTCGGGCTCGTCGGCGCGGCGCTCGCCATGCCGGTGTCGAAGGATCTGCTGGGCGCGGCGGCGGCCGACCATCACGACGCGATCGACATGGTCAACCTCTGGGGCCACGGTTTCCATGCAGGCATCGGCGGCTGCGAATGGCCGGGCGTGTGGATGACGGGATCGAGCGAAGACCTGCTGGAGCGCGCGGACAAGGGCGTGCTGTCGAACGATCTGGCCGCCTGCAACGCGCATCAGGCCGTGGCGGAGAACGCGGCGAAGATCGCCTGCCCTGCGCTAATCGTGCAGGGCTCGCGCGACATGATGACGCCGCTGAAGGGCGCGCGCGCGCTGGCGTCCGCAATGCCGAAGGGCGCGATCCAGATCGTGCAGGGCGCAGGCCATATGGTGATGATCGAGCGCGCGACGGAAACGCTGGAGGCGCTGGCGGGCGCGATGTGACGCCACGGGCGCCGACCTCCCCGCAAGCGGGGAGATCGCGATGCGCAGCATCGCGAGTGGGGACCGGATGGACGTGCGCCCGAACGTTTCCGTCTCTGCAGCGCCGCGCCCCACCCGTCGCCTGCGGCGACACCCTCCCCGCAAGCGGGGAGGGAGGGGACGCCTGCCCTACTTCGCCTTTTCCTTCAGCGCCTCGTCGCGCAATTCGCGGCGCAGGATCTTGCCGACGTTGGTCTTCGGCAGCGTGTCGCGGAACTCGATGTGGCGCGGGCGCTTGTAGCCGGCGAGATTCTGCTCGGCGAACTTGCTCAGCTCTTCCTTGCTGACCGGCTTCTTCGACACGACATAGAGCGCGACCTTCTCGCCGGAATTGGAATCCGGCAGGCCGACGACCGCGCATTCCAGCACGTCGGGATGCTCGGCCATCGCCGCCTCCACTTCATTCGGATAGACGTTGAAGCCCGAGACGAGGATCATGTCCTTCTTGCGGTCGACGATGCGCAGGTAGCCGTCGTCGTCCATCGTGCCGATGTCGCCGGAGCGGAAGAAGCCGTCTGACGTCATCACCTTGGCCGTCTCGTCCGGACGGTTCCAGTAGCCAGACATGTTCATCGGCGCGCGGATGGCGATTTCGCCGGGTTCGCCGTGCTTCACCTCATTGCCGTCGTCGTCGAGAATCTTGATCTCGACGCCAGGCATCGGCAGGCCGATCGTGCCGGTGAACTTGTCCGAATCCGCGCGGTTGCAGGTGACGCCGGAGCAGGTTTCCGACAGGCCGTAGCCCTCGATGATCGGGCAGCCGGTGATGGCGAACCATTTCTTCGCCACCGCCTCCTGCACCGCCATGCCGCCGCCGTTGGAGACGGCCAGTCCCGAGAAATCGAGCTTGGCGAATTCGGGATTGTTGACGAGGCCGTTGAACAGCGTGTTGACCGCCGGGAAAGTGTTGAAGCGGTACTTGCTCATCTCCTTTACGAGGCCCGGCAGGTCGCGCGGATTGGGGATGAGCACGCACAGGCCGCCGAGCCGCATGGCGAGGAAGGCCACGGAAACCAGCGCGAAGACGTGATAGAGCGGCAGGGCGCAGATCGAGATGATCTGTCCCTTGATCTTGCCGGTCGACATGGCCGGCTGCAGCCAGGCCTCCGACGCCAGCACTGCGGCGAGCAGCGCGCCGTGCGTCAGCACCGCGCCCTTGGAGACGCCGGTCGTGCCGCCGGTATATTGCAGGATGGCGACGTCCTCGCGCTTCATCGCCGGCGCCGAGAACGGCTTGCCCACGCCTTCGGCCAGCGCGGCCTTGAAGGTCACGTGGCCCGGCAGCGACCAGGCCGGGACCATCTTGCGGCGCACGACGAAATTGACGAGCGCGCCCTTCGGGAAGCCGAGCATGTCGCCCATGCTGGCGACGACGACGTGCTTGACCTGCGTCTTCGGCAACGCCTCCTGCAAGACGGAGGCGAAATTCTCGAGCACGACGATCGCGACGGAGCCTGAATCCTTGAGCTGGTGCTCGAGCTCGCGCGGCGTGTAGAGCGGATTGACGTTGACCGCGATGAAGCCCGCGCGCAGCACGGCGGCGAGCGCCACCGGATATTGCAGCACGTTCGGCATCATGATGGCGACGCGGTCGCCCTGCTTCAGGCCGCGGCCTTGCAGCCAGGCGCCGAAGGCGCGCGACATCCGGTCGATATCGCCGAAGGTGATGGCCTTGTCCATGCAGACATAGGCCCTGTCGTTGGCGTATTTCTTGAAGCTGTCCTCGAACAGCGCCGCCAGCGAGGCATAGCCGCTCGTATCGACTTCTGCCGGGACGCCCTGCGGATAGCTTTTCAGCCAGATCTTTTCCATGTTCCCTCCCCGCGGCTCTTGAGCGACCGCATATGGTTCACTTATAGACCAGCATCGGGCGCTTGTCTTGCGGCGCGCTCTATCCGGCGGGCGCGAACATCGGGACGTTCTGCCCGTTCTCGGCCGGCTTGAACACGACATGGACGCGCCGGCCGATGCGCAACGAATCAAAATCGCAATCGACGATGTTGCTCATCATAATCGGCCCCGCGTCGAGCTTCACGAAGGCGATGGCGTAAGGGACAGGCGCGCGCCGCATGACGGAAAAGGAATAGATTTCCCCCTCGCCGTTCGTTTCCAGCCATTCCGTTTCGCCGAAGCAAAAGGGGCAGAGCGCGCGCGGGTAGAAATGCGGCTCGCCACAGGCGCGGCATTTCTTGACGAGCAGCTTGCCGGCGGCGGCGGCGTCCCAATAGGCAAGCGTCTCGACATTGGCGGTCGGCGCGGCGATCTTGCGGTCGTTCGTCATCATGCGCGCTCCATCACCAGAACGGCCGCGCCGTGGCGCGTGCCGAGCGAACCGCCAGTGCCGCTGGCGACGGCGAGATCGCAGTTCTTCACCTGCACCGCAGGATGAGCTTCTTCCCGCAATTGCCGCACGGCTTCCAGCACCTTGGTCAGGCCGCCGCGATTGGCGGGATGGTTCGAGCAGAGCCCGCCGCCGTCCGTGTTGAACGGCAGCCTGCCGACGCCGGAAATGAGATTGCCGTCCGACACGAACCTGCCGCCCTGTCCTTTCGCACAGAAGCCGAGGTCCTCGATCTGCATCAGAACGGTGATGGTGAAGCTGTCGTAAAGGGAAGCGTATTTCATGTCCGCCGGCGTCACGCCCGCCTCCTCCCAGGCGCGTCGGCCGGCCGCCGCTACGCCCGTGTAGCTCAGGTCGATGCGCCCGCCGTCCGTGTGCTTGGGTTGCTCGCCTGCGCCCAGTATGTTCACGACCGGCCGCTTCAGGCTCTTTGCGATCTCCGGCCGTGTGACGATGATCGCGCCGCCGCCGTCGGTGATGACGCAGCAGTCGAGCCGATGCAGGGGATCTGCGACGAGCGGCGAGTTCACGACCTCTTCCACCGTCACGACATTGCGCAGCAGCGCATGTGGATTGTGCTGCGCGTGGCGCGAGGCCGCGACCTTGATCCAGGCGAGCTGGTCGCTCGTCGTGCCGTGGTCGTGCATATGGCGCATCGCGACCATGGCGTACATGTTGGCGATCGTCGGCGCGTAGGGCTGCTCGAACTGCGCGTCGGGCACGGCTGGCGGCACGATGCGCGGCGCGGTCCCGGTCGCCATGCCTTCCGAGCGCGGCTTGCCGGCAAGCGTGACGAGCGCGACATTGCATTTTCCCGCCGCGATCGCCTGCGCGGCATGGGAAACGTGCAGGAGATAGGACGAGCCGCCGACATCGGTGGAATCCACATGGCGCGGGTTCAGACCGAGATAGTCGACCATGGAGATCGGGCCCATCCCCGGCGCATCGCCCGCGCAGAAATAGCCGTCGACGTCGTCCTTGGAGAGCCCGGCGTCCTCGAGCGCGCCCTTCGCGACCTCGGCGTGCAACTGGGCGAGCGACTTGTCCGGCGCATGCCTGGTGGGGTGTTCATATATGCCGGCGATGCATGCCGCCCTCTTGATGCTCATTCGGGGTCTTCCGTTTCTTCCCTGTCCGCTGTTTGCGTGCGATCCTAATGGCGGGCAGCAGGACCGCCAATGCGCGGGCGTGCACAAAAGACATGCGGGAGGCGCAGATGGCGAAGGCGCTCGACAACAAGGCTCTCGGCGGATTGAAGGCGCTGGATTTCTCGACCACCATCGCCGGGCCCTATTGCGCGCGGCTGCTCGCCGACCTCGGCGCGGACGTGGTGAAGATCGAATCTCTCGAAGGCGACGTGTTGCGCGCGCGGCCGCCTTTGCGCAACGGCGCGAGCTCCGCCTTCGGCCAATTGAATGCGGGCAAGAAAAGCGTGACGCTCGACCTGAAGAAGCCCGCCGCGGTCGACGCCGTTCACCGGCTCGCCGAACAGGCGGACATCATCGTCGAGAATTTCCGGCCGGGCGTGATGAAGCGCCTCGGCCTCGACTACGAGACGCTGTCGGCGGTCAATCCGCGGCTCGTGTTCTGCTCCATGTCGGGCTACGGGCAGACCGGGCCGTGGGCCGAGCGGCCGGCCTACGCGCCTGTCATCCATGCGGCGTCCGGTTACGATCTGGCGCATCTCGCTTATCAGCAGGGACGAACGCGGCCGGATTTCTGCGGCGTGTTTCATGCGGACGTGGTGAGCGGCGTCTACGCTTTTTCCGCGATCACGACCGCGCTGTACCAGCGCGAGCAGACCCGGCGCGGGCAGCACATCGACGTCTCCATGCTCGAAAGCATGCTGAGCCTCACGCTCAACGAATTGCAGGGCGCGCAATTCTCCGTAGAGAAGCCGACCCGACCGATGTTCGGGCCGATGGAGACGAAGGACGGCTATGTCATGGTCGCCGTCGTCACCGAAAAGGCCTTCCGCAATTTCGTCACCGCCGCGGGACGCGCAGACTTCATCACGGATGCGCGCTTTGCCGAATATTCCAGGCGCCGCGCGCATTGGGACGAACTGATGACGGAACTGGAAAACTGGTCGCGCACGCTGACGCGCGACGAATGCATCGCTGCGCTCGAAACGCACGATGTCGCCTGCTCGCCCTATCGCACGGTGGCGGAAGCGCTCGCCGACGAACAGATCGCGCATCGCGACGCGCTTGTCGATGTGACGGACGCAGGCGGAACGTTCAAGGCGCTGAACCCGCCGTTCCGCATGTCGGCGGCGCAGACGCGCGTCGGCCCGCATGCCCCTTCGCTCGGCGAACATACGCGCGCCGTGCTGAAAGGCGCGGGGCTCTCGCACGACGAAATCAAGGCGATCATGGGCTGACTACACGGCCTTTCGCCGTGCGCCCGGCGCCTTGCCTTCCTCGAGCGCCGCGCAAGTCGCGCCGATATGGCTCATCAGCAATTCGTGCGTCGCCGTCGGGCGCCAGCCGCGCCGTATCGTCAGCCCGATGCGGCGCGCGCTGCGGGGCGTCGGCACGGGCAGCGGCGCGAGAAGGCCCAGCGACTGCTCGGTCAGGATCTGATGCTCGGAGATCAGCGTGAGGCGGTCCGAGCGGAGGAGCGCGCCGCGCACGACAATGAGCGAACTCGTCTCCAGGAGACCCGGCAGGTTTTCGCGCGCGGCTGGCGGGAACATGGATTCGAAATAATCGCGCGTCGGCGCGCCGGGCGGCGAGACCACCCACGGAAACGCCATGAGATCGGCCTCGCCGATCTTGTCGCATGCAAAGAGCGGGTGGCCGGCGCGCGCGACCACGGCGAGGCGGTCGTCGAACAAGGCGATCTGCTCGATATCGTCGATCGGCGCGGGATCGCGCAGCGCGCCGATCAGCATGTCGATTTCGCCGTGGCGCAGACCATGCAACAGGTCGCGGTAGGGACCGTCGATCACGCGCACATGCACTTTCGGCCGCTCGCGCATCAGGCGGTCGATGGCTTCCGGCAGGATGTGGCTGCGCGCGAGCGGCATGGCGCCAACGACGAGGCGGCTGGAATCCCCGCCCGACAATTCCGCGACTTCCGCAAAGCCGTGCTCGATCTCGACAAAGGCGAGGCGCGCCTGCTGGGCGAGGAATTGCGCGGGACGGGTGAGCTCGATGCCATAGGTTGCGGCGTCGAACAGCGATATGCCGGCCAGCCGCTCCAGCTCCTTGGCGGCGCGATGCACCGAGGGCTGCGACAGGCCGATGTTGCGCGCCGCCAGACTGAAGTTGCCGGCGGTGGAAACGGCAATCAGCGCACGCAATTGCGCGACCGTGATGAGCCGGTCGAGATCGGGGGCGGTTCGGCCGCGGCCGGCGGCGCGCGAAATTTCTCGGGCGCCGGCGCGCAGGAATTCGAGCGCGGTCGCCGCGCGCGCGCAGAAGAGCTTGCCGGCCTGGGTCGAGGCCATGCCCTCCGGCCCGTGCTCGAACAGCGCCGCGCCCAGTCGGGCCTCCAGCTTGTCGATGGCCTGCGTGATGGCGGGCTGTGACAGGTGGATGCGCTCCGCCGCACGGCTGACGCTGCGCGTCTCCGCGACCATGCAGACGGCTCGCAAATGCCTCAGATTCGGTATGTCCGACCTGTCGCTCTCGGCCATGCCTGCGCCATCCTCCCATCGCACTATAGCCAGAACTTATGCTCTTGCGGAGAGTTTGAAATGGCCGGCGCCGAAGCCCGCCGGATAATGGCCGGAAACGACGTCCAGGGGACCGGACGCCAGGCCCGAACGGGAAAGGAACGCCATGCCGATCGTCCGCACGAAAATCGAACGCGCCGATCCGGCCGTGATCGCCGGTCTCGCCGAATGCGGCGTCGCCACCGTGCACGAGGCGCAGGGCCGCACGGGGCTTCTCGCTTCCTACATGCGGCCGATTTTTCGCGGCGCGAAGATCGCGGCCTCCGCCGTCACCGTCTCCGTGCCGCCGGCCGACAATTGGATGATCCATGTCGCGGTGGAGCAGATGCAAAAGGGCGACGTAATGGTCGTCTCGCCCTTCTCGCCATCGGACGCCGGCTATTTCGGCGACTTGCTCGCCGGCTCGGTGATGGCGCGCGGCGGCGTCGGCCTCATCATCGACGCCGGCGTGCGCGACATCGCCGATCTCACCGAGATGAAATTTCCCGTCTGGTCGAAGGCCGTCTGCGCGCAAGGGACCGTCAAGGAGACGCTGGGGGACGTGAACATTCCGGTCGTCTGCGCCGGCGCGATCGTCAATCCCGGCGACGTGATGGTGGCCGACGACGACGGCGTCTGCGTGGTCAGGCGCGAGGAGGCCGCCGAGGTGCTGAAGAAGGCGCAGGCGCGCATCGCCAACGAAGGCGAGAAGCGCGAGAAGCTGAACGCCGGCGTGCTGGGCCTCGATCTCTACAAGATGCGCGAGGCGCTCGCCGCGAAGGGCCTGAAATATGTCTGAGGGCGTGCGCTGCATGTGGATGCGCGGCGGCACGTCCAAGGGCGGGTATTTTCTCGCCGGGGACCTGCCGGGCGACAGAGCGGCGCGCGACACATTCCTGCTCGGCATGATGGGCTCGCCCGACAAGAGGCAGATCGACGGCATGGGCGGCGCCGATCCGCTGACGTCGAAGATCGCTGTCGTGAAGAAGTCGGAGCGCCCCGGCGTCGACGTCGACTATCTCTTCCTGCAGGCCTTCGTCGACAAGCCGATCATCACCGACGCGCAGAATTGCGGGAACATTCTCGTCGGCGTCGGCCCCTTCGCCATCGAGCGCGGTCTGGTGAAGCCGACGGGCGACGAGACGGAAGTCGTCATCTACATGGAAAACACCGGGCAGATCGCGGTGGCCAACGTGCGCACGCCCGGCGGCGGCATGCCGACGTACAAGGGCGATCGCGCGATCGACGGCGTGCCGGGAACGGCGAGCCCGATTCCGATCGAGTTTCGCGACACGGCCGGCTCCTCCTGCGGCGCGCTGCTGCCGACCGGCAAGGCGTTCGACGTCATCGACGGCGTCGAATGCACGCTGATCGACAATGGCATGCCGGTGGTGGTGATGCGCGCGAGCGATCTCGGCATTGCCGGCACGGAGACGCGCGACGAACTCGATGCGCACGCGGAGCTGAAGAAGAAGCTCGAATCGATCCGCCTGCAGGCGGGGCCGATGATGAACCTCGGCGACGTGAAGGACGCCTCCGTGCCGAAGATGACGCTGGTGAGCGCGCCACGCGCAGGCGGCGCGATCTCGACGCGCACGTTCATCCCGCACCGCTGCCACGCCTCCATCGGCGTGCTCGGCGCCGTCAGCGTCGCGTCGGCCTGCATGATCGCGGGCTCGCCCGCGGCCTCGCTCGCCAATATTCCCGACGGCGATCCGAAGACGCTCGACATCGAGCATCCGACCGGGGCTTCGACCATTCGCGTGAAGGGGTCGGGCTCGAGCGCAACGGCGGCGGTCGTGTTGACGGCAAGGAGGCTGTTCGACGGGATGGTGTTCGCGCCGTAGCAAGACGAACCGAACCACGCATCCTCATCCTGAGGAGCGATGCGCGGCATCGCATCTCGAAGGATGGCCGCATCAATATTGTTGGTCTTGCCATCCTTCGAGACGCCGCGCTGGTGCGTGGCTCCTCAGGATGAGGATTGCGGGATACGAGCGTGTTTCAGCCGCCGCCCTTTTTCTTCTTCTTGAATTTTGGCTGCGCGCGCGCCGCATCGTCCTGCGGCTGCGTCTGCCTCGCCGCGCGCTTCTCGAACTTCTTTTTCTTCGGCCGCTCGCGCTCTCCGCCGCCCGCGTCCATGCGCTCGACGCGCACATTGTCGCCGCCGGGGCGGCGCATGCCGACCAGAAAATTCTGGGCAACCGCTTCCGACACTTCGAATTGCGTCTCGTGATCGAAGATGCGGATGACGCCGATGTCCTGCCGCGTGACGCCGCCCTTGCGGCAGAGCATGGGCAGCAGCCATTTCGGATCGGCGTTGCGCTTGCGGCCGATGTCCATGCGGAACCACACGGCGTCCGGCATGGCGCGCGGCCCCTTGGGCGTGCGCGCCGGCGCGCCGCCGCGCGGCTGGACCTGCGGCGGCGCGACGGGGCCCGGCGGCTCGATGTCCTCGACGCCCGGCAGGCGGGCGCGGTAGAGGCGCACGAGCGCGGCGGCGATTTCTTCCGGGGCGCGCTGGGTGAGAAGCTGGCGGCCCATATCGAGATCTTCCGGCGAAGCGTCCTCCGTCAGCGCGGGATCGCGCAACATGCGTTGGCGATCGAGATCGGCGATTTCATCCGCAGTCGGCGCGCCACCCCACTGCGCCTCAATTTCGGCAATAGCCAGGAGCTGCGCGGCGCGGCGTGCGCGCGAGGGCGGCACGAGCAGCGCGCTCACGCCCTTGCGGCCAGCGCGCCCGGTGCGGCCCGAGCGATGCTGCAAGGTTTCCGCGTCGGTCGGCAGTTCCGCGTGGATGACGAGTTCGAGGTTGGGCAGGTCGATGCCGCGCGCGGCGACGTCCGTCGCCACGCAAACCCGCGCGCGCCCGTCGCGCAAGGCCTGCATGGCGCGATTGCGTTCGTGCTGGCTGAGTTCGCCCGAGAGCAGAACGGCGGAAAACCCGCGCTCCTGCAGCGTCGCCTGCAAGTGCCGCACGGCTTCGCGCGTGTTGCAGAAGACCATCGCCGTCTGCGCCTCCACGTAGCGCAGCAGGTTGACCACGGCGTGCTCGATCTCCTTCGGGCCGACGCGGATCGCGCGATACTCGATGTCGGCATGGCCGCTCGCCCCGGCCTCGACCTCGATGCGCAGGGCGTCGCGCTGGTAGCGGCGGGCGAGCGCGACGATGCCCTTCGGCATGGTCGCGGAAAACATCAGCGTGCGACGCGTCGGAGGCGTCGCGTCCAGAATGAATTCGAGGTCCTCGCGAAAGCCGAGGTCGAGCATCTCGTCGGCCTCGTCCAGCACGATCGCCGCAAGCGCGGAGAGATCGAGGCCGTGGCGCTCGATATGGTCGCGCAGGCGGCCCGGCGTGCCGACGACGATATGCGCGCCGGCTTCCAGCTTGCGACGCTCCTGGCGGGGGTCCATGCCGCCGACGCAGGCGACGATTCTCGCGCCCGCGTATTGGTAGAGCCACATCAGTTCGCGCTCGACCTGCAACGCCAGTTCGCGCGTCGGCGCGATGACGAGCGCAAGCGGCGCGCCGGCTCCGGCGAAGGTTTCATTGCCGCAAAGAAGCGTCGGCGCCATGGCGAGGCCGTAGGCCACCGTCTTGCCGGAGCCGGTCTGGGCGGAAACGATGACGTCGCGATCAGCCGGGGCTTCGAGGACGGCCGACTGGACGGGGGTCGCCTCGGCATAATTGCGTTCGCTGAGGGCGCGGGACAGCGCGGGACTGGCGATAGTGAATGTCACGAAGATTCCTGGAGCCGCTGGGGCCGAAAGGGCGGCCAGATCGTCGGCAGCCGGATTGGCGCGTTCCATACGACATAGCGGCCGCCAAGGCCAATCGCGCGTTTCGCGGCGGCGACGCCGACTATCTGCCGGGCGTCGTGCTGAAAGAGCCGAAGAAACCGGGCTGCAAGGCCGCCGCCTGCGCCTTTGCGGCGATCGGATATTCCATGCTCTGTGAATAAGCGACGTGCGGCGTGCGGATCAGCCGCATGAAGGCGCCGGAATTGGCGTCCTCAAACCGGAAGGACAGGGTCTCGACGTCGTTTTCCTTCTGATGCGCAACCTCCGAGATCACGGCGCCCGGACGCGCCTGCATATCGTCGAGGAGGCTGGCGATCGGCCTGGCTGGCGCGGGCACATGCAGTTCCATCGCGACGAACTTCACGCCGTCCGGGGAACGGCCGGCGAGGAGATAGCCGACTTCGTGGCCATTGCCGCCGTCGTCCACCGTCACTTCGACGTCGCGAAACTCGACCGGCATGCTGATCGTGAAGGATCCGCCGGTCGGGCTGGCGAGGCCGGGCGCGACCGAGGCGCGATGCACCCGCGCGCCGGCGTGGGCCGTCGTCAGCGCGACAAGGACGGAAATCGCGAGGGCGGCGAGAATGGCGAGAAGGCGCGCAGCAAACATGTCGAAAGCCCCCACGGGTTATGGCGGCATTCGGCCCTGCGGCCGGGCGATGCGCGATGCGCTAACGCACATCGCGTCCCAGGATCAGCGCGCTCTGCGGGCAGCCGCATGCTATGCAGGCGAAAATGGAGGAGACCGGACCGGATGAGAACGCCCGCCTTGCCTGAACAGGTCGTAACCTCCGCCGATCTCGCGCGCGTCGGGGCGGCGGCCACGCGCCACGAGACGCCCTGCGGCGCCGGCAAGATGATCTGGCGTAGCTGGGGCGAGGGAAAGGCGGGGACGCCGCCCGTCGTCCTCGTGCACGGCGGCTCGGGCAGTTGGGCGCACTGGGCCCGCAATATCCGGGCGCTGGTCCAGCAGGGCCGCAAGGTGTTCGCCTGCGACCTGCCGGGCTGCGGCGAGTCCGACCGGCCGCCCGTCGGCGAGGATGGCGACGCCCTGCCGCCGTGGATCGAAGAAGGGACGAAGTCGCTGGGCCTGCCGCGTTTCGATCTCGTCGGCTTCTCCTTCGGCGCCATGGTCAGCGGATTCTATGCGGCGCGCTATCCCGACAGGGTGCAGGAGCTCGTGCTGGTCGGCGCGCCGGCGCTGAGCGAGAAGCCCGGCGCAAAAATCGCGCTGCGGGAATGGCTGCGCCTGCCCGACGGGCCGCAGCGCCAGGAAGCATTCCGGCACAATCTGCGGCTTCTGATGCTCGCCAACGATTCCAGCATCGACGAACTGTCGCTCGAGCTCTATGTGCGCTGCCTCAAGCAGGACCGGCTGACCAAACGCCGGATCGCGCGCACCGATATTCTCTTGCGTACGATGCCGAACATTCGCTGCCCGGTATTCGCGACATGGGGCGCAGAAGACGTTCTCGCGCGCGGCCGTTTCGATGCGCTCGAAGCGGGACTTCGGCGCGCGCCGGATTTTCGGGAGCTGAAGCTCATTCCGGACGCCGGGCACTGGGCGCAATTCGAGCAAGCGGACGCCTTCGACGCAATGCTGCGGGGGTGGCTGGCTGCCTAGGGCGTCATCCTCGTGCCGTCATTGCGAGCCAACGGGTCGCGCGGCTAAAACTCCACCACGCCGATCTCGGAACGATCCAGTTCCTCTTCGACGCGATGATAGGCGTCGTCGCCGATCTCGCCGGAGCGGCGCAGTTCCGACAGTCGCGTGCGCGCGGCCGTGATGGCGCGCTGGCGCAACCGGTCCTCTTCCGAGAGGGGCGGCGCGTACGCGCCATCTTCCGCATCGGCGACGGCGACCAAGCCGGCATATTCCTCGCGCACGCGGCGGGCGGCGTCGCTCTCCTCCCCATCGAGACTCGCGAGCGCGGCGCGCAAAGCCTCCGTGCGCGCGAATCCCGCTTCCGCCTCCAGCAGCTTGTCTTGCGGCAGATCCAGCAGGCGAAGCAGCGGGCCGAGCGTGAAGCCTTGCAGGACCAGCGTGCCGAGCACGACGAAGAAGGCGCAGAAGAGAATGAGATCGCGGTGCGGGAAGGCGTTCTCGCCATCCGGCAGGGCAAGCGCGGCGGCAAGCGTGACGATGCCGCGCATCCCGGCCCACGAGACGACGAGCCCGCCGCGCCAGCCCGGCCGCACCCCGGGATTGATCGGGCTGAAGCCGCGCAGCCGGCCGTAGAGCCAGACGCCCGCGCCGTTGAGGAACACCCACACGAAGCGCACGACGATCACGGTCGCCAGCACCGCGCCGCCGACCAGGAGATAGCGGGCGCGGGCGTCCGCATCGAGCCTCTCCAGAATGGGAGCGATCTGCAGGCCGATGAGTACGAAGGCGAGCACGTTCAGGAAGAAGATCGCGGTCTCCCACACCGCCCACGACGGCAGGCGCAGGCGCGCGGGCGTGCGCGTGGTGCGCGACGCCGTCGCCGCAAAAGCGACGAGGGTCAGCACGCCCGACAGATGCAGGCGCTCGGCCAGGAGCCAGACGCCGAAAGCGGTGATGAACTGGAAAAGGATCGCCGTCGGCGCGTCGGCGATGCGGCCGCTGAGGCGGGGCGCCGCCATGCCGAGCGCCCAGCCGGCGAGCAGCGAGGCCGGGACGCTCAGGAACAACAAGGGAATCGTCGTGGCGGTCATGGCGAAGGTCGCCGCCACGACCGCGCCGCGGAAGATCACGAGCGCGCTGGCGTCGTTGAACAGGCTTTCGCCTTCGAGAATCGACACGAGGCGGCGCGGCGGCTTGATGTGGCGCAGCACCGCGGAAGCCGCGACCGCATCGGGCGGCGCGACGATCGCGCCGAGCGCGATGGCCGGCGCCCAGGCGAGGCCCGGCGTCAGCCAGCGCGCGACGATGGCGACGGCGATCGTGGTGGCGACGACGGCGCCGAGCACCAGGCTCGCCACGGCGACCCAGTCGCGCTTCAATTCGCGGATCGACATGTCGAAGCCGGCGTCGACCAGCACCGGCGCGAGAAACAGCGCGAGCGCGAGATCGGGCGAAAGATCGACGCGCGGCGCGCCGGGCAGGAAGGCGACGCCCGCGCCCACGAGCGCGAGAAAGGCTGGATAGGGCGCGCCGACGCGGCGCGAGACGGCGGCCAGGATCAGCGCTACGGCGAGGATGAGCAGGATGGATTCGAAAAGCGACAGGACAGGGCTCCGGCATGTCGGCCGGCGCGCCGACCCGAGGCTTCAAATAGGCGCCGATCCGCGCGCGGCCAATCCGCATTCCTGCAAATGGCCGCCCGTCGAAATCCGCATGGCCGCACGCGCGACAAACCAATGCGCGGGCCTATATGCTCCCTCCACATGCAAGCACTCGGAGCCTCGGGAATGAGCGAGACCAAGGATTATACGCCGCCGAAAGTCTGGACCTGGGACAAGGCGAGCGGAGGACGCTTCGCCAACATCAACCGTCCGATCGCCGGCGCGACGCACGACAAGGAGCTGCCCGTCGGCAAACATCCGCTACAGCTCTATTCGCTGGGAACGCCGAATGGGCAGAAGGTCACAATCATGCTCGAGGAGCTGCTGGCGGCGGGCCACGGCGGCGCCGAATATGACGCCTGGCTGATCAACATCGGCCAGGGCGACCAGTTCGGCTCCGGCTTCGTCGCGATCAACCCGAATTCGAAGATCCCCGCCCTGCTCGACCGCAGCGAGCCAAAGCCGGTGCGCGTTTTCGAGTCCGGCGCGATCATGGTCTATCTCGCGGAAAAATTCGGCGCCTTCCTGCCGACCGAACGCGCGGCGCGCGCGGAATGCCTGTCCTGGCTGTTCTGGCAGATGGGCGCGACGCCGTTCCTGGGCGGCGGCTTCGGCCATTTCTATGCCTATGCGCCGGAAAAGATCGAATATGCGATCAATCGCTACGCGATGGAGGTGAAGCGCCAGCTCGACGTGCTCGACCGACGTCTGGCTGAAGTCGAATACCTTGCGGGCGATTACACGATCGCCGACATGGCGGTCTGGCCGTGGTACGGGGGCCTCGTGAAGTCGAACCAGTACGGAGCGGCAGAATTCCTCGCCGTGCACGAATACAAGAATGTGAATCGTTGGGCGGAGCAGCTTGCCGCGCGCCCCGCCGTCAAGCGCGGGCGCATCGTCAACCGCACGCAGGGCGAACCTTCCGCGCAATTGCACGAGCGCCACGACGCCGCCGACTTCGACACGAAGACGCAGGACAAGGTCGGCGCCCAGAACGCAGCCGGTTGAGGCCGCGCGCGAGCCGACGCTTTCAGGGATCGGTTTTCGCGCGCGGCTTGCGACGCGAAACCGTCGCGCGCGGGCGGCGCGCGGCAGGTTTGGCCGCACGCGCGGGCGGCCGCGGGTTCATCGCGTCGAAGGCGCGGCGCGCCTGCGCCAGGCAGTCGGCGCCCGCGCCGTCCGCCTGGTACAGCGCGAGGCCGAACACGTTCTCTCCCTGGATAGCGGTCGGCCGCACGGCGACCAGCGCGGCGGAGAGCCTGCGGCCGACGCTCGCCAGATCGACGTCGTCGGCGATCAGGCTGAGGCAGACGACGATTTCGTTCGGCGCGAGCAACGAGACGGCGTCGCTCTTGCGGACACGGCCCGCAAGCGCGGCGATCATGTCCGTCATGACGTGTTGCGCGGCGGCGGCGCCGTCGGCCACGACAATTTCGCCATAGTCCGACAGCCTGAAGTAAGCGACGGCGGCGGTGCGCTGCCAGTTCCACGAGGCTTTGGCGGCAATATCGAGACGTTGCTCCAGCGCGTGCTCGCCATGCGCGGGGTGGAACGGATTTTCCGGCAGATGGCGCGGCGCCGGCGGCCGCTCGCGCAGCACGGCGGGGGTCGCGTCTCTGAGAAAGGCCGTCTGGTTGGACCGGCGCGAAACGACGATGAAGCCTACCAGCGCGAGGAAGGCCCCCAGCGGCGCGCCAACCCGCAGAAGCCCGCTCGCGGGGCCGTCTTCATCATCGACCGACGCGGCATGCGCGGCGGCGGGCGCGGTAGTCCGCGCGATCTGCTGCGGCTGAATGGCCGCCTGCGGCGGGACCTGCGGACGCGAAACATCGGCGGCGACGCGACGCGTCCAGCCGAAGGGCTGCAAATGCCTCGCCTCGACAGGATCGAAGCACTCCCGGCTGGAAAGCAGCGCGGCTATCAGGGCCAGCGCATGCAGCGTAGCGGGATAGTAGGCCTCGCCCTCGCCCAGCCAGTAGAATTCGCGCGGGAACGGCTGGCCGCCGACGGCGCAGGCGCGCAAGGCCGCAAGCGCGCGGTAGCCGCGGCCGGTCGCCATCTCGTCCGTCTCGCCGCTGCGCAGGTCGCGTATCGGCACGCCGGGAGCGCCTGGGGGGAACATGGTTTCGAACCGGGCGAGGCGCCCGATATTGTCGCGCGGCGCAAAGGCGAGATAGAGCGGGATGCGGACCGCGTCGTAGCCCGCTTTCGCGGGAAACCGGCGAGCCGGGGCTGCCTTCCTGTCGGCGAGCGCCGTCCAGTTGCCGACCCGCGCAGGCGTCTGCGACTGGATGGCGTCGAGGATGGCGAGACCTGTGCGGCGAACGGCCTCCCAATCCTGACCCGGGGCGAGTTGAGCAAGCCGCGAGAAGGCGGGGAAAACCCAGTAG
>WBZM01001081.1_pt1 | contig 29941 bp, 22 predicted proteins | sample 5204271 | NCBI WGS metagenome assembly WBZM01 (sample SAMN12344346, study PRJNA552823) | activated sludge metagenome | biome: Activated sludge suspended growth; feature: Nitrification reactor; material: Wastewater; isolation source: activated sludge from nitrification reactor of wastewater... | reverse complement strand
GAGTCGGAGTCGGAGTCGGAGTCGAGGTCGGGGCCGGGGTCGAGGTTGGGGTCGGGTTCGGGGTCAGGGTCGGGGGGGGGAGGGGCGGGGGCGGGGGCGCGGGCGCGAAGCACACCCCCTCTCCCCCGGAGGGGGAGAGGGCTGGGGTGAGGGGGCGCGTTCCGGGCCGCGGCAGGGGCAGGGACTCGAGCTGGGACCGAGGCTCCCGGTCCCGCTCGCGCTCACCAGTCCGCGCGCATCGTCAGGCGGCCACCGAGGCGCACCCACTCCGCCGAGCGCACCGCGAACGCGCCGCTCGGATCGGCGTCGAGGGCCCAGGTCGTGCGCGACCAGGTGCCGGTGGCGCGCAGCGAGAGCGGTCCGACCAGGCGGAGCGCGGCGCCCGCCTCCGCCTCCAGGCCCCAGGCGGCGCCGCCCGGGTAGAAGCTGGCGCCGCCGGCTAGCTCGCGCGCCGAGAACCACCAGGCGCCGCGGCCGGCGGCCAGGAGGGAGAGGCCGGAGCCGCCGAGGGCCGCCTGCAGCGCCAGGCCCGCCGAGGCGCCCGAGAGGCGGGTGTCGGGCAGCCCCGGCACCTTGATGCCGCCGGCCCGGCCGACCACCAGCGACTGCTGCTCCCACGCCAGGTCGGGCGTCACCGTGAGCCAGCGCGCCACCGGCCAGGGCCAGGCGAGGCCGGCGCGCCAGCGGAGGTAGGTGGCGCGGTGGGTGCGGTCGCCGGAGGGGAAGGCGAGGCCGCCGAGCCAGGCGGCTTCACCCTGGAGGCCGGGGAGCCGGGGGCTGGGGTGCCAGGCGAGGCGGAGCAGCGGGGGGGTGGGGAGGGTTACCGAGTAGCCGACGGGGGAGGTGCCGCCGGACGGGAAGCGGAGGGAGAGGTGGGCGGGGTCGAGGCCGGCTTCGAGGGTGAGGGTGGCGCGCGTCGGGGTCGGGGGCGGGATCGAAGTCGAGGTCGAGGTCGAGGTCGGGGTCGCGGGTCGGCTCGGGCTGGGGCTCGGGCTGGGGGCCGGGCTCGGCGTGGGGCTCGAGCTCGGCGTCGCCCCTGCTGCGCGCGGCCCCTCGCCCTGTCCCTCTCCCCGCGGCGCGGGGCGAGGGGAGGAGGGAGCCGAGGGCGAGCCATCCTCCCTCTCCCCCACCGGGGGAGAGGGCCGGGGTGAGGGGGCGGAGAACGCTGGTGCGGTCGGTCCTTCCCTCGCGCCCCCCCGCCTCACCCCCAGCGCCTCCCCCATCTCCTCCTCCAGCCGCCGCAGCGCCTCCGCCGGCAGCCGGCCGCGGGGATCGAGGGGGAAGACCCAGCTCCGCGCCGGTCGCTTCCCCTCGGTGAACAGGGCCAGCGAGAGGACCGGGCCGCCGCGCTCCCTCCAGACCGAGCCGAGGAGCGCGGCCGTCGCGCCGAGGCGGCGGGCGCGGGCGAGGTCGGGGCGGGGGCCGTCGAGGCCGCCGGCGCCGGGGAGGCAGGGCCACTCGGCGCACAGGGCCACGCCGAGCTGGAGGCGGAGCGCGCCGCCCGGATCGCCACGCACCGGGGCGATGGCCAGGCGCGGGCCGGCGGCGACGGCCGGGGCCGCCAGCCACGCGGCGGCGAGCGCGGCGGCGAGCCGGGCGGAGCGGGCGCGCCTCGCTGGTGGTGCCATGTGCTCCCTTCCTACACCCGGCCCGGGCGAGCCGCCTCCCCCAGAAACGAACGCCCCGCCCCGGCGAAGCGGGGCAGGGCGTCCGGCCGGACCGAGAGGGGGGAGGTCCGGCGGGGGAGGCGGTGGTGCGCTACGGGGCCGCGGCGATGGCGGCGATCTGCGCGGCGGTCAGGGCGCGCAGGGCGGTGGAGCCCATGCCGCCGCGGTTCGACGAGATGGCGCTCGAGATGGACGAGGCCGACGAGCCCTTCTTCGAGTTGCCGTGGCAGCCGGAGCAGTACTGCGTGTAGAGCGCCGCGCCGTCGATGGCCGCGGTGCAGGCCTGCGAGGTGACCGGGGCGCCGCCGGCGCAGCCGGAGGGCGACGAGGTCAGCACGGTGCGGGTCTGGCTGCCGTTGGTGCAGGTGCCCCAGGCCGAGTAGGTGAAGCTGGTGCAGGTGGCCGGGGTGGAGGTGCAGGCCTGCGTCGTGACCGGGGCGCCGCCGGTGCAGCCGGAGGGCGACGAGGTCAGCACGGTGCGGGTCTGGCTGCCGTTGGTGCAGGTGCCCCAGGCCGAGTAGGTGAAGCTGGAGCAGGTGGCCGGGGTGGAGGTGCAGGCCTGCGAGGTGACCGGGTTGCCGCCGGTGCAGCCGGTCGGCGACGAGGCGATCACGGTGCGGGTCTGGCTGCCGTTGGTGCAGGTGCCCCAGGCCGAGTAGGTGAAGCCGGTGCAGGTGGCCGGGGTGGAGGTGCCGGCGGCGGCGATGGCGGCGATCTGGGCCGAGGTCAGCGCGCGCAGGGCGGCGCTGCCCATGCCGCCGCGGTTGGACGAGATGGCGCTGGAGATGGACGAGGCGGACGAGCCGAGCTTCGAGGTGCCGTGGCAGCCCGAGCAGTACTGGTTGTAGAGCGCCATCCCGTCGAGGGTGCCGGCGCTGCAGGTCTGCGTGGTGACCGGGGCGCCGCCGGTGCAGCCGGAGGGCGAGGAGGTCAGCACGGTGCGGGTCTGCGAGCCGTTGGTGCAGGTGCCCCAGGCCGAGTAGGTGAACGAGGTGCAGGTGCCGCCGCCGGTGCCGCCGCCGGTGGAGCCGGAGAGGGCCGCGGCGATGGCGGAGATCTGGGTGGTGGTCAGGCCGGAGAGGGCGCCCATGCCGCCCTCGTTGTCGGCGATGGCCTCGCGGATGGAGGAGGCCGACTCGCCGCGCACCTGGCTGGTGGCGAGCGCGCCGTGGCAGGACTGGCAGTTGGCGGCGTAGAGGGCTGCGCCGTCGGCGGTGCCGCCGCCCGTGCCCGGGCCGGCCGGCATGTTGGCGGCGGTGAAGGTGCCGGAGGCCAGGTTCCGGAGCGGGCCGGTGAAGATCACGCCGCCGGTGGCGCGGTTGGTGACGGTGACGATCCCGTCGTCGCGGGTGACGCGCACGTCGGCGAGGAGCCGCCGCACCGCCGCCTGGTCGGTGGCGGGGTCGGTGATGCCGTAGAGCTGGAAGAGCGGGGCCAGCACCGTCTTGAGCTGGACCAGCAGCGCGGTGGCGCGGCTGGAGACGGTGCGCTTCTCCTCGCGGGAGGAGGTGCGGAAGACGGTGTCCTCGTCGCTCCCCTCGGAGGCGGCGCTGAAGGCCATGTCGGTGATGGGGTTGATGTCGAGGGTGTCGTTGCCCTCGGTCACGGCGTAGAGGCGGGTGGAGCCCTCGTCGGCGACGCGGAGCATGAAGGGCGGCGTCAGGTCGGCCACGTCCACGCTGAAGCTGCCGTCGGCGCGGGTGGAGACGGTGCGCGTCTGCACGGTGGCGGACGAGTCGGTGATGGTGACCGTGCCCGACACCGGGGCGTCGGAGAGGGCCAGGCCCGTCACTGCCGAGCCGGAGGTCTGGCCGGCGCCACAGGCGGCCAGCGCGAGGGCCAGGGCCGAGGCGCCCAGCCAGGTCAGTGCACGGTGCTGCGTCTTCGTCATCTTCGTCATGCGTCCTCCTCGAACGCTGCAGGTGGGCGCTCCGCGATTGGGTGGGGGGTGAACCCATTCCTCCCCCCACCTACCGGCGCGGTCCGCTGCTGGGCCGGACCGCGCTGTCCCCTCGGCGCGCACGCTTGAACCACAAACGAGTGAACCATGTTCGAGGTACAAGCGCGGTGGAGGGAGTACCTGACGCGCCGCGGGGCGTCAAAGCCGGTATGTGCCTGAATGTGCTCGGGATGTTGCTGATGTACCGAGATGCGGGTCGATGTGTGCCGCGAGGGATATCGGCGGCTTCGACTTGATCGACGTCAGAATCAGCCCAAAAGCAAGGGTTGATTGGCACCCACCAGGGACGGTCGGCGGGTGACGCGCACTACGGACCAAGCGTCCGTGTCGACGGTGCGCCACCGAGCGCCCGCTCGTCCTTGAGGTCCACGCCCGAGAGGCCGCGCCGCAGCGCCTCGACGGTGAGCCAGGCCAGCAGCTCCGCCGCCGCGACCGGGGGCAGCCCCTCGGGCCGCACGTTGGAGACGCAGTTGCGCTCGGCGTCGGTGCGCCCGGGGCGCGGACCGTGGACCAGGTAGGCGCCCAGGCTGTCGGGCGAGGAGAGGCCGGGCCGCTCGCCGAGGAGGATCACCGCGGCGCGGGCACCCAGGGCCGCCCCGATCTCGTCCTCCAGCGCCACCCGCCCCTGCACCACCAGCGCGATGGGGCCCATCGAGAGTCCGGCCGCGGCAAGGCGCGGCAGGAGCGCGGCGAGGAGCGGCGGGGCGTGGCGCTGTGCGGCGGTGGCGGAGAGGCCGTCGGCCACGGCCAGCGCCACGTCGCAGCCGCCGGGCGGCGCGGCGGCAGCCAGGCGGGCGCGGGCGTCGTCGGCCAGCCGGCGGCCGAGATCGGGCCGGCGCAGGTAGGTGGCCCGGTCGGGCGCCGCCGACCCCAGCCGCAGGCGTGGCAGGCCGAGGGGGGCGAGGTCGGCCTCGAGCCGGTCGAGGTCGAGGGCCGACCAGACCGCGTCGCGGGCGGCGGCGTGGGCGGCGGCGAAGGCCAGCACCTCGGCGGTGGGGAGCGAGCCGCCGGCCCGCCCCAGGGCGATGCGGGCGCCGGTGAGGGCGCGCAGGGGCGCCCAGGGATCCGGGGTGACGGTGGGGCGCGGGCTCACGGCGCGCCCCCCGGGCCCGCCAGCAGCCGGTGGCCGGGCTGGAGCGGCTGGAGCCGGCCGGCGCCGTCGAGGATGCCGGCCCGCGCGAGCCAGGCCTCGAACTCCGGCGCCGGCCTGAGCCCCAGCACCTGGCGCAGGTAGGCGGCGTCGTGGAAGGAGGTGGACTGGTAGTGGAGCATCACGTCGTCGGCGCCCGGCACGCCCATCACGTAGGTGCAGCCGGCGGCGCCGAGGAGCGTGAGCAGCACGTCCATGTCGTCCTGGTCGGCCTCGGCGTGGTTGGTGTGGCAGACGTCCACGCCCATGGGCAGGCCCAGGAGCTTGCCGCAGAAGTGGTCCTCCAGGCCGGCGCGGAGGATCTGCTTGCCGTCGTAGAGGTACTCGGGGCCGATGAAGCCGACCACCGTGTTGACGAGGAGCGGCGAGAAGGCGCGGCAGACGGCGTAGGCGCGGGCCTCGCAGGTCTGCTGGTCGACGCCGTGGTGGGCGTTGGCGGAGAGCGCCGAGCCCTGGCCGGTCTCGAAGTACATGACGTCACCGCCCACCGTGCCGCGCCGGAGCGAGGCGGCCGCGGCCCGGGCCTCGGCCAGCAGGCCGAGGGAGACGCCGAAGCTCCGGTTGGCCGCCTCGGTGCCGGCCACCGACTGGAAGACCAGGTCCACCGGCGCGCCCCGGGCCATGAGCCGGAGGGTGGTGGTGACGTGGGCCAGCACGCAGGACTGGGTGGGGATCTGGTGGCGCTGGATGAGGTCGTCGAGGAGCCGGAGCAGGGCCTCCACCGCGGCCGGGCTGTCGGTGGCCGGGTTGACGCCGATGACGGCGTCGCCGCAGCCGTAGGCCAGGCCGTCCACCACGCCGGCGGCGATGCCCGCCGGATCGTCGGTGGGGTGGTTGGGCTGGAGGCGCACCGAGAGCCGGCCGGGGAGGCCGAGGGTGTTGCGGAAGCGGGTGGTGACCCGGCACTTCGAGGCGGCCAGCACCAGGTCCTGGTTGCGCATCACCTTGGAGGCCGCCGCCGCCATCTCCGGCGTGATCCCCGGCGCCGCGGCGGCCAGGCGGGCGGCGTCGGTGTCGTAGGCGAGGAGCCACTCGCGGAAGGCGCCGACGGTGAGGTCCCGCAGCGGCGCGAAGGCGGCGGCGTCGTGGGTGTCGAGGATGAGCCGGGTCACCTCGTCGGCCTCGTAGGGGACGAGGGGCTCCTCCAGGAAGCGGGTGAGCGGGACCTCGGCCAGCGCCAGCCGCGCCGCCGCCCGCTCCTCGGCCGAGGCCGCCGCCAGGCCGGCCAGGGCGTCGCCCGAGCGGGCCGGAGAGGCCTTGGCCAGCAGGTCCTTCAGGTCGGCGAAGCCGTGGCGGGTGCGGCCGACCGTGGCGGCGTAGCGGGCCATGGGCGGGGAGCATGCCACGGCCCGCCGCGGCGCCTCCCCGCCCCGCCGGGGCCGGTCAGGCCGCCACCACCTCGCCACCCGCCCCGCCGGCGGCGGCCGCCTGGAGCTGCTTGCGGTAGCGGTTCAGGTCCCTGGCCGACTCGAAGCGCTCGCCGAGGAGGGCCGAGAGGTGGCGCAGGATGGCCCCGACCACGCGCCGCTCCCCCTCCTCGCCGAAGCGGAGCTGCTGGTCGAGCCAGCGCTCCAGCCAGGCCGGGTCGGGGAGGTGGGCCTGGACGGTGTCGTTGGGGAAGAGGGCCTTGGCCACGTGGAGGTTGGTCGGGTGGAGGGGCTTGCCGGCCCGGCCGGAGGAGGCCATCAGGAAGCCGAGCTTGGCGAAGGCGGCGCGCGCCTCGGCCGGCCGCTCCGCCAGCGCCTTCTTCATGTACTGGAGGTAGGCGCCGCCGTGGCGCGCCTCGTCCTTGGCGATGAGGTCGTAGACCTCCTTCAGCACCGGCTCGGTGTGCCACGCGCTGGCGGCGCGATACCACTGGGTGAGCCGCAGCTCGCCGCAGAAGTGGAGCATGAGCGTCTCCAGGGGCGGGGCCGGGTCGAACTCGAAGCGGACCGCCGCCAGCTCCGCCTCGGTGGGGAGGAGGTCCGGCCGGAAGCGGCGCAGGTACTCCATCAGCACCAGGGCGTGCTTCTGCTCCTCGTAGAACCAGATCGACATGAAGGCCGAGAAGTCGGTGTCGTGCCGGTTGTCGCGGAGGAACATCTCGGTGGCCGGCAGCGCCGACCACTCGGTGATGGCGTTCATCTTCACGGTGAGGGCCTGCTCGTCGCTGAGCAGGCCGGGCTCGTAGCGGTCCCAGGGGACGTCCTTCGAGAGGCTCCAGCGGGCCTCCTCGAGCGAGGCGAAGAGGTCGGGGTACAGCATGGCGGCGGCTCCTTGGTCGGCGGGTGGACGGCGGGAAGATGGCGCCGGCGCGTCTCGGGCGTGTCACCGCGGGCAGATGGGGCGTCCGACGTGGCAAACGGGCGCTTGCCGACCCGATCGGGATTTGTCACGCTGAGCGAAGTCCGGCCGGCCAGGCCACTGGGGGATCGCATGCACCGCCTCACCGCCATCGCCGCGCTCGCGGCCGCCTGCCTCGCCGTGCCAGGCGTCGCCGACGCGCAGTCGACTCCATCGGGCACCTACGTCTTCTCCACGGTAGACGAGGTCGGTCAGCTGAACCTGGCCTTCACCGTCGTGGGCCTGCTGCAGGGCGAGGCCACCCCCACCACGCTCAGCGCCACCACCGTCAACACGGGGTCGGCCGTGGACCTGGTGGCCACGCAGTGCCAGCGATACGCCTTGCTCGCCCAGGCCAAGCCAGGCCAGTACCAGCTCCTGGTCACCGTCCAGGCGCCGTACCTGTCGGCCTGCCGCCTCCGCCGCGTCGTCCCCTGACGCCGCGCGGGTCCGGCCATGCGCCCCTCGCGCACCGCCCTCCTCTCCTTGGCGCTCGCCGCGGCGGCCTGCGACCTGCCGGCCGTCCAAGGCCCGCCGGACCCGCCGCCGCCCACCTGCGGCATGGCCATCCACCAGTTCTATGCGGACCTCGACGGGGACGGCCACGGCGCCGGCCCCCTGGTCGAGGTCTGCTCCTGGGCCATCCCCCCGCCCGGCTACGCCGCGGAGGCCGACGACTGCGACGACGAGAACGGTGCGGCCTGGCGGGTGGTGGCGCTCCGCGCCGACGCGGACGGCGACAGGGTCGGCGACGGCCCGGCGAGCCCCGCCTGCATCGGCGACGCCGTGCCGGCCGGCCTGGCCGAGGCCGGCGGCGACTGCGCCCCCGACGACGCCGCGCGGTGGCAGGTCCTGCCCTACCTGTACCGGGACGCCGACCTCGACCGCGTCACGGTGGCCGAGGCCGGCGCGGTCTGCAGCGGCGCGACCCTGCCGCCCGGGTACGCCGACGCGCCGCAGGGCCTCGACTGCGACGACGCCGACGGCGCCCGGTGGCTGGCGATGGTGGGCTACCCCGACGCCGACGGCGACGGCCTGGGCGACGGGCCGGCCGCGACGCTCTGCACCCCCGGCGCCCTGCCCGAGGGGTACGCCGCCGCGCCCGGCGACTGCGCGCCCGCCGACGCCACGCGGTGGCAGCTCCTGTCGTACCTGTACCGCGACGCCGATCTGGACGGCGTCACCGTCTCCTCCTTCGGGCTGGCCTGCAGCGGGTGGACGCTCCCGCCCGGCTACGCCACCTGGTGGAGCGGCGAGGATTGCGACGACGCCGATCCGCTCGCCTTCCGGGTGGCCACCGGCTGGGCCGACGCGGACGGCGACGGCGTCGGCGCCGGCGAGCCCCTCTCCACCTGCGCCGGCGCCGACGCGCCGGCCGGCTGGGTGGCCACCGCCGGCGATTGCGCCCCCGACGACCCCACCGCCTGGCAGCTCCTCGCCTATGGCCACCGCGACGCCGACGGCGACGGCCGCACGGTGCCGGAGACCGGTCAGCTCTGCGTCGGCGCGGCGCTGCCGGCCGGCTACCGGACCACCCCCTCCGGCGCCGACTGCGACGACGCCGATCCGGCGGCCTTCGCGCTGGCGAGCGGCTTCGCTGACGCCGATGGGGACGGCGTGGGCGCCGGCGCGCCCCAGGCCTTCTGCGGCGACGGCGCGCTGCCGGACGGATACGTCCCGGTGGGCACCGACTGCGCGCCCGACGACCCGCTCCGCTGGCGCGACCAGGCCTACACCTGGGCCGATCGCGACGGCGACGGCGCCACGGCGCGCGAGTCCGGGAGCCTCTGCATCGGCGCGGCGCTGCCCGACCCGTTCCGCGCGGCCCGGTCCGGCAACGACTGCGACGACGCCGACCCGGCCCGCTTCCGCTGGGTCGTGCTCTACCGGGACCGGGACGGCGACGGGGTGGGGGCGCCGCCGCGGGACGTCCCGTGCCTCGGCGCCGCGCTTCCGGCCGGCTGGTCCCTCCTCGGGTGGGACACCGACGACGGCGACCCGGCGGTGCAGTGGGATGGCTTCGACGCGGAGGCCCTCCTCTCAGCGCTCTGATCCGGGAGGCCGGTGGCCCCGGCCGCCGCTGCGGCCGGCAAGCGCCCGTTTCTTCTCGTCAACCCGTCGAGGTCCTCGGGTTGACGAGCCCGGAGCGGCCTGCCATCCTCCGCCGCCATGTCGACCGCGCTCCCCACTGGCATCGCGCCCATCTCCGCCGACGAGGCCCGCCGGCTCATCCACCACACCACCGGCCCGGAGCTGGAGGCGCTCATGGCCCGCGCCCGGGCGGTGCGCGAGGCGGTGCACGGGGCCTCGGTGGCGCTGTGCGGCATCGTCAACGCCAAGAGCGGCCACTGCCCGGAGGACTGCGGCTTCTGCTCGCAGTCGGCCCACTTCAAGGAGGCCCAGGCGCCCGAGTACCCGCTCATGAGCGCCCGGGACATCGCCGAGCAGGCCAAGGTGGCCGAGAAGGCCGGGGCCCGGGAGTTCTCCATCGTCACCAGCGGCACCCGCGTCTCCAAGGAGCAGGAGCTCCGCACCATCGAGGAGGCGGTGAAGCTGATCCGCCAGGAGTCGGGCGTGGAGCCCTGCGCCTCCCTCGGCCTGATGCACAAGCCGGAGCTGGAGCGGCTCAAGGCGGCCGGCCTGATGCACTACCACCACAACCTGGAGACGGCCCGCTCCCACTTCGACCAGGTCTGCTCCACCCACACCTACGACGAGCAGCTCGACACCATCCGGGCGGCCCGCGACCTGGGCTACAAGGTCTGCTCCGGCGGCATCCTCGGCATGGGCGAGACGCCGGAGCAGCGGGTCGAGTTCGCCGAGACCATCCGCGAGCTCGGCATCGACTGCGTGCCGATGAACTTCCTCAACCCGCGCCCCGGCACGCCCATGGCCCACCTCAAGGCCATCACGCCCGGCGAGTGCCTGGCGGCGGTGGCGGTCTTCCGGCTCATGATGCCCACCGCCCACATCTTCGTGATGGGCGGGCGCGAGGTGAACCTGGGCGAGCAGCAGCACCGCATCTTCGACGCCGGCGCCGACGGCACCATGGTGGGCAACTACCTGACCAGCGCCGGCGGCACGCCCGAGCAGGTCATCGGGATGGTGAAGGAGCAGGGCCTGGAGGTCCGGCCGCCCCGCACCGACCGCCCCTGGGGCTTCACCGGCCAGCCGGACCACGAGATCCACTGGAACGAGCGGGCCACCACCTCGAAGGGCGGGAAGTCGCTGCCGGTCGTCCGGTAGCCGTGCCCAGGGCCCCGCTGGACTGGATCGACGGCGAGCTCGGCCGGCTCGCCGAGGCCGGCCTGCGCCGGTCCCTCGAGCCCCTGGCCTCGGCGCAGGGGCCGGTGGTGACGGTGGGGGGCCGGACCCTCGTCAACCTCTGCTCCAACGACTACCTCGGCCTGGCCGGCGACCCGCGCCTGCGCGCCGCCGCCGCCGCCGCGGCCGAGGCCGAGGGAGCCGGCGCCGGGGCCTCCCGCCTGGTGGCCGGCGACCTCGCCGTGCACGGGCGGCTCGAGGCGGCCATCGCCTCCCTGCACCGCGCCGAGGCGGCGCTGCTCTTCAACTCCGGCTACCACGCCAACGCCGGCGTGCCGGCGGCGCTGGTCGGGCGCGACGACGAGATCTTCTCCGACGTCCTCAACCACGCCTCCATCGTGGACGGCGCGCTCCTCTCCCGCGCCACCTTCACCCGCTACCGGCACGGCGACGCGCAGGAGCTCTCCGACCTGCTCTCGCGCTCCCGGGCGCGGCGCAAGCTGGTCATCACCGACGCCGTCTTCTCCATGGACGGCGACGCCGCGCCCCTCGCCGAGATCGCCGGCCTGTGCGACCGCCACGGCGCCATGCTGTACGTGGACGAGGCCCACGCGGTGGGCGTCCTCGGCCCCACCGGCGCCGGGCTGGCCGAGGCGGTCGGCGTGAAGGACCGGGTGGACGTGGAGATGGGCACCCTCGGCAAGGCGCTGGGGGCCTTCGGCGCCTACGTGGCCGGCGAGGCGCGGCTGCGCGACCTGCTGGTGTCGCGGGCGCGCAGCTTCGTCTTCACCACCGCGCTCCCGCCCGCCGCCTGCGGGGCGGCGCTGGCGGCGCTGGCGGTGGTGCGCGACGACCCGGCGCGGCGGGCCCGGCTCCACGCCCTCATGGCGCGGATGAAGGCGGGGCTCACCGCCCGCGGCTTCGACGTGGCGGCGGTGGTCTCGCCCATCTTCCCGGTGGTGCTGGGCACCGAGGCGCGGGCCCTGGCGGCCGCGGCGGCGCTGCGGGAGCGGGGCTTCTTCGTGCGGGCCATCCGCCCGCCCACCGTGCCGCGCGGCACCAGCCGCCTGCGGGTGGCGCTGACGGCCGGGCACGACGAGGGGCAGGTCGATGGGTTCCTGGAGGCGCTGGACGAGGCGGTGGCGGGGCTGGCGGAGGCGTAGCTTCGACCGCGATCGCGACCGCGACCTCGATCCAGACCTCGATCCCGCGTCCGCGCTGCGGGCACCGGGCGCGGCGCGTGGACGCCGCGGCCCGGTGCCCCTCCCCGGTCTCTCCCCGGAGGAAGGCTCAGCCGTGGGCCGGCGCGCAGGCGGGCGGGCAGGGGACCTCCGCCACCGCCCCCTGCGCGGTGGGCGCTGCGGTCAGGGCGTCGCCGGCCTCGGGCTCGGGCAGCGACGCCAGCGAGCCCACGAAGCCGGCGCAGAGGAGCACCCAGACGGCCAGGGTGGCCAGGGACCAACCGAGCCGGCGGCGGGGCAGCCCGGCGAAGGTCGGGGCGTTCGTCGCGATGGTCGTGTCGGTCGTCATGGCTCGTTCCTCCTTCACGTCGGGGCGGCCCTCTCACCGCCCTGTCGAGAAGAGGCCGGGCCGGGAGGCGGCGTGACAAGGGCGCGGCGGCGCACCCGAGGGGAGGGGCGGTGTCACGCCGGTGAAGGTGGTGGTTCGGGCCGGCCGGCCCGGGGTGATGCGGGCGGCGTGCCCGTCAGCGGCGGCCGAGGCGACCCAGCAGCGACTGGATCTCGAAGGGGCTGCCGGTCTTCGCGCCGCCGTCGGCGGCCGTGAAGGTGCCGCCGCCGGCCAGGCCCGCGTAGGCGCCGGTGCCGGACTTCACCCGCCAGTTGCCGAAGATGTAGGGGAAGCCGACGCGGAGCTGGGCGCGCACCACCAGCGTCAGCGTCCCCTTCTCGCCCTCCAGCACCCGCTCCACGTCGCCCTGCGGGCCCATCACCGACCCCGAGTCGCGGACCGTGCCGACGTCCTCGAGGCCGGCGGCGGCGAGCCGGAAGGTGCCGGTGAACTGCCAGGGCGGGAAGCGGAGCTGGATCTCGGCGCGCTGGGCGCCGGCCGGCACCGCCACCTGGAACGGCTCGGCCGGGGCCGGCGGCGAGCCGGCCAGCAGGAGCGCCACCACCAGCGGCAGGCCGGTCACGTCCCCCTCCGATCGGTCTCGGGCGCGAGCCCGGCGCGCGAGCCGCTCGGCGCGGCCGGCCCGGGCGGCGTCGCCGGCTGGCGGCCGTGGCGGCGCTCGCAGTCGAGGAAGCGGTGCTGCGCCTCCGCCTCGGCCTCGCCGAGCAGGTGCATCCGCTGCGCCGCGGTGAGGCAGGCGCCGGTGGCCGAGGCCAGCTTCTCCCGGAGCAGCGGCCAGTCGACGGCGGTGATGCGCACCAGGCCCGAGGCGGTGGCGGCGGCGATCTCGCGGCCGTCGGGCCGGAAGGCCACGTGGGAGACCAGGGCCCCGTGGCCGCGCACCATGAGCGGCTCGGCCGCGCCGTGGCGCTGCACGATGCGCACCGAGCCGTCGAAGGAGGCGAGGGCCAGCTTCTGGCCGTCCGGGCTCCAGGCCGGGGCCCAGAGCCGCTCCGGCCAGGCCTGCAGCGGCGGGAGCTCGGCGAGGTCCGACACGCGGAAGAGGCGGAGCGGCCCGTCGATCTCGGCCACCGCGAGCTCGTCGCCGGCCGGCGAGAGGCCGGTCCGGTAGACCGCGCGCTCCGCCCGGACCACCCGCGCCGGCCCCTTCCCGTCGGCCGGCCAGAGCCGCACGGTGGCCTCGAACTGCGAGGCCGAGATCACGGTGGCGCCGTCCGGCGAGAAGACCACGTGGGTGATGCCCGCCTCGTGCCCCCTGAGCTCGAGGGGCGCGCCGCGACCGTCGGCGGCGTGGACGCGCACCACGCCGTCCAGGCCCGCGGTGGCCACGCGGCGGCCGTCGGGGCTCCAGGCGGCGAAGAGGATCGGGGCGGGGGCGCGGGGCAGCTCACGCACCAGCCCGCCGTCGGTGGCGCGCCAGATGCGGGCCGTGCCGTCCTCGGAGGCGGAGAGGACGAGGGACTCGGTGGGGTCCCAGGCGGCGGAGTGGACGGTGTGGCCCGGATCCTCGATCACCAGCAGCGCGACTCCGGTGCGGCGCTCCCAGATCCGGATGGTGCCATCGTGGCCGGCCGTCAGCAGGCGGGCGCCGTCGCGGCTCCACTCCACCGTGTCGACGTGCCCCTCGTGCCCCACCAGTTCGTCGCGGGGGGCCAGGACCGCCGCCGGCCAGAGCCGGATGGTGCCCTCCTTGGTGCGGCCCACCACGCGGGCACCGTCGGGGGTGAAGGCCGCCGCGAAGACCGTGGGGCCGTCGAGCTCGGTGGGCGGGGCGCCGCCGGTCACCGGCCAGACGCGGGTGTGCCCGTCGCCGCCGAAGGTGACCAGGCGCGCGCCGTCGGGCGAGACCGCCAGGCCGAAGGGCTCGCGGTGCGTCCCCAGGGTGCGCGGGGCGGCGCCGTCGGCGGGGAGGACGCGGAGCTCGCCGCTGGCGTTGGTCGCGGCGAGGGCCTGGCCGCCCGGGAGGAAGGCCAGGGCGCCCACCGCGGGGCCGGCGGCGCCCAGCGTGCGCAGCGGGGCCAGCGCCGGGCCGAGGAGGCGCACCAGGCCGTCGTCGCCGCCCACCGCGAGCCGGCCGTCGGGTGCGATGGCCAGCGCCAGGGCGGCGCGGCCCGTCTCGGCCTGGGCGAGGGTGGCGCCGGTGCGCCCGTCCACCAGGCGCAGCTGGCCGGCGCCGTCGGCGGTGACGAGGGCGCCGGAGGGCAGCCAGGCGTGGTCCATCACCGGCGCGTCGTGAAGCGAGGCGCCCGTGGGGCGGAGGGTGTCGAGGTCCACCAGGTGGACCCGGCCGTCCATCGCGCCCACCGCGGCGCGGCGGCCGTCGGGGGAGATGCGGACCCGGGTGAGCGGCGTCGCGGAGAGGGAGACCGCCGAGGGGGGGCCGTGGCCGTCGGCGGGGTGGACGTGGAGGGCGCCGTCGTGGCCCGCCCCGAGGAGGCGGGCGCCGTCGGGGGTCCAGGCCACGTCGTTGATGCGGAGCGCGCCGTCCTTGAGGAGGAGCGGGGCGCCCGTGCCGTCCGTCTGGAAGACGGAGATGGTCCCTTCCCGGAGTCCTGCGGCGACCCTGGTGCCATCGGGGGAGAGGGCCAGGGCGAAGCCGCCACGGGCGCCGTCGATGGAGGCGGTCGGGGTGGGGGCACGCAGGACACGCTGGGCGACCTCCACCGCCCTGGGCGGGGGGTCGTTGGAGAGCTCGGCCAGGAGGAGGACCGAGAGTAATGGGTCGCTAGCGCTCTCGGCGGCGGCCAGGAGGCGGGACTCCCGGAGGGCACGCTCGGCGTCGGCGCGGGCCCGGAGGGCCGCGGCGGCCACCCCCGCCGCGATGAGGAGGGCCAACGCGCCCGCGGCCCAGATGGCGCGGCGGACACGGCGCCGGCGTTCGGCGCGGGCGGCCTGGAGGGCGCGGACGGCGTAGGCGCGCTCGACCGAGAGGAGGCCCTCGAGCCAGGACTGGGCGTCTTGCGGTCGGCCGGCGCGGTCGCGGGCCAGGGCCGAGGCCAGGAGGGCGGCCAGCTCAGGAGGGGGGTCGGGGAGGGGGAGGCGAGGGGGCGGGCCGGGATCGAGGACCGCCGAACGACTCCCGGTCACCGGGTAGGGGAGGTTGCCGGTGAGCGACTCGAAGAGGACCACTGCGGCGCTGAAGACGTCCGTGCGGGCGTCCTCCGGCTCGCCGCGGAACTGCTCGGGCGCCATGTAGGCCGGGGTGCCGGCCGCCAGGGAGGCGCGCCCCATGATGGAAGCCAGACCGAAGTCGACCAGTTTGACCGGGCCGTGGTCGCAGAGAAAGACGTTTCCCGGCTTGAGGTCGCGGTGAAGCACGCCGGCGGAATGGGCGGCTACCAGGCCGCGGGCGACCTGGAGGGCCAGGTTGAGCCCCTCCTCGGGGGGGAGCGGGCCGCGGCGGAGGCGGGCAGAGAGCGTCTCCCCGCGGAGGAGCTCCATGATGAGGAAGGGGGTGCCATCGAACAACCCGGAGTCATGAAGCGTCACGACATTCGGGTGGTTGAGGCGGGCGGCCGCCTCCGCCTCCTCCTTGAGTGGCTTGGCCAGCTTCTCGAGGGCACGAGTGCGGATGGGGCGGATGGCCTTGAAGGCCACCAGGCGCCCCAGCTCCCGGTCTCGAGCCTCGAAGACCAGGCCAAAGCCGCCACGGCCGAGTTCGCGCGTGAGCTCGAACCGTCCGGCGACGACGTCCCCTGGTCGCAGTTCCGGGAGTAGTTCTTCCGGAGCCCGATCTGGGGCCTCGGCCAGCTCGGAGAGGAGTGCCGAGATGGAGGTTGTGCTCTTGGGGGGCTCGTTCACTCGAGGAGACCTTCCTCGCGGGCCTTCTGCGCGAGCTTGTCCTTGAGTCGTTCGAAGCGCTTTCGCAGGGTCGGTTCGTCGACCGGCGATCCCCGCTCCTCGGCCATCACCAGTGCGACCTCCGACCACGCCAGGTTGCGGTCCAGGCGCAAGACGAGGAGGGTGCGCTCGTCGGGGGAGAGCGCGGCGCGGAGCCGGTCGAGCGTGGCCTGACGGGCTTGGTCGCGACCCAGGAAGACGCTGGAGCGGACCTCCTCGACGATCCGGGAGAGCTCGGTCGTTTCCAGCCGCCGGCCTCGGCCGCGATAGGGATCTCGCAGGAAGCGGGCCGCGGCGTGCCAGGCGAGCCGATAGCACCAGACGCGAACCGGGCACTCGCGACGGAATCCCGGGAGGCCCTTCCACAGGTCCTCCGAGAACATGGAGAAGACCTCCCCGGCGTCGGCTTCGCTGCGGAGGACGGAGCAGAGGTAGCCGAGGAGCTGGGGGCCGTACTCCCGGACGACGAAGGTGGCCGCGCCAGCGTGGTCGCCGCGGTCCAGGGCCTCCAGGCAACGCGCTTCCACCTCGACTTCGGGCATGCCGCTCTCCCTGCGGCGCCGGCGCCGATGGTGGCGACGGGCGTCATCGAAGGCGGAAGGGTACCGCCTGGGACGGGAGGGGGGAAAGCCCATGCCGGAAGTGAGGCGCGTCCGGTCGGGGCGTGACGCGAGGGCGGAGGTGGAAGCGCCGGCCCGAAATGGCCTCAGCAGGGGGCCGCGCACGCGACGCCATGCAAGAGGCGCAGGGCGTAGGTGCCGGCCGGGAACACCACCTCCCGTCGCCCCGAACGCCAGGCCTCCCGGGCGGAATGGTAGGCGCTGCGGAAGGCCTGCAGGGCGCCGAGGAGCTCACCCCGGATGGTCCGGTCGCGCCCAGCGACCACCGGGCTCAGCTGCCCCCAGGGCTCGGGCTGCTGGGGCCTGGCCCACCACTTCTGCGCCAGGATTCGCGCCACCCCGAGGAAGGACGGCCGGCCGCTGGCGAGCTGGTCCTCCGACCTGGCCAGCGCGACGGCGAGCTCCCGCTGGAACGCATGGGCCGAGGCGAAACCGGGCGGCACCTGGAGTCGGAGCTCGAGCCGATCGGGCAAGGAACCATTCTTTCGGAAGAAGGCCTCGGGGCGGGGTGCGGGAAGCGGGGCGGAGGTCAGGAGCCCTGGTGCGGACCAGAGCCCCGGCCACTCGCTTCCGCGGCGCACCAGGCCGGCAGCCACGGGATTCGCCAGTGTGTAGACCGCCTTGGCCAGGATGTCCTCCGCGGTCGCGAGGACCACGGCGCTGTAGGGCTCTCCGTCCCAGAAATGGTCTCGGCACGCGCGCGAGGCGTTGATGGCCCGTGCCACCAGGCTGTCGAGGTACTGCATGAAGGCGGGGAGCCGGGCCGACGGATCGGTCAAGACGAGATGGTAGTGGTTCGACATCACCACGAAGGCGTGGAGCTCCATCCCGAACAGTGCCACGGCGCGCGCGAGGACGTAGCGGAAGACGGCGTTGACGATGGAGCCGGGCTTCAGGAGGAAGCGACGGCCCGCGCAGCGGCGAGTCACGAGGTAGGTCGTACCGAGGAGTACCTGGCGAGGGGCGGTCATGCCGCCGCCAAATTCACGGGGTATGCCGCCGATCGGGCCGAGTGTTCGCGCGGGGTTGGACGCCGAGCAGTGCCAGGGGTGCGGACGAATGGCGGACCATAGTCCGCGGCGCACTTCTCCCGGTTCGTCCGGGTCCTACTCGCCGAACAGGTCCTTCCGGAGCTTCTTGCTGGCCTCATCGAACCGCTCGGCGGCGGTTGGGTGGGTGTGCTTGCGCCAGGCCCAACCAGCGGCGAAGCCGGCGGCGCCGGCGAGGAGGGCGACCACGACCAGGGTGGCGACAGAGACCTTCATGCTCAGATCCCCAGTTGTTCCACGCTGTAGCCCTGCTGGCGGAGCGCCGCGAGGATCTCCTCGACGTGCTCCGTGCCACGGGTCTCCAGCGTGAGCTGCAGCGTGGTGTCCCCGAACCTGGAGGCGAACGCCCGCGTGTGGTGCACCTCGATGACGTTGGCCCGGCAGCCGGCCACGATCCCCGACACGATGGCCAGCTGGCCGGGCTTGTCCATCAGCGCCACGCTGATGCGCACCAGGCGACCGTCCTTCACCAGGCCGCGCTCGATGATGCGTGCGATGAGGTTCACGTCGATGTTGCCGCCGCTCACCACCGACACGACTCGCCGCCCCTCGAGCCCCCGCACCTTCCGGTGCATCAGCGCCGCCACGGCCACCGCCCCGGCACCCTCGGCGACGGTCTTCTCCTTCTCCAGGAGGTAGAGGATGGCGCTCGCGATCTCCTCCTCCGAGACGGTCACCACGTCGTCCACGAACCTGCGCACGTGCTCGAACGTGAGGGTGCCGGCCCGCTTCACGGCGATGCCGTCGGCCAGGGTCGAGGCCGGTGGCAGCGTGACCGGCTCGCCCGCGGTCAGCGCCGCGCGCATCGACGGGATGACCTCGGCCTGGACACCCACCACCTTCACGCCGGGCCGGCGGCCCTTCAGCGCCACCGCGCAGCCAGAGATCAGGCCGCCGCCGCCGATGGGGACCAGCACGGCGTCCACCTCGGGCACCTGCTCCAGGACCTCGAGCCCGACGGTGCCCTGGCCGGCGATGATCTGCGGGTCGTCGAAGGGGTGCACGAAGGCCAGACCCTCGGCCGCCTCGAGCCGGCGGGCCTCGGCGTAGGCCTCGTCGTAGTTGGCGCCGTGGAGCACGATGCGTGCGCCGTGGGCCCTGGTGTTGGCCACCTTGTTGATGGGGGTGGTCTCGGGCATGACGATGGTGGCCGTCACCCCGAGGCGGCCAGCGTGGTAGGCCACCCCCTGCGCGTGATTGCCGGCGCTGGCCGCGATCAGGCCCCGCGCCCGCTCCGCCTCCGGCATGAGCAGGAGCTTGTTGAGGGCCCCCCGCTCCTTGTAGGCCCCCGTCATCTGGAGGTTCTCCAGCTTGAGGAAGGCCTCCGTGCCGGTCAGGCGGGAGAGCGTCTCGGTGCGGGCGCAGGGCGACAGGTAGATCCGGTCGCGGATCCGGGCGAGTGCGGCCTCGACGTCGGGGAAGGAGATCATCGGGGGCGGGACGCTACCCGGGGCGTCGAGTGCAGGCAAGGCGCCCCGGACGGGGGTCGAACGAGTTGATTCCGTTGACGGTTCAGGAGGATACGAGAGAAGCGCAGGCCCCGGAAACGACTCCCGGTTGGGGGGAGCGGGCCTGCCGGGATGGGGCGGGACCGTGTATACTCCCGCCCCTTTCCCCACCGCCCCCGACACGAGAACCATGACCGGACCACGCACGCTGTTTCAGAAGATCTGGGACGCCCACGTCGTCGCCGAGGAGCCGGGCGCCCCGGCCATCCTCTACATCGACCGCCACCTGGTCCATGAGGTCACCTCGCCCCAGGCCTTCACCGGCCTGCGTGCCCGCGGCCTCAAGGTCCGCCGCCCGGACCTGACCTTCGCCACCGCCGACCACTCGGTCCCCACCAAGGGCCCGGTGGTCGACGAGGAGGCCCGCAAGCAGCTCGAGATGCTCGAGGCCAACGCCCAGGAGTTCGGCGTCCCGGTCCAGATCCGCGGCTCGCCCAAGCAGGGCATCGTCCACGTCATCGGCCCGGAGCAGGGTCTGACGCTCCCGGGCATGACCATCGTCTGCGGCGACTCCCACACCGCCACCCACGGCGCCTTCGGCGCGCTGGCCTTCGGCATCGGCACCTCCGAGGTCGAGCACGTCCTCGCCTCCCAGTGCCTCCTGCAGAACAAGGCCCGCACCTTCGAGGTCAAGGTCACCGGCCGCCTCGGCAAGGGCGTCACCGCCAAGGACCTGATCCTCGGCCTCCTCGCGAAGATCGGCGTGGGCGGCGGCACCGGCCACGTCTTCGAGTACACCGGCGACGCCATCCGCGCCCTCTCCATGGAGGAGCGCATGACGGTCTGCAACATGTCCATCGAGGGCGGCGCCCGCGCCGGCCTCATCGCCCCGGACGACACCACCTTCCAGTACCTCGCCGGCCGCGAGCACGCCCCCAAGGGCGCCGCCTGGGACGCCGCCCTGGCCCGCTGGAGGCAGCTCCCCACCGACCCGGGCGCCACCTTCGACAAGACCATCACCCTCGACGCCTCGGCCCTCACCCCCATGATCACCTGGGGCACCAACCCGGGCATGGGCATGGGCATCGACGGCCGCGTCCCGGATCCGTCCACCGCCCCGGACGCCGCCGGCAAGGCGGCCCTGGAGAAGGCCATCGGCTACATGGGCCTCAAGGCCGGCGCCCCGCTCCTCGGCCAGAAGGTCGACGTGGTCTTCGTCGGCTCCTGCACCAACGGCCGCATCGAGGACCTGCGCGCCGCCGCCAGCGTCATGAAGGGCCGCCAGGTGAAGGGCGTCCGCACCCTCATCGTCCCGGGCTCCTGGGCGGTCAAGGCCCAGGCCGAGGCCGAGGGGCTCGACAAGGTCTTCACCGAGTCCGGCGCCGAGTGGCGCAACCCGGGCTGCTCGATGTGCATCGCCATGAACGGCGACCAGCTCCAGCCGGGCGAGTACGCCGTCTCCACCTCCAACCGCAACTTCGAGGGGCGGCAGGGCAAGGGCGGGCGCACCTTCCTGGCCTCGCCGCTCACCGCCGCCGCGGCCGCCGTCACCGGCGTGGTCACCGACCCGCGCTCGCTGCTCGCCTGAGAGGAACGGACATGGCCTCCTTCACGACCCTGACCGCCCGCGTCGCCGTCCTGCCGGTGAACGACATCGACACCGACCAGATCATCCCGGCGCGCTTCCTCAAGACCACCGACAAGGCCGGCCTCGGCAAGAGCCTCTTCGCCGACTGGCGCTACGAGGCCGACGGCTCGCCCAAGGCCGCCTTCGTCCTCAACCAGCCGGCCGCCGCCGGCGCCCAGGTGCTGCTGGCCGGCGACAACTTCGGCTGCGGGTCCTCCCGCGAGCACGCCCCCTGGGCCCTCACCGGCTTCGGCTTCCGCGCCGTCATCTCCACCTCCTTCGCCGACATCTTCAAGAACAACGCCCTCAAGAACGGCCTGCTCCCGGTGGAGGTGGACGCCGCGGCCCACGCCGCGGTGAAGGCGGCGCTGGAGAAGGATCCGCAGGCCCAGGTGACCATCGACCTCGCCACCCAGACGCTCACCTGGCCGGGCGGCGCGCCGGTGACCTTCCCGGTCAACGCCTTCTCGAAGACCTGCCTGCTCGAGGGGGTCGACGAGCTCGGCTACATCCTCAAGCAGGAGGCCCGCATCGCCGAGCACGAGCGGCGCGCCGCCGGGACCGGCGCGTGATCCAGATCTACGACACCACGCTCCGCGACGGCACGCAGCGCGAGGGGATCAGCCTCTCGGTCGAGGACAAGCTGCGCATCGCCCGCCGGCTCGACGAGCTGGGGGTGACCTTCATCGAGGGCGGCTGGCCCGGCTCCAACCCCAAGGACGCCGAGTTCTTCGCCTGCGCCCGCGAGATCCAGTGGCAGTCGGCCACCATCGCGGCCTTCGGCGCCACCTGCCGCGTGGGCGGCAGCCCGGAGGACGACGCCAACATCAAGGCGCTCCTCGACTCCGGCGCGCCGGTCTGCACCGTGGTGGGCAAGACCTGGACGCTCCACGTCACCGACGTGCTGCGCACCACCCTCGACGAGAACCTGCGCATCATCGAGGCGTCGCTGGCCTTCCTCAAGGCCGCAGGCCGCCGCGTCATCTACGACGCCGAGCACTTCTACGACGGCTACCGCGCCGACCCGGCCTACGCCCTGGAGACGCTCAAGGCAGCCATCCGCGGCGGCGCCGAGACGCTGGTGCTCTGCGACACCAACGGGGGCTCGCTCCCCTGGCAGATCGCCGAGACCACCCGCGCGGTGAAGGCGGCGCTCAACCACCCCCTCGGCATCCACGCCCACAACGACTCCGAGACGGCGGTGGCCAACTCGCTCGCCGCGGTGGTGGAGGGCGCGGTCCAGATCCAGGGGACCATCAACGGCTACGGCGAGCGCTGCGGCAACGCCAACCTCTGCTCGCTCATCCCGACGCTGGAGCTCAAGCTGGGCAAGCGCTGCCTCCCCGAGGGGCGCCTCAAGACCATCTCCGAGGCCTCCAAGTTCGTGGCCGAGGTGGCCAACCTGGCCCACGACTCGCACCTCCCCTACGTCGGCACCTCGGCCTTCGCCCACAAGGGCGGGATCCACGTGGCCGCCATGCGCCGCACCGCCGCCTCCTACCAGCACGTCGATCCGGACGTGGTGGGCAACACCATGCGGGTGGTGGTCTCCGAGCTCTCCGGCCGCGGCAACCTGCTCTCCAAGGCCGAGGAGTACGGCGTGGCCGGCGGCGACGTGGCCGGCATCCTCGAGGAGATCAAGCAGCTGGAAGCCAAGGGCTTCTCCTTCGAGGCCGCCGAGGCCTCGGTGGCGCTGATGATGAAGCGCCAGGAGAAGGGCTACCAGCCGCCCTGGGAGCTCCTGGACTTCCTGGTCAACGTCGAGCACCGCGCCGGCCGCGGCCTCTTCGCCGAGGCCATGGTCAAGGTGCGGGTCAAGGGCGAGGTGCTGCACACCGCCGCCGAGGGCGACGGCCCGGTGGACGCCCTCGATCGGGCGCTGCGCAAGGCCCTCAAGGACAGCTTCCCCGAGATCGACCAGATCCACCTGTCCGACTACAAGGTGCGCATCCTCGACCCGAGCACCGGCACCGCCGCCATCACCCGCGTGCTCCTCGACTCGCGGCGCGGCAAGGCGCGCTGGAGCACGGTCGGCGCCTCCACCAACATCATCGAGGCCAGCTGGCGCGCCCTCTCGGACGCCATCGAGTACGGCCTGGTCATCGCCCGCTAGCCGCGGGCGCCACCCACCCCCCAAGGAGAGAACATGCAGGCTCACATCGTGGTGCTGCCCGGCGACGGCATCGGGCCCGAGGTCACCGCCGAGGCGGTCAAGGTGCTGCAGCGGGTCGGCCAGCAGGGCGGCCACGCCTTCACCTTCGCCGAGCGGCTCATGGGCGGCTGCTCCATCGACGCCCACGGCACGGCCCTCACCCCCGAGGTCCTCAAGGACTGCCAGGCCGCCTCCGCCGTGCTCCTCGGCGCCGTGGGCGGGCCGAAGTGGGACGACCCCACCAGCAAGGTCCGCCCGGAGCAGGGGCTGCTGGCGCTGCGCAAGGGGCTGGGCGTCTTCGCCAACCTTCGCCCGGTGAAGGTCCACCCGGCGCTCATCGACTCCTCGCCCATCAAGCCGGACCGCCTGGCCGGCGTGGACATCCTGGTCATCCGCGAGCTGACCGGCGGCCTCTACTTCGGCCAGCCCAAGGGGCGCTCGGTGAAGGACGGCGTGGAGCGGGCCGTCGACACGCTGGAGTACGCCGACTTCGAGGTGCGCCGCGTCGTCGAGCTGGCCTTCAAGCTCGCCAAGGCCCGCAAGAAGAAGGTCACCAGCGTCGACAAGGCCAACGTCCTGGAGTCCTCGCGCCTCTGGCGGCAGATCACCACCGCCATCGGCCAGGCCAACCCCGACGTGGCCCTGGATCACATGCTGGTCGACACCGCCGCCATGCGCCTGGTCACCGGCCCGGCCTGGCTGGACGTGGTGGTCACCGAGAACATGTTCGGCGACATCCTCACCGACGAGGCCTCGGTGCTGGCCGGCTCGATGGGCATGCTCCCCTCGGCCTCCATCGGCGCCTCCGGCCCCGGTCTCTACGAGCCCATCCACGGCTCGGCGCCGGACATCGCCGGCAAGGGGATCGCCAACCCGGTCGGCACCATCCTCTCGGCCGCCATGCTGCTGCGCCACTCGCTGAACCTGCCGGCCGAGGCGGCCGCCATCGAGGCCGCCGTCGATCGGACCATCACCGACGGCTGCCGCACCGCCGACCTGGGCGGCAAGCTCTCCACCAAGGAGATGTCGGCCGAGATCCTGAAGCGGCTCGGCTAGCGCGTCCGCCAGCCTGCCAGACAAAAGGGCCCTGGCCGCGCGGCCAGGGCCCTCGTCGTTCCATCCCCCGCCACGCGTCCCGCTAGTGCTGCACCAGGCGCCGCGCCAGCTCCACCCGGTTCCGCACGCCCAGCTTGTCGAAGATGGTCTTCAGGTGGCTCTTCACGGTCTGGGAGGCGATCCCCAGCCGCTCCGCCACCTCGCGCGACCGCAGCCCGTCGGCCACCAGCAGCGCCACCTCGCGCTCGCGCTGGGTGAGCCCGTCGGACGGCGCCGGGATGGCCACCTCGGCCCCCACGGGCGGCTCGAGCTCCGGCATCGGCTCCCGCCAGAGGTGCAGCTGCGTCTTGCCCTTGCCGACCGCGGTCACCTCGATGCGCAGCCGCTCGCCGTGCCCCTCCATCACCAGCGTGCGGCGGATGCCGGGGGCGCCCACCTGGGCCCCCTCCGTCAGCCCCTTCAGCTCGGGCGGGAGGTTGGCCCCGTCGCTGGCCTCCGGGAAGAAGGTCCGCAGCATCTCCTCGGCCTGCCGATCGCAGCGGAGCTGGCCACCCAGCTCGGCGTGGGCCGCTGCGCCGCGCGGCGCCGGAACTCGAACGTTCGCTCGCATCATGTCTTGGGCCCCCCCCACATTGGACATTCAGTCCCCCTTGACGAGACTGAGGACATGCTACTCCTAAGCGGCAGGGAGATCACCCCCTTAGGGTAAGTATCTGTGCCTACGCGGCAATTTTGCGCGCACCGGCTGCGCAGGGTGGCCGACTTCCAGACGTTCACCCCTGACGCCGACGGGCCACGTCGGCCGGGGGGCGCCACCAGGCCCGTCACGGCGCGCCGCGACATCACCCGGGGTGCGGGTGGCGCGTCGAGAAACCGTTGCTGATCAAACGGAATGCGCCGCCCCCGGACCCCCGGAGGCGGCAGGCCGGCGCGCCGGGCCCGGCGTCAGTGCAGCTCGACCTCGAAGCCGAGCCGGCGGGCCGCCTCGATCAGCTCGTCGGCCGGCGCCACCTTGGTGGGCACGAGGATGGCCGTCTCGCTCTCCCCGGGGATGACCGCCCGCACGGTGATGGCGCAGCCGCCGGGGTGGCGGCCGATGAGCGCCTTGACGGCCCGGGCCCGCTCGGCGTCGAGCCGATCGGCGTCGATCCGCAGCCGCACCTCGGAGGTCTTGGAGCTGCGCACCCGCGAGAGCGGCTCGACCTCGATGGCGGTCAGCTCGGCCCGGGGGTTGTCCTCGTCGCGCGAGTTGACCTTGACCTCGCCGTGGATCAGCAGCGGCTCGTCGCTCTTCAGCCAGCTCTCCCAGTCGGTGTAGCCCCTCTGCGCGGGCTTCCCGCCGTGGCCCGGCCGGGCCGCCCAGCAGGCCACCTCCACCGTGCCGGTCAGGTCCTCCAGGGTGATGAAGGCGAAGCGGGTGCCCTTCTCCTTGTTCATCCGCTCCCGCAGCGCCGCCACCACGCCGACCACCGTGACCTTGTCCTTCTCCCGCTTGTGGGCGATGGAGGCGCAGGTGCTCGAGGCGTAGCGGCGGACCTCCTTCTCGTGCCCCGCCAGCGGGTGGCCGGTGATGTAGAAGCCGAGCGCCTCCTTCTCGAAGGCCAGGCGCACCCGCTCCGGCCACTCCTCGACGCGCCCCTCGCCGAGCGGGTCGCCGACCTTGGGGTAGCGCGGGGGCTGCTCCACCGCGGCGATGGCGCCGAACAGGCTGGCCTGACCGCTCTGCCGGTCGGCCTGGGCCGAGGCCCCGGCGGCGAAGGCCTGCTCGATGCCGGCGTGGAGCTGCCAGCGCGGCGTCCCCTCGAAGTCGAAGGCGCCGCACTTCACCAGCGCCTCCACCACCTTCTTGTTGATCTTGCGGGTGTCGACCCGGCCGGCGAAGTCGAAGAGCGACTTGAACGCCCCGCCCTCCTGCCGCGCCGCCAGGATGGCCTCCACCGCCGACTCTCCGACGCCCTTCACGGCCCCGAGGCCGAAGCGCACCTGGCCCTTGGTCTTGGCGTCCTTGCCGGGCAGCGCCCGGAACTCCGAGAGACTCTCGTTCACGTCCGGCGGCAGCACCTCGATGCCGGCCTCGCGCGCCTCGCCGATGTGGGCCACCACCTTGTCGGTGTTGGAGGCCTCGCTCGAGATCAGCGCCGCCATGAACTCGACGGGGTAGTGGGCCTTGAGCCAGGCGGTCTGGACGGTGAGCAGGCCGTAGGCCGCCGAGTGGCTCTTGTTGAAGCCGTAGGCGGCGAACTTCTCCATGAGGTCGAAGACGCCGCCGGCGATCTTCTCGTCGACGCCGTTGTTCTTCGCGCCCTCCATGAAGCGGACGCGCTCCTTGGCCATCTCCTCGGCCTTCTTCTTCCCCATGGCGCGGCGGAGCAGGTCGGCCTGGCCCAGGCTGTAGCCGCCCAGGGCCTGGGAGATCTGCATCACCTGCTCCTGGTAGACGATGACGCCGTAGGTCGACTCCAGGATGGGCTGCAGCTTGGGGTGGTCGTAGACCACCCGGTCGCGCCCGTGCTTGCGGTCGATGTAGACGTCCACCATCGTCCGCCCGTCCTCCAGCTTCTGGTCGAGCGGGCCGGGGCGGTAGAGGGCGCCGGCGGCGATGACGTCCTCGAACCGCGAGGGCTTCATCTTCATCACCATCTCGGTGAAGCCCGAGGACTCCATCTGGAAGACGCCGGCGGTGTCGCCGCGGCTGATCAGCTCGTAGACCGCCGGGTCGTCGAGGGGGATCTGCGAGGCCTCGTAGTCGCCCAGCTCCGGGTGGTTGGCCTTGGCGAGGCGCAGGGCGTTGTCGATGACGGTGAGGGTCTTGAGGCCGAGGAAGTCGAACTTCACCAGGCCGGCCTTCTCCACCTCGTCCTTGGCGAACTGGGAGACCAGCATGTCCGACTTGTCGTCCTGGTAGGCCGGGACGTACTCCCAGAGCGGCTTGTCGGCGATGACCACGCCGGCGGCGTGGAGGCCCGGCTGCCGGTTGAGCCCCTCCAGGCTCATGGCGATGTCGAGGAGGTCCTTGGTGGTGACCTTCTGCGCCTGGCCCTTCGAGTCGGTCCACTGGTGCAGGACGGTCGGCTTGTCCCACATCTCCTTGAGGCGCGGCTCGGCCGGCAGGGCCCCGGCGCCGTCCTTGCCCGGCACGCCGAAGACCAGGTCCTTGAGCGGCGGCGTCTTGCCCTGCACCGGGTCCGGGACCAGCTTGGCGATGCGGTCGCCCTCGGCGAAGGGGAGCCCCATCACCCGCACCACGTCGCGGATCACCGAGCGGGCCTTGAGCGAGCCGAAGGTGATGATCTGGCCGACGTTGTCCCGCCCGTACTTCTCCCGCACGTAGCCGATGACCTGGTCGCGCCGGTCCTGGCAGAAGTCCACGTCGAAGTCCGGCATGGAGACGCGCTCGGGGTTGAGGAAGCGCTCGAAGAGCAGGTTCCACCGCAGCGGGTCGATGTCGGTGATGCGCAGGCTCCAGGCCACGATGGAGCCGGCGCCCGAGCCGCGCCCCGGCCCCACCGGCACGCCGTGCTTCTTGGCCCAGTTGATGAAGTCCTGGACGATGAGGAAGTAGCCCGGGAACTTCATCCGCTTGATGACCGAGAGCTCCAGCTCCAGCCGGGCCCGGTAGGCGTCGCGGTCGTGGGGGTACTTGCCGTCGATCTCGCGGAAGCGCTCGTCGAGCCCCTGCTTGGCGAGCTTGTCGATGCACTCGTCCTCGCTGACGCCGTCGGGGAGCTGGAAGCGCGGCAGGAAGGTCTTGCCGAGGGGCAGCTCCAGGTTGCACATCTCGGCGATGCGCAGGGTGTTGTCCACCGCCTCGCGGTACTGGGGCAGCGCCGCGATCATGTCGTCCGGCCCGGTGATGAAGAGGCCGTCGGTCTCGTGCTTGATGCGCTTCTCGTCGGCCAGCGTCTTGTTGCTGGCGATGCACATCAGCACCTCGTGGGCCTTGGCGTCCTTGCGGTCCACGTAGTGGGCGTCGGCGGTCGCCACCAGCGGGATGCCCTCCGACTCGGAGAGCTCGGCCAGCCGCGCGTTGACGTCGAGCTGGTCCTTCATCCCGTTGGACTGGACCTCCAGGAAGAAGGAGCCGGGCTCGAAGATGTCGCGGTACTCCCGGGCCACCCGGCGCGCGCCGTCCATGTCGCCCTGGCGGCAGAGGCGCGGCACCTCGCCGGCCAGGCAGGCGGTCAGCCCCACCAGCCCCTTGGAGTGCTCCCGCAGCAGCTGCTTGTCGATGCGGGCGTCGTAGTAGAAGCCCTCGGTGAAGGCCTTGGAGGAGAGCACCCGCAGGTTGGCCCAGCCCTCGGCGTTCTTGGCGAGGAGGATGAGGTGGCGGCCGATGCGCTCGGTCCGGTCCAGCCGCCCCTTGTCGCCGGCGACGTAGGCCTCCATGCCGAGGATGGGCTTCACCCCGGCGTCCTTGGCCTTCTTGTAGAAGTCGACGGCGCCGAAGAGGTTGCCGTGGTCGGTCACCGCCACCGACTTCATGCCCTTGGCCTGGACCGTCTTGAGCAGGTCCTTGATGCGGATGGCGCCGTCGAGGAGCGAGTAGAGGGTGTGCAGGTGCAGGTGGACGAAGTCGGCCATGGCCATCCGGAGGCGAGGGGTCGGGGAGCCTCACATAGCAGGCCCCTCTGACCCCCGCCTGCCGCCCGGACGGAGCCGCTGCAAGCGGATTTTCTCTCCTGCCTAGAAGTCCTTCAGCTCCGTCTCGTCGTCCATCGGGAAGAGCTGGTCGGTGGGCGGGCGGCCCTTGGCGTGGCCGTTGGCGCCGGCCTTGTGGGCCCCGCCGGCCGGGGCCAGGCGCGCCGGCGCCGCGGGGGGCGCCGCCTTCCTGGCGGTGGCGCCGGCGGCGGGCAGGGCGCCCTTCCGCGCCGCGCCGTGGACCGCCGGCTTCATCGGCTTGAGCGCGCCGGTCCCGCGGGAGAGCTGGAAGGCCCCCACCATGGCGGCCAGCTCCTCGGCCTGGCCGTTCAGCTCGCTCGCCGCCGAGGAGGACTCCTCGGCCGAGGCGGCGTTCTGCTGCGTGACCTTGTCCATCTCGCCGATGGCGGCGTTCACCTGGTCGATGCCGGTGGTCTGCTCCTTGGCGGCGGCGGCGATCTCCGAGACGATGTCCGAGACCTTGGAGACGCCGGTGACGATCTCGCCGAGCTTGCCGGCCACCTTCCTGGCCGTCACCTCGCCCTCGCCCGCCTCGGTCACCGACTGGCGGATCAGCCCCTCGGTCTTGGTGGCCGCCTCCTTGGCGCGGAGCGCCAGCGAGCGGACCTCCTCGGCCACCACCGCGAAGCCCCGGCCGGCGTCGCCGGCGCGGGCCGCCTCGACGGCCGCGTTGAGCGCCAGCAGGTTGGTCTGGAAGGCGATGTCGTTGATGTCCTTGATGATCTGCGAGGTGCCCTCGGCCGAGGCCCGGATCTTCCCCATGGCCCCCTGCATCTGCTCCACCGCCCCCACGCCCTCGGAGGCGGCGGCGCGGGCGGTCTGGGCCAGCGTGTTGGCCTGCTGCGCGTGGTCGGCCGCCTGCTTGGTGATGGCGGCCACGGACTCGATGGAGGCGCCGGTCTCCTCGAGGGAGCTGGCCTGCTCCGAGGCGCCGGAGGCGACGGCCTGGGAGGACGCGGCGATCTGCTGGGAGGCGCTGGAGACCTGGTCCACCGCCGAGGCCACCTGGGAGAGCGCCTCCTCCAGGGCCTGGCCGGTGGCGTTGAGCGACTCCTTGATCCGGGCGTGATCGCCCTGGTAGTGCCCGGTCACGCGGGCCCGCAGGTCGCGCTGGGCCAGCTGCTCCATCACCGAGGCCGCCTCGGTGATGGGCGCCAGCACCGCGTCGAGGGTCCGGTTGACGCCCTCCACCACCTTGCGGAAGTCGCCCTGGTGCTTGGAGGCGTCGGCGCGGGTCGAGAGCCTGCCGCCCACCGCCGCCTCCACCAGCGTGCCGGCGTCGGCCACCAGCCGGTTCACCGCCTCGATGCAGGTGTTGAGGTTGTTCTTGATGGCGTTGAAGTCGCCGCTGTAGCTGTCGGTGATCTTGGCCGGGATCTGCCCCCGGGAGATCTCGTCCACGTACCGCGCCGCCACGTTGAGCGGGCCGACCACGGCGTCGAGGGTCTGGTTGACGCCCTCCACGACCTTGCGGAAGTCGCCCTGGTGCCGGGTGGCGTCCGCGCGGGTGGCGAGGCGCCCCTCCACGCCGGCC
>WBZM01001079.1_pt1 | contig 29988 bp, 24 predicted proteins | sample 5204271 | NCBI WGS metagenome assembly WBZM01 (sample SAMN12344346, study PRJNA552823) | activated sludge metagenome | biome: Activated sludge suspended growth; feature: Nitrification reactor; material: Wastewater; isolation source: activated sludge from nitrification reactor of wastewater... | reverse complement strand
CGCTATGTCAACATCGGGTTCCGTCCCGCCAGGATGCTTCCGTAGCGTAGCGCAGGAAGCTTGGCCTATGCACTTTTTCTCTCTTACCCTTGGTTGACATGCAACGCGATACGAATCCGCAAGAGAAGGTGCCCGATGCCCGCGCCGCAGGCGCGGGCGACAATTTTTTGCGGGATCGCGACAAGGAGAAAGCGAGCACGCCGGTCGCACCGGTACTGGAAAAAATGCATCAGTTCATGCTCTGGCTGATTCCCACCGTGGACAAGTTTCCGCGCGCCCAGAAATTTCTGCTTGGCGACCGCCTGCAGACGGCGGCGCTCGATGTCATGGAGCGATTGATCGAAGCCGCTTACCGCCGAGACAAGGTTGCGGCGCTGGAACAGGCCAATCTCGGCCTGGAAAAGCTGCGCTTCCTGTTTCGGCTGGCTTTCGACCTGCGCTACCTGGACATGCGTCGCTATGAATTTTCGGCACGCGCGATCAACGAAATCGGCCGCATGGTAGGCGGCTGGCGAAAGGCGAGCCATGCCACGCCGGCACGCTGACCTGTTCGAACGGATCGCATCATTTTCCACCTTGCACGAGGCCACCGCCCGCGCCGTCCGGGGCAAGCGTAGGAAGCCGGGGGCCGCGGTCTTCATGGCCAACCTGGAGCGCGAACTCCTGCACCTGGAAAGGCAATTACAGGACGGCACCTGGCAACCCGGGCGCTACGTGGAAATCCCGATCCGCGACCCCAAGCCACGCCTGGTTTCGGCCGCACCCTTCCGCGACCGGGTAGTGCATCACGCCCTATGCGCCGTTGTCGCTCCGATTCTCGAACGCAGCTTCATTCCGGACAGCTATGCCAATCGCCGCGGCTATGGCACGCACCGGGCGGTTGCTCGTTATGAACACTTCCGCGACCGTCATCGACATGTGCTACGGGCAGATATCTGGCGCTATTTCCCGGCAATCGATCATCCGATCCTGAAGGCCGACTTTCGACGGCGCATCGCCTGCGAGCGGACCTTATGGCTGATGGATGCGATCGTAGACGGCTCCAACGCGCAGGAGCCTGTAATTCACTATTTTCCCGGCGATGACCTTTATTCCCCTTTTGAGCGGCGACGCGGCCTGCCCATCGGCAATCTGACCAGCCAGTGGTTTGCCAACCTCTACCTGGATCGCCTCGATCATTTCGTCAAGGAAGTGCTGCACGCACCCTACCTGCGTTATGTCGACGACTTCGCCTTGTTTCACGACGATCCGGCCGTGCTGCTGGCGTGGCAGGCACGCATCGAGCAGTTCCTGGCCGGTCGCCGACTGGTGCTCCACCCGCGCAAGACGTTCGTCGCCTCGACAGCCGACGATGCGACCTTTCTGGGTTATGTGTTGCGCGCCAACGGCAGCCGTCGTCTGCCCGAAGACAACCTGCGCCGGTTTCGCAACCGCCTGCGCGGTCTGCGCGACCGCTGGCGTGCCGGAACGGCATCCAGCGACGAGATTCAACAACGTGTCGGCTCGTGGATCGCCCATGCCGGGCACGCCGACACCTGGCGCTTGCGCCATGCCCTCTTTCGCGGCGGGTGGTTCGACCCGCTGCGGGAGCCTGACGGCCCGCCTGACCGGCGCGTGCTGCGCGGCGGCTCCTGGAACAACAAACCGGAGAACGCCCGCCCCGCCAACCGCAACAGGAACACGCCCGAGAACCGCAATGACAACAACGGGTTCCGTCCCGCCAGTACGCTTCCCATTGCCGGAGCCGCGACATCCACGGATGTGGCGGGCGCGCATGGAAGCATCCACGGGCCGTCATGATGAGCGAAGCAGCCCGCCTCCGTCTTGCCGGGAGACCGGGACGGGGGCGTTCGCTTTTCGGATGTGGCGGCCATGTCTGTGCTCGGGTCATTCAATGCTGCGCAGCCGCCGGCATCAGTCTTCTAGGCGTGCCATGACGGCCGGAAGCAGCGGTTTGCTCCAGCCAGTGCCGACGGAAAATCCTTCCGCTTGGCGCGCGTTGTGGTCGAAAGTTCACGCCGACGCTCACCCGATCGATCGCCCCTGGTTATGCCCGCATTTGCGGGTGGCGCTCCCCGCAGCCGACCATGTCATCCTGTTTTCCGATGACCGCAAGTTCAGTTTGCACAGCCTCCTTTATGCGGAGTTGATCCCCCTGCTGGTCGCCGGGCAGCTGACCCGAGCCGAACTGAACGATGCGACGCGCTCGCGGTTCGCGGCGGGCGATGTCGACATCGCGCTGCGTCGGCTGACCGAACGCGGGTTTCTGGTGGCCTATGTAGATACCATGGCACGGCCCGAGGCCGGTTTCTGGACTGCACTCGGCATATCCCCCCTGGCGGCGCAAACTGCATTGCAAGCGTTTCCGGTTGCCGTGGATACCCCTGAAGGCGCTGATTGCCTGTCGTTCAGGGAGAGCTTCCGGCGTCTTGGGGGAAGCTTTGCCGCTTCTCCGAGCCAGGCGGCGGTACGCTGGATTTTTTGCGACTCGTATCTCGACCCAGGCATCAGGCAGATCAACGCTGCGTGCCTGGCAAGCGGTCAGCCATGGGGCCTGGCCCGACTCTCCGGCTTGCGTCCGATGATCGGCCCCCTGTTTCGTCGGGAGGCGGCATGTTGGCATTGCCTCGCCCATCGACTGCGCGGCAACCTCGAAGTTGAATCCTATCTTTACGGCAGCACGGCCGCCCACTCGACGAAGGCGGCCTTGCCGCCCGGGGAGAACATCCTGGCCGAACCGGTGGCGCGGCTGGCGGCACAGCAACTGGCCAGGGCACTGGTCATCAACAAGGGGGGAATCAACGACGGATTGCTGTCGTTCAACGTGCTCACCGGGGAGAGCAGCTTTCACCCGCTCTCCCGACTCGAAAGCTGCCCGCTCTGCGGCAAGCGTCGTTTGCCGCCGCCCGCGTCCATCATTGCGACAACCGCCTTTCCATCGCCATCCACATCACCCGGCATCTTCACCAGCGGCGGCTATCGTTCCCTGGCGCCGACGGAGACTCTGGAGCGCTACCGCCACCTAAGCGACCCGCTGCTCGGAATCGTCAGCCAGTTATTGCCGGTAGCCACGGCCGACGAGGACTGGAACCACACCTATGTCGCCACGCATCGGTTCAGCCCGGAGAACATGGATTTCGCCCAACTCCGGCATGGCCTGCGCTCCAAAAGTTCGGGCAAGGGCAGTTCGCGCCAGCAGGCCATGGCCAGCGCATTCGGTGAAGCCATTGAGCGCTACAGCGGCATTTACCAGGGAAATGAGGCCAGCACACGCTGCCGATTTCACGATTTTGCGGCTGGCGACGCCCTGCCACCCAACGATGTCATGGGCTTCAGCGAACAGCAATATGCGCGCCGGGATATAACAAACCGACTCGGCAAACGCGCGCCATTCCATATTCCGGAACCTTTTGATCCCGACCGGGTGCGCGACTGGTCGGCGGCGTGGTCACTGACGGAAAACAAGCAAATATTCGTTCCGACCGAATTGAGCTATTACTACGCACCGATTGCAGGACCCACGGATTGCCTTGCCGATTCCAATGGCGCCGCGGCGGGAAACACGATCGATGAGGCAATCGTCCAGGGCTTTCTGGAACTTGTCGAGCGAGATGCCTACGCCCTCTGGTGGTACAACCGACTGTCGCTTGCAAGCGTGCCTCTTGAGGCGTTTGAGGATCCCTATCTGGCACGGGCCGAACGCCATTACGCCAAGTACGCTCGCAAAATCTGGCTGCTAGATGCGACAACGGACAGTGAGGTAACGGTATTCATCGCCGTCTCCAGGCGCACCGACAAGGCAGTCGAAGATGTGATTCTCGGTGCTGGTGCCCATTTTGATCCCCGCATCGCGGCACTTCGGGCGGTTACCGAAATGAACCAGCACCTGTTCGCGGTCGCACATGTCGACCGCGACGGCCGTGGTTACCTCGAAACCCATGCGGAACGCTTGGCGTGGTGGCGCAATGTCTCCGTCGAGCGTTGCTCATGGTTGCTTCCGGCGAGCCTTGCCCGGGAACAGCCGCGAGCCCACGACGGCCGCCACGACAGCAAACGCTGCCTGGAAGCGGCTAGCGCGATGGCTGTCAACGTGCTTGTCGTGGACCAGACCCGGCCGGAGGTCGGCATGCCGGCCGTCAAGGTAATGGCTCCAGGCCTCAGGCATTTTTGGCCGCGTTTTGCTGCCGGCCGGCTGTATGACGTTCCTGTCCGGTTGGGGCGACTGGTGCGACCGCTACGCGAATCCGAACTGACCGATCTCGATGTCTTTGTCTGACATGACGGGCCCGCCCTACCCGATTCCGCTGGAGCCGCTTCCAGGTTTCTGGATGGTGCTGGGTCAAGGCGTCAGTCTTGAGGAGGCGTGCGAGGATCACCTGGTTCTGACGTACGGCGTGGGGAAGCGAACGCGGCTGACCTATCGCATGACGTCCCTGTCCGATTTGCTGATGGAACTCTGCTCAGGCATCTCGCTTGCCCGATTGGCGACCCAGCATGAGGCCCTGGATGTTTGCGGCCAGATTGCCCTGCGTGAATTGCTGGGCGCGCTCAACCAACGGAGGCTCCTGGCACTAGCATGGCCCGACACTGAACATCCGGCGCTTCGCATTTCGACGGCAGCAGGCTGGCCAGACTGCCAGCGAAGGCACTTGCCGGGCGATGTATGTATTCAATTATCCGCTCTGGCGGCCGTTCACCGCATCGATGACGAAATGGTGCTCGACTATCCACCACGCGGGTTGCGGCTAGGCTTGCTGGACCCTTTGATCACCGGGTGGCTGCTGTCCTTTTGCAGCCCCGGGTTGCTGGCCGATCACATCGGGGAGGCTGTCGCCTGCGGACGATCCGAATCTGATGTCCGTTGCCTCATCGAGATGCTGGTCGCCTGGGGCATCCTGGCCCCCACCCCGGCGAATCGAGACGACGACCGTGAAATCTTGGCGCTGTGGGAATGCCACGCCTTGCACTTCTATACCGAAAGCCACAGCGGCTACAACTGGGGCCAACTCGGCACAGTACCCGGCGCGAGCACTCGCCGTCCCAGTCCGCCTCTAAATCGCCCGCGCCCAAGTCTCGCCAGGATATCACTCCCGGTACCGCAGACTAACGTCGACTCTGGCATCCTGGCCGCCCTCAGCGAACGCCGTTCGGTCCGCTACTTTGCCGCAGATCGGCCAGTACCGCTGGCGGTGCTATCAACATTTTTCCAGGCCACGGTCGCGATCCAGGGTACGGATAGCATCGAGTTCCCCGGTACCGGGGAAGGACAATCCATGGATATCGCCTACGGGCCGTCACCATCGGCCGGCGCTTGCCATGCACTGGAAATTCACCTCTGCGTCGGCGGCGGCCAGGTGCTTCCGCCAGGGATTTACCACTACGACGCTATCGCTCACCAACTGTGCAAGATCGCCACTGCTGAAGTGTCTGACGCATTGCGGCAGGGCGCGGCAGGATCGATGGGGCACCATCAGCCACCACCGCTGGCGATTGTGATCACGGCACATTTTGAACGGGTGTTCTGGAAATACAGGGGGATAGCGATGGCGAATGTGTTGCGCGATGTCGGTGCGCTCTACCAGACGCTGTATCTGGGCGCTCAGGCGCTGGGCTTGCGCGGCTGCGCCATCGGCAATGTCGATGTGGCCGCTTTCGAACGCATTAACGGCATGCCATTTTGGCGTGAGGGGGCCGTGGGCATGTTCGCCTTCGGCTATCCGGCGCCAAGCACGGGCGAATGTTGATCATGGCACGGCTATTACTTGTTCACCCGCCACACCTCATCGCCGACCCCTACATCGGCAACAAGCTCGATACCTGGTATGGCATCGGCTTGGCATCCCTGCATGCGGTTGCGGAAGCTGCCGGCCACGCAGTCAGGCCACTCATTGCCAACGGCATGACACGAGCGCAATTCATCGATGACCTGACCCGGACGATAGAGGAATTCTCGCCGACGGTTGTCGGTTTTCAGATGCTTACCAGCATGCGCGGTAATGTGTTCAAGGCGATTCATCACCTGCGCACAACTCTTCCCGCCCTGCGCATTATCCTTGGCGGTCCTCATGCGACCGCTATGGCCAATCAGATCGTCGAGAAATTTCCCGAGGTGGTAGTCGTCCTCGGCGAAAGCGAAAGCCAGTTGTCGCTCTTGCTTGCTGCCCTGGATGCCCACGCTCCGCTTGACCCGATCCCGGGAATCGTTTTTTTCAGCAGCGGACGGATCGTCCGAAATCCGACCCCGCCGCCTATCAACGATCTGGACGCGCTCCCTCTGCCCCGGCACGCGGCCTGGGCGGGAACGGACGCGGAATGCGCCGGTGTGATGACGTCGCGCGGGTGTCCTTTTTCATGCTCATTTTGTTCGGTTGCACGTCGCCCTATGCGTTTACGGAGCATCGGCTCAGTCGTTGACGAAATCGAATCGATGCTCGTCGAGATGCCTCATTTGCGCCATCTTCGCATCTGGGACGATCAGTTTTTCTTCAAACCACAACGAGTCGTCGCATTGTGCAACGAGATCGTCAAACGCAATATCCGGGTCGGCTTTACTTGCCTCGGGCGCATCCGGCCCTGCACCCGAGAAATGGTGCTGGCAATGGAAGAGGCCGGGTTTCGCGAGATTCTGCTCGGACTGGAAACAGGCTCCGAGCGCATTGCCGAACTCTGCGACAAGAAGATCAAGCCGGCTGATGCCTTGGAAACTCTACGCCTGTTCGTTGACTCTCCGATCAATGTCTATTTTTTCCTGATCGTCGGACTCGAAGGCGAAACCTGGGAAACGGTAACGGAGTCCGCGCGGTTCGCCCAGCAACTTCAGGCCGTCAAATATGCCCCCTACGGCAGCACAACATCGGTGGCAACCGTCTATCCGGATAATGCCCTCTACGGGCAATGCCGAGCCGCTGGCCTGATCACCGAACAATACTGGATGGACGAGGAGCAGGATTACTTTTTCACACTGGAACATCCGCTCGATACCTTGATGGAAATGCGCGAGTTGCTGCTCGATCATGTCGAGCCCGCACGCATCCTGCTATCTCCCCGTGCACTCGACAAACAGAAAGGGCTGATCGGCAACTTTCTGGCCTATGTGGTACGTAACGCGTTGGCCGAGGAAGGACCACATTGCACAAGGCAGTATCTCGCGCCATTCATCGAACTACTGCGCAATGCGATGGCAGAGCTCGATGCGTCTGGGGAATTGAGAATCCAATTGCCACGTGAAGCCCTGAGCGCACAGAAAAGCATGCTGGGACTGTTCCCGGTCATCGAGCGGCGCCCCGGTTCGGAAAACTTGTTCCAGCCCGCGACGCATGCGATGCGCGGGAAGGATGTGCTTTTGGATTTCCTCGATTACGCCTATCGCAATTCGCTAACAGGCATCACGAGGCGAGTCGATGCTGCCTTCATTGACCAAGTTGCCCGACTGCACCAAGGCCTGTCCAAGGTGGCGCCTTTACCCTCCAACTAATGCGGTACGGCGGATGAATTCAGGATGATTGAGAGCACGCGTGAAGCACTGCTGACTGCAGAGGCAAAGTTCCGTGACGGTCATGTCGACGAGGCGGTACTCTTGCTCGGACAGGCATCGGTAGCAGTACCGCCCGAATTCGCAGCCCAGCTCCATCTCGCACGCGCCTTAATGCTTTTCAGTATCGGAGATTTGGCCGGCACACTGAACCTTCTACCACTTGTGCTTTCCGATGCCCGAACGCATCTGGCGGGAACGCTCCTGAAGGCAGACTGTGCCTTGCGCAATGGCGACTCGTCCCTTGCGAGTTCCTTGCTGCACAATGCGTTAACTATTGAAGATGACACCAATACCAGGTTGGGATTGATTGCTGCGCTCCTCGTGCAAGGCAAGGTGCGTGAGGCGCAAGCATTGGTTTCGCCCGGATCGTCAAACGCATGCCAAGACGTACGGGAACGTTTTGCCGCTGGCGTTCTCAGGGACCTCGCGACGAGCGCTTCCGCAACCCTTGGACATAGCCTTGTGATGGCGGGCCATGTAGATATCCAACCCACTGGCGGACAAGGCCTGCTGAGTTTCTGGAGCGCCTTCTCGCCACTCCCGGGACAGTCGGACATTTACGCACTACTGCCTGCGGCAATCGACTGGGATTTCCTGCAGATTACTGGTGCACCATCAAGATTGGGCGCGCCGGCAGCAAACACCCTCGTCGTCAATCTGCTCGCCGACCCGGACTGGCGCAGGGACGATTTGCTGGAATTCGCTACATGGCTTGAAAGGACGGATTGCATCTGCATTAACCCGCCGCGTCACGTATTGCGCACAGCGCGCGATGACGTTGCCAGACTATTGGCCGATATGCCCGGAATTCACGTGCCGCGGACGGTGCGCTGGGATCCGGCGATGACGAGGGACCCACCGTCGCTAACCGCCAGCCAAAATGGAATTACCTTGCCATTGATCATTCGCCCCGTGGGCTCGCACACTGGAGTCGGCATGGCCCTTGTCGACAGCTTGGACACTCTCGACCATGCGACGTCGATGGGGCCTGCCACGGCCCATTACCTGACCGAGTATGTCGATTGCCGTCACGCTGACGGGCTGTATCGAAAAACTCGCGCCTATCTCATTGGGGAGGACTGCATTCTTCATCATCACTTGGTCAGCCCTGACTGGAATATCCACGTGAGCGATGCCGATGTTTATATGCGCGCCCACCCCGAGGCATTGCAAGAGGAAGACACAATATTGGCCAACCCGGACCAATGGCTTGGGAGCGAGGATCGCAATTGCCTGCTAGCAATCGCGAAGTGCCTCGGACTTGATTACTTGATCGTTGATTTCAGCATGCTGGAAGATGGGCGGCTTGTTCTGTTCGAGGCAAATGCCGTATGCCGTTTCACCGGGGTGGAACGAGCAGCGCGAATAGAACCAATGCGGCGCGCTGGAAAATCGTTTGCAAAATTGCTAATGGCATACGGCTCAAAATTTTGAAATTGAATGTACTCGGGAACTTTATCAAATTACCTTGTCCTAATCGGCAAGACGTATAGTCTGGATGTATCAACAAGGCTGTGACCAATGGTTGGAATGTGTTCAGCCTTGGTGGAGTGGGCAGCGATGCCAATGAATCAAAGCTCTGCGGGGGACATCATGAATAACGAGAAAAATCCTGACGCGTCGGCAATCGAACAGGCGACCAGCGTAATTGGGTCGGAATCAATACCGCGACGACCAGAGTGTTCATTGGCCCCTGCGGTTGGGCTGATGTCACTGGCGTTATCCACTTCAGCCAACGCCGCCGTCCCAGGTATTCAGGACGCAATCACACCGACGACTTTGGTCCGCCCCTTCTCGGAACTGACTCCTTCCGGACTCGTGCTGATAGAAGATGAGATTACAGACCTTCCTCTTCGCTCTTCAGTCACATGGCGTGACGCCGAAGGCACACTGCATCTGCGGGCTCAAATGCTCCTGGCTGAGCAAGGCGACTGCTCGGGTAGCCCGGGCTATAGCCCTTCCGTCCCGGCACCACAACCTCAGCCAGCACCTAGCAGCAGCTATTCAGCCCCCCGGCAGTCACCAAGAACCAACAATGCCGCCGCTGCCGCCGCTGCGGCAGGAACCATTGGCGCCCTTTTTCAGTTACTCGGCGACATTCAATCAGGGGCCAAAGGCAGCCAGGAAGACTACGACCAAGCGCAAAGAGAAATCGACCGGATCACTGCCGAAGAACTGCGCCGCTACAATGAACAGTTGCGCCAGGCAGAAGAACAACGCAGGCGACTGGAACAAGGGGGGGCGCTTGAAGGAAATGGGTCTGTGAATCCTTTTGTGAGCAATTCGCCATCGGGATCAGCGGAGGACAATCCATTCGCAGCAAGTAGTCAAACGCCACCACAGGGACCGTCACCCACTCCGGATGGGACAAATCCGTTTGCCAAGACAGCCACAAAACCGAAGGATCCAACTCAAAATTACGCTGGCCAGTCGTGCGCGTACTTTACGGTCCCCTCAGATGAGGCTCATCTTAATTATTACGCTGATGGTGCAAATGCCTGTTATGGCGACAAGATGTATGTGTGCGAGGGGCGCCGTTGGCGTTATTTGGGCCCGTGCAGCGCTTTCGAAGGCGGAACCAAGAAACAGGCTGAAAAACAGGAAAAGACTAAATTCAACACGAAGATTTATGTTGACGAATAACTGTTCAAGACGGGTACCAATCGATTTTCAAGAATTCAAAAATCTGTCGCTTGCGAATTCGGGAAAAGTATCTGTATTGGTAGGATATTTAAACATCAGAGCGGGTGAAAGTTGTTGCAATCAACCAGGGCGAAGATCGGCATCGTTGAATAGCATTAGTACCTGTACTGCGCGCGTCAGGGGGCCAAGCGCTTGAACTTGCCGATGACGACACCCCGGATGAGCAGCTCCATTCCCTCCCGGATGTCCAGGGCGGGATAGGCGGGATTGTCGGCCAGCAGGGCGACCCGGCCAGCACGACTGTACAGGCGTTTGACCAGGCGTTCGCCATCGACGAAGGCGACGACGACGTGACCGTGTTGCGGGGAAATGCTCTTGTCGACCACCAAAATGTCACCGGCAAAGATTTCCGCGCCTTCCATCGAATCGCCCTCGACGGGAAAGAAGAAGGTGCTGACCGGATTGCGGATCAGGTAATCGTTGATGTAGAGACGCTTGTCCTCATAGTCGGCGGCCGGACTGGGAAAGCCGGCCGAGACCTTGACGCAATCGAGCGGCAAGGCCAGCTTTGGGGCATCAGGCAAGGGGATGAATACCCCGTCGCCCTGCCACGGCCTGGCATCAAGCATGGGCAATTGTCTCGGCTGGTGGCTGCACTTCGGCCGCATCGTGCGGTTCGGACACGAGAACGGTCGCGCATTCCGGGCAGACGAGACACAGATGCCCCTCGATGGTCACCTGCTCAAGTTCGGCGCTGGACAGCGGGGCGTGACAATGGGGGCAGACGATACGAATCATGGCTCACTCCTTGGATACTGTAATTTTATCCAGTCATTCACGGAGCGCAATACTGTATGGATTCTGCATTTCCATCGGGACGGCACGAAACGACGGCCAGTGACCAATCTTCGGAAACAACGCGGTCACGTGCCGATACACGGCATTACGTTTCACCTGACATCCCGGCGGTCACTCCCCGCGTTATTCGGTGCAAGGCGCTGCAAATGGTTGTCAGCACCGAATACCCAACCGACTCAGGAGAATCAAAATGCAAGTAACCAAGACTCTTATCGCTCTGACCGTTGCCGCTGGTTTCGCTTCCGCTGCTTTCGCCCAGGGCACGACGCCCGCCACCCCGGCAACGCCGGCCGCTCCGGCCGCGAAGGTGACGACCCCGGCGCCGGCGACTGCCGAGAAGAAGGTGGAAGCGCCGAAGGCTGCTGAACCGGCCAAGGTTGAAGCGGCGAAGAGCGAAGCGCCCAAGGTCGATGCAGGCAAACCGGTCGAGAAGCATGCCAAGGCCAAGGGCCACGAGACGAAGGCCGAGAAGCATGAAGCCAAGGTCGAGGCGAAGGCGGACGTAAAGCCGGCAGCAGTCCCGGCAGGCAAGTAAAGCTGCGCACTGAAATACGGAGCCCCCCAGCCTTACAAGCCGGGGGGCTTTGTTATGACCGGGTTTGCGCGCATCTAAGACAACGGCCTGTTAAGACCTGCAATGTTTACCTTAAGGGGCGAAGGCCAGGATGTTCAGCATTTCCTCCGCAATCCTCACTCGTTGATCACATTCTCGTTAGGCGTTTCATCTATCTCAAACGGGACCAGATTCCGCGCCCGCTCATCCAGAGTCACCTGCACCTGACGCATCCACTTGCCGCCCTCGAAGACACCCCGCAGTTCTTCCATAATCTCTTCAAGGAACCAGGTCATGCGATACAACGCAAAAAGCACATCCCTTGGGCGAAGATCGCTGCCGATAAACAGGATTGGTGTTTCCACGAGAATCTCCCCGCAATCAATGTCATACTTGATGGTTCCCAACGTACAGTTCAGGGTGACCTGCGCCAGCATCCGCCGGACATAGCCGCGGTGCGATTCGGGCACCGAGCGCTTGCCATAGGACTGGACCAGGGCCACGCCGACCCCCGGTCCGATCTTGATCGTCGCCTTGCAGCTCGGGTAACTTTCTTCAAGGCCATAGCATTCGATCCAGAGCGCGCCCTCGTGATCGGTTCGGGTGCCATAGCGAATGCCGTAGTGGTCGAGGGCAGATTTGAGTACCAGCCAGGCCTCGGCACTGCGTTGTTGAATCGATACAGTCATCGCGGTCGTCATGATGTTTCCTTTCAATGAGTTGGTTCACAGCATGCGACCTGCGTGTATTTTTTTACGTTCACCAATCCCTGCAAAAAAAGAATAACCACTACTCCGGACCTCTCACGAGGCCCGGGGCGATGGTTACTTTTGCCGCATTCCCGGCCCGGCCAAGCCGCCGCCCACGTTCCCTCTGCGCCCGTCCATAGACCCGCATCAGGAACACTGATCCCACCCCGGGCGCAAACACCAGGGCATGCGAGAGCATGCGTCTCCAGCGGAGAAGTCGTCAGCTACCGCCAACGCGTTCTGCGGCAAATCTCTCAGCGGGCCGAGAAAAAGGCATGAAACTAATCGTCAGCGAGCAACTCGTTGGCCAGAGTTAGGACTTCCACGCCTGTAATCGATTACCACGACAGGTGTCCGACTGCTACCGTGGCCTTCACAACATTTTTACTCGAGCACGAAGGCTCTCGCCACCAGTCTTTCATGACTACCACATGTCCAAAACGAACTACTTGACATATGTCAAGTAGGACTATAGCGTAAAGACATTGTGGGGGGGTGCAATGTACTGATGTCTTTTCCAGGGCATCGTTAGTGGGTTTCCTCATATCGCAACCGCAGAGGTACGAAAGCAGGACTTTGTGGGCCAAATGCTTCCGTGCTGCAGGACTGAGGCCGGATTCGGTTTCACCCTCAGATCAACCAAGGGCGGATATGAGCCTATCGAGACTAACAGTCCGCCCTGCTTATGCACGCATCCAACGGGAGGCGACATCATGAGTCATCATCGTTGGTCAGGTATCTGTCTGTTTCTTTTCATTCAATACAACGGATATGCAGAACAAGTGCAGTGTGTGACCCCGCGAGCCCTCGGGACAACTGCTGCCATGTCTTCCGAATCGCGAATTGGCAAGGGCTCTGGTGCAGACAACACCCTGGCAGTCGGTATCGACATGTCAACCATGGACAACGCAGCCTTCCATGCATCAACGTCGCTTCGGAGAAATACGATAACGGCGAAGGCTCTCCACGAAGAAGCAACCACTCAAACAGTCGCAACAACTGGAGGTTTAGATTCGGGCCGACGTGTAGCCAATACGTCCTTTGCAAAAGCACCGATGACGGCCGTCAGGCAAGGACCATGGCATTTATCTCGTGCCATGGTCGAGATGCGCACTCCCCCAAGCGACAGCCACGACGATGCGGTCAGAAGTATTCCTCAACTTCCTTTCTCTCGATCCGAGATTAATAGAATAGAAAATGCAACAGCTTGCGACAACGCAATCGATGGTTTGACGAAGGCATACAAGCAGGCTCCCGCCTCTGATAGAAATATAGCTCACTGGGTTGCCACCCATCCTGCGCCGACGGACGAAGAAAGGGCTGAGTTGGCAACTCTCCGCGCGGCGTTGTCCCAATATGAGAGCCAATGCTTGGCGACTGAGCCGACTCCGCCGGAGTTAGCTGAATTAGTTGGCGTATTCTCCGTTGTTGGCGAGAAAGTTTGTACCGGGTATCGGGTAGACGAGAATCATGTTCTCACCGCACGGCACTGCTTCTACCAACGCGACACCAACACGCTGTGGCCCGCGGTCGCATCCGCTCCTATTTGGTTCTCCTATCCAAAGAACAAGGGAACGCTGTACGAGGTCTGCGGAGAGGAACATGGTGCTGTTCCCGCGGGTGCGCAGTCATTCAGCCCTCTGGCAGATTACATACTGATACAGATTGCAGGACAGCATTCGCGCCCGCCCACCTTGCCGAAGGCAGAAGCAAATCTCCTCCCTGGCACTGACTTAAGACTGTTGGGGTTGTTTCCCGATTTGGTCTTACTTGCTGACGATCTTGAGCACTTGAATTTGCGCTGGGGAAACCGTGGAGGCTGTGTGGCCTATGAGGTTGATGAGCAATGCTTCATCCACGCTTGTCAGGCTATGCCGGGCTCTAGTGGCGCGCCCATCTTCGCAGTGTCTGGGACCAAATACTCATTTGTTGGCGTCCATATCGATCGAGTAGATGGTGGGCCAGATGCAGCATGTGCTCCTAAGAAACTACCGGGGAGCAACTTTAACGTCGGTCTTCGATTGAAAACCTATTAGTTTCCAAGGGAAGGGGAAAATCATGCATTACATCACAAAGCTCGTTTTCGCACTGGCTATAACATTTAGCCTTACTACTGCTTCAGCTGCGGAGTTACGGATCGCCGTCAATGACGATTGCCCACAGACTGGCGGCCCTAGTTCGGGCGAAAGCGCCATGCTTGCTCTTGCAATTCCACTAGGGGTCGCAGTAGCTCAAAAGGTTGCCGGGGCATTAATTGATGAAGCAACTGCTTATCTGAAAGATGATACTAACATTACGAAGACGGGCTATGCGCGAGTTAATCGCCTGTTGGAATCACCCGATGGTAAGACCGTCGGCCTTAGCCGAAATATAGGTTGTGTCTACGGCGTAGTTGGTGATTTTGAGGGTAATTCGACAGCGAACACAGGCGATCTGCCCACGTCGCCTCCATTGAATACAAAAACGAGAAAGCAACTTAAGGCAATGGGCTTGAAAGGAGAGCCCTCTGTCTACTTTGAGGGTTTCTTCCAAGCTCCGAAAACCGGAGGTCCTACCGGAGTTTTTTATTTTGAACCGCGCCTTGTTTATTATCGTGAGCACGTGAAAGGTGGCGGCCTTTTTGGCTCGCACAAGAGAGATATAGGGTTTACAGTTGATTTTATTAAGCCTAATGAGACTTCAGCATTTGTGAGTACAACGATTTCACTAGAGGCATTGGCGCCAAATCCTGAAAAGGCTATTGAAGCAAGTTTCTTTAAATCTCGCCAAACACCTTGGTTGGCTTTGCCTTCAGCAGATAAGGACACCCCATTCACGGTAAAAGTAACTTTCATTGAAACGGGCAAGCCTGATATCCTCGACAAAGCCATTGGTGAAGCTCTTGCTGACAAAAAAGCGGACATCGTAAAGGCAATTGGAGACGCCCTGATGCCGAAAGCATCAGGCAGTACCGGAAGTTCTGGAACGAAATAGTATATTGACGTGTTGACGCGCGTTGAAAACTGACCAGGGTGATTAACTGACCTGCTTATTTATTGAGCAGGGTTTTTGGAGAGTGATCACCATGAAAGACCTGGGAAGGATTCGGCGCCTGTTTTATCGGGATGGGGTATCGCTGTCCGAGATTTCACGTAAGACGGGGTACAGCCGGAACACCGTCAAGCGCTGGCTCAAGACGCCGGAAGGTATCTGCTGCGATCGCGGCCAACGAAGTGATCGCGCAAATGGGGACGCGCAACAATGCGTCGGCACGGGTTGCGGGTCGCATCAGCTTGTTCCTGGAAAATCTTGTTCCTAATGCGGAATTGGCGTCACGCGAAGCGGAGCATCGGCGCCTGAAGTTCAAGGTCGAGGAACTGGAGAAGAAAGTCGGTGCTGACGACAGTCACGAACGACTAACTTCGATTCTGAATAACATATTTTTTACTTTACGGTCGCAGCCCGCCGAGGCGCCCAGACTACCTTCTCCAGCAGCCCGCCTTCCCAAAAAAAAGATCCCCCCACCCACCGAACCCAAGGGCCCGGCTGGATGAGGTTGCTTATGCCGTCTGCGCACGACCCAACTGCTGGCCACGCCGCCGCTGCGCCCGCCCATAGGCCCGGATCGCAAACACCGACCCTACCCCGGCCGCAAACACCAGGGCATAGGAAAGCAGCGTCTCCAGCGGAGAAGTCGTCACCATCACGCCCGCCTCACGGCAAGTCCGGCGCCGCCAATACCACCGGCGCCGACTGCCTGGCCCGTTGAGCCAATTTGTCCCGCAGCGAAGGCTTGGGCGTCGGATCAGGTACTTGGTCAGTCGGTTGGCTTGATCCCGTCTCCGGACTTTCTCCACTCTCCGGAAAGAACTCCTCGACCAGCGCCCCACCCTCTTCCTCACTTTCTTCGAAGGCTCCATTCGCCAGACCGATCTTGGCCGCCTGATCCAGCGCCACCTGGTCGAAGCCAGCCGCTTTGCGCTGCTCATCCAGATTGCGTGCATCCGTCAGCGCTTCCTCCAACGTCATGCCCGCTCGCAGCGTGAGGTCGACGTAGTAGATCGGTGTGCCCAGACTCTGTCGCGTCGACTTGCCGCGCAGCCGCAGTTCCAGCGGCAGACAGGCCAGACGATCCCCGGAGATCGCCTGGAAGTACTGCAGCCGGGCCGCCAGGGTACGAATGGAGTTGAATCCGGTCGTCCGGAAAACGAAGGTGCCGAGCGGATCATCGTCGCCGATGCTGACATTCAACCGGCCATAGGGTTTGCAGGCATTTCCCTTGGCCAGTGCACAGGCATCGGGCGACGGGCACGGGAAAGACTTGATCCCCTCGTCCGACTGGCGCTTGCTAGTCCCCCCGTTCCCGACACAGAGGGGCCGTCCGGTATTGCGATCGAACAGGCTGTAGTCGGCCCGGAAGTTGAGGTCGGGTTCGTTGAACAGTAACCGTATCGGGATGCTGCGGATCTTCCCGCCCTGCGCCTTGCGGATGCCGTCATCGAATGGATGCGGCATCCAGCCGTCCCGGCCCTGGATTTGTGTCGTGATGGTGAACTGGTCATCCTTTTCCGGCAGGCGCTTGCCGTTCTTTTCAATAACCTTGCCAATGGAAATCCGCCCGACACTGGGCGGGGTGATGGTGAGTCCTTTCAGCATGGCTGATACCTTTCTTCGGTTGTCTTGCTGTTGGATTGATTGGCGAACCGTTCACGCGATCAGGAAGCGCCGGCTGCCCGGTTTGGTAATGGCGTAGCGTTGCGCCAGCTCGGGTTGATCCTTGAGCAGGCGAGCCAAGTCGATACCGCTGCCGTCCTTCGCTTTCTTCCAGGTGATGCTGCCGGTCTCGAAGAGCGCCTTGCTGGCATCGCCCATGGCTTGCTGGATCGTCTGCTTGAGTTTCGCTTCCAGCGTTTCGAACCCGGCGAGGGATTGCCGGACACTGACCAGATCGGCAAAGGTGGCCGACAGGGTGCGGTCGTGGCTGAAGTCGACGGTGCTGCCACTGTCCTGGGGGTATAGACAGCGCAATGCCAATTCAGCCGACTCCGAGCCATCGGCTGGCGGTGGTGTATCGGTTTCGACATAATTCCAGAACTGCTGTTCGAGTTGCACCAGACGGGCGATCAGGGATTCGTCACGGTTGATGCGATGAATTTCCAGATGCTGACCCCCGAGCAGGACGGCGACATCAGCCGCGGCTTTGCCGGTCACCGCCAACTGGTGCTGCACCTGAAGTTGCACGTACTCGGGAACACCGTCCTTCCACAGACGAGCGCCATTGATCCCGGCTGTTTTGCATTCGAGTATCTGGACATCGCTGGCCCCCGTGACTTCCCGGTCGATATTGGCCAGCATCCAGGCCTTGTCCGGATCGGGGTGCTGCAGTACGGAATTGATCCGGCGTACCCGGTTGCCAGTACGCCTGGTGTAGTGCGCAGCGACGATCGGTTCCAGAAGATTGCCCCAGTATGCCGGGCTGTCTTCATCATGAGGATCGGTCTTGGGCAAGCTGCCATCACGACCGGTCTTTTCCAGCCAGAGTTCGAGTTGCGACTTGTACGGATTGAGTCCGACCGATGCGGCGGCATCGGAACTGCCGATGCCCTGCTTCCTGACGGCCAGCCAATCTTCACGCGGGAGTGCCTTGGTGGCGACGAGACGTAAAGCAGGTTTGGCTTTCTCCCGGGGGAGTCGTAGTGCGGGGTTAATCATGTTCTGCTCCTGGAAATGAAGACGCCCAGCCAGACAAAGCTGAACCGGGCGTCAGTGGGTTGGCAGGATTGCTTCAGGCCGCCAATTTCATGGCTTCCTGGTAGGCCTTTCCCTTGATGGCAGCCCCCTGGCCGAACCACGCCGAATCGAGACGATAGTCCTGGTTTTTGGCACGGCGTTCGTGGTCGACAAACTGCGTCACTGCATTGAGCAGCCCCCAGGCGGTGCCATTGGCCGATGACAGATCGGCACCCATGCCACCACCGGAGTACAGCGCATAGACGTTTTGCAGCGCTTTCTGGTTGGGCTGGTCGGCCAGCGGCAACTCGGGGTCACCCAGGACGTTGACGATCAGGTTCATGGCTTCGAATTTGTGGATGGGTCGCTCCGCGAGTCGTCGCAGGTTGCCGACGAAGCGTTCCCAGCTGCTGAGGCCGATGCCGAGTTCCTGTTTTACCAGTTGGGGATCGAACTTTCGGCTGTGCGGCACCTTCACCGCACCGGAGGAATCACCGACGGCCATGTTCAACGTGTTGTTGCAGACCACCCGGATCGAGGTGAACTGGGCGGTGGTGCACAGCGTGCCATCGCAACTGGTGGCCAGCAGCAGGTAGGCAGCGACCCTGTCCCCACCACGCAGCATCGTTTCCTGACCGGTCTTGGCCAGTGCCCAGAGCTTGCGGCCTTCCTTGAGGACACCGGCAGTTTCCAGTTCGAAACCACCGGCTTCAGTGAGGTCACGGTAGAACTCCAGCACCTCGTGGGGTTGTACGACCTGATAGCGCTTGGAAACCACTGAGAGCGCAGCATGGGTATCTGAACGGAACAGCACCTTGTTGTCGGTGTGTGCCTTGACGTGCAGCCCCCCATCGGCAGCGATGTTGAAAAGAACCGGGGTTTCGTTGATCTGCCAATGCATGCCGGCTTGGTGCTGCCAGACTTCAAGGGGTTGATTGGGTTGCAGACGGTTGCCGAGGCCATGCCAGGGTTCGGAATTGGCATAGGCCATGGTTTGGACGAGGTGGGCCATTGAGTTTCCTTTCAGGAAATCAGGCGTGCGAAATCCTCCCGCTAGATCGGGATGGTTGAAGCACACGAATTGGATGGAGTGGGTGCCGGCCTTCCGCGAACGGGAAGTACCTGCGCCAACAGCTTAGGGTTGGGCTTGGGCTTCGGCTTGCAGGGATTCGGCAGCGGGGGCTTCAGGCGTTACTGCCGGCGTGCTGACCGAAACGGTGAACGGGGGCAGCGGATCGACACAATCAGCACCGAAGCTGTAGCCGCAATCGAGGCATTGCAGGTTGTCGAGTAGACGATCATCAATGGCTGCACCGACACGTGCACCCGCCAGACCTCCGGTAGCGCCGCCGACCAGGCCTCCGATCAAGGCGCCGGCAAAGCCGCCGACACCGCGACCGATGGGACCGGCGATAGCCCCTAGGGCAAAGCCGATCTCGGCTCCAGTAACGGCTCCTGCTGCGCCGCTTGCTGCCCCGCCGACCGTCCCGACGAAGGTGCAGGTTTTCTTAGCCAAGTCTTTGGCGATGATGCGTTGGGAACGACAGATTGGGCAATTGAGGCTCATGGAAATACTCCTAATGAAGATGTGACGACAACAAAAAATCCGCCAGCAATGCCCTACGGGAGGCATGGCTGGCGGATCGGTGGATAGGGGTAACGCTACTAACTGGCTATGGTACCGGTACAGCCCTGCTGATCGGCTGGCTCAGGATGAATAAATCCGCAGATGGAGAGCGCCAAGCAGAGTACAAGGTCGGGATATGTGATCAATAAAAACTGGAATCCAGTTTTTCGACCGGCAGGTGGAATTCACACCATGACTCGCACTGATTTTTTCGACAGGCTGGCTGCGCGATTCTCAAATTTAGCCGCGAAGGACAGAGAAATTGCAGCAAAACTAAATCTGGAGGCTATAGGCGATGCTTTGGCTCGGAGCAATCGCATAGAAGTACGTGACTTCGGAAATATTAGTTTGAACTAGCGACCTGCTCGGCCAGCGCGAAATCCAATGAGCGGCTAAGCCGTGTCGGTTTCTGCGAAGTTTGTGCCACATTTCAAACCCAGGAAGAAATTGTGCGATCGGGTTAATCAGTCGTGCAAACCATACGTATTGGACAGGTGACCGAAGAAACGCGTGGCGGCAAACCAACGCAAGTTTCCATGTCGAAGGATGGTTTTACCAGGATGGTGATCTATGAAAACTACAGGGTTTGGTTTGCACTTCGGCAAGAACAAATTGAAGCGGTAGGGGTGTTTGATCCAGTTAACTACAAGCCAGGCTTCAAAGAGTAACTCTCAATCGGAATGGGATATTTTTACAGTTCATGAGGGGGTGAATTGCCGCCCGGAATTGAAGAAGCGCCTATCCACCGTTTGCTGTGCAGATCAGTAGTGGCCTAGCCCCAACCCCTCCAACCGACCAACCCTCCCTGAATCGATTCATCTTCTACCTGTTCGTCAAATCACATCTGAGTTTCTACATATTAATGCTTCATACCTGGGTAAGTGCTCAGTTGTGTATTTAGTGCTGACACGTACTCTTCACTGACAAGTTTCAATGCATTTGTAGAAACAGTTCTGCGAAGACGAGTTGTAGAATCCCTTTGCTCTTCAAATGGAAATAGTAATTTTGCTATCTCCTCATGCGTTACTTTTTCTTTATATACCTTGCAACAGAAAGTAAGATCTAGATATGGCAAAAGACGGTTGCAATGCCAATCACTGAAGTGATTAGCATTGAATAAACGTCGGATTGGCGGAACATCTGCGTTTTTCCGTATGTTTTTTAGCCAACATTTGAATTGGTTCACGAGAAACTCATCAGACGCACCTAGATCAACGCCTATAAAAAATCTCCCTGTGTCGCCCAGAACTTTATGCTTCATTTTCCATGCAGGTGTTGTATTAAATTTGTGGACCCCTGAGGAGATTTCTTCACCCAAATTAAGATCAAAATCCTCCACATCATCGTAGTCGTTGTCCGCATACCACTTTCTGATTGCCCACTCGAAAAAGCGCGGGTCGGACATTGCGTCATGGCCTCTAAAAAACTCGGGGACTGATTGGTCGACAATCGGAGAAAGAAAAAGTCGATCACATTCAAACGATTGATGCCTCAATGGGTCTGCGAGCAAGTCCCCGGCCTTTCCCCGGTAATATTGGGCCATGCCATCAGTTATTTCATCTACTGAATTATGGTGAAAATAAGCATCCATGTATGACCGAGCCGTAAGTGCTGACGCCCATTCTTTCAAACCCCACTTAGCGCATGCGTCATAGACTGAACGATCAAACTTGCCGAGGATGCTTTGATCCGAAGTCGGCTTTTTCTTCACAACAGAGCACCTATAAGTTTTTTACTGAAGTCTGCACGAATGTGCCATTGATAAAATTACCCTTGAGATAATTTTCCTGATTGACATGAAACTAAGAACTGCGCCCACCGATTGAGAGCAACACGCCGCTCTTCGTAATATGAGTGTTGGTCATAGATCCCTTCGACGCCAGGTAACTTATGATTCAGGCACATTTCCGAGACATCGCGGCTTACCCCAAGTTTCCGCATGTGGCTTTTCATCGTGCTGCGTAGGTCGTGTGGCGTGAAGCGCCTTATCTTGGGTGAACGCTGATCGATCCAGTAGTCGATAGCCTCTCGCATTGCATCTTTCGAAACTGTAGCATCACCGTCATAGCGAGCCATGCGCGCTCTTGATCGAGCCGGAAGAACGTAATCTGAGTTACCAGCAACATCGATCAAGGTTTCAAACCACTCCGTAACAGCTTTCGAAAGCGGTATATCAATTGCATTCCCCGTTTTGGTTTTGGGGATATGCCACCTTCTCTCTTCAAGGTGAACATTGGCCTTCAAGGCGTTGTTCAATTCAGAAATACGGACTCCTGTTGCCAGCAGAATCCTTACCGACAGCAGATTCTCCAGGTTCATGTCGGCATTCATGAGTACGGCGATTTCTTCATCAGTGAGCATCAGCCTAGTGCGCTTCTCCGGGCGCTTACCAATGATGGCGTCCAACTGAATGCCTGCACACGGAGATGCGACGATCAGTTTCTTGCCTGCCGCGTGTTTGAAGATGCCTCTCAAGGCACACCAAAGAGTAAACAACTCAACCCAACCAGCCTTGACCCGCTCAATTTGTGCAACAACATCTGCGGGAGCAACTGACTGCACAGACATGGCGCCCATGCCATTTTCAATGCGCTTCAGATTTCTGCCGTAGCTCCGCTGAGTACTCTCCGCCAAGGTACTCAAAACCAAGTCCTTGTAGTCACTGATCAACTCACGAACTGTCCAATCGCGGTGGCTTTTTGCCTTTCGCACTTCATCTGCCGGATTAACACCCTCAACCAAGGCGAGACGCTTTTTCGCTGCCATCAAACGTGCAGCAGCGAGGGTAATGTCCGGGTACCGGCCAAGAGTCACCTCCTGTCGTCGCCCGGCATGGCTGAATCGAAGCACCCAGACTGCAGCACCAGCTGCCGACAAGGTAAAGGTCAATCCACCGCCATCAGACTTCGCAAGCGGTGCGCCAGCGCGTATCCATTTCCGAATCTGGATATCTGTCAGAAGGTTGGTTTGAATTTTGGCCAAGGTGGCTCCTAAAAATACTTTGGTAGCTATCGCTCTAGCTACCCATCTAGCTACCATAAAGTTGGTAACTTCGATTATACGGAGATCACCTTAGATCAACAGAAAAAACAGCCAACAAATGATTATTAACGATAATTTTCCATACCCATGATCGCGGATCAACGAAAATTACGCTACATCAAAACAATGTCGTATTGCTCGGGTGAATAGCTCGGTTCCGATTGCAGGGATACGGGCTTTTCGATGAAGTCGGAGAGCATGGCCAGCGCCTGCGATTCCTCGTCGAGGAACAGGTCGACCACGGCCGGGCCGGCGAGGACGCGGTATTCGCGGGCGTTGAACTGGCGCGCTTCGCGCAGCAGTTCGCGCAGGATTTCGTAGGCGACGGTGCGTGCCGTCTTGACCTCACCACGCCCGCCGCAGGTCGGGCACGGCTGGCACAGGACGTGGGCGAGCGACTCGCGGGTGCGCTTGCGCGTCATCTCGACCAGGCCCAGCGCCGTAAAGCCGTTGACCGTCAACCGCGTGTGGTCGCGCGCCAGGGCCTTGTTGAACTCGTCGAGCACGGCCGCCTTGTGCTCTTCGTTCTCCATGTCGATGAAATCGACGATGATGATGCCGCCGAGGTTGCGCAGGCGCAGCTGGCGGGCGATGGTGACCGCCGCCTCGAGGTTGGTCTTGAAGATGGTGTCGTCGAAGTTGCGCACGCCGACGAAGCCGCCGGTGTTGACGTCGATGGTGGTCATCGCCTCGGTCTGGTCGATGATCAGGTAGCCGCCCGACTTCAGGTCGACGCGGCGGGCGAGCGCCTTCTGGATTTCCTCCTCGACGCCGTGCAGGTCGAACAGCGGGCGCTGGCCGGTGTAGTGGTCGAGCAGCGGCTGCACGGCCGGCGTGTATTCCTCGGCGAAGCTCATCAGCTTCTGGAAATTTTCGCGCGAGTCGATGACGATGCGCTGCGTTTCCGGATTGACGAAATCGCGCAGCACGCGCTGGCCGAGGGAAAGTTCCTGATAGAGCACCGCCGGCGGCGCGGAAACCCGCGCCCGGTCGCGAATGTCGCCCCACGTCTTGCGCAGGTAGGCGATGTCGGTGGCGAATTCCTCGTCGCTGGCGTTTTCGGCCATGGTGCGGACGATGAAGCCGCCCGGCTCGTCGGCCGGCACCAGGCGGGTGATCTTTTCGCGCAGCGCCTCGCGCTCGGCCTCGGCCTCGATGCGCTGCGAGATCCCGATGTGCTTTTCCTGCGGCAGGTAGACCAGCATGCGGCCGGCGATCGAAATCTGCGTCGACAGGCGGGCGCCCTTGGTGCCGATCGGGTCCTTGACGACCTGGACGACGATGCTCTGCCCTTCGGCCAGCACGCGCTCGATGGGTCGCTCGGTGGCCGTCTCGCGCGGCTGCCAGATGTCGGCGACGTGCAGGAAGGCGGTGCGTTCCAGCCCGACATCAATGAAGGCCGACTGCATGCCGGGCAGGATGCGCACGATGCGTCCGAGATAGACATTGCCGACCAGCCCGCGGCTGGCCGTGCGCTCGATGTGCAGTTCCTGGACGACGCCTTGTTGCATGACGGCAACGCGCGTCTCTTGCGGGGTGAAATTGATCAGTATCTCTTCGGTCATGGGGCGTAAAATGCTCGGTTTTTCAGTATTTTACTATGCACAAGGCGCCCGAACTCCTCGCTCCCGCCGGTTCGCTCGAAATGATGCGCACCGCCTTCGCCTTCGGCGCCGACGCCATCTACGCCGGCCAGCCGCGCTACAGCCTGCGCGTACGCAACAACGAGTTCGGCTCCCTGGACAAGCTGGGCGAGGGCATCGCCGAGGCGCGCGCCGCCGGCAAGGGGTTCTTCGTGGTCAGCAACATCTTTCCGCACAACGCCAAGCTGGCGACCTACCTCGCCGACATGGCGCCGGTCGTCGCCCTCAAGCCGGACGCCCTGATCATGTCCGACCCCGGGCTGATCGACATGGTGCGCGAAGCCTGGCCCGAGCAGGTCATCCACCTTTCGGTGCAGGCCAACACGGTCAACTGGGCGGCCGTCCGTTTCTGGCAGAAAATCGGCGTCGACCGCATCATCCTGTCGCGCGAGCTGTCGCTCGACGAAGTCGCCGAAATCCGCCAGCAGTGCCCCGACATCGAGCTCGAGGTCTTCGTCCACGGCGCGCTGTGCATCGCCTATTCTGGGCGCTGCCTGCTGTCCGGCTACTTCAACCACCGCGACCCGAACCAGGGCACGTGCACCAACTCCTGCCGCTGGGATTACAAGGTGGGGACCGCCGACGGTCAGCCGGTGAATTTCCACCACAACCGCGACCAGGAAATCCTCATCGAGGAAAAGCAGCGTCCGGGCGAATTCATGCCGATCGAGGAAGACGAGCACGGCACCTACATCCTGAACTCGAAGGACCTGCGCGCCCTCGAGCACGTCCAGCGCCTGGTCGAGATCGGTGTCGATTCGCTGAAGATCGAGGGCCGCACCAAGAGCCCCTACTACGTCGCGCGTACCGCCCAGACCTACCGCCAGGCGATCGACGATGCCGTCGCCGGCAAGCCGCTCGACCCACAACTGCTGCGCGAACTCGAAGGCCTGGCCAACCGCGGCTACACCGACGGCTTCTACCAGCGCCACCACGACGCTGATTACCAGAACTACCTGCGCGGCCATTCGGAATCGGAGCGCAGCCTGTACGTCGGCGACGCCGTGCGTTTCGACGCGGCCCGCGGGCTGATGGAAATCGCGGTCAAGAACCGGTTCACCGCAACCGACCGTCTCGAATGCGTTCATCCGGCGGGCAACCGCACGTGGACGCCGGCGCGCATGGAGGATGCCGACGGGCAGCCGGTCGCCGTCGCGCCGGGCAGCGGCCACCGGGTCTGGATCGACCTGCCGGAAAGCCATGTCAACGCCTTCGTCGCCCGCTTCGTTTAACAACTATTCCAGCAAAAACAAGACGATATTCTTTGTGCGATGCAACATATCAAGGTAACATCCGGAGCATGAGCAACCCGTCCGCCCGCATGCCGCTGATCGACGCGCTGAAAGCCGTCGCGTCGCAGCTCATCGTGCTGCACCACCTGTCCGCCTACGGCCCGCTGTCGGTCGCCATGCACCAGGCGGCGCCCGACGTCGCCGGCTGGTTCTACGAATACGCGCGGATGGCGGTCCAGGTCTTCCTCGTCATCGGCGGCTTTCTCGCCGCGCGCGGCCTGTCAGCTCAGGGCGACGGCCTCGCCGGGCAGCCGCTGGGCCTGATCTGGAAGCGCTACCTGCGGCTGGTCGTGCCCTTCATGGCCGCCATCATGCTGGCCATCGTCGGCGCGGCGCTCGCCGATCACTGGATGGACGACGAGGCGATCCCGGCGCGCGCGACGCTGGCGCAGTGGCTCGCCCACCTGTTCCTGCTGCACGGCGTGCTCGGCTTCGATTCGCTGTCGGCCGGCGTCTGGTACGTCGCCATCGACTTCCAGCTCTTCGCGCTGATGGCCTTCCTCCTCTGGCTCGGCGCGGCCGGCCGCGCGGTCGGCGGCATGCGCCACCTGGCGACGGCCCTCGTCTGCGCGCTCGCCGTCGCCTCGCTGCTGTGGTTCAACCGCGACGCGTCGTGGGACAACTGGGCGCTCTACTTCTTCGGCGCCTACGGCCTCGGCGCCGCCGCCTGGTGGGCTGCGCAGCGCGGCCGCCTGACGGCCTGGCTGGGCGTCATCGCCGCCGTCGGCATCCTCGCCCTGGTCGTCGACTTCCGCCTGCGCATCGCGCTGGCCCTGACGGTCGCGCTCGGCCTCGGCTTCGCCCAGCGCAGCGGCCTGCTCCAGCGCTGGCCGGACAACGCCGTGCTGGCCTACCTCGGCCGCATCTCGTTCTCGGTCTTCCTGGTGCACTTCCCGATCTGCCTGCTGGCCAACGGGCTCTATGCGAAATTCGGCCTTTCCTCGGCGTCGACCGCAGCGCTCGGCATCGCCCTCGCCTGGGCTGCCAGCATCGGCGTCGCGGCCCTCTTCTACCGCTACGTGGAAAGCCCGGCGGCCAGCCTGCGCATCACCGCGACGCTGGCCTGGCCGGTCCGGCGCTTGCTGAAACTGGGTTAATCCGCCAGCTCGGCGCGGCGCCGGAAAAATTCCAGCGCTTCCGGGTTGGCCAGCGCCTCGACGTTCTTCACCGGCTGTTCGTGGACGACGTTGCGCACGGCCAGTTCGACGATCTTGCCCGACTTGGTGCGCGGAATGTCCTGCACCTGCACGACCTTGGCCGGCACGTGGCGCGGCGTCGTGTTGTCGCGGATCTGCCGCTTGATCCGCTCGCTCAGCGCAGCGTCGAGGGTCAGCCCCTCGCGCAGCTTGACGAAGAGCACCACGCGCACGTCGTCGTGGCGGCCGGGCGGCCAGTCCTGGCCGATGACCAGGGCCTCGATGATTTCCGGCAGCTGCTCGACCTGGCGATAGATTTCCGCGGTGCCGATGCGCACACCGCCAGGGTTGAGCGTCGCATCCGAGCGGCCGTAGATGATCACGCCGTCGTGCGCCGTCAGTTCCGAGAAATCGCCGTGGCACCAGATGTTGGGGAAACGCTCGAAATAGGCGGCGCGATATTTCCGGCCGTCGGCATCGTTCCAGAAGCCGACCGGCATCACCGGGAACGGCCGGGTGCACACCAGCTCGCCCTTCTGCCCGCGCACCGGCTGGCCGAGTTCGTCGACCACGTCGACCGCCATGCCCAGCCCGCGGCACTGGATTTCGCCGCGCCACACCGGCAGCACCGGGTTGCCGAGGACGAAGCAGGAAACGATGTCGGTGCCGCCGGAAATCGAGGCGAGCAGCAGGTCGGATTTGACCTCGCGATAGACCCAGTCGAAGCCTTCCGGCGACAGCGGGCTGCCGGTCGAGAACATCGCGCGCAGGGCGGACAGGTCGTGCGTCCTGCCCGGCGTCAGGCCGAGCTTGGCGGCGGCGTCGATGAACTTGGCCGAGGTGCCGAAATGGGTCATTTTCTCGGCCGCCGCGTAGTCGAAGAGCACCGTGCCGCCGGCGGCGAAGGGCGAGCCGTCGTAGAGCAGCAGCGTGGCGCCGCACGCCAGCCCGGACACCAGCCAGTTCCACATCATCCAGCCGCAGGTGGTGAAGTAGAACAGGCGGTCGCCGGGGCGCACGTCGCTGTGCAGCTGGTGCTCCTTGAGGTGCTGCAGGAGCACGCCGCCGTGGCAGTGGACGATGCACTTGGGCACGCCGGTGGTGCCGCTGGAAAACATGATGAACAGCGGGTGGTCGAAGGCGACGCGGTTGAAAATAACCGCTTTTCCGGCGTCGACCGCAGCGATCTCGCTCCAGCGCACGGCGTTGGCGATGGCGCCGGTTTCCGGACGTTCGGCCAGGTAGGGCACGACCACCGTCCTCAGCAGCGACGGCATGCGCGCCGCCACCTCGGCATTCTTGGCCAGGCAATCGACCGCCTTGCCGTTGTACCAGTAGCCGTCGACGCAGACCAGCACCTTGGGTTCGATCTGGCCGAAGCGGTCGAGCACGCCCTGGACGCCAAAGTCGGGCGAGGCCGACGACCAGATGGCGCCGAGTGCCGTGGTCGCCAGCATGGCGACCAGCGTTTCCGGCAGGTTGGGCAGGTAGCCGGCGACGCGGTCGCCCGCCCCGACCCCGGCGGCGATCAGGAACTGCTGGAAGCGGGCAACCGCGGCATACAGCTCGCCGCGCGACAGCCGCCGCTCGACCTTGTCCTCGCCCCGGAACACCAGTGCATCGCCGTCGTCGCGCCGCTGCAGCAGGTTTTCCGCATAGTTCAGGCGGGCTTCGGGAAACCAGCGGGCGCCGGGCATGCGGTCGCGGTCGACGAGGATTTGCGTGCCCTTTTCACCGACCGCGCCGCAGAAATCCCACAGCAGGTCCCAGAAAGCCTCCGGCTGGTCGACCGACCATTGCCAGAGGTCGGCATAGCTGGCGTGGCCGGTCGCCTGCATGAGCTGCGCCATGCGCGTGGCGCCGACGGTTTGCGGATTGGGGCGCCAGAGCGGCGCGGCATCGATGGCGTAGGTCATGTCGTCTCCTGTATTTTCGTTTCCAGCGACTGTAGCCGCTTTCGCGGCGCGCAGACTGTCGCCGGCCGGACAGTTGCAGCGCGTCAGAACGGCGGCTCGCTCGTCACCGCCAGCCGCTCGCCGCCAAGCGGATGCGGGAAGGCCAGCGCGGCGGCATGCAGCAGCAGGCGCGGCGCGCTGGCCAGCACCTCGGGCGGCGCGTAGAGGTCGTCGCCGAGGATCGGGTGGCCGATCGCCTGCAGATGCAGCCGCAACTGGTGCGAGCGCCCGGTTTCCGGCCGCAGCCGCACGCGCGTCGTGTCGCTGGCGGCATCATAGGCCAGCACGCTGACGTGCGTCAGTGCGGGTTTTCCCCGAACGAAGTCGACCATCTGGCGCGGCCGGTTCGGCCAGTCGACGATCAGCGGCAGGTCGATGCTGAATTCCGCCGTCGCCATCCGGCCGGCGACGACCGCGATGTACGCCTTGTCCACGCGGCGCAGCTCGAACAGACGGCCGAGCGCCCGGTGCGCTTCGACCGTGCGCGCCATGACCAGCAGTCCCGAGGTATCCATGTCGAGGCGGTGCACGGTCAGGGCTTCCGGATAACGGGCCCGCACCCGGCTGGCCAGGTTGTCGTCCATGCCCGGACCGCGGCCGGGCACCGAGAGCAGGCCCGAGGGCTTGTCGACGACGAGCAGCGCGGCATCGACATGGCGCACGTCGAGCCCCGCGTCGGGCGGCGGTGCATAGGGAGGCGGGATATGGATCATCGGCGGGGGCATGGCACGCGGTTCGCGCATGGTAGCGGCTCGCCGGCGCCCTGAACAGCGAACCGGCCATGCGCGGCGCCCGGCCCGGCGTTACACTGGCGGCCGCAAGCAGATGACAAACGGCCGCCCGGCGGCCAATCCAGGAGACCAGACATGACCCAAGTCGTACTCACCGAAACCCTCGGCAAGGTCGGGCTGATCCGCCTCAACCGGCCGGAAGCGCTGAACGCGCTGAACAACGCCGTGGTCGACGGCATCGCCGCTGCCATCGACGCCTTCGAGGCCGACGAGAATATCGGCTGCATCGTCATCACCGGCAGCGAGAAGGCCTTCGCCGCCGGCGCCGACATCGGCTTCATGAAGGAGTTCGATTACATGCACGCCTACAAGACGGACTTCATCACCCGCAACTGGGAGCGCATCAAGACGGCGCGCAAACCGGTGATCGCCGCGGTCGCCGGCTTCGCGCTGGGCGGCGGCTGCGAGATGGCGATGATGTGCGACATGATCTTCGCCGCCGACACGGCGAAGTTC
>WBZM01001078.1_pt1 | contig 29995 bp, 28 predicted proteins | sample 5204271 | NCBI WGS metagenome assembly WBZM01 (sample SAMN12344346, study PRJNA552823) | activated sludge metagenome | biome: Activated sludge suspended growth; feature: Nitrification reactor; material: Wastewater; isolation source: activated sludge from nitrification reactor of wastewater... | reverse complement strand
TTCGAGCGGGACCGGGTGGTACCGATCGAGGATCGCTGGGAACGCATGGTGGCCGGGACGCCCTGGGTCGCCTCATGCACGGTCACGGTCGAGGCCGATCAGGTCGAGGCCTGCGCGGGACCGGAAGCGGTTGAATCGCTGACCTTCGGCGCCTTCGGCGATGCCGGAACCCGTGAGTTCTTCACCCACGTCCGCTTCCACAAGCACCACGAGGACCAGATCGCCGTACACCTGCTGGTCGAGCTCTACGCCCGCAACCCGGAGGAGGCGAGCGAAGTGCTGACCGGCGCCGCCCGGGGAACGATCGAGATCACCTCACTGGCCGAGGAGTCCCGGCCCCCCGCCCACGCCTCGGGCGACACCCATTAAGAAGTCGGGCGGGGTCCGACCCGCCCTCCACCAGTAACCCGCCCCTCCCACTCATACGATCTAATTGTTGGGAGGGGCTCCGTCCGGCGGCGCATCGGGTTAATTGCCCACCGGCTTGTCCCGGTCTACGACTTCTTTCTTTGCCTGTTTTGCCTTTTCGGCGAGTGAGCCGTCGCCGGCGAGGATCTCGCGTAGCTCCTTGGCGTCCCGCTTCAGGTTCTCGGGCTCGGCCCGGTCCCCCAGCTTGTCCTCAGCCTGTTTCTTCAACTTCCCGGCCTGCTGACCAAGTTTCCTGAAGTCCATACGCCCATCAAAGCAAAAGGACAACCCGGAAGTTGCCCTTGCAGACTCTCAGCGGGTGGATGCCAGGGGCCTCCAGCCGTTCGCTGCCGAGGAGACAGGCCGGAAATGGCCGCGATCGTACGTGGGTACTTGAGCTGCCGTTTCCGGCCGTCGACGAAGCCATCCGGCCGTTCAGCGAGACCGTCATTGAACGACCATCGAGCGAACGAGCCGGATGTTCCTTGTGTTGCGGCTGGTGGTTCCTGGCGCCGCCCGGGCTCAGTCGACGTCGTTGGTCTCGGTGGGAACGCCGTGAACCTTGCGGGGGATCAGGGCGGTCCGCTTGAAGTGGCAGACGAGGGTGCCGTCCTGGTTGAAGACGCGGGTGTGGACCTTGACCAGGCCGCGGTCGAGCTTGCTCTTGGACTCGCGGACCTCGAGGACCTCGGACTCGCAGAAGAGCGTGTCACCGTGGAAAACGGGGGCCGGGTGGCTGAGTTCGTCGGTGGCGAGGTTGGCGATCGCCTTGCCGGAGAAGTCGGAAACCGACATGCCGACTGCCAGCGAGTAGACCAGCGGGCCGACCACGACGTTCTTGCCCTGCTGCGAGGCGTTCGCATGAACGTCATTGATGTGCAGCGGGTGGTGGTTCATGGTCAGCAGGCAGAAGAGGTGGTCGTCGTATTCGGTGACCGTCTTGGCCGGCATGTGCTTGTAGGTGGCGCCGACCTCGAACTCCTCGAGAAAGCGGCCGTAGGGGTGCGAGCCGGACTCTTCGCGGATTGCCTGGTCGGTGGTGAAGTCGTTGTTTTCTTCGCTCATTGTCTGGTTGGTTTTCCTTGGTTGGTGACTTAAGAAGTCAGTGTTCAGTGGACTTTCTTCAGCTTCGCCCGCTGTTCATGCGCCTCGATTACGCGGATGACCAGCTTCGCCACATTCGAATCTCCCTCGAACCGGATGTGACCTGTTTCGGCGGCACGCCGGTAGGAACCGACCGTGCTTTTTTCGTCGGCCAGCTGATTGAACTGCTGGCGGTCGATCTCGACCCGGCAGCGTTCGTCCTCTCCTCTTCCCTTGCTCACCTTCGGCCCGGGCAACTCGACCCGGTACGTCTGCATGTCACCCTTTGCCCGGAGATCGAGACCGAAGACCAGCTTCAGCTTCTTCAAGGCCGGCACCTCCTCCTGGAGGTGGGTGACGGCGGATTCGATCATCTGCGCTGTGGATGCCATGCGTGGTGTTTATCAGGGAAACCGCGTGATTGCCTCAGGCGAGGCCGCGGCTCTTCTCGTAAGTCTGGATGTAGTCGTTGACGCTGAACCGGCCGACCGCTTCGGTGACGAGGTCCAGCGGCAGGTCCCCGAGCCGCTTGAACCGGACGCAGGACTTGCCGATATCCAGCTTGGTCCCGCGCTCCTTGAGGGCGTTCTCGAACCAGGCCCGGTTGCCTTCGTCCGAGTAGATGCCCATCAGGTAGAGGGCCATGTGGTTTTTCTGCGAGGCGAGCGACACGTAGGCGAGTGGCTGGCCGTTGTAGGTCTCCGGATAGGTCTCGAGCGGGATCTCCCAGCTGATCATTCCCCAGCGGAGTTCTTCCGCGTAGCCCTCGGGAATTCCGGCCGCTACGGCCGACCGGACCGCTTCGATCGCTTCCCGGCGGTCTTCGGGAAGGGAATCGAGATATTCGTCAATTGTTTCGACGGCCATCCCGATCCCTTCCCTCAGCCCGTCAGATCAGATCTTGTGGCGCTGGAGCAGCTTCTTGCCGATCACCATGCGCTGGATTTCCGACGTGCCCTCGCCGATCAGAAGCAGCGGGGCGTCCCGGTAGAGGCGCTCGATCTCGTATTCCTTCGAGTAGCCGTAGCCGCCGTGGATGCGGAAGCATTCCTCGACGCATTCCTTGCCGGTTTCGGAGGCGATCAGCTTGGCCATTCCGGCTTCGAGGTCGGAACGGATGCCGGCGTCCTTCATGTTGGCCGCCTTGCGGGTGACCAGGCGGGCCGCTTCCAGCTTGGTCGCCATGTCGGCCAGCTTGAACTGGATCGCCTGGTGGTTGGCGATCGGCTTGCCGAAGGTCTTGCGCTCCTGGCTGTACTGAAGGGCGAGCTCGAGGGCGCGCTGGGCGATGCCGACGCCACGGGCGGCGACGTTGACGCGGCCGACCTCGAGGGCGTCCATCATCTGCGGGAAACCCTTGTTCAGGCCGGCTTCCTCGCCGCCGAGGATGTTCTCGGCCGGGCAGCGGTAGCCGTTGTAAACCAGCTCGGTTGACTCGACGCCCTTGTAGCCCATCTTCTTGATCTTGGGCGGAACGTTGAGGCCGGCGTACTCGCCGGTGTTCTCCTCGACCCACGGCACCTTCTCGGTGATGAAGCAGGTCATGCCCTGATGGGCCTTCTCCGCCCCCGGGTCGGTCTTGGCGAGCAGGAAGACGAGGCTCGAGCCGAGTCCGTTGGTGACCCACATCTTCTGGCCGTCGATCACGTAGGCGTCGCCGTCCTTCTTGGCGCCTGTCTTGATGCCCTGGACATCGGAGCCGACCTCGGGCTCGGAGAGCGAGAAGGCGGCACGCATCTCGCCGGTGGCCATCTTCGGCAGATACTTCTGCTTCTGCTCTTCGCTACCGAACTGCTGGAGCAGGTAGACGCCGATGAAGTGGGTATTTACCACACCGGAGATCGAGATCCAGCCGCGGGAAAGCTCCTCGACGATCAGTTCGTAGGTCGAGAGGTCGAGCCCCATCCCGCCGTATTCCTCGGCGATGGTCACTCCGAAGAGGCCCAGTTCCTTCATCTGCTCGACGATCGGCTCCGGGAAGGAATCCTCGTGGTCGTAGTGCTCGGCGTTGGGGATGATCTGCTCGTCGACGAACTGATGGACCATCTCGATGATGGCCTTCTGGTCCTCGGTGATCTCCTGATAGCTGGACATGGCTCCTCTTGGGGTTTGGTGGCGCAGACTGAGTTGAAGCGCGCTGTGGCGCGGAAAAGACCCGCGAAAAGCACGGGCAAAAAGGGGCAACAAGGATATCGGGATTGGCCTTCTGACGCGGTTTCCGGGAGCCGGCCCTAACCGACCGCGAGGCTGCGGCGGACCAGCGTTGCGCGACCCCTGGCGGTGCGCGCACCAACCGTTACGGCCAAGCGACCGGGCGAGACCGACCGGTTCAGTTTGCGGGCCAGGCGAGCGGGCAGCACCACCCTGATCCGGGCGCTCTTGCCGGCCCTCAGCGTGCGCGGCGCGATGACCGCCAGCGACTTCGCACGGGAGACTCCGTGCCAGGCTGCCCTGAGGCGGAAGATCGAACAGCCGCGGCTGCCAGACGGGCAATGGACCCGGGCTACCGCGGCCGGTCCCGGTTCCAGTCCGCGGAATGCCCTGGCGGCAAACCTGACCGACGGGGCGGGACCCCGCGGACCGGTCACTCCCGTCGGGCCGGTGGGTCCGGTCGGCCCGGTACCGCCGGTGGGTCCGGTCGGCCCGGTACCGCCGGTCGGCCCGGTGGTGCCGGTGCTGCCGCTGCTTCCCGTTGGTCCCGTGGGGCCCGTTGCGCCGATCGGGCTTACGGTTCCGACCACGATCAGATCCGCCTGGATCACGGTCGAAGAGTTCGAGGGCAGGGTCAGCCTGCCCACCCGCAGTCCCTCGCCCTGGGGCGTCGCTGCCACCCAGACCCGGCAGGAGTCACCGAAGCCCAGGGCCCGGCCGGAACAGCGGTTGGACACGACTCCGAAGTCACCGGGGTTGGAACCTGTAATCACCGGTGGTCCGGAGATCGTCAGCCGGGCCGAACCACGGTTCGTGATCGTGACCGGCTGGAGCAGACCTGCCATCGCCCCTGATAAAGCCCCTGATCCCCGCGTCCTTTCGTGGCACCTCGCCAAGATATATGTCGCCCGCGGACCAGTCAACAGCGACATGCGACCCAGAGGGCCCGCGAGCCGCGATCCCTATACGCTTTTCGGTGGCGCTGATGCTGCTTTTCGCGCCGAATAGCTCTTCTCTAACCAACCCTCAAGGAGAACCTTGCGTAACCCCCGGAACTTCTTCAAGCCCAAGGCGATCGGCGCCCCCGACCCGATCACCCAGGTCCCCTTCGGCCCCTCCCGGATGATCCACTTCTTCGACGCCTCGAACGAGAAGATGGCGGCCAAGGTGCCGGACATGGCAACCCAGGCGGACATCCTGCTCGGCAACCTCGAGGATGCGGTCCCGGTCGACAACAAGGAAGCCGCCCGCGCCGGCCTGGTCAAGGTCGCCAGGGAAGCCGATCTCGGCGGCACGCCCCTCTGGACCCGGATCAACTCGCTCGAGAGCCCCTGGGTGCTCGATGACCTGACCACCCTGGTCACCGAAGTCGGCAACAAGATCGACGTGATCATGGTCCCGAAGGTCGAAGGTCCATGGGACATCCATTACGTCGACCAGCTGCTCGCCCAGCTCGAGGCCAAGGGCGAAGTGACCCGGCCGATCCTGATCCACGCCATCCTCGAGACCGCCCAGGGCGTGACCAACGTCGAGGACATCGCCGCGGCCAGCCCCCGCATGCAGGGCATGAGCTTCGGACCGGCCGACCTCGCCGCCTCCCGCCGCATGAAGACCACCCGGGTCGGCGGCGGCCACCCGGGCTACCGCTCGATGGAGGACCCGGACGCCGGGAACCCCGAGGCGGCCCGCGTCACCGCCCAGCAGGATCCGTGGCATTACTCGATCGCCCGCATGGTCGATGCCTGCACGGCCAATGACATCCTCCCGTTCTACGGCCCATTCGGTGACATCAAGGACCTCGAAGGCTGCGAAACCCAGTTCCGCTCGGCCTTCCTGCTCGGCTGCGTCGGCGCCTGGTCGCTCCACCCGGCCCAGATCGCGGTCGCGAAGAAGGTCTTCTCGCCGCCGGTCGACGAAGTGATCTTCGCCAAGAAGGTGATCGAGGCGATCCCGGACGGCCGCGGTGTTCACATGATCGACGGCAAGATGCAGGATGACGCCACCTGGAAGCAGTGCAAGGTGATGGTCGGCCTGGCCGAGATGCTGGCCGAGAAGGATCCGGAGCTCAAGGAGCAATACGGCTTCTGAACTTAACTGCAGTCGCGCCGGTCTTCGCCGGCGCTTCAATTCGAACCCGCCCCTCCCACTCGAAGAAAATGACGGTTGGGAGGGGCTCCGCCTATCGGCGCACGATGCGGAAGGTCACTGTCCGCTCGTTGCCCGGCCTTCCGCTCGGGTAGAGCGCTCGCACCCGGAAGACGTGTTTGCCGGGTTTCAGGCGGTAGTCCCTAGGGCTGCGGCAGCGAGTAAACGGCTGGCGGTCGATCCGGCACTGGAAGCCGCTGGCCCGGCCGGTGCCGACGAAGCCGAACCTGACCTGGCGCCCGGGCCTTAGGGCCCCGCGGCGCTTGATCACGATCGTCCTGGCCGGACGCCGGACCATCCTGACCCCGGCCGGCCTGGCGCCTTCCGCGACCTTCCGGACGAACTGGCTCACCCGGGCGGTTTCTACGGTCTCGTCGGTGATCGAACCCAGCGCCTCGTTGATCCCCTCGTGGTCGAGTGGCACCCCGACCACCGATTGGGCGGGGTCCTGACCGAGGGCGGTCGCCATCTCGTCGTTGGCGGCCATGCGCAGGATCTTTTCCCCCTGGGTTACCAGCAGGAAGGGCGGGTCGGCGGTATTGGCGAAGGCGAGTGGCGAGGAGCGTTCCCAGCGTGCCTCGACCGCTTCTTCTTCCGGTGTGCCGAAGGCATTCCAGATCAAGGCGAGCTGCTGGCTTGAATTGAGCGGATTGGCGGGGTCCGCCGAAGCGGCCACGTCGAAGGTGTCGGTGTCCAGTGAAACGACCCCGATGATCTGCTTCGGTGAGACCCGGCGGCCCTTGATCCAGGCCGGGCTGGTCCCGGCCAGGGAAACCAGATGGGCTCCCGCCGAATGCCCGGCCAGGACCAGCCGGTCGGGGTCGCCGCCGTAGTGGCGGACGTTGTTCGACACCCAGGCGATGCCTTCGGCAACGTCGGCGATTTGATCCGGCGAGCGGACCCTGGTCGGGTCCCAGGTTCCGTCAAAGCTGCCGTCCGATATGTCGGGTGAGAGCCGGTAGTTGAGGCTGGCCACGATGTAGCCGAGCGAGTTGAACAGGTTCACCTTGTCGGTCATCCGGTTCGACTTGTCCCCGGTCATCCAGGCCCCGCCGTGAACCCAGACCACGACCGGACGCAGACCTTCGAAGCCGTCGTCGGTGGCCGGCAGGTAGAGATCAAGACTGTTCGAGGTCGATTGCGCCGGCCCCACCTCGTCGGCGTTGTAATTGACGTCTGTGATGGTCCTTGCCGGTTCGGCTGCGGCCGGAACCGCGACCAGCATCAGACCCGCAATGACGAGCGAACAGATTGCGGCTGTGATTCGGCCGGTCATACCCGGAAAACCCGGCTCCGGGGCCAACGGAGCGGCCTCAGGCCTTGAACGGATTCTGAAGCTGACCGTTCAGCCAGTTGGTCAGCAGGCGGGCGTAGGTGGCGCTGATGTGACCGCGATCGCGGTACTTGAGGACGTTCCCGTGGACGGCACGGCACTTGCCTCCGGGGCAGACCTTGGGCAGCGGATCGATGATCTGCACCGCCTTGAGCCGGTTCGCAGCGGCGAAATCGTATGCCTGGGAAAGCGGCCGGCGGGCCGGGAAGGTGCATCGTCCGGGCTGGTCGACGTTCTCTGAAACGCAGACCGAGGGCAGGAAGGCCTTTGACATGGGCAGGTCACGCATCACCGTCACCTGCGCTCCGTACTTGCGCAGCTTCAGCAGCGTCTCGTACATCCCCTGCCGGAAAAGGGGTTCACTGGCTGCCCGGCCCAGCCGCCTGCCGTTCTTCATCACGAATGTGTTGGGGGCGGTGTTGCTCGCGACGAAAACCAGGGTCGGCTTTTCCCGCCTGATCCGCTTCAGTGCGTTGTGACGCCAGCGGTTGCAGTAGGGATCGATGTTGACCAATGCGGCAGTGCAGTTGGCATGAAGCAGCATGGTCAGCTCCCAGCCCCGTTCCCTGGCGAGGTTGATCAGCGGTGGAGTCCACTGCAGGGCATGCGAGTCGCCGAGGACCGTCACCTTGCGGCTGGAACCGACTTCGCCGTAACGGCAGGGCGGCGAGGTGGCACGCTTTGTGTAGATCAGACAACCCTCGCGGAAGACCGGGCCCTTGTCGGTACTTACCGCGGCAAACGAGGGTTCGTAGGTGCGGGCCGAAGCCGGCGTGGCGATCCCGGAAAGCGCGAAAAGGCCGGCCACGGCCACAAGCAGCAGAACACGGATTGAACGGCTCACCGGATCACCCGCAGCTTGACCGTCGTCAGACCGGCAGCGCGACCGGTGTTGCCATAGGCCCAGACCCGCAACCGGTGAAGACCCGGCGGCGACTTCATCGCGACCGGACATACCGACGGGACGCTGCGGTCGACCTGGCATATGAGGGCCCGGGCGGCCGGCTTCGAGCTGAACTTCAGCCGGAAGGTTCCGTATCCGTCCCGTCCGGCCCGCACGATCCGCGTTCCGCGGACGGTCGGGGTGTAGCGGACCGGGTTGACCGCCGCGTGGGCGAACCGCATCAGCGGTGCGGTGACTCCCATGTCACCGGACGGGTTGCCGAGCAGCGGCACGACGCCGGCATGTTCGGTCTTGACCCGGTGGGAGACGAGGCCCAGTCGCTGGCCCAGCTTTCTGGCCATCACGTGGGCATCCACCCAGCGGTCCGGGCTGGTGGTCGGGACCACGAAGAAGATCGGCGGATCCGTCCGGCCGGCGAAGTTGACCGGTGAAGCGGCCGCCCAACGGTGATTCCTCTTTTCCTCCGCAGGAGTCCCGAAAGCGTTGAACATCATCCGCTGGAACCCCGAGTTGATCCTCCGGTAGGCCGGCGTCATCATCCGCGCAACGTCGTAGCCGACCGCATCGAGCGCGAGCACGCCCTTGATCTGGCGGGTGGACATCCCCCGCGCCTTGAGGAACGCGGGCTTGGTCGCCAGCAGGCTCGAGATCTGTCCGCCGGCCGAATCACCGCCGATCACCATCTTTTTCGGATTCCCGCCGTACTGGCCGATGTGTTTGTTGACCCAGCCCAGCGCGCGGGCAGCGTCCAGGTAATGGGCCGGGAAGATCAGACGGCCCTTCGAGAGCGCCTTCGGGCCGGCCAGATCAGGGGAAAGCCGGTAGTTGACCGAAACGAAGATGAATCCGTTGTCGACCAGGGTCTTCGCCTTGTATTCCATGGTTCCACCGGCCTTGTCACCGGTGAACCAGCCGCCACCGTGAATCCAGACGAAAACCGGCCGCGGTTTGGCCGAATCGGCCTTCGGGACGTAGACGTCAAGCAGGTTGGAGCCAGCCTGGGCGTTGGCCGGCGCGTAGGGAATGTCGGATTCGACCGTGTATGGATCGGCCGACCTCGCAGGCGCCGCCAGGACCGCGAAAGCAGTCAAAACGGCCGCCAGAGCGGCGAGGATCGTGCCTCCGGAAAGCAGGCGCGATCGACTGGCTGTGGAGTTCCCCGGCTGGAGCATTCGGGGTAGTTAACAACCTTTACCGGTCGGGGGTGCGCCCGGTCCCGGGAAATTTCAGGCGATCGCCGGTGCCTCCGGCAGGCGCTCGATCGCCGCGTCCAGTTCCTCCTGATCGAGTTCGAGATCCTCAAGCTCTCCCGACAGGTACGCCTGATAGGCGGACATGTCGAAATGACCGTGGCCGGAAAGCCCGAGCAGGATCACCCGCTCCTCACCGGCCTGCTTCGCCGCTTCGGCTTCCTCGATGACGGCGCGGATCGCATGGGCCGGTTCCGGGCCGGGAATGATCCCTTCGGTGCGGGCGAAGAGCAGCGCCGCCTCGAAGGCCGCACCCTGGGGAACGGCGGTCGCCTCGACGAAACCCTCGTGAACGAAGGCGCAGAGGCTGGGGGCATCACCGTGATACCTGAGGCCTCCCGCGTGAACGGGTGCGGGCACGAAGTCATGACCGAGCGTGTACATCGGCATCAGCGGAGTCATGCCTACCGTGTCACCGAAGTCATAGGCGTACTTGCCTCGGGTCAGGGTCGGGCAGGCGGCCGGTTCCGCGCCGAGGAAGCGGGTCGTCTTGCCGTTTCGGATGTTCTCGCGCAGGAAGGGGTTGATCAGGCCGGCGAAGTTCGAGCCGCCACCGACGCAGCCGACCACCACATCCGGGTATTCGCCGGCCATCTCCATCGCGGCGATCGCTTCCTGGCCGATCACCGTCTGGTGGAGGCAGACGTGATTGAGGACGGAACCCAGGGCATAGTTGGCGTCCTCGGAGCCGGCCGCGACCTCGACCGCTTCCGAGATCGCGATGCCGAGGCTGCCGCTCTCGTGAGCTGCCTGGGAACGGCCCGCTTCGGTCAGGTCCGAGGGGCTGCGGTGAACCGAGGCACCCCAGGTTTCGATCATCGCCCGGCGATAGGGCTTCTGGTCGTAGGAAACCCCGACCATGAACACCTCGCATTCGATCCCGAACCACTGGCAGGCGAGCGAGAGGGCCGAGCCCCACTGCCCCGCCCCGGTTTCGGTAACCAGTTTCCGGGTGCCGGCCTCCCGGTTGTAATAGGCCTGCGCGACGGCCGAGTTCAGCTTGTGGGAGCCGGCCGGTGAGGTGCCTTCGTACTTGTAATAGATGTGAGCGGGGGTGTCGAGAGCCTTCTCGAGGCGGGTCGCCCGGATCAGCGGGGTCGGCCGCCAGAGCTTGTAAGTCTCCCTCACTTCATCGGGAATCTCGACCACCGGCTCCGGTGACATCTCCTGTTCGATCAGGCTCATCGGGAAGATCGCCGAGAGGTCATCGGGCCCGGCCGGCTGGCCGGTGGCCGGGCTGAGCGGCGGCAAGGGCTCGCCCGGAGCGTCGGCCATGATGTTGACCCAGCCGGTAGGAATCGCAGACTCAGGCAGCAGAAACTTCTTGTCCTCACTCATGACGGACATTTTACGGCTGTCCGGCATTCCCACATAAGCAGGTCGGGCGGGGTTCGCCCCGCCTTCCAACTGAAACCCCTCCGATACGACGGTGCCGCAGGTTTGCGACCTCTCCGGTAGCAAACCTGCGGCACCTTGGAGTTCAAAGACGCGCGAAGCGAGGCATCTCCCGGTTTGGAGCAGCCGCGGGCGTCACCGCCAGAGCTGGTCAGGCGAGATTTGTGATCAGGCTGGTGACCCGTTCCATGCCGGTGCCGACGGCGCCGATCACGTCGTCCATGCTGAGTTCGTCGGTGGCGATGCCGGCCGCGAGGTTTCCAACCGGACAGACAGCGGCGTAATCGAGGCCGGCCTCGCGGGCGAGGATGGCTTCGGGCATGCCGGTCATTCCGACGATGTGGCAGCCGTCGGCAGCGAGCCTGCGAATCTCGGCCGCAGTCTCGAAGCGGGGCCCCTGAACGGCGGCGTAGGTGCCTCCATCGACAAACTCAATCTCCTGGTCGTCCAGTGCCGCGGTCAACTTGCCGCGCCATTCGGGCGAGTAGGGGTCGGTGAAATCAAAGTGCCGGACCGGGTCGCCCTCCCCCTGGAAGGTCATCTCGCGACCCCAGGTGTAGTCGATCAGTTGGTCGGGTACCACGAGCCTGCCCGGCTGGCACGCCGGGGCAATCCCGCCGACGCTGGAAACGGCGAGGATCCGGTCGCAGCCCGTTTCCCGCAGGGCATGGATGTTGGCCCGGTAGTTGACATGGTGCGGGGCGATCGAATGATCCCTGCCGTGCCGGGCGATAAACGCGAGACCTTCACCGACCTCGTAAATGACCATGGGGCCCGAAGCCGGGCCCCATGGGGTCGAGACAACCTCTTCCTGGCCCGAAGCACTCAGGCCATAAAGACCGCTACCGCCGATGACCCCGAGCAGGCCCACGGCGGTGGATCCGTCAGGCCCCGAGCCGGCCCTTTAGGGCCTCGAACTGATTCCTGATCTCGGCCGGCAGCGAATCACCGAACTTGTCGAGATGCGCCTCGATCTGCGGCAACTGGGCCTTGAAGGTTTCGTCGTCGACGGTCAGCAGGACTTCCATCTGCTCCGGGGTGACATCGACGCCGTCGAGGTCAAGATCCTCGACCTTCGGCAACAGGCCGAACGAGGTCTCAACGGTTTCACCTTCATCGTCGCAGCGGTTGAAGACCCACTCGAGTACGCGGCTGTTGTCACCGAAGCCGGGCCAGATGAACTTGCCGTCGTCGTCCTTGCGGAACCAGTTGACGTAGAAAATCTTCGGCAGCTCCGCACCTTCGGTCTCGCCGATCTTCAGCCAATGGTCGAAGTAATCCGCCATGTTGTAGCCGCAGAAGGGCAGCATCGCCATCGGGTCGAAGCGAAGTTGACCGACTGCGCCGGCGGCAGCAGCCGTGGTCTCCGAAGACATGGTCGCAGCGAGGAAAACCCCGTGGTTCCAGTCGAAAGACTGGGCCACCAGCGGAACCGCCGTGGCCCGGCGGCCGCCAAACAGAAAGGCGTCGATCGGCACACCGGCCGGGTCTTCCCACTCGGGGGCGATGGTCGGGGCCTGGGCGGCCGGGACCGCAAAACGGGCATTCGGGTGGGCGGCTGGAGTATCCGACTCGGGCGTCCAGTCATTGCCGTGCCAGTCGATCAGGTGATCGGGGGCCGGGCCGATGCCCTCCCACCAGATGTCGCCGTCGTCGGTCAGGGCGCAGTTGGTGAAGACCGTGTTCTCGGTGATCGTCGCGATCGCGTTCGGGTTCGAGTCAGCACCGGTGCCGGGAGCGACGCCGAAGAAGCCGGCTTCGGGGTTGACTGCCCGCAGGCGACCCTCGTCGTCGAACTTCATCCAGGCGATGTCGTCGCCAACCGTCTCTACGGTCCAGCCTTCCATCGTCGGGATCAGCATGGCAAGGTTGGTTTTGCCACAGGCTGATGGGAAAGCGCCGGTCACGTACTTGACCTCGCCCTCGGGGCTGGTCAGTTTGAGGATCAGCATGTGCTCGGCCATCCAGCCCTCGTCACGAGCCATCACGGAAGCAATCCGCAGCGCAAAGCACTTCTTGCCCAGCAGTGCGTTTCCGCCGTAGCCCGATCCGTAGGACCAGATCTCCCGGGTCTCGGGGTAATGGACGATGTACTTGTTCTCGGCATTGCAGGGCCATGGAACGTCCTCCTGACCCTCATCGAGCGGCATGCCGACCGAGTGGACGCAGGGAACGAACTCATCATCGCCGAGCACGTCGAGCGCGCCCTTGCCCATGCGGGTCATGATCCGCATCGAGGCAGCCACATAGGCCGAATCGGTGAGTTGGACGCCGATGTGGGCGATGTTCGATCCGAGCGGACCCATCGAGAACGGCACCACATACATGGTCCGGCCCTTCATCGAACCCTCGAAGAACGGCTTCAGGGTTGCCCGCATCTCCTCGGGGGCACGCCAGTTGTTGGTCGGACCCGCGTCCTCTTCCTTTTCGGAGCAGATGAAGGTGCGGTCCTCGACCCGGGCGACATCACCCGGGTCGGAAAGAGCGAGATACGAGTTGGGGCGCTTGGCGTCAGAAAGCTTCTCGAAGGTCCCGGCTTCCACCAGACCCTCGGCAAGGGCGTTGTACTCCTCGGCCGATCCGTCACACCAATGGATCCGATCGGGCTGGGTCAGCTCGGCGATCTCGTCTACCCAAGCCAGAAGCTTGGCGTTATTGGTCGGGGCGGTCACCTGGGTCGTCTCACTCACTGGTGCTTTTCAACTCCTTGGTATACGCGCCTGAAGAGGAGAGGGTGGCGCGGATTTAGCCGGTTAACGAATTGTGACGGAGATCAGAGCGAATTGCGGTCTGACCGGCAAGGGTCTGCGGATAAGTACCGAGGCATGCTCATAACCCGAAGCGGCGGATACCGAACAGGTGCGACCCGGATTCAGGGCGCTTTGAGCGACAGCATGCGCAGATCGCCACTGTCAGAGATGACTTCAAGCTCGGCCACGGCCTCGTCGCCTGACCTGGCGATCACGTGACAAGTGAAGCGGGTCCCGACCGAAACGGGAACATCGGACGGGCAGGTGACCGACTTTAAGGCCTCCCCGGTCGCGTTCCGAACATCGAACCTGACCGCAATCTCGGTCTTCTGATCGTCGATCACATCACCGGCTCCACAGCCGGAGATCAATAGTCCCGCGATCAGCGGGACGGCCACAAGTAGCGGGAGGCGGGCGACCACGAGCCGCACATTACATACAGCCGCCGATTCCTAGCGACTCAATCGGAATAACCGGTGCTCCGCATCTGGAATAGATTTTCGGCGCAATGATCTTCTACGAATACGAGGCAAGAAAGATCGTCGAGCTGGCCGGAATCCCGGTCACCAAGTACGGCTTCTGCCAAACCCCCGAAGAGGCACGGAAGATCGCCGAAGAAATTGGCGGTCCGACCGTGATCAAGTCCCAGGTACTCACCGGTGGCCGCATGAAGGCGGGCGGCGTCAAGTTCGCCGACACCCCGGATGAGGCCGCCCAGCATGCCGAGGAAATTCTCAAGCTCGAGATCAACGGTCACATGCCGGTCGGCGTCCTGGTCGACCCCAAGGCCGAGGTCAAGCAGGAGTACTACGCCTCCGTGGTCTGGGACGGCACCGCCAAGAAGCCGCTGATGCTGTTCAGCGACATGGGCGGGATCGACATCGAGCAGGTTGCCGAGGAGCATCCCGACCATGTCGGTCGCGGTCACATTTCAAACCTGCTCCCGGTCGATGACTACGAAGCGAAACAGGTCATCGCCGCCACCGGAGTGACCGGCAGCCAGCTCAACCGTGCCACCCCGATCCTCGCCAAGCTGGCCCGCTTGTTCCGCGAGAACGACATGGTCCTGGCCGAAATCAACCCGCTGGCCGAACTGACTGACGGCACCTTCGTCGCCCTCGACGCTCACATGGAGATGGAATCCGAGGCCGAAGGCCGCCAGAAGAAGCTGCTCGAAAAAGAGCTCGGCATCCCGGCCGGAACCTCGCGTGACAGCTACGTTCATTCGGAGTTCGAGAACAATGTCCTCGAGATCGACGCCGCCGACCATCGCGGGGTGATCCAGGGCAAGGACCACGGTTTCGAGGGCAACCTCGGACTGGTGATCGGTGCGGGCGGCGGCTCGCTGACCCTGACCGACGCCGTCCGTTCCCAGGGCGGCAGGCCAGCCAACTACTCCGAGATTGGCGGCAACCCGTCGGTCGCCAAGGCCTGCGGTTTGGCCAAGGAAGTACTCAAGAAGGACGGGGTCGAGAAGATCGCCGTGATGATGTCGATCGTCTCCAACACACGGGTCGACATCGTCGCCCGTGGCGTGATCAAGGCCTGCCTGGAGCTGGGCAAGGATCCCGGCGAGACCATCGCCATCTTCCGCATTCCGGGCGCCTGGGAAGACGAAGGCAACAAGATCCTTGACTACTACGGCGTCGAATATTGCGACCGCTCGGTTTCACTCTGGGATGCCGCCGGACGAGCAGTGGCGAAGATTCAGGAAGGAGCGGGAGCATGAGCATTCTCCTGAACAAGGACACGACTTTCATCGTCCAGGGCATCACCGGGCGCGAAGCCGTCAACCTGACCAAGGAATGTCTCGACTACGGCTCCAAGGTCGTCGGCGGTGTGACTCCGGGCCGCAAGGGCCGTGAGGTCCACGGGGTGCCGGTCTTCGACACGGTCGCCCAGGCGGTCGCGAATCACGGCAGCCAGATCGACGGTTCGATCGTGACGGTCCCCCCCGGTTTCACCAAGGACGCGGTGATCGAGGCGATCGACAACGGCATAAAGCTGATCGTCGTGGTCACCGAGCGCATTCCGCGCGGTGACGTCGCCGAGATGGTCGAGTTCGCCGACATGCATGACGCCCGGATCATCGGCCCGAACTGCCTCGGCCTGATCGTCCCCGAGGTCTGCAAGATGGGCGGCATCGGCGGCCCCGCCAAGGATGCGGCAAAGTCGTACAGTCCCGGAGTAGTCGGCGTGATGTCCCGCTCCGGCGGCATGACAACCGAGATCTCCTCCTCGCTCACGGCCGCTGGCCTTGGGGTTTCGACTGCCGTCTCGATCGGCGGCGACGCGATCATCGGTTCGAGCTATGCCGAACTCATGCCCTACTTCGAGGCCGACGAGGAAACCAAGGCCATCGTCATCTACACCGAGCCGGGCGGCCGCATGGAAGCCCAGCTTGCCGACTGGCAGGCCGAGAACGACTCCCGCCTGCCGATCGTCGCCTTCATGGCCGGCAAGTTCATGGACGACGAATCGATGAAAGGTATGACCTTTGGCCATGCCGGAACCATCGTCGAAGGCAAGGAAGACTCGGCAACCGAGAAGATCAAGCGTCTCGAGGCGGCCGGCATCACCGTGGTCGAACGGATCGACGAAATCCCCGACGCCGTCAAGGAAAGGATCGGAGCATGAACACCGAAACGATGAACAGCGTTTTCATCGACATCGAACTCGACGAGCCAACCACCCCGGACCCCGAACTGGCGAAGAAGCTGGAAGAGGTCTGCACTGTCGGCATCTTCAAGGCGACCGAAGACGGCACAGAGATCGTCCGCGGCCAGCTTGACGAGTGCGTTCTCTGCTACCTCTGCGAAGAGGCCGCCCCCGAGGGCACCCTGAGGATCATCAAGAAGTACGAGTCCTAGAGACCGCAGCAAACTGAGTGTCGATTAACCCCGCTATACAGGGTTAATCGACACTCAGTTCCTTTTTCCGGCCGATTAGACTCGGCTGGCCTTGAATTTCATTGATGACGTAATCCAGAAGTTCCCCTTCTCGCAGGAGGCCGTCATCGCGATTGACGGTGAAGGGAACCGGAAGGTCTTCTGCTTCTCCCACCTTTTCGCCCGGTCGCTCGGCCTCTCCGGAGCGATGCTGGATCGGGGAGTCCACCGCGGCGATGTAGTGATGATCCTGGTCGGCAGCCGAATCGAATGGATCGTGGCGATGCTGGCCTGCTTCCGGATGGGGGCGATCGCCCTGCCGCTCAACCCGCAGCTCAGCGAACACGACCTCGCCTTCCGGGTAGCCGCGACCAATCCGTCCCTGGCGATCGGTGAAGCCGACTATCTGGCCAACCTGCCGGACGGGATACCCGCTTTCGACCTGGATGACCTCGACCGGATCTTCGACGAGGACCTGGCCCAGGCAACCCCGGCCAGGGTCGCGGATCTCGCCCCGGATGACCCGGCCCTGATCGTCTTCACCTCTGGCACCACGGCGGAACCGAAGGGCGTCATTCACTCCCAGAAGTACCTGTTCGGGCAGGCGGTCCAGGCCCAGCACTGGTTCGGGGCCGAGCCGGGTGATCTCTGCTGGTGCACGGCTGCCCCGGGCTGGTCGAAGTCCTCTCGCAACTCATTCATCGCTCCCTGGCTTCGGGGCGCGAAGTCACTGCTGGTCGAAGGCCGCTTCGACCCCGCGACCCGGATGGACATCGTCCGCCAGCAGGAAGTGAACCTGCTCTGCCAGGCCCCGACCGAGTACCGGATCCTGGCCAAGCGGACCGAGCTCTCCCCCGCCCCGTCGCTCAGGCGGATGGTCTCGGCCGGCGAAGCACTCAACCCCGAGGTAATCGGAGCCTTCCGCGAGGCGACCGGACTCGAGATCGCCGACGGCTACGGCCAGACCGAGACCGGAGCCGTGACCGGGATGCGACCGGGCGAGACCGTGGCCGGGCGTGAAGGATCGATGGGCCGCCCGCTCCCGGGGATCGAAACCCGGGTGCTCGAGGGCGAGCTCCAGGTCAGGGCATCGACCTCCCCCACCTTCTTTCACAGCTACATCGACGGAACCCGTTTCGAGGGTGAGTGGTGGGCGACCGGCGACCTGGTCGTCGAAGACGAGGAGGGCTTCCTCTTCCACGAAGGCCGCAACGACGACGTGATCTCCTCGGCCGGCTACCGGATCGGTCCGGTCGAGGTCGAATCGGCCCTGCTCAGCCACCCGGCCGTGGCGGAAGCGGCCGCCATCGCATCACCCGACCCGGAGCGCGGCTCGGTGGTCAAGGCGGTGGTGGTGCTGCGCGAAGGCCGGGGTAACGAGGATCTTGTCGCCGAACTCCAGGAGCACTGCCGCCAGGAAACGGCCCCCTACAAGTATCCGCGCCTGATCGAGTTCACCGAAGAGCTGCCAAAGACCGCTTCGGGCAAGATCCGCCGGGCGGAACTCAGGTTACGCGAGACTAGAAATCCTTAGCGAAGCCGTGTGACGCGCCGTGACTAACGGTCCACGATCCGAAGCAATTGAGCCCCGCTGTATTCGGATCTGCCCACAGCAACAATTCTTCCCTGACCGTCAATTGCCAACGCGTTAGCTTCGTCCGACCGAGGAAGCCTAAGTACTCCCCGATCGAAGAATGTGCGATCCGGATCGCCGTTTGATTCGAACCTCGCGATGAAGGACTTGTGACCGATGGATCCTGAGGCCAGGATGCGACCATTGGACTGGACCGCAACCGACTGAATACTTGACCTGCCCAGGCGTGGAAAAACCACACCACTCTTGCCGAATGAATGATCCACTGTCCCATCTGGGCGTACGCGGACGAGAAACGAGCGGTATCTGGTGGACCCGTCGAAGGCGAAAAAGGCTCCGTCCGCCCCGCCAACGACAATTCGACCCTTCTTGTCTCGAGTCATCGCAAAACCTCGAGTACATTCGCAATTCTTGGACCCATCAAGGTCGCGAAGGTAAAGACCATTCCTGCCGAAGGACTTGTCTGGCTTGCCCGCTCCCGAGAGCCTGGCAATCATCAACTTCCCTTGTAGAAACCCCGCAGCCAGGATCTTCCTGCCATAAACCTCAAGATCTTGAACCGACGCATGGCTGCCTCGCGGCGCGAGAAACTCCACCATCCCTGGCAATCCGTTCCGAGATTTTTCGGCGCTGCTCAAGCTCTTGTCGAAGCTTCCGTCGGCCTTGAACCGAGCAACGAACCCGCCACTTCGGTTGGGTCCGTGGTCCGCGGTACCTCCGATCAAGATGCGCCCCGAGGAGTCCTGAACCGCGTCGGAAGGGATCAAGCTTGAGTTGGTTCTTACGATTCTTCGGCCCTGAATCGCCGAGAAACCCCAGTCTTCGGATCGTTTTCCATTGACGCGAAACTTGTAACTGACCAGAAAGCAGTTGAGGAGGCTGGAGTACTCACACAAGTTCACTCCAGCGACCAAGACCCCGCCACCCGCTAACGCAACGACCGACTTTCCAGCTTCACATCCGTGTGCTGCGGTGACAAAACCCTGGCCTCCGAAACTCTTGTCGAGTGTCCCGTTCCCATTGAAGCGGGCCGCATAGACCGCTGGGCAATCACTGCCCTGAGTGGCTCCAACCACGAGCGGCCTGCCCCGATGGTCGATCTCCAACGCTTCGGGCGATCCAATTCCGCCTTGGTCAAAGGCAGCAACTCCGCCGTCGCCGAAAAACGGGTCCAAGGTGGCTGTTCCCTGAGCCAGTGAACCCTGGCCGAGCAGGACGAGCCCTGAAACAAGCGCAATCGCAGCAACTCTGCAGGCCGAAATCATTCCGTTCTATTCAACTCTCAACCGTGTCGTCAGTTTTGGTCTTCCAACCAATCTATTTGCGATCCACGGCCGATGCCACGTCATTCCCTCAAGATCGGCGCCATATAGGTTGATCCCAACCCCCACGACCGTTCGGCGGGTCGAGTTGCGGGCGAACGAGCTTTAGCGAAATGTCAGATGCGCCGTCCGTTCTCTGACGTTTCAGATTGGAACGGATACAGGCAGATATATAGGCTCCACCCAACCCCCAAGACCGAGGAGAGCAATGTCTGACAGTGGCCTGGATCCGAAAAAGATCGCCTCGCTGACCGAAGCGCAGCAGGAGATTTACCGCAACCGCACCGGCAAGTCGGCCGAGGAATACAAGCGAGCGGTCATGGTCATGCCGGGAGGCGTCCCCTCCTCCTTCCAGATGATGGATCCCTGGCCCGTATACCTGACCGAGGGCAAGGGCTCCCAGGTCTGGGACGTGGACGGCAACCAGTACACGGACTTCCACGCCGGCTTCGGCGTGATGGTGATCGGTCACGCGAATCCGACGATCGGAGAGGCGGTCAAGGCCCGGATCGACCAGAGCACCCACTTCGCCGCTCCCACCAACGATTCGATCGAGGTCGCCGAGGAACTGAAGAAGCGCTTCGGTCTGCCCCACTGGCGGTTCATCAACTCCGGCACCGAAGCGACCATGGACGCCGTTCACCTCGCCCGTGGCGCCACCGGCCGCGACATGATCCTCAAGGTCGAGGGCTCCTACCACGGCCATCACGACGCGGTGATGGTCTCGGTCGCCCCGCCGCTCGATCAGATCGGTACTCGCGAGGATCCGATCGCCGTTCCCTATGGCGAGGGCACCCCGAAGGCGCTTACCGACCTGACCCACACCGTTCCGTTCAACAACGTCGACGCGCTCAAAGCCGTGCTTGAGAACATCGGTGACCAGGTCGCCGGGATGATCATCGAGCCGGCGATGATGAACATCAACATCATCCCGCCGAAGGACGGATATCTCCAGGCTGTCCGCGAGCTGACCGAGCAGTACGGGATCAAGCTGATCTTCGACGAGGTCAAGACCGGCGCGACCATGTCCCACGGCGGCGCCACCGGTTACTACGGGGTCACCCCGGACATGATCACTCTCGCCAAGGCGACCTGCGGCGGCTACCCGGGCGGTTCGATCGGCATGTCCGACGAGATCGCCCAGCTGGTCGAGGATGACCGGGTCAAGCAGTACGGAACCTTCAACGGCAACCCGCTGGTCATGGCCGCGGCCAAGGCGGCGCTGACCGAGGTTCTGACCGAGCAGGCCTATGTCGAGCTGAACGAGAAGAACGAGTACCTCAAGGGCCGCTGCCAGGAGATCATCGACAAGTACGGCCTGCCCGCCTACACCGAGGGCATCGGAGCCAAGGGCTGCGTGATCTTCTCGCCGCAGCGCCTCTACGAGTACCGCGACTACGCCGAATACGTCGACGCCGAACTCTCAACCCTGGGCTGGCTCTACCACATGAACCACGGGATCTTCATGACCCCTGGCGTCGAGGAAGAGTGGACCCTTTCGGTCTTCCACACCGAGCAGGACCTCGACAATTACGCGAACGCCTTCGAAGCTTTCGCGCAGGACGTAACCGCCTGATCAGGCGCGGCCGGCGGTCGAGTGATCGCCGGCCGGCCAGCCTCCGGCCGTCTTCAGGTGTCGGTACCCGACCCGTCGTCCGGGGAGTCGGTTTCAGGGTGGATCAGCCCGCCGCCGACCAGATCGCGGAACTTCTCCTTGAACCGGTCGGTGCGGCGGCCAGGGCGAAAGCGCGCCTCGGCCCGCTTCTGCTTTGAGGGATTCCTTTCCGAGTAGCGGCGTTTCGCCCACGGCGAGCCGGGCTTGCCCAGCCGGCAGGCGCCGTAAAGGGCGACCGGCCAGACGAAGAACCCGACGAAGGCATGCATCACCCTCTCCTTGAGGAAGCAGATCGCAACCACAAGGAAGACGAAAAGGGCGGTGATGATGCTGCCGATCAGGACGCCGATCGAGTCCGAACCGATCTCGAAAGGTCGGACCCCGAACATGAGCAGCGCAAGGACCAGCGCGGTCAGGACGGTCGCGTCGATCGAGCGGCGGCCCTCTTCGGACCAGTAGACATCCTCTAGGTGAAGCCAGAGCGCGAACTCGTCGATGGTCAGACCAATGCCGACCCCGAAGGCGAGGCCACAGAGGTTGAATGCGGTGCCTCCCCCGTCGAGCGCGAAGGCGATCGCCCCCGAGATCATCATCAGGACGATGCCGAAGACATGGTGATGAACGTGTAGCCCGCCCTCGCTGACGATGCTGCCCGGCCACCACGGAACCTTCGGGGATCGCATCAACCGCGTGCTCATCCGGATGAAGGCGAAGGAAAGCAGGAAGCCCACGAACAGCAGGAAGATCGCTTCCTGATGGTTGGTCTCGATCTGGTCATGCCAGAACCTGCTGAAGATCGACGCCTCCATTCCCATCGCCCCCCAATCCTGCCACGACCAACGCCCGCATGTCCGAACCCCCATCATGTGTCAATGAGCAACCGCCTTGCCGAAGAGACCAGCCCGTACCTCCTCCAGCACAAGGACAACCCGGTCGCGTGGCAGCCCTGGGGGCCCGGGGCGCTGGCCGAGGCGCAGGAAAGGGAGGTGCCGATCCTGCTTTCGGTCGGATATGCCGCCTGCCACTGGTGCCACGTGATGGAGCGGGAATCCTTCGAGGACGAGAAGACCGCGGCCTACATGAACGAGCACTTCGTGCCGGTCAAGGTCGACCGGGAGGAGCGGCCGGACATCGACTCGATCTACATGGAGGCGGTCCAGTCGATCACCGGTCAGGGCGGCTGGCCGCTGACCGCCTTCCTCGACCCGCAGGGAGTGCCTTTTCACGGCGGGACCTACTTTCCACCCGACACTTCCCGCGGCATGCCGAGCTTCATGATGGTGATGGAGGCGGTGATCAAGGCCTGGGACGAGAAGCGGGACGAGATCCTCGCCCAGTCCGGTGATGTTCGCTCGAGGCTCGGGGCGGTGTCGCTGATCGGTGCCCCGGAAGGAGATCTCGACCCCGAACTGCCGAAGCGCCGGGCCGCAAACCTGGCCGAGCAGGCGGACATGGACCTCGGCGGATTCGGACCGGCCCCGAAGTTTCCGTCGGCCTCCGCGCTCGACTTCATGCTGGGTCAGGGCGAGACGGCAGCCGCCGGGGTGACGCTCGACCGGATGGCGGCCGGCGGCATCTTCGACCAGCTCGCCGGCGGCTTCGCCCGCTACTCGGTCGATGACCGGTGGCTGGTTCCCCACTTCGAAAAGATGCTTTACGACAACGCCCTGCTGGCCCGCACCTATCTGAGGGCCTGGCAGACAACCGGTCGCGACCGGTACCGCTGGGTGGCCCAGAAGACGCTCGACTGGGCGATGGCCGAGATGCTCGACCCGGCCGGCGGCTTCTACGCCTCGCTCGACGCCGATTCCGAGGGTCACGAGGGACTTTTTTACACCTGGACCCCGGCCGAGATAGAGGAGGCGCTCGGTCAAGACGCGGGGGAAGCGATCGAAGCGTTCGGGGTCACGGCCGAAGGCCACCTCGAAGGTCGCAGCGTCCTCCATCTTCCGGGTGGCGCCCCTCCCGACGAGATCGATCCGGGTCTCGAGGAACTGACCGACCGGCTGCTCGCGGCCCGCTCGGCGAGGATCCGGCCGGACCTCGACGACAAGGTGCTCAGTTCCTGGAACTCGCTGATGATCTCGGCCCTGTCCGAGGCCGGCGCGGTGCTCGGACGGACCGACTATCTCGAAGCCGCCCAGCGCTGTGCCGACTTCATCTGGAACGGGATGCGGAGCCCGCAGGGCAACCTGCTCCGGACCTGGCGTCAGGGCGAAGCGAGACTGAACGCCTACCTCGAAGACCACGCCTTCCTGCTCGAAGCCCTGCTCGACCTGTACCAGGCCTGCTTCGATCCGGTCGTCTTCGATCGGGCTAGGGCGGTCGCGGAAACGATGATCGATCGCTTCTCGGACCCGGCGCGCGGCGGCTTCTTCACCACCTCGCACGACCATGAGGAGCTGATCGCCCGCCGCAAGGACGTCGGAGACCACCCGATCCCGGCTTCTTCCTCCTCGGCGGCGCTCGGGTTGCTCCGCCTCGCGGCCATGACCGGTGAATCGGCATATCGACGCAAGGCCGAGGAGGTACTAAAGCTGCTGGCCCCGGCCACCTCCCGCCAGCCGGCGGCGTTCGGCCATCTGCTCCAGGCCCTGGCCTTCTACCACTCGGGAGGCGCCGAACTGGCGATCGCCTGGCCGGCGGATGCGAACGCAGAAGCGGAGGGACCGGGTTGCGCTGTTCCCGCGGCGGCGGAGCCGCTGGTGGCTGAGGCCCGCCGGCGCTACCGTCCGAACCTGGTGATCGCCGGCGGACCGGATGGATCATCGACCCCGCCGCTGATGCAGGACCGGACTTCGCTCGAAGGCCAGCCAGCCGCATATGTTTGTCAGAGCTTCACCTGTCAGGCGCCAGTCAACGACCCCGCGGAGCTTGGAAAGGAACTCGATGCCCTCGACCAGTGAAATCGCCACCCGCTACTTCGAATGTGTGAGCCGCCAGGACATTCCCGGCATGGTCGCCTGCTGGAAGCCGGGCAGCCGCGCCACCTTCGTCGGGATGGACGAACTCAACGCCCCCGAGGACTACGACCAGTGGTTCGGCAACCTGTTCGGCTGCTTCCCTGACTTCAAACTGGAGGCGCAGAGCATCGTCGCCGAGGGCGAGCAGGCCTCGGTCCACTGGCGGGCGACCGGCACCTTCAACGGAGAAGGCATTTTCGAAGGCTTTCGACCGAACGGGGCGAGCATCGACATCGAGGGGGTTGATCTCGTCACCCTGGAGGACGGGAAGATCGTCCACATCACGGCCATTCTCAACGGCCTGGACATGGCCCGCCAGCTCGGCGCGGTACCAGCAAAGGGTTCCATCGCCGACAAGGCAATGGCCGCCGCCTTCAACACGAAGACCGCCACGATCAGGAAGCTGAAGAGCCTGAGGAACTGACCGGAGCCGGGCTAAAGCGCTCCAACGAACCTTCAACGCAAGGAAATCGTCACCGCCCCTGGGAGCCCGCCCAAAGGCCGAAAGACAACTCGCCCCTTTCCATTGCCCATCCTGGATACTCGTCGATAGGAAACGGTGCGCGGACCGGGCTTGAGAACGACGCTCTTCAGGATCCGGCCACCTGACCGAACCTCCAACGTTCCCTTTCCAAAAACCCGGACAAGAACCTGCCTCCTTCTCGGAAGTACTTTCCTGACTAGGAACAGTCTCTTTCGGGACCACTCGGTCAGCTCGACAAACGTTCCCGGGTATTCGATCGTTTGAGCGCCGTTTCCGTTCAGGTCCGTTGTCCGGATCTCCGCTTCATCCCCGAATCCCACTTGAATCGCAATCGAGTCACCCTCGGGAGCGAATACGGCCGATGAAACCGACATCTGCTCGTCGGTGATCTGCCTCGCATAAGAGCCGTCAGCTCTTGCGATGAACACCTGCCAAATCCCATCTATCGAACCCAGGAACACAACCTTCTTGCCATCTGGGGAGAAGCTCAGACTCTTTGCTGGAACGTTTGTGGGGAAGATAGTCTGAGATCCACCGGATAGCTTTCGCATCACGATTCGGGATGTTGCCTCGGAACCGGTCGAATAGGCAAGCAGCGAACCGTCAGGCGAAACTTCAGGGTTCGGTCGCGCGCTGTATATCTCGCTCCCGACGGATCGCTTCCCCGATTTCAGCCAAACACGCACGATTCTCCACGTATCATCGCCGGGGAAATCACCCGTGTCCTCTCCATAGAAGATCGAGCGCCCGTCGGGAGCGAAAACCGGATCCCTTGCCTTTGTGGGCTCCAATACCGATGATGACGTCAATCGGATCGCGTCGGAAAGGTCACCGACTGGCGCAGTCCACAACTGATCCCCGGGATTCCTCACAAATGCAATTCTGTCCCCTATAGGGGAAACTGCCGGGGAGTAGTTGCTCTCCTCCATTGAAAACTCTCGAACTGTGCCTCGCAAATCGAGTCTGTAGAGATGCGAGACGTAAATCGGATCTTGAGGATTGGGGCCTATCTCGGACGAAACCAGCAAAGGCCCGCCCTGCCCAGGAAGCGATCCTGACGCCGAACACGAAACCGTAAGCAGAAGAAGAACTGCCAGGGCGGCGCCCGCGATACCCCTGAAAAGCCGAGAAGAGTCCATTGCTTCGCTAATCACAAGTCCACCTGTTCTCGAAGGTGTCTCAAGGGTAACGGCCGCTGTGATCTAAAGGACCGGCAGGAAGCTTTCGACCTCGAAGGGGGTTACCTGGACGCGGTAGGAATCCCATTCCTGGCGCTTCAGTTCGATGAAGCGGCGGAAGGTGTGTTCGCCCAGGGTGCGCAGGACCAGTTCCGAGTCGGCGGCCAGTTCGATCGCTTCGCCGAGTGTGGCCGGCAGCTGTTCGATGCCGCGCTGGGCAAGGTCGTCGGGGCCGAGGTGGTAGAGGTTCTCTTCCATCGGCTCGGGCAGTTCGTAGCCCTTTTCGATCCCTTCGAGACCGGCCTGAAGCAGCCCGGCGAGACAAAGGTAGGGGTTGCAGGCAGGGTCGGGGCAGCGGATCTCGACCTTCGCTCCGTCCGGCTCCTCGCCGTTCTGCTGGGGAACCCGGATCAGCGAGGAACGGTTGCGGCGCGACCAGGAAAGGTAAACCGGGGCCTCGAAGCCGGGCACCAGCCGCTTGTACGAGTTGACCCACTGCGCGTAGAGCGGCGCGATCTCGCGGGCATGCCGGAGCTGACCGGCGATGAATGCCTTGCCGGTCGGTGAAAGGGCGCCGGGCTTCTCCCCGTTGTAGAAGGCGTTGGCACCGTCCCTGGTCAGGGACTGATGAAGGTGCATCCCGGAACCGTTGGCACCACCGATCGGCTTCGGCATGAAGGTCGCGTGCCAGCCCTGCTGGACCGCGTACTCCTTGACCACGATCTTCGAGGTCATCACGTCATCCGCGGTGGCCAGCGCCCCGGCCGGCTTGAGGTCGAGTTCGTGCTGGGAAGGCCCGGCCTCGTGGTGGGTCGAAGCAACGTGGACCCCCATCTGCTCCAGCGCCAGGACCGTCTCGCGCCGCACGTCGGAGCCGGCGTCAAGGGTGGTCAGGTCGAAGTAGCCGCCCTCATCGAGAACCTCCGGCACACCGCCTTCCGGGCGGGCGGACCGGAAATAGAAGAACTCCAGTTCGGGGGCGACCACAAAGTCGTCGAAACCTAGGTCCGCGGCCCGCTCCAGGGCGCGCTTCAGGACCCAGCGGGGGTCACCTTCGTAGGCGAGACCGCCCGGTACCTCGATGTCGCAGAACATGCGGGCGACCGCGTCGGTCCCGCCGGGTCGCCAGGGAATGAGGCTGAAGGTCGAAGCGTCGGGCCGGGCGACCATGTCCGATTCCTCGACCGGATTGAAACCGGTCAGCGAGGCCCCGTCGAAGCCGATCCCCTGCTCGAAGGCCCGCTCGAGTTCGCTCGAATTGATCGAGAAGCTCTTCAGGTTGCCCAGCACGTCGGTGAACCAGAGTCGGACAAAGCGGACGTCGTTTTCCCTGACTGCTTGAAAGACGGCTTCCGGGGTATTTGTCTGTACTGCCATCGGACTCCTTGGAGGGGCTAAATAAGCGGCTTCGAGCCGGAATCGAGGTGCTTCAGGCGGAAACGATACGCGAGGGGCTTGCGTAACGCCGCCGGAGTGGGTATAACTTACTTGCGGTAAGTAACTAGCTAAAAGTAAAGTAATGGCTCGTTAAACGGACGGTAAAGGCCGGGGACGAGCCGTAACTCGGAGAACACTGGGAAGCGTGACATCGTGACCGTAAAGACAGAAGTCAGCCGATTCCATATCCACGACGAACTGACCGCTCCCGACGAGAGCGCGCCAATTCTCAAGAGCATCCAGGTGGGCGGCCGCCAGGTGAACAAGTTGGTCGGGGTGCTGGCCGGCTCCCCCGCCGTGCTTCGCGCCTACACCCGCATGCGTGCGGAACTCCAGCAGGGCGAGCTTCCCCAGGCCACCCGGCAGCGGATCGCTCTCGCGGTGGCCGAACACAGGGGTGATGCCTACAGCGTCGTCCAGTACGCGAAGTCTGCCCGCAACGCCGGCCTCGGCCTCGATGAAGTGTCGCGGGCCCGCAGCTTCACTTCCTCGGACCCGAAGGAGCAGGCGCTGCTCACCTACCTGAAGGCCGCGCTCGAAGCAGACGGCGACCCGCCGATCTACCTTCACGAGGAAGCCCGCGAGGCCGGTTGGGATGACGAAGAGATTCTGGAAGCCCTGGCTCACGTGGCAATGGGTGAGTTCCAAAGCGTGATGGCTGCAGCCGCAGCCCTCCCGAAAGATCAGGCAACTCCGCGGGTTCTGCCCGACGCCGCCTGATCACCTCCATAAAAGGACCCTCCCCCGGGGTCCGATCGAGGCGGCCCCTCTCTCTCCCCTGGCCGACCTCTCCCCCTAACAAAAAAGGACGGCCCCGATCGGGGCCGTCCTTTCTTTCGTACCTCTCGAAACTGTGTCGAAGCGCTAGCGGCTCTCGACCCGGACGCCGTAGGTCAGGGCGCCGTTGAACCGGCAACCGTATGACGCCAGGCTGTTGACGTCGATCTGCGGCTGCGAATTCCTCATCGTGACTTTCTGGGTGCAGGTCGTGCGATCGCGGCTGGCGACCCAGCTGTTGCTCGCGTTGAATTGCCTGCAGACGCTCGGGTTCTTCATCTGGTCCTTGCCGTTGACCCGGACGATCGAGCAGGCGTCGGGAACGGCGAGGGCCGGAGCCCAGGTCGGGACGATCAGGGCGACGTAATCGCCCTTGTTCACCTTGATCGGGGCGGCCAGGTTGAAGGTCGCGGTCTTGCCCAGGAACCGGTTCAGGTTCTGGATTGCCGAGCGGCGACGGAGCTTGTAGACGATCTTGCCGTTCTGCTCACGCTTCGCGAGCACGCCGATCGCAGCCTGCGGAACGGCGCCGAACCGGTCCTGGAAAAACTGGCGGTCCTTGGCGGTGGGCTTGCCGAGCTTCAGGCGCCAGCGGGTGATGTTGCCGATGAAGGGGACCCGGTAAGCGTTCCCGACGCCACCGGCCTTCGCCTGGAAACCACTGACGATGACCACGGACTGGCAATTCTGCGGGCAAAGGGGAATGCGCTTGGCGCTCGCCTTGCCGAGATAGACCGCCTTGCCAGCGGCGGCAGCGGCACCGCTGGCTGCGCCGGCCTGGTTGCCGGGGCCGCTCATGAAAGCCAGGCCGGCGATCAGGGCGATCAGGCCCGCAAACGCGGCGGCGGCCTGCGTGCGGCGGCCGACGGTCGGGAAGGTCTTCGTTGACATCAGTTTCACTAGCTCCTTGTTGTAAGTCTCGCGGCGCAAGTCAGGTATTTGGCGCGGCGGGTCACGGTACAAACAGTCGAAAAACCGCGATGGATCGGTTTTTCCCTGCAAAGAAAAGGTCGCCAAGGGGTTTCGCCCCCCGCCGACGCCTGATTTCCGGTGATGCGGTTAGTAGCCGCGGCTGAGAATCGCGTGGCGGACCCGGCCGACGCCGGCGCTGGTCAGGCCTACCGCATCGGCAGCAGCCTTGGTCAGATCCCAGGTGCGTCCGGGCCCGTAGGGACCACGGTCGATGACCGGCGCGATGATGAACTTGCCGCGGTAGCCGATCAGCACCCTGGTGCCGCAAGGGAGGTTCTTGTTGGCGAGGCCGATCGTGGTCGGACGCAGGGTGACCTTGCCGCAGGCGGTCCCGTTGCCGTAGAGGCCCGGGCCGTACCAGGAAGCTTCGGAAGTATGGAGCGACCCGATCAGCGCCCGGGCGGTCGTCTTGTTGACAACCCCGCTGCTGGCCATGTCGGCCGAGTTCTGGAAGCGGCGGACTGCGCTGGTGGTCGGGCGACTGAAGGTCGGGGTGGCCGCGCCGGAGAGGAAGTTCTTGAAGCGGACGATGCTGTTCAGCACCTTCACGTCGGGGCCGGACATGCCCTCGCGAAGCGTCCGGGCGCCGAGCCGGGCTCCCCTGACCAGGCTGGAAGAAGTCCGGGCCTGGGACTTCTTGGAAGAAGCGAGGCCGATGCCACCGGTCGAGGCTGCTGCCTTGTCGTTGCCGCTGCCGGCCAGAACCACGACCAGGGCCAGCACGAGAAGAATCCCGGCGACGACTGCGATATTCAGTTTGCCCAGCCGATGGCTGCGTTCCATTCCTTCTTCTCTCTTTCGTAAGGCTTGCGGGGTTAGCTGTCGGGCTCGCGCTGAAAGAGCAGCGCTACCTGGCGGGATGCCAGTGATTCGCCCCTGGACCGATGTCCTTTGGGTCCCCCGTTCTCCGCGATCTTGAGGCGGAGATTCAGCAGAAGGTTCGGGAAGATTAGCAAACACTCACGTTATGTGTGCATTTCATTTGTGTGATGTACGTCCATTTCTTGAAACGAGCCGCGAGAACTCCGGGCGGGGACCGGAGCTACCGCCTCCTCGGCCCGAAACGTCGTCGGCGCCACCTCCGATCCCCGCAAGGTGGCGCGCCTCAGTGCCGCATGCCGGATCGACATGGGCGCTCCCCCACTTTCAGCCCGCCGCTATCAGGCCGGCGGTACAATTCAGCTGTGGGTCGGACGGCTGCGGGGCGAGAGAAAACGCTTCGAGGAAAGTCCGGACACCGAAGGGCAAGGACGGTGGGTAACGCCCACCCGGGGAAACCCGCGGGAAAGTGCCACAGAAATACACGGCCGATGGCGCGACCACACGTGAGTCGCGATCAGGCAAAG